>Ga0209498_1002277_pt1 | contig 11643 bp, 9 predicted proteins | sample WalLakDeSediment_FD_184131 | JGI IMG/M metagenome (GOLD analysis project Ga0209498, IMG submission 184131) | Lake sediment microbial communities from Walker lake, Nevada to study Microbial Dark Matter (Phase II) - Walker Lake 11/02/13 Deep... | ecosystem: Environmental > Aquatic > Freshwater >...
GTTGGATTTATCTGCATTTCCTCGCCGGCAGCAAGAAAAATCCCTGGCACTTTGAGTCAATAATGGTTTCATGGGTATGCGCTAAAGCTGATTATGTCCATACTTATTTTCATCAAGTCAATGAAAGTCGAGTTAAGGATTTAGCCATGAACAGGTATTAAAAAAACGTATGGGAAATGGCCTTTCTCAGCCCGGAAGGTCGGATGAAAAAGGTTGAATTGCATTATGGGTGGAGGCCGAGAAAACGGCGTACTTAAATGTCAACTACTAATCGTCAGTATCTGGTTCCTTCAGAATATCTTTCAATAACTTTCCGGCTTTGAAATGCGTTTTCCTGCGCGCAGGAACATAAATGATATCCCCGGTTCGTGGGTTCCGAGCCTTGGGTTTGGGTTTGGTTCGCTTCACTTCAAAAACACCAAAATCACGAATTTCAATGCGTATTTCTGGATCCGCTTCACTTAGTATTTTCCTGAGTACCGTAAAAACAGCATCGACAAATTTTTCCGCTGTATAAATTTTTTCGTTTAGCTCCTGTGCCGTGCGTTTAGCAACATCTTTCTTCGTCACCGTTTGCATGGAAAATCCCTCCACCCCGAACGATCTAGTATATATTGTGTTAATTAGTTAATAATATTAAAGATACAATTTCAAAAATATTAAATCAAGCTTAATTTTTTAATTCTTAGTTTTAGATATAGATAGCCTGACTGGCGATTTTTAATTATTCGACCTTTGTATCCAGAACTTTACCACATGAAAAATCATCCCCTCCCCTACTTTAGCATTTGCTTCAATTCATTCAGTTTTTGCAGTGCCTGCAAAGGGGTCAAATTATTAATATCCATATTTTCCAGTTCTTTTTTCAATTTCGACTGAATTGGATCGCCAAACAGGTTGAGTTGTCTATCATCAACCTGCCTTCCGCTGCGACGCTGAGCCAGACGTGGTTTTTGGGAATGCGGTGTCAGTTCATTGGCCTCCAGATTGGCCAGAATTTCTCTTGCCCGCTCGATTACGACATAGGGCAGACCGGCCAGCTGGGCAACATAGATGCCGTAGGAATTATCCGTACCGCCGGGAACAATTTTACGTAAAAAAATGACCTGATCTTCCCATTCATTAACGGCGACATTATAATTTTTAATACGTGGATATAATAGAGCCAATTCGGTCAACTCATGATAATGGGTGGCAAAAAGAGTTTTTGAACGCATCTCCGGATTGTTATGTATATGCTCGGCCACCGCCCAGGCAATGGCCAGTCCGTCAAAGGTGCTCGTGCCCCTTCCAATTTCATCCAACAGGATCAGACTTTTTATGTTGGCATTATTGAGAATATTGGCCGTTTCATTCATCTCGATCATAAAGGTACTTTCACCCAGGGCCAGTTGATCGGAAGCGCCCACCCGTGTAAAGATGCGATCAACGATACCGATCGATGCCTTCTCTGCCGGTACAAAGGAGCCTATCTGGGCCATGAGAACAATTAAACCAACCTGCCTCAGAAACGTTGATTTTCCGGCCATGTTGGGTCCGGTAATGATCCACATTTGCTCCTTTTGCGGATCTAAAAACAAATCATTGGCAATGAAATCTTCACCGGGCGGCAAATTTTTTTCAACGACAGGATGACGCCCGGCTATAATTTCCAGTTTCTCCGATTCATTAATTTGCGGACGATTATATTTGTTTTCGACGGCCGCCACGGCCAGGCTGACAAAGCAATCAAGCCCGGCAATCAGATGACTGTTTAATTGGATCGGTTCAACATAGCGGGTAATTTCAGATCGCAATTCCTGAAAGATCTCATATTCTAATTGATTGATTTTTTCCTCAGCGCCTAAAATTTTGTCTTCCCACTCTTTCAGCGCCGGTGTGATAAATCGCTCGGCATTGACCAGGGTCTGTTTACGGATATAATCGGCGGGAACCTTGTCTTTATGTACATGGGTAATTTCAATATAATACCCGAAAACTTTATTGTAACTGACCTTGAGTGTCGGGATATTCGTACGCCGGCGTTCCTGCTCCTGATAGTTTAGTAACCAGTCTTTGCCCTGCTCCGAAATATCGCGCAGCTCATCCAATTCCGGCCGGTACCCTTTGCGAATCAGCCCACCATCGAGAATGGTAATCGGCGGATTATCGACAATCGCTGTACCGATCAGCGCGGTCAGATCAGGTAAGGCATTGAGTCCGTTGAAAGCCTTCTGCAGATGTTTGGCGCCTGTTCGGCGAAACTGCTCCCGGATCGGTTCAATGACTTCAAGGGATTGCTTTAAGTTAAGCAGATCACGGCCATTGGCCCGGCCGGTGACAATTTTGCCCAACAGGCGTTCCATGTCGAAAACATTTTTCAGATGGTTGATTAATTCATTACGCAGGGGACGGTCATCGTAAATGGCTTCGACAATATCCAGTCGTTTGGTGATATCCTTTTTGGAAAGCAGCGGTTGTTGCAGCCATTGTTTAAAAAGCCTGGCGCCCATGGGCGTGACGGTATAGTCCAACACATTTAACAGCGTGTATTGTTGGCCCGAACCGGAAATGGTTTCGGATATTTCCAGGTTTCTGCGGCTGCTTTCATCAAGAACCATATAGCTGGAAAGATTTATGACCTGGAGTTTACTGAAATGCTCAAGACGGGTTTTATAATTTTCCTGCAGATAATGGACGATCACTCCGCCGGCGATAATTCCGGCATGCAGATGATCGCATCCGAAACCTTTCAGGGAATGGGTTTTATAATGACCCAGCAGAACATCGTAGGTATATTCCCGGGAAAAAATCCAATCTTCCCGTTCCGTATAGAGGGTGGAAAGAAAATTTTTAGTTTTACTGCGTATTTTTTCAGCATCTTTTTTTGCGACCAGTATTTCCCGCGGCTGATAACGCAGTAACTGTTCGACAAATATCTTTTCGGATACTTCAGCGATCTGGAAAACACCTGTTGACACATCGGCAATAGCCAGTCCGCACAAATCGCCTTCAAAACTCACCGCAATTAGAAAATTGTTGCTGCGACTGTCCAGTAGTTTATCCGAGAGCGTAACTCCGGGAGAAGCAATTTCCACCACTTCCCTCTTAACTACCCCTTTGGCCAGTTTCGGGTCTTCCACCTGCTCACAGATAGCAACCCGCAAACCGGCATTCAGCAATTTAGGCAAATAATTATCCAAAGCATGATAGGGGAATCCAGCCAGGGGCACATCAGCGGATTTGCCATGGGCCCGTTTGGTTAAAGCGATACCCAGGGTTTTAGCCAGAATCCGGGCGTCATCATAAAAAGTCTCATAAAAATCACCCATGCGATACAGCAATAATACATCTTTGTAATCCGCTTTGATGCTTAAATATTGCTCCATCAGCGGTGTTGACTGGCTGTTCTTTTTTTTCATGGATAAGGGTTTGATTAATTTTCCGGTGGAAGAACGGGAAGACTAAAATAAAACGTACTGCCTTTTCCGGAGGTGCTCTCCAACCATACATCTCCATTATGCAAAGATATAATTTCCTTACAAATGGCTAAACCTAATCCGGTGCCTTTAAGGGAAGCATCTTTACCCGCTTCCGTTTGTTCATACTTGCTAAACACCTTGGTTTGCTCATCGGCCGGAATGCCGACTCCCGAATCTTTCACAGCCACGTGCACGGTTAACATTTCCTCTCCCGTTAACTCGTTACATTTTTTTACCAGTTTGCTTGCTATTTCGATTTGGCCGTGCTTGTCGGTGAATTTGATGGCGTTGCTTAAATAGTTGGAAAGTACCTGTTCAATACGCAATTTGTCAAACTGCATGAGATTGATATTGGGATCGAGATTCAGGCTGAGCGTAATGTCCTTTTTTTCGGCCAGGACACGGTGATGCTCAAAAACCGTTTCGATAAGAGTGTTGATCGAATCAACTTCCTTATCAATCGAAAATTTGCCGGCTTCCATTTTCGAGGCCGTTAAGAAATTATCAATCAGTTTTAGAATTTTGTCCACATTCTCTTTGGCAATAAACAGCAATTCGGATTGTTCCTCAGAGATGGTGCCGACAATCTGGTTGCGAATGATATCGATGTAACCCTGGATGATGTTAAGCGGTGAACGCAGATCATGAACGATCATCGAGTTGAAATCGGCTTTAAGGCGTTCAAGTCGCCGCTGCGGACGTAAATCGGCAAGAACACCCAAAAAGCCGTCTTTGTTGGCCGACTGCGAAAACTGGGTAATATAAATCTTAAACGGGATATAATGGTCGTCATTGGCCAGAAGTTCGATCATGGCCCCCTCTTCTTCAGGGCTCAAGGCCTTCGGTTCCTGATCGGATTTTCTAATAATGTTAATGACATACTTTTCAAAATCATTGCGTGTTTTGTCGGAACATAACTCAAATATGTTTTGATCCAGTATACTCTCGCGCATACTGTATTTTAATATGGAAGTCAAACTCTCATTGACATAAACAATTTTACCGGAAGAATCGCAGGTAACCAAACCCATGGTCATGGTCTCGGCAAGAAGGCGGTATTTATTTTCAGATATTTTTAAATTTTCATATAGGGCGGCATTTTCAAGGGCAACCGCGGCCTGGTTAGCAAAATACTCCAGACTGCGTACTTTGTCTTCCGTTGGCCGGATACGCTCCACCGGATCATTTACCGAAATAATCCCCAGTTCCCGTCCGCGGCTGCGAATCGGCACGAAAATCCAATCGGCATCGTTCCATTCTTTGCCAAGAGACAATAAAAAGGCACGCTGATCGAGTCCCTCCATAGGATTTTTGGAAAGGGTATGATCATAAAAAAAGGAATTGCTGATTTTAAAGCATTTATCTTTGAGAACAGGATACATCGAATTGGGATACTTCTTCCGGATATCCTTATATTCATTGGGCTTAACGCCAAGGTAACAGACGTTTTCATAAACGGATGAATATACTTCCCGGCGATCAAGCAACACCACATTCCATCCCAGGGTTTTGCGAATGGCATTGGCAATTTTTTTCAGTAAATCATCGATTTCCGATTCCAGGGTAAGCTGCTTACTCAGTTCAAATACACGGTCGAGTTGCCTGATGGTTTTCTGAGCCTGGCGGATCAGACGACTTTCAATCATAACATTGGTCGCCTTTTGAATGACTTGCTCTGCTTCTTTAATTTCCGAGGCATTAAATCGTTTTAATCCATTTTCCGAGGCCAGAACAAAAAATCCTTTGACGTCATTTCCGATCTTGACGGTAAAAATCAACAGGGAATGGTACACCCCCCTGGCCATTGAGGTAAGCTGCTGTAAGTCAGCCGATGGGTTATTGCGCAAGTTAAAATAAGCACTTTGTTTTTTCGATTCGATGAATTTCTCCAGAGAGGGGTAATCCTTTAACAGCATTACCGGGGGTTTTTCGTGCTCAAACAGGTTTTTTAATTCCCCTGCCTGATAACAAAATTGGGGATAGAGAAATCGGAATCCTTCATTATAATTCAGGTAAATGGAGACATCGGCTTTTAGATTATCGAGCAATTGCCGTGACAGGTAATTGGTTACCTCATCATCATTAAGCCGCTGAAAAAGACTGTATATCTCCGCGGTATCTTCACGCGTGGTGATTTTTTCCGCACCCATACTGCGGATATTGACGATTCTGCTGGCCATGGAACTGATGATGATGGATATTTCATCGAACCGCTCTTTAGTCAGATCAGAACCGGCTTTGAATCCGGTTACAATAACCCCGAATTGAGATCCAAAGGCCCGCAAAGGAAACTGATAAAAAATATCCGACTTAAGTCCCACGGCATGAAAAAGATTTAGGACATAATCATCGGTAATGCGCTTGGTTTCAATTTCCGTTTCAGCAATAAAATAATTCTTCCACAGAGGCAGTTCAAAGATGGATTTGCGATTTTCACCCTTGGTCCCATCGGAAAACAACACATTCTGGAATTCGTATTCTTTACTCTTTTTATTGAAAACAATGGTGATAACCGAGTCGGGTTGATAGGTGTTGACTATATACTCATCGACGAGTTCGCCCAGCCGGTTAATATCCTGGGTGCGAATCATGTTATATTGCAGGGCAGATATATCCTGCAGCCGTTCGATTTCTTCTTCATAGGCTTTTAAGCGGCGTCGGTTGGCCAGATGAAAGCGGATTTTTAATTTCAAGTCGGCAAAATTGGGCAACGTATCGGTGATATCATTGATGCCGTATTTTTCCACCTCGATTCGTTCAAATAATTCCATATCCGGCATCATGGCAATAACCGGGATGGTTGAACCAACTTTGGTTGATTTGATTTTTTGCAGAATCTGTTTGGCATAAGCGGTTAGTGTTTCACCCCACAGAATCAGGTCCGGTTTCATGGATTGGGCCAGGTTGAAGGCATTATCAATATTATTAGCCAGAATGACGGCAAAATCGTTTTCCCGGAGATAGGAAGCAATCTTTTCCTGGATAAGTGCATTGCGGTGCAAGATGAGAATTTTGTCTTTGAATATCATTTTCTCTGCTTCGTTTGATAAGTTATTCTGTTCCGCCATTCATATAAAAGATAAGGGCGATGCCTTCCAGACTCAGATGAGGATCGACATAATCGATGCAAGCCGTACGCTTGGCGATTTTTTTTGACAATCCTCCCGTGGCGATGATTTTAGTGGTTTCGCCAAGTTCTTCCTTTAGTTTAGTGACAAGCCCTTCAATCATGACAACGGTACCAATTAAAATTCCGCTTTGTATACTTTCTTCGGTGGAACGACCGATCAGATTTTTGGGAAAATATAACTCCACCAGGGGCAGCTTTGCTGCTTTCAGATGCAAGGATTTTATAGAAGTATCGATACCCGGACAAATGAGTCCTCCCAGATAATCACCCTGCCCGTCTATACAATCGAATGTTGTGGCCGTTCCGAAATCGATGATGACCAGTGGTTTGCCATATTTGTTAATTCCGGCCACGGCATTGCACAAACGGTCAGCACCCACATTTTTGGGTTGATTATATTTTATTTCCATCCCCAAATTAAGTTTGGAATGGACGATCATTGGTTGAAAATTAAAATATCGTTTGGATAATAAGACATAGATCGGTGTGAGATCGGGGACGACGGATGATATGCAAACCCCGTTAATCTGTGCAATTTGAAAGCCCTGCCTCTCAAACAGAAAGGATAAAACCGGACCGATTTCATCCTCAGTGCGGGCCAGATGTGAGGAAATACGCCAATGGTATAAAAGCGTATTATCCTGAAATAAACCGGCAACGGTATGGGTATTTCCAATATCAATGGCTAATAACATCAGGCAATCTTCTCAATTTCTCCGGTAATTAAGCGATGTAATTTCCCTTCTTCATCACGGTAAATCAGGTATCCGTCCTTGTCCACATCATGAAAATATCCGCGATCTTCGGCATCGGGGGCATGAATCAAAATAGGTTTGCCAATTTGCTGACAGTATTTTTTCCATTCCTTGACTACCCCGGCATAGTTAGTGCGTTCATACTTTTCATAACACTCTTCAAAGCGTTTCAGAAAAATACTCAGAAAACTTTCTACGGAGAGGGGCTTCCCGACTGCTTCTACCAGGGAGGTGGCATGATCTTTAATTTCAGCGGGCATGGCGGAGACCGGAGTATTGATATTCATCCCGATACCTAAAACCAGGGCTTCAATTTTTTTATCATGCAATTTCGATTCGGTAAGAATTCCACCCAGTTTTTTTCCGTGGAGTAAAAGGTCATTGGGCCATTTCACTTCCAATCCTGAAATCTTGAATTGACGATTCTTCAAAAACTGTCTGATAGAGGCGATGAGAATAGTCGCCGTAGCCAGGGTGATTTTCTGAACCGCGTCAACCTCTAACTCGGGACGCAATAACAGGCTGACTAAAAGATTCTCACCTTTTTTTGCGTGCCACTGGCGATTGAGGCGCCCCTTTCCAGCTTTTTGAAAATCCGTCAGCACAATGGTGCCTTCGGGAGCGCCTTCCCTGGCTAATTTCATGGCATAGCTATTGGTTGAATCCAATTCATCAAAAAAGTAAATATTTTTACCGAACAGGGAAGTTTTCAGATGACTCTTAATCTTATCCAGGTCCATGGTTTTAACTCAGTTTAAATGACAAAGGAAAATTTAAGACAACGGTCAATCAAATGAAACAGGCAACACTCCGATCATTTTGCGGGAAACTTATTGAAAATATCCGTACATGTAAAGTCAAATATATCAGGTTTTTATGATCACGCCTTCCATTTAAAGAGTAAATCGTCTCCAGGTAATTCGATCACCCGCTTCAATTTCATAACGATCTGTAAAACCAGCTACGACCTCGATCACATACATGGCCGGTTTCCGCGAGGGATAGGAGCGCAATGAATAGGGCTCGGCATATTTTTCAATATGGACGATCTCGTTCTGTGAATTGGCAAAGATCATATCCAATGAAATCGGGGTATTTTTCATCCAAAAGGATTGATAATCGTCTTCTTCAAAGATAAACAGCATACCCTGATTTTCAGGTAAGTTTTGGCGGAACATCAATCCATAGGCCCTGGTATAGTCATCATCGGCGATCTCGACCAGAATCGAAGCTTTTCTCTGCCCTTCCCCGCTGACAAAGGTCACCTCTCCCTGGTTGATTTTTTTTGGCACCGTCAGCTTATCTTTTTCGTTCTGATCGTCTTTTGCCTGCCTGAACCAGACCAAAGCGATTAGGATTGCCACTATGATCAAAGACAGGGTTACGTATAATCCGGTTTTATTTTGAGGTGTTTTCTTTTTTTGGGTCATGCTTGATCCTTTAAGCGGCTGAAATAATTATTCATCGGGGATGATCCACAAGAAATTACCCGTATCCAAAAAGCTCTGGACCTGACGGATGCTTTGCTCAGCTTTACGTTCAACCGATTCTAAGCTGTTAAAAGCGTTGTGCGGAGTCAGAATTACGTTGGACATCTGCTTAAGTTTTAAAACGGCAAGTACAGCGGGATGCTGACTATCCTGAGAACTGCGCAACGCATGGGCCAATTCCGTTTCATTTTCAAAAACATCCAGGGCGAGTCCGCCTAAGCGCTGTTCATTCATCAAACGCAACATATCGGATATTGGTGACATTTCACCCCGGGCAATATTGACAAAAAATAAACCGCGCCGGGCCCGGCTCAATAATTGATAGTCGAAATAACCGACGTTCCGCGGAGTAAGATTCATAGCACAAACAATCACATCTGCGCGCTCAATGGCTTCTTCGATGGGCAAATAGTCGACATCGGGATGCTTGTGAACCAAATCCACTCCCCAGACGTGCATACCGAGACCCCGGCCGATTTTCACAATCTGATAACCTACATTGCCAACGCCGACCACAACCAGGGTTTTATGTTCGCATTCCCAGCCGCTTAAGCCATCCCGATTGAATTGGGCGAATTGCGCTGTCTGCCTTTGAAATTTGCGCATCAAAGCCATCCACACGAGCATGGCCTGTTCGGCTACAGCCCGGTGACAATAAAGGGGTAAATAGCCCAGTGCGGCGTTTGTCCGGGTTTCATTCCTGTAGCATAACAAATGATCATAACCGGTGCTGCGCGAAAGAATGCCTTTCAATTGGGCAGTCCACTCCGGCTTTAATTGAGACTGTGTGCGAATGCTGATCAGCGCTGCCGGTGGCGCAGTTAATCCTTCTTCCTGAATTGTTTTCCAGATAAAACCCGCCTTAATCTTCCGGGGCAAGAGACGTCGTAATGCGTCTTCTTCTTCTTTAAAAGCTTCGTAGAAGAATACGTCGTAGTTGTGCCCTGAATTCTGAGAACTCAAAACTGGTTTTCCTTTCTCCGCTGGTGACTGTTGCAGCGGACCGGGTTACTGCTTACCAAGATTTACATTGAATAAACGCAGCCCTGAGGGCAACAGTGCTTTTATTGTTTACCCGAAAATTAGACAGAGCTCATGATATTGAGAAACCGCTTCGGTTAAATCGAATTAACCAGATCCAGATAGCGTTTGTAAGGCAGAGCGGGTATCGTTTCGGCCTTTACCGCGCCCTTGGACATGGTAATAATGGCTACCTTTGCCGCCGTCTCATTATCCGGGGCTTCATAAATATCCATGAAATCATACTGCCCCAGTAGGGCATAATGGTCAATCCATAGGACTTCAGGGCATTTTTCTTTGACGGTTTCAAACCAATCACGTCCGAAAGACTCTCGATGCTGGGTATCCCCGAAACTGACCGGAGAAAGTTTGGTTAATAAAACGTAATGAGGCATCACAAGGCTCCTTTCTTTTTGGAATGGACAGGAAGACCATCAATTTACCGAAAAAGCTACTTTTTTTTATTAACAAAAACAAGAGTTCCGGGTAATCAAAAGCAAATTTGCAAACGTTAATAGTCATACTTAATCTCTGCCGGCAAAGAATTGGACAGCGATTTAATAAAGAATAAGTGGCTTTTTGATGGATTCAAAATGCTACTATCGAGACCTATTTTTTACAAAGGGTAACTACTCAGCAGGAGATAAAAATATATGCCACAAAAGCACGAAGACACTAAATCCCACAAAAAAGAGTTTGATCCTATTCCTCATGATATTGAGGAGATAGGGAAAAAAATAGTCCATGCTGCTTATTTGGTTCATAAAGCGCTTGGCCCGGACTCCTGGAAAAAATATATGAAATCTGTTTTTGCCATGAACTACGGAAAATGGGATTATCGGTGTTGAGACAAATTAGATATTCCGATAATATATGATGGAATAACCTTTGAGGAAGGGTTAAGATTAGATGTATTTGTAGAAGATAAAGTAATTTGTGAAATAAAAGCGGTGGATGAACTCAATCCTGTTTGGGAAGCGCAAATATTGAGTCACTTAAAGTTAACAAATAAGCGTTTGGGATATTTAATCAACTTCAATGTGGTGAATATTGGACAAGGCATCAGACGCTTTGTAAGATAATTTAGTGGGATTTAGTGTCTTGGTGTTTTAGTGGCGGAAAATAGGGCGGGTGCTGAGTAGTTACCATTGCCATATAAATATAAGAGAAAGAACCATTCCACTTAATCTTGAGGAGGCGAAATGAGAAAACTGATTTTTACTCTGGTGTTGATTGTATTCGCAGGAAGTTTATTGGCCCAGCAGGGCAATCTGGTTGATGTCCTGTATCTTAAAAACGGAACGATAATTCGCGGAATTATCATTGAGCAGGTTCCGGATGTCTCCGTAAAAATTCAGACGGCCGATGGATGGGTCGCCGTGTATGCCATCTCCGAAATAAGTAAAATAACCAGGGAACGGTTCAGTACGCCCGCGAGACAACGTACGCCTCGCCTGAAAAAACCGGGCCTGGCCTTTATGATGTCTTTCCTGGTTCCGGGACTGGGTCAATATTACAATGGTGATGTGGCTAAGGGTCTTATCCAGGAGGCCATGGTGGTAGGCGGTGTTGCTTTGGGTATGTTCGCTGGATTTGAAGGCTCGGGAGATCATTTAGTCTTTACCGCTATTGGAATCACCGGTGCCGGACTTCTCTGGTCATGGATCGATGCTCCCCTTTCGGCCTCCCGAAAGAATAAGAAGATAAAGCGTCAATACGGTCATTTGTTCGAATTCGATCTCAATGGCCGGGTGGTAGGAATTGACAACATGACAAAGGGAGGAGGC
>Ga0209498_1002278_pt1 | contig 11643 bp, 10 predicted proteins | sample WalLakDeSediment_FD_184131 | JGI IMG/M metagenome (GOLD analysis project Ga0209498, IMG submission 184131) | Lake sediment microbial communities from Walker lake, Nevada to study Microbial Dark Matter (Phase II) - Walker Lake 11/02/13 Deep... | ecosystem: Environmental > Aquatic > Freshwater >...
GTCATCGGTCATTGGTCATTGGTCATTGTCCAATGTTCAGAATTCCATGATCTCTTTTTCTTTTTCCGACGTCAGTTCATCAATCTTCTTGATGAATTCATCCGTGACTTTCTGAACCTCGTCCTGGGCCCGGAAAAGGTCGTCTTCCGAAATCTCTTTGTCGTTTTTAAGCTCTTTCAGCAATTCGTTCCCATCCCGGCGATGATTGCGCACCACGATCTTGCCTTCCTCGGCCATTTTTTTCGCCAGTTTTGCCAGTTCCTTCCTGCGCGCTTCAGACAGGGGAGGGATCGGGATCCTGATGATCTTGCCGTCATTGACAGGGGTCAGGCCGAGTTCCGACTTCAAAATAGCCTTCTCGATCTCGCCCATGATCGTGAGGTCCCATGGTTTTACGGTGATCAGGCGGCTTTCAGGAACGGAAAGGGAAGCCACCTGATCCAGCGGCATCTGCGCATCATAGCAATGGACTTTGATCCCGTCCAGAAAGGCTGTTGAGGCCCGGCCCGTCCTGATGCGCATGAAGTCCTTTTTCAGCGATTCGATGGTCTTGTTCATTTTTTGCCGGCATTCGGAAAGGATTTCTTCTTTCATGTCGATCCCCCTGAGATAATCGTTCCCACTGGCTCTCCCATGATGACTTTCTCGATGTTCCCCCTTTTGAGGAGATTGAAGACGATGACGGGCAAGCTTTGCGCCATGCAGAGCGCAACGGCGGCCGGGTCCAGCACCTGCAGGTTTCGCTCTAAAACTTCCCGATAGGTCAGGCTGGGGTAAAAACAAGCCGAAGGATCTTTGACCGGGTCGGCGCTGTAAACCCCTTCCACCTTGGTGGCCTTGAGAAAGGCCTCTGCGCCGGTCTCCAAGGCCCGCAACGCCGCAGCCGTATCGGTACTGAAATAAGGGCTTCCCGTGCCGCCTGCCAGGAGAACGATTCTTCCCTTTTCCAGGTGTCTCAGAACCCTGGCCCGAATATAGGGTTCCGCCACCTTGTTCATTTCAACAGCGGACAGGATTCGCGTTTCCGAACCGGCACGGCGAATAGCCTCTCCCATCGCAATCGCATTGATGACCGTAGCCAGCATGCCCATGTGATCCGCAGGCACCCGCTCCATGCCGTATTCGGAGGCCCTTAGACCCCTGAAAATATTACCCCCACCGATGACGATTGCAATGTCCACACCCATCATGTGAACGTCATGCACCTCCTTCGCCACGGCATTGAGCATCTCAGGATCAATGCCGTAAGGCGTCTCCCCCATCAAAGCCTCACCGCTGAGTTTGAGAAGGATACGGCGGTAGCGGAGCCGGCCGGCGCTCATCCTATTCTCCGAGCTGGTAGCGCACAAAACGCCTGATCACAATATTCTCGCCCGTCTTGGCGATCAACTCATTGAGGAGGTCCTGAACCGTGATGTCGGGGTTCTTCACGTAGGGTTGCTCCAGCAAACAGGCTTCGGCGTAAAACTTCTTGAGTTTCCCCTCCACCATTTTTTCGATCACCTTTTCAGGCTTGCCCGACTCCCTGGCCTGGGTCGCGTAGATTTCCTTTTCTCTTTCCACAATCTCGGAAGGAAGCCCCTCGCGGTCCACGCAAAGCGGACCGGAAGCGGCAATCTGCATGGCCATGTTCCTGACGAATTCCGAAAAATCAGGTGTCTTGGCGGAAAAGTCCGTCTCTGAATTCACCTCAACGAGGACCCCGATCTTGCCCCCTCCGTGAATGTAAGAGGCAATCTGCCCTTCCGAGGTGGCTCGACCGCCCCGCTTTTTGGCCGTGGCCAGGCCTTTTTTCCGCAGGTAATCGATGGCGCGCTGAACGTCCCCTTCCGCTTCTGCCAGGGCTTTCTTGCAGTCCATCATCCCCACGCCCGTCTTCTCTCTGAGTTCTTTTACAAGTGCTGCACTGATATCCAAGGGATTAATCCTCCGTAGTCAAGTCCATTTTGGCTGAATCTTCTTTCTTGGGAAGAACGATAATCTCGGGTCCTTCCTTTTCCCCTTCTCCGGCTGCCGGCGCCACGGTTTCGGGCTTTTCCATTTCTCCTTCCTTTTCCCGGTCCGCTTCCGCTCTCAGCCTTTCTTCGGCGAGGTTGTGGCCCTCAATGCAGGCATTGGAGATTTTCGAGCAGATGAGCCGGATGGCGCGAATCGCGTCGTCGTTCCCCGGAATAATATAGTCGATGTCATCAGGGTCGCAGTTCGTGTCGGCGATGGCCACCAGGGGAATCCCCAGTTTTTTCGTTTCTTTTACGGCGATATGTTCCTTCTTTGGATCCACGATGAACACGGCGCCGGGCAACTCATCCATGTTCTTAATGCCGCCCAGGTTTTTCTCAAGCTTCACGAGATCCTTTTCAAGTCTCATGGCTTCCTTCTTGGTGTAGCGATTGATGGAGCCGTCCTTTTTCATGGTGTCCAGCTCTTTCAAACGACTCACGCTTTTGCGGATCGTTTGAAAGTTGGTCAGGGTCCCCCCCAACCAGCGGTTCACCACATAAAACATGCCGCACCGCTCGCTTTCCTCCACCACGGCTTCATGGGCCTGCTTCTTGGTTCCCACAAAAAGCACGGGATAGCCTTCCGCCACCGTGCGCGCCACAAAGTCATAGGCTGCTGCAAAAAGGGAAACCGTCTTCTGCAAGTCGATGATGTGAATGCCGTTTCGAGACCCGAAGATATAGGGCTTCATCTTGGGGTTCCAACGTCTCGTTTGATGTCCGAAATGGACGCCCGCTTCCAAGAGTTCTTTCATACTGATCGATGCTGCCATTCATCCCTCCTCATTTTTTCGGAACCGCAAAGGTCCCTCCCTCGGTTTGTTCCTCCGCCCGGGGGTAAAGCCGCCTTTTTTCATCACCGGGGGCCCCGAACGTGTGTATTTTTCCGCTTTAACCTAAGAAAGATCCGGTGAAATACTTTTTCAAAAAGTGATAAACGATAATAAGTAGACTCTTCCGTTGCTTTTTTCAAGAAAAAAAGCTAGCCAAAGATATTTGAAATTTTGTATCCCTTTAGCTCTATGACGCTTTGATGAGAATCATGGTTCTCTTTGTCTCGTTCCGAGGCCGTCTGTGGCGGCCAAGGCTCCCAGGCTGGTCTTTTCTACGGTTTATCTACGGGGGAGTTTTGCCCCCTCCCGCTGTTCCCCTCGCATGCGCTCGATGCCAGGGGTTTCCCCCATAGATAGACCTTGAAAAGACGGCGCCTTCCCGCCAGTCACTCGATAAAGAGAACCATGATCCTCGGAGCTATCTGACTGAAAGAGGTAAAGGGATGCAAAATTTCTTAAGTTTCAGCAAGCGAAACATTCTGAGAGATAAAACCTCAGACTGATGATATAAGAATCTAATCAAGCATGTCATGTTTAATGGTTTCGTAAAAAGCCTCCCGGAACGTCACTCCCGCGCAGGCGGGAGTCCAGAACATCTTGAAATTCCTGGATTCCCGTCTTCACGGGAATGACAAAAGAGGGAGTTTTTCGGCTTTTTACGAATTGATCATGTTTGATGATCTCGTAAAAAGTCCCATTCACCCTTCGATACCTCAGGGTGAACGATTCGTAACGGCTCTAAGTGCCTGATTTTCCGTTCGTGGTGAGGTATCGAACCATGAACGGAAATAGGCCGGACTTTTTACGAGATCATCAACTTTTGATGCTGGCGTAAAGTGAATCACGTCAAGAAGGAGGCTTCCGCGAGGTGAGCAAAGCAGAGCGACTTCGAGAGATCAGGTTTCGGCTGGACGGCGCCGAAGACAGCCGGCTTTCGCCGTGGGCGTGCAGGAGCCGGGATGCGCTTCGCAAAAAAAAGGAAACCACGATTTCTCAGGGCCACAGGCAGAGCTTTTCTCTGGATGCAGACCGCATTCTTCATTCTCACGCCTATTCCCGCTACATTGACAAGACCCAGGTTTTTTACCTGATCAAGAACGACCATATCACCCACCGCGTTTTGCACGTCCAACTCGTTTCCAAGATCGCCCGGACCTGCGGACGCCTGCTTTCTTTGAACGAAGATCTTATTGAGGCCATCGCCTTGGGCCACGACATCGGCCACTGCCCCTTCGGGCACGACGGGGAGAGGTTTCTCTCCGAGCTTTCCCTGGAACACGGACTGGGTCATTTTTTTCACAATATCCAGGGTGTCCGGTTCCTGGAAGAGATCGAGAGAAAAGGAAAAGGATGGAACCTCTCTTTCCAGGTGCTCGACGGAATCCTTTGCCACGACGGCGAGGTCCACAGCCGGGCCCTGCAACCCCAGAAGGGCAAGACATTCGCCCGAATGGAGGAAGAGATCAGGGAAAAAGAAGCGGATCCCATAAAGGAGATCCGGCCGGCCACCATGGAGGGGTGCGTGGTCCGGATGGCGGATACCATCAGTTATGTGGGCCGGGACATCGAGGATGCCATCCGCCTTGGCATCGTGACAAGAAAAGACATCCCCGAGGAATGCCGCCGGGTGCTCGGCGAGACCAACGGCACCATTGTCTACATCCTGGTTGAGGATCTCGTGTTCAACAGTCTTGAGAAGGACCATGTTTGCTTTAGCGAGGATGTGGCCGAAGCCCTCAGAAGGCTCAAGGACTTCAACCATCGTCACATTTACATGAACGAGAAGGTCAAGAAACAGACCCCCAAAATCAAGATCATGTTCCGGCTCTTGTTCGAAAAATATGTTCACGACCTTGAAACAGGCAACCAGGCTTCCGACGTTTACACCGAATTCCTCGAAGGCATGTCTCAGGCATACACGGCTCACACCTCTCCCGCCGAGATTGCGCGAGACTTCATTGCCGGCATGACCGACGAATACTTCCTCTCTCAATGCCGGAAACACCTGATCCCTCAGGTGCTCGCCGCCGGGTTTTAGCTACATTCCAACTATATTCTCGCTGTTATACAGCTATCTCGAATTCTTTGAAAATATTTCGATTTAGGGTTGACAACTCGCTTCAAAAAAAAGTAAAAGCTATAAACGCAAAACGCGCGAGCGTTTGCCCTTCCAAACGATTCCCCAATGTACAGCAATGGCAGGAAGTTTATCCACGGAGGCCTGAGACTATGTTCCAAGCCGGTGAAGTGCGCGAAGGGGACACCCTCCTCAAAATCGAAAACCTTCACATGTACTTCGGTCGGGTCGCGGCCCTTGCAGGCGTCGATCTCGAAGTAAAGAAGGGGGAGATTCACTCCATCATCGGCCCCAACGGCGCCGGAAAAACCGTGATGATGAACTGCATCAACGGCCTTTACAAACCTCAAAGGGGAAAAATCGATTACAAGGGGCAGGACATCACGCACCTGAGACCTCACGCGCGAGCCTCCCTCGGAATTTCCAGGACCTTTCAAAAAATCGAACTCTTCGGCGGCATGACCGTCCTTGATAACATCCGTCTCGGCAGGCACATCCACCTCAAGTCCGGCATCGTCAGCGGTGCTGTTTACGTGGGAAAAACCAAGCAGGAGGAACTGGATTCGCGAAAATTCATTGAAGAAGAAATTATCGACCTGCTTGAAATCGAAAGCATCCGGAGCAAGACCGTGGATATGCTTCCCTACGGTTTACAGAAACGGGTCGAGCTTGGCAGAGCGCTTGCCCTGAATCCCGAGCTGCTTCTTCTGGATGAACCTTTGGCAGGACTGAACCTTGAAGAGGTGGAAGACATGGCCCGCTTTATCCTCGACATTCACGAGGAAAAGCGATGGAAGGTAACCTGCATCCTCGTTGAACACGATATGGGCGTGGTCATGGATATCTCCGATCGTGTTTACGTCCTCAATTTCGGCAATAAGATCATGGACGGAACGCCCAGGGAAGTCCAAAGCAACCCTGAGGTCATCAAGGCCTATTTGGGTGAAGAGGAGCTATACGCCACAAGGAGGTAGGGGACGCGATGAACGGATCTCAAATAGAGATTACCAAGGATCTCACCATACCGAAACTCTTCCTTGCGCAGTGCAGGAAATACGGCAAGGGCAAAGTGGCCATGAGGGAGAAAGAGTTCGGTATCTGGCGTCCCTTCACCTGGCAGGATTATTACGACAACGTCAAGTTCCTCTCTCTCGGTATGGTCGGTCTGGGGCTCAAGCGGGGAGAAAAGGTGGCCATGATCGGGGAAAACCGGCCTGAGGGGCTCTGGGCCGAGATGGCCGCCTTGTGCGCCGGGGGCGTTGGTGTGTGGCTCTTTCAGGACTGCATGATGGAGGAGGTCAGATATATCATCGACCACTCCGACGCAAAGTTTTTTGTGGGTGAAACCCAGGAAGAAGTGGACAAGGCTCTATCCATAAAAGACGCCTGCCCGAAGCTGGAAAAAATCATCTGGGACGACCCCAAGGGCATGCGCAACTACACCCAGGATTTTCTTATCAGCATCGATCAAGTCCAGGAACTGGGAAAGGAACTGGACAAAAAGGACCCCGCGCTTTTTGAGAAGATGATCCAGGAAGGGCACGGCGATGACATCTGCCTTCTTTTTTACACCTCGGGCACGACCGCCCTTCCCAAAGGCGCCCTGCTGAGCCACTGGAACATGCTCACCATGGGATACAACCTCATGTCCGTCGATCCCTGTCGCGATTCGGACGACTTTGTCTCTTATCTCCCCTTTGCGTGGATCGGGGAACAGATGATGTCCATCTCCTGCGGTCTTCAAATGGGGTACACCCTGAATTTTCCTGAAGAGCCGACAACGGTCCGAGAAGACATTCGCCAGATCGGTCCCCACGTCATGTTCGCGCCGCCCAGGCTTTACGAAGGCATGACCCGGCAGGTCCAGGTCAAGTACATCGACTCTCCCTGGATCAAACGCAAGATGTATGAATTCTCCACAAAGGTCGGGTACAAGGTGGCCAACCTGAAGTTTGAAAAAAAGCCCGTGCCCTGGACCTGGAAATGCCTCAACTGGATTGCCGCCGTGACGGTGCAAAAGAAACTCAAGGACCACCTGGGCATGTCACGGCTCAGGCATGCGTACACGGGAGGCGCCGCCATGGGACCGGACCATTTCCGGTTCTTCCACGCCCTGGGCGTCAATTTGAAACAGATCTACGGCCAGACGGAAATTGCCGGCATCTCCATTGTGCACCGGGACGGCGATGTCAAGTTCGACACCGTGGGAACCCCGATCCCGGAAACAGAAGTGAAAATCACCGACGAGGGCGAGATCCTTTCAAAAAGCCCCTCCGTGTTTCTGGGGTATTACAAGAACGAGGAGGCCACCCGGAAGACCCTTGTGGACGGGTGGCTGTATTCCGGAGACAGGGGGTTCATTGATGAAGACGGCCACCTGGTGGTCTTTGATCGCTCCAAGGACGTCATGACCCTTCGCGACGGCAGGCCCTTCTCTCCCCAGTATCTCGAGACCAGGCTCAAGTTCAGCCCCTTTATCGAGGAAGCGTGGATAATCGGTGACAAGAGAGACTATATCGTAGCGGTGATGTGCATCGCCTATAACGTGGTCGGCAAGTGGGCGGACGAAAAAAAGATCAACTACACGAGTTATCAGGAGCTGTCCCAGAAGCCCGAAGTATACGATCTCGTGCAGAAACAGATCGAGGAAGCCAACAAAGACCTTCCCCTGCCTGCGAAAATCCACCGCTTCGTCAACCTCTACAAGGTCTTTGACGCGGACGATGAAGAGCTCACCAGAACCAGCAAGCTGAAAAGAGCCTTTGTGGAAAACCGGTACAAGGACATTGTCAATGCCCTTTACTCAGAGGCGGATACGGTTCACATGGACACGACCATCACCTATGAAGACGGGCGTGAACAGAGGATCAAGACCGACCTTCGGATACAGGATATTATCAAAGCCTAGAGGGAGGTTTGTGCATGGAACTGTTTTTTATGACCCTCGTTACCGGGATCATGGTGGGAGGCATTTACGCTCTGGTGGCCCTCGGCTGGGTTCTCATCTACAAATGCTCCGGCGTTCTCAACCTGGCTATGGGCGAGCTGACCCTGATCGGCGCTTATGTGACCCTGGCTTTTTACACCGCCGGCGTGCCTTTCGTCCTGGCAATTGTGGGCACACTCATGGTGGGAGTCGTCCTGGGAATCCTGACCGAACGAATCTTCCTCGACAAACTGATCGGCGAGCCCCTCCTTGCCGTCATCATGGTGACCGTAGGGCTGTCCTTCTTTTTCAAAGGCATGGTCACCTTCATATGGGATACGGACACCAGGGTTTTCACCCCCCCCATTTTTGCGATCAGACCGATTGAGCTCGGCTTTCTGAAGGTTTCTCCTGTGTATCTCTGGTCCTTTATACTTGCCATTGTTTTGCTCCTCGTCTTTGTCTGCTTTTTCAAGTACACCCGCTGGGGGCTTTCCATGCAGGCGACAGCAGACGACGAAACCGCCGCCCTTTCCCTCGGGGTCAGCGCTCGTTTTGTTTACGCAGCCGCCTGGGCCATTGCCTTTATGAGCGCAGGGGTGGGAGGAGCGCTCCTGGGCAACATCAACGGCATCAACATTTCCATCGGTTACCTGGGGCTCCTTGTGCTCCCTGCCGTGGTTCTCGGCGGGCTCAATTCCGTGCCCGGCGCTATTGTGGGCGGGATCATCATCGGCCTGCTTCAGAATCTCTCCGGCACCTATCTCGACCAGTTCTTCCCGGGCGGGGTCAAGGAGATCGTGCCCTTTGCATTCATGGCCGTCTTCCTCCTCTTTAAGCCTTACGGCTTGTGGGGATGGGAGCGGATCGAACGGGTATAAAATCGCGCCGCGATTTTATTGATAAAATTACCGAGCAAAGCGAGGTTATTTTATGTCCACGGTTTGGTTGCCATGCGGTGATTACCATCAAGATTACGCGGAAGATCAAGGGTGGTGGCAAGCCCGGTTCATTAAATTCAAGATGATCCTGCTTCTGGCCGTCGTCTTCATCGGCATCCCCCAGTTCTTGCCCGAATACTACGTGAGCGTCGGCACCATGGTAGGGTACACGGCCATGGGCGCCCTGGGCGTTCAACTCCTGATCGGATTTACCGGTCTTATCACCCTGGGGCACGCTGCGTTCATCGCCGTGGGAGCTTACACGAGCACCCTTCTTGTGCTTCAGTTTCCCTGGCCCGGGTTTATTGTGGACTGGGGACTCGCTTACCCCATCAGCATTCTGGTTGCGGCGATCGCCGCAGGACTGTGGAGCGTTTTATTCGGGCTGCCTTCTGCAAAGGTCAAGGGGTTTTACCTGATTCTGACCACCATGGCCGCCCAATTCATTACTGTTGATTTCATTCTGACCCAGTACGTGAGCCAGATCGGAGGAAGAGGCCAGGCCTTTTCTCTGCCTCCCGGCGTCATCAAGATCGGCCCATGGGCGATTGATACGGATCTAAAGATCTATTACCTCATGGCGGTCCTCCTGACCCTCATGATCATTGTGCTCGCCAACCTGCTCCGCTCAAAGCCGGGCCGGGCCTGGGTCGCCATCCGGGACAACGACATTGCCGCGGAGGCCCTGGGGATCAACATTGTCCGCTATAAGCTTCTTGCCTTTTTTGTGGCGGGCTTTTTCGCAGGCCTGGCCGGCGCTTTCTGGGTGAGCAATACCGCGGCCCTGAGTCCCGAGCATTTTCCCTGGTTCTGGTCCCTCTGGCTGGTGGGGGTTATTCTGATCGGGGGGGTCGGTTCCATCCACGGCGCCATCTTCGGCGCTTTGTTCATGGTCCTGGTCATGGAAGGCCTCCAGTGGGCTGTGATCCCCATGTCGGAATACTTTCCCAGGATGCTCATGGCTTTCGCCTCCATCAAGGATGCAGCTTTCGGCCTGGCCATTTGCGCCTTTCTGATCTACGAGCCCAACGGGCTTGCCTACCGGTGGTGGCAGGCCAAGAACTACTTCAATCTCTGGCCATTTTCATATTAGAAAGGAGGTGAATCGTCGGCTCTTCGTCAGGGTTTTTGGTTGTCAAACGTTGCCTCAACTTTAAAGGGGGAAATATGATGAAGAACAGAATTCGAAGTTTGCTTGTTTTGTTTCTGGCTTTAGGTTTCCTGATCGGGGTTTGCGGTGTCGCTATGGCCCAAGAGATCAAAATCGGCGGCATTATGGACACCACCGGGGCCACATCCGACGTGGGAAAGGACTATGCCATAGGCATGGAAGAAGCCTTCAAGTACATTAACGCGCAAGGAGGGGTGAACGGCAAACCCATCAAGTACACCTGGTTCGATTACGGGTACCGCATCCCTGAGGCCATTACAAAATACAGGCTCCTCAAGCGACTCGGCGTTGTGGCGATCCAGGGCTGGGGCACGGGCGATACCGAAGCCCTCTCCCCCACGGTCAACAAAGACCAGATGCCCTATGTCTCGGCCTCCTATTCGGCCCATCTCACGGACCCGGCCAAGACGCCCTATAACCTCTTCTTCTCGTCCGACTATTCCACCAATGCCAGGGCCGCCCTCACCGCCTGGTTCGACCATAAATGGCCTACAAAAAAGGACTATGGCAAGAGAAAACCACGGCTTGCCTGCTCCTACATGTTTGCCTCCCCCTATGCAAGCGCACCGATAAAAGCACTCAAGGACCACGCCGTCATGCTGGGCTTTGACATCGGCGATGATCAGGATGTGTCGCTTTTTGCGCTCGACACCAAAAGCCAGGTCATGGCCATGAAGACGTTCCAGCCCGACGTGGTCTGGCACGGCAACACCACCATGTCCGTTGCCGCCACCATGAGAGATTCCTTTGCCCTGGATCTTGGGGCGGACCATATTATGAACAACTGGGCCTTGGATGAGAACCTGCCGCGACTGGGCGGCGAAGCCGCCGAAGGGGCGATCGGCGCAACACCCTGCGCCTTTTACGGCCAGCCATTCAAAAACATGGATATCGTCGTGGCAGCGGGCAAGAAGTACTCTCCGGGCGTGCCTCAGGAAAAAAGGCTGATCCGTTCGATTCAAGCCTGGGGGAATGCCCTTTTGCTCTGGGAAGCCCTCATCAGAGCGGACAAAGCAGGGGACCTGACCGGAAAAGGGATCATGCAAAAGGGCTTCGAGAGTCTGCGCAACTTTGATATCGGCCTCGGCGCAGCGCCTATCACGTTTACGGAGACAGACCACAGGCCCGGAACCGGCTGCCTCATTCAGGAATGGAAGGACGGCAAATTCCAGGAAGTGGCAAATGTAAATCTAAAACAGCGCTGGCCGGAAAAATGGGAGAAAGAGTGGCTCGGCTGGTAGATCATTTCACGAGAGCGGCGCAGCCGCCTCTCATGAAATCGCCACGCGATTTCACCATCCACGGAGGTTAGGTCTTTGGAAGCAGCGGAATCCATCCTCAAGATCAACAACATTGAAGTGAGGTACCACGAGGTGATCCTCGTGCTCAAGGGAGTCTCCATCGTGGTGCCGAGGGGCGGCATTGTCGCTCTTCTCGGCGCCAACGGCGCCGGAAAAAGCACCACGCTTAAAGCCATCTCCGGATTGCTCAAAGTCGAGGACGGCGAAGTGACGGACGGCGCCATTGAGTATGAGGGAAGTTACATCCACCATGACCATGCGGCGAATATTGCCAGGAAGGGCATCGTCCAGGTGATTGAAGGACGCCGTGTTTTTGAACACCTCACCGTGGAAGAGAACCTCAAGGTGGGAGCTCACCTGAGAAAAACCGGTTCCGTCAAAGAAGGCCTTGAGC
>Ga0209498_1002280_pt1 | contig 11640 bp, 8 predicted proteins | sample WalLakDeSediment_FD_184131 | JGI IMG/M metagenome (GOLD analysis project Ga0209498, IMG submission 184131) | Lake sediment microbial communities from Walker lake, Nevada to study Microbial Dark Matter (Phase II) - Walker Lake 11/02/13 Deep... | ecosystem: Environmental > Aquatic > Freshwater >...
GTTCTCGAAGGCCTGCTGATCGCGTATCTGAACATCGACGAGGTGATCCGGATCATCCGCGAGAACGACAGGCCCAAGCCGGTGTTGATGGAGCGCTTCGGGCTCAGCGACATCCAGGCCGAGGCCATTCTGGAGCTGAAGCTGCGCCATCTCGCGAAGCTGGAGGAGATGAAGATCCGCGGCGAGCAGGACGAACTGGCGGCCGAGCGCGCGCGGTTGGAGAAGATCCTGGGATCGGAGAAGCGGCTGAAGCGCCTGGTCTCGGACGAGATCCGGGCGGACGCGGAGGCCTTCGGCGACGACCGTCGCTCGCCGCTGGTGCAGCGCGCCGCGGCGCAGGCTTTGGACGAGAGTGCCCTGGTGCCGACCGAGCCGCTGACCATCGTGTTGTCGAAGATGGGCTGGGTGCGGGCCGCGAAGGGCCACGAGGTGGATCCGGCGGCGCTGAACTACAAGGCGGGCGACGGGTTTCTGGACGCGCTGGCGGGTCGCAGCAACCAGCTGGTGGCGTTTCTCGATTCGACCGGGAGGGCCTATACGCTGCCCGCGCATACCCTCCCGTCCGCGCGTGGTCAGGGTGAGCCCCTCTCAGGGCGTTTCACGCCCGCCGATGGCGGGCGCTTCGTTGGCCTGGCCTCGGGTGCGGCGGAGGAACGCTGGCTGCTGACGACCGATCACGGCTACGGTTTCATCGCGCAGTTGGGAGACCTGTTCAGTCGGCAGAAGTCGGGCAAGACGGTGCTGAGCGTGCCCAAGGGCGCCGACGTGATTCCGCCCCGACGGATCACGGACGTCCGCACCGACCGTGTCGCGCTGGCGACCTCCGACGGTTACCTTCTGGTCGTTGCAGCGGCCGACCTGCCGGAAATGGCGCGCGGCAAGGGCAACAGGATCATCGGAATTCCCTCGGCGCGCCTGAAGGCCGGACAAGAGCGGGTCGTAGCCGTGGCGGTGCTGCCGCCGGGTGGTACGCTGCTGATCCATGCCGGGAAGCGGTTCAAGGGCATGGGGCCCGCGGAATGGGCAGAATACGAGGCGGAGCGGGGCCGGCGCGGCCACAAACTGCCGCGTGGCTACCAGAAGGTGGACCGGTTGGAGGTCCAGGCGTGAATGAGTGCTGTGCCGCTTGAATTTTCCGCGCGATGCCCCATCTAATACCCGGTATTAAACTTTGCTAATGGAGCCTTCGGAGTCGCCATGAAACGTATCATGCTGTTTTTGGGGACCAACCTCGCGATCATCGTGGTGTTGAGCATCACGCTGCGTATCCTCGGCGTGGAGCGCATCCTCGATGAACAGGGCGTCGGTCTGAATCTCAACGCCCTGTTGATCTTTGCCGCTGTGTTCGGCTTCGGGGGCTCGTTCATTTCGCTGGCCATCTCCAAGTGGATGGCCAAGAAGACGATGAAGGTGCACGTCATCGAGAAGCCCCGCAACGCGACGGAGCAGTGGCTGTTTGACACCGTGCGCCGTCAGGCCCGCGAGGCCGGCATCGGTATGCCGGAAGTCGGGATCTACGACTCTCCCGACCCCAACGCCTTCGCCACCGGCATGAGTCGCAACAACGCGCTGGTGGCGGTCAGCACCGGGTTGATGCAGAACATGGGTCAGGGCGAGGTCGAGGCCGTGCTGGGTCATGAGGTCGGCCACGTCGCCAACGGGGACATGGTCACGCTTGCGCTGATCCAGGGCGTGGTGAACACCTTCGTGATCTTCCTGGCCCGCGTGCTCGGTCACTTCGTCGATCGCGTGGTGTTCAAGAACGAACAGGGCCACGGGCCCGCCTTCTGGATCACCACCATCGTCGCGGAGATCCTGCTCGCGATCCTGGCCTCGATCATCGTGATGTGGTTCTCGCGCCAGCGTGAATTCCGGGCCGACGAGGCCGGGGCGAAGCTGGCTGGACGCGACAAGATGATCGGAGCGCTGGAGTCGCTTGCGCGTGCATCGGGGCGGCCGGTGGACATGCCCGATCAGATGGCGGCCTTCGGCATCCGCGGCGGACTGGCGACCGGCCTAAAGCGCCTGTTCATGACCCACCCGCCGATCGAGGAGCGGATCATGGCGCTGAAGGCGATGCGTTGACCCTGCCGCCGGGTCCCGCCAACTCTCATGGTTTCGGAGCGTGCCACTCCGAATGATGGGAGCCGACGCGTCTATGGAGTGCGGCGGCTTGCCGCCGCTGTCGAGACCTCAGCCATCCCCCGGCGCCGAATAGCGGGAGCGAGCTCGCGCACACTCCATAAGCGGGAGTGGGGTGCGGAAAAGACCGCAGGCCACCGTCCACCGTGCCAGCGTGAATCATGTGCCGTCGCTTCGGCCGGCTCCCAGCACCCGGTCCGCGACGAACGGGTTGCTGCGGCGCTCTTCGCCGAAAGTGGACATCGGGCCGTGACCAGGGATGAAACGGGTCTCCGGACCCAGCGGCCAAAGCTTGCCGGCAATGGCATCGAGCAGGTCCTGGTGGTTGCCCCGGGGGAAATCGGTGCGCCCGATGCTCCCGGCGAAGAGCACGTCGCCGACCAGGGCGAGCTGGCTTGGCGCATGATGGAAGATCACGTGTCCTGGCGTGTGGCCGGGGCAGTGGTAGACATTCAGCACCTGTCGACCCACTTTGACCTGGTCTCCCTCGTTGAGCCAGCGGTCGGGGAGGAAGGCCTCGACCTCTGCGGTACCGAACATCCTGGCCTGCATCGGCAGTTGTTCCAGCCAGAAGCGGTCGGCCTCGCCCGGGCCGATGATCGGAATGCCCGCCATGTCGGCGAGCTCGCGCGCGGCCCCCACGTGGTCCAGGTGGCCATGGGTCAGCAGGATCTGACGGAGGTCCAGTCCCCGCTCCCGGGCGGCCGCCAGCAGTCTTTCCGGTGAGCCGCCAGGATCCACCCAGGCGGCCTCGCGCGTCTCTTCGCACCAGATCAGGGTTGCATTCTGTTCGAAGGCGGTAACGGGGATGGTGACGAATCCGAGCATGGCGGTGTCCCGATTGGCGGATGCGGGACCCCATTGTCGCAGAGCGGCCAGGACCCCGTCATTGGTGGCGAACGTTCGGCAAACCGGCTCAGCGGTGCCCGGAAGGGGCCTGGCGAAGCTCCAGAGGGGCATCCGTGATTTTTTGCACTCCGGGGTTGACAGTGGAATCTGAATATTAGAAGATACTCATACGTTGATCGCTTGCCCCCCCGCAACGGTCAGCGTACTCCTCCATCCTCCTTTGGTGGTTTAATTGGCGCGAACTTCGGTTCGCGCCTTTTTTTTGGTGCTCGACCCTGGAGGAAGTGCTTTTTCGCCTGGCCCAACCGGATCGCGGCCGAACATTCGCGGAACACGGCGTATTCTGTTTCCCGCTGGGGCTGTCTCTTCCCGGTCAACTCGATGTCTATGTCATTCAATAGCCTGCGTAACGCCGTCCTGGTATTGGTACTGCTGCCGCTGCTTGCTGTTTTGGTCGCGCTCGGAATGCTGGCACTCCGCGAGTTCGAGCAGCAGATGGAGCTGCGCATGCAGGAGGACATCGAACTGGTGGCGCGGTCCATCCGCCTGCCGATCTCGGCGGCGATGGTTCGGCGCGATGCGATGGACGTGCAGCAGGCGCTGGATTCCGCCTTTCAGCTGGAACAGGTCTTCGGCGTCTACGTGTACGATTCCCACGGCGACCTGGTCGCCACCAGCGGGCCGCGCAGCCCGTCGCTGGAACGGCGCCATGAGGCCCGGCTGATCACCGCAACCGGCAGTCAGGGGGCCTTCGAGGAGCGCCAGGGTCGCGAGGTGTTCTCCTTCTTCCTGCCGCTGACCGACGCCGGCGGACGGATTGTCGGACTGCTGCAGATCACCCGCGATGTGACCCGGTTCCAGGCCTATATCGCCCAGATGCGCTGGCAGGGCGGCGTCGCGATCGTCGTGCTGTCCCTGGTCTTCCTGTTCGTGGTCCTGATCGGGCATCACCGCGCCGTGGGTCGGCATGTCAACCGTCTCGCGGGTGCCATGCAGAGTGTCGGTACCGGCGCCCGGGGGTTGCGGGTGCCGGAGCAGGGGCCGCAGGAGTTGCGGCTGCTGGCGACAACGATGAACGAGATGCTCGAACGCCGGGAGGATTCGGAGCGGGCGCTGGACGCGCAGCGCGCCCAGCGCGCCGAGCTCGAGGAGAAACTGCGCCAGTCCGAGAAGCTGGCCGCGATCGGGCAGCTTGCAGCCGGGGTGGCGCACGAGCTGGGTACGCCGCTCGGGGTCATTGCCGGACGTGCGCAGCGCGCCCGTCGCGGGGTGCCGGAGGACTCGCCCACCGCCTCCGAGATGGAGCACCTGGTCGCTGAGCTTGGCCGGGTCGAACACATCGTGCGCCAGCTGCTGAACTTCGCGCGCAGCAATCCCCTGAATCGGCGCGAGATTGCCCTTCCAGCGTTGATGGCGGACGTGGTGTCGCGGGTGCGCATGGGTGTACAGCGTCCGGAGATCGAGGTCCATGCGGCGCCGGTCGACGCTTCCGGCACGTTGGCCATCCGCGCGGATCCGGCCCGTCTCGAACAGGCATTGGGCAATCTGCTGGAGAACGCGATCCACGCAGCGCGCGAGCGGGTTACGGTCGCGTGGCGCAGGATCATGGAGGATTCCCGCGAGATGCTGGAGATCAGCGTCGCGGATGACGGGCCCGGGATCGCCGAAGCGTATGTCGATCGCCTGTTCGAGCCGTTCTTCACCACCAAGCCGCCGGGGGAGGGGACCGGCCTGGGCCTCGCCGTGGCGCATGTTGCGATCGAGGACCATGGCGGCGAGCTACGGCTGGACCCGACCTGGTCTCCGGGCACCCGGTTCGTCATCACCCTGCCGCTGTCGGAGGATGCGGCCGATGAGTGACGTTCTGCCCCCCACCCCGGGCGATGCCGGCGATGCGGTGCTCGTGGTCGAGGACGATGCCGGGCACCGTGAACTGCTGCGGGAGGAATTGACCGAGGCAGGATACCCCGTGACCGCCTTGGCCACGGCGGAGGAGGCGCTTGCGCTGCTCCGGGAGCGTACCTTCTCGCTCGTCATCAGCGACCTCCGCCTGCCCGGGGCGGACGGATTCGCGGTGCTGGAGCGGACCCGGACGCTGGTGCCTGCGCCGGGGTTCATCATGTTGACCGGCTTTGGCACCATCGACCAGGCCGTCGCCGCGCTGAAAGCGGGGGCGGACGATTTCCTGACCAAGCCGATCGATCTCGAGCACCTGCGCATTGCCGCAGACCGTGTACTGCAGACGCGGCGGCTCCGCAACGAGGTTCAGCAGTACCGCGAGGTCCTGGGCGACCGGGGTTTCCACGGCATGCACGGCAAGAGCCCCGCGATGCTGCGTCTGTTCGACCTGATCCGGCGGATCGCCCCTTCCGACGGCAGTGTCCTGATTACCGGGGAGTCCGGTACGGGCAAGGAACTGGTCGCACGCGCGCTGCACGAGGAAAGCCCCCGCGCCGGCGGCCCCTTCGTGGCCATCAACTGTGCAGGGATTCCCGAGACCTTGCTGGAATCCGAACTGCTGGGCCATGCGGCGGGTGCCTTCAGTGGCGCGCGCGGCGCACGCAAGGGCCTGTTCCTTGAAGCCGATGGCGGCACGCTCTTCCTGGACGAGATCGGGGAGATGCCCGCCTCCATGCAGACCAAGCTGCTGCGGCTGCTGCAGGACGGGCAGGTGCGACCGGTCGGTGCCAACGAGGAGGTGAGCACGGATGTGCGCATCGTCGCCGCCACCCACCGGGACATCGCCGACCTGATGGCCGAGGGCAGCTTTCGGGAGGATCTGTTCTTCCGGCTGGAGACCTTCCGCATCGAGGTACCGCCCCTGCGCGAGCGCGGTGAGGACATCGCGCGGCTGCTGGAGTACTTCCTGCGCCGTCAGGCACTCGCGCAGGACCAGCCGGTGCGGCGCCTGGAACCCGATGCGCTGCGGCAATTGCTGGGCTACCGATTTCCAGGCAACGTGCGTGAACTCGCCGGTCTGGTCGAGCGTGCCGCCACCCTGGCCCGGGGCGACACCATCGGGATCGAGGACCTGCCGGAGCGGGTTCGGACGGACCCCTCGGGCGATCTCGAGGCGGGTGCCGACCCGATGGGCAGCGGTCGGCATGAGGACGAGTGGGAGACTCTCGACGAACTGGAGGAACGCTACATCCGGCAGGTGCTGGCCTTCACCGGCGGCAACAAGCAGCGCGCGGCCCGGATTCTCGGCATTGGCCGCAAGACCCTGTACCGCAAGCTGGACAGTGATGTGTGACGATCGGAACCGTATCAATTCGACACATGTGGCGCGATGCCACGGCGTTGCCGGGCCCATGATCGCCGCATAAACCCATCGATAATCTCGTAAGTTATTGATGATAAATATTTTGTGGAATTATTTCTGGATCTGGCACGGTTTCTGCTCCCTGATCTATTGCTAACCAAGCCAATGCAATCGAAAGGAGCATTCATGACTATTCGAAAGACCGCACTGACCATCGCCCTCGCTGCACTGTTCGCCGCTGGTGGCACCGCTGTTGCCCAGAGCTACGGCGGCGGAGCCGGCCAGGCACCCGCGCCGGGTGAGACGACGCCCGCGACCGCGGCCCTGACCGAACAGACGGTCGACACCTTCGTCGATGCCTTCGTCTCGGTGCAGGAGATCCGCGAGGAGTTCACCGAGCGGCTCCATTCGGCTTCCGATGAGGCCGAGGCCCAGGCGATGCAGCAGGAGGCCCAGGAGAAGATGATGCAGGCCGTGGAGGAATCCGGCATGAGCGTCCAGGAGTACAATGAAGTCGCCATGGCCCTGCAGAACGATCCCGAGTTGATGCAGCAGGTGCAGGAAAAGGCCGCTGATCGCATGTAAGCCGGGACGCGATTCCAGAATCGCATCCGGTTCGCCGGATGTGGGGCCGGGCCCTCGGGGTCGGCCTTTCTTCTATGTGGTCCTTGAACCCGGGGCGCGCGTTCGTTATGATTGCGCGCTTTATGAAATAGCGCCGTATCCGGAGCACAGGCATGAAAACCATTAGCGCCAAGCCGGCCGAAGTCGTACGCGACTGGTACCTCGTCGACGCCAGCGGCAAGACCCTCGGGCGGCTCGCCACCGAGATCGCGCGCCGTTTGCGCGGCAAGCACAAGCCGATCTACACCCCGCACGTCGATACCGGCGATTACATCGTCGTCGTCAACGCGGAAAAGATCCACGTGACCGGCAACAAGGCGAACGACAAGATGTACTACCGCCACTCGGGCTTTCCCGGGGGGTTGAAGCAGGCGAATTTCAGCCAGATGATCGAGCGTGCGCCGGAACGGGTGCTGGAACATGCGGTCAAGGGCATGCTGCCCAAGAATCCGCTGGGCCGCGCCATGTTCAAGAAGCTGAAGGTCTATGCGGGTACGGAACACCGTCACACCGCACAGCAGCCGCAGCCGCTCGAGATCTAGCGCCGCCTACACCGCATACGTCAAGGACAACGCATTCATGGCAATAAACCAGAACTATGGCACCGGTCGCCGCAAGACGGCCTCCGCGCGGGTCTTCCTGCGTCCGGGCAAGGGCGACATCGTCGTCAATGACAAGTCGCTGAACGACTACTTCGGGCGCAAGACCTCGCGCATGGTCGTCCGCCAGCCGCTCGAGACCGCGGACATGGTCAACCAGTTCGACGTGATCGCGACCGTGAAGGGCGGCGGTGCCAACGGCCAGGCCGGTGCCATCCGTCTCGGGATCGCCCGGGCCCTGGTCCAGTACGACGAGGCCCTGCGCCCGCCGATGCGCCAGGCCGGGTTCATGACCCGCGATGCCCGCGAAGTCGAACGCAAGAAAGTCGGTCTCGCGAAGGCCCGTCGCGCGAAGCAGTTCTCCAAGCGCTGAGTTCCAGGCCCGGGACCGCGTCCCGGGCCTGTCGAATTGGGGGATCGTCTAGCGGTAGGACTACGGACTCTGACTCCGTCAACCCAGGTTCGAATCCTGGTCCCCCAGCCAACATGCAGGAGGCCCCCTCGCGGGGCCTTCTGCATGTTGATTAGAGCTGACCAGGGTTCGAACCTGGAAGGTTCGAGTGCGGAGCGAAGCGGAGCTCCGCGTACAGGATCAGGCCTTGGTTCACCAGGAAAGTCGTGCGGCTCGATTTACAGAACTATTGCGACCCGCGGTCCAGGTAGGCCCGCAGAAGCGGTGGCCGCAACGCCTGCAGGCGCCGCCTGGCCGCGACCTCGTCGGCACCGCGGGCACGGGTTTGCAGGAGTTCGGTCATTGCCAGGAAGGTAGCGCCAACGGGAACGGGTGATGTGGGCAGGTTCAGGTGATGCAGCAGGCCTGGCTCCTGCAGCAGCAGCCAGGCGGGGAAATCCGCAGGGTCCAGAGACTCGTCGAGGTCCTCGAAGGCGAGAGCGTGGCCGTACAGGCGTGGCGACGCATCCCGGGTGAGATCGGCCGGGGACTGGTCCGGTGCCAGCTCGCTGCAGCGTGCCCAGGCCAGCATCGCCGCCTCCGGTCCCTCTCGGTGCCGAAGGGCAAGGGCCAGGCGCGACAGCAGGGCAGCGTGTTCCGCGTGATCCGGAACCGCCCGTACCGAAGCGATGACCGCATCCCAGTCCGGGATGCGCAGTTCGGCGTAGCTCGCGTGCAAGTCCGGACGACCGGGATCAAAGCGGTCCCGGGGAAGGGCTCCGGCGAGACGCCGCCAGGCGGGCGCCAGGTAATCCCGCGCCTTTGCACGCAGGCGTGCCTGAGCCAAAGGCGCGATGTCCTCCAGCAGACCCTCCATCTCTTCGGTGCAGGCTTCGGGCGGGATCGCCGCCACCTGCTGGAGGTGGCGCGCGTATAGCACCAGCACCTCGTATTCCCCGAGCCACGAGTGATTCGGGGCGATTCGGCACAGGCGCTCGTAGCTCTGCTCGGCATCTGCCGTGTTGCGCGCCGCCAGTGCTCGCTGGAGGTCGTTTTCCGCTGTGCTGGCGCCGTTGTCGAGAAAGAGATCGAGCTGGGCCAGGTCGGCAGATCGCGCCCAGCGCTGTGCCAGCAGGGCGCGCCGGGACGGATCCGGGCTCAGCGGCAGTGCGCGTTCGCCGTGACCCGGGCGCCAGTCGTGGTAGGTCTGCGCCTCGTGCACGAGGTGCAGCGACCGGGCGTGTGCCTCGCCTTCCCGGAGCCGATGGGTCCAGTCCTCCGTTGCGGCTTCGATCGCCGCTTCCAGGTAGGGAATGCCCCCCTCGCGCCAACGCTCGTAGGCTGGATAGGGTAATAACGCAGATTCCAGCAGCCACTCCAGCACCGAATAGGCACCGGTCTGCTGGACCTGCCGTTCCACCGTAGCGAGATCGAGCAGCGGCAGTTCGCTGGCCTGGAATTCGTTGTCACTGACGATCATGACGATACGCGCCGCCGCGCAGGATGAAGGCCGAGGCGCACATCGCGCGGAATTTTCCAGCTCCTGGAGGTGCGGACAGGGCGTACGCATTGCACGACGTCACGCGCACGTTCACGGACCGGGCTCCAGCAGCCCCAGGAGTTCGGAATGCGTGAGCCTGAGTCGCTCGCTCTCCTGCTCTGCCGCCGTGTAAACGGCCTCGAGTTGCCCGCGTTTGTGTGACTGCAGTGCATGCACCCGTTCCTCCACCGTATCCTCGGCCAGCAGCCGGTACACGAACACGGGCTGGGTCTGCCCGATGCGGTACGCGCGGTCGGTGGCCTGGCTCTCCGCCGCATCGTTCCACCAGGGGTCGTAGTGGATCACGGTGTCGGCCCGCGTCAGGTTCAGCCCGGTGCCACCCGCTTTCAGACTGATCAGGAAGACCTGGCCGGAGCCTTGCTGAAAGGCATCGATCACGGTCTGTCGATCGCGCGTGCGCCCGGTCAGCATCCGGTGCTCGATGCCGGCCTGGATCAGGTCCCCGGAGATCCATTCCAGCATGCGGCGAAACTGCGAGAACACCAGGATCACCCTCCCTTCCTCGACCAGTTCCCGAAGCATCGATAGAAGGTGTTCGCGCTTGGCCGAACCCGTATCGCGGTAGCGCTCGGCATCGAGCAGCCTGGGATCGCAGCAGACCTGCCGCAGCTGCAGCAGGGCATTGAGCACGTTCAGTCGGTCCGGGCCGTGCTCGCCGCGGGGGCCGTGCAATTGTTCCAGGCTGCGCTGGCGCACCAGCTCGTACAGTTCGCGTTGTGCCCCCTCGAGCGGCAGCCGCAGGGTCACCGCTGTCTTGGCCGGGAGATCTGACGCGACCTCTCGCTTCGTTCGTCGCAGCAGGAACGGGGCGATGCGTTCGAACAGCGCCTGCGCGCGCAGTGCATCGCCTTCGTCCTCGATCGGGCGACGATAGCGCCGGCGGAACTGAGTCTCGGTGTCGAGGCAGCCCGGGAGGACGAAATCGAGCAGCGCCCAGAGGTCGCCAAGGTGGTTCTGCAACGGCGTGCCGGTGAGACAGAAACGGGCTGCCGCGCGCAAGGCGCGTACCGAGCGGTGGATACGGGTGTGCGGATTGCGGATGGCCTGTGCCTCGTCGAGGAACACCGCCGAAAGCTCCCGCTCCTGCCATTGTCCGAGGTCGTTGGCGAGCACCGTGTAGGACGTGATCAGCAGCTCGAACCGGTCCGCAGCGGCCCACTGCTTTGGTCGGGCTGCCCCGTGCAGGAGCAATACCCGGAGTTCGGGGCAGAAGCGGCGGGCTTCCGCCAGCCAGTTGCCGAGCACGCTGGTGGGTGCGACCACCAGGGCCGGCCTGCGCAGACGGCCCTCGGCACGCTCCAGCATCAGGTGCGCGAGGACCTGCAGCGTCTTTCCGAGACCCATGTCATCAGCCAGAATTCCGCCCAGGCCCAGACGTTGTCGCTGCTGCAGCCAGGCGACGCCAAGCCGTTGGTAGTCCCGCAGCTCCGCCTGCAGACCCGGCGGATTCCGGAAGTCCTCGGCGGTCACACCGCTGCGCAGGGCACGGGCCTGTTCGAGCAGGCTGTTGCTGCCGGTACTGAACGCTGTCTCGCCGTCATCGAGCTGCTCGATCCGTGTGGTCTGGGAGGCCGGCAGCCGCAGATGGGCTCGCGTTGTGTCCCCGTCTTCCAGTTCCCCGAGGACCCGAATCCAGTTGAGGACGCGGCCCACCGGCAGCAGCACCTGGCGACCGTCGTCCAGCGGCAGCGGAATCTCCTGGTCAGGATTCAATTGCCGAAGTTCCGACAGGGGGTAAGTGCCGTGCAGCCGGGCCAGCAGCGGGAGCAGCGCGATCGGTTTACCCTCCAGCTCGATCTGCAGGGCCAGCTCGAACCAGTTCCGATCCAGCCACCGGGTCTCCACCTCGACCGAGTCCGGACGCGCCCAGTTCTGGCGAAAGCCGGGGTCGATATCGACCCTCCAGCCTTCGCTGCGCAGCCCTGGCAGCACCTGCGCCGTTGCATCGATCCAGGCCCGGGACTCGGCGAACGCGATGTCACCGTCGTCCAATACCTGGGGGCGGGCGCCGCATACGCCAAGCGCCTCGTGCAGCCGTTCCCGAAGGACGCATTCACGGGCCGGGTCACGTCGGAAGACCAGGCACTCCCCGAGTTCCGGCAACACGGCAGTGCGTTCGCCGGAGCCTTCGTCCGCCTCGAACATGACCTCCTGCCCCCCATGGACGTAGCGAAAGAGGAGCCGCAGTCGGTCGCGGGCTCCCGGCGCGGCC
>Ga0209498_1002282_pt1 | contig 11631 bp, 6 predicted proteins | sample WalLakDeSediment_FD_184131 | JGI IMG/M metagenome (GOLD analysis project Ga0209498, IMG submission 184131) | Lake sediment microbial communities from Walker lake, Nevada to study Microbial Dark Matter (Phase II) - Walker Lake 11/02/13 Deep... | ecosystem: Environmental > Aquatic > Freshwater >...
CAAACGGATGATGCGTTCCTCACGCAAATGTAGCCCGAGTTGCCACCAATCCGATGGCCAGTAGCCTTGCCCCGGTGGCGCGTCATGCTGCCCAATGAGACCATCAGCAGCCTGAACGTGGACGAAAGCCACCAGGGATTGTCCAGGTTCGTTTGCCGCCCACTCCAGGCTGATTCTAAGCTCTTGCGGCGTCACGACCGTAACCTGCGCCTGCTGCAACTGTATTTGATTGTCAAAGTTAGCCAGCCCGGTCCCACTCCTGGCGCCGGGTAAAACGTCATAGCGGACGTACAGGGGATAGGGGGCTGGCTCTAAATCGCCACGGGCCAGGGAACCGGGCTGGACCGTTACCAGGCTGGGCCGGGGCAGGGCAGTGGCGACAAAGCTAATATCATCATAAGGCCAGACATAGAGCTGGGACGGCCGTGTCGACGACAAAGTTAAGCCTTCCGTTGCGGTGAACAAGCTAATCGGAGTATCGTGAGCCAAAAAGCGGATCGAAGGCCAACCTTCCCAATACCGCTGCTCCAGCCAGACGGCCGTTGCCGGGTCTCTGTTGTTAATTTGGGCGGCCATCTCTGTCGCTGCCGCTTCAAACAAATAGCCGGTATCCGGCCATTTTCCATACGCAATATAGTCACGGAGGGTCAGGTTCAGACTTATGACAAGCAAGCAGAACAAGAGACCGCGACGGATCAGGCCGTTCAGTTTACTCCACGTCCACAAATGGGACAAGCCTATAGCCGGAAAAATTAATGTCGCCGGCAAAATGCCGGCTGCGCGCAGAAAATGGGGGGCATCATCCGCCAAAATCGTCGGGCCTAGCATAATGCCTGTCCACAGGAGCAAAGCCGCTGCTGCCGGCCGGCGCCAACATCGCAGCGACCAAATAACGCCTAGTACAAATGGCCCAGCCATGGCCCAATCAAATATAGGCCGGCCGGCCGGATTGTGGCGCAAAATTGTATCCCCTTGCCAGAAAAATATGCCCAAGGCAGCGCCGATCTGCCGCAGCAGGGTGTCCGGCAAATCCCCGCCGTGAACAGCGGGATTAAGCAGGGAAACTTGCCCGCTCCGCCCCAGGAACAGCTCTGGCTGCTGCCAGACTAGCAGGGCAAAAGGCAAAATGATGAGCCCGAAACCGAGACCAAACCAGAACAGGCCAGAACGCAGGCGAAGCCATCGCCCTTGCCACAAAAGGTAGATGAACAAGGCGGCTAGTAGCATCGGGGTAAAGCGCATGGCCAGGTAAGTATAGAAACCAGCGCCATAAACGAGCCCAGCCAGCAGCCACAGCCAGGATTGCTGGCGGCGGTATGCCAGCGTAAGCAGCCAGAAGAACAGGGCCAGTACCAGTGGCAGCCAGACGACGCGCAGCCCGATCCGGCTGAGGTGGATCGGCCACAGGGTCACGGCCCATAGCCAGGCGGCCAGCAGCCCTACCTGAGGGGTAAACCAGGTTCGGCCCAGTTGGTAAACAACCAGGGTGGTCAGACTGCCAATCACGGCCGCCCCCAGGCGCAGGGCCAGGGCAGTTGGACCGAAAAGAGCCACCGCCAGAGCAGTAAGGTAGATGTAGGCTGGTTCACGGCCGTTGTTGGCGGCAAAGAAGAGAGCATGCTCCCCACGCAAAACGCCCAGGGCGTCGAGGCCATTATAGGCTTCGTCACGGTAGATGCCCGCTGGCATATCCCCTAACTGCCAGAAGCGCAGGCCAGTGCCGACGATTACGGCCAACAGCAAGAAAGCCCACCCCCAACGGGGTGGGCTGGCTTCGGTGATATTCAGTCGATCAGCCTGCCGTAATAATGTCAAAGCGGGGCAATTATAGCCAAATGGGATCGGCCGTCAACGCCTGGGCCAGCGTTTATGGGGTGGCGGTAATCATAACCTCCTGCAGCATGATTTTGTCGTCTATGGACCGGCCGTCATCAGCCAGCAGTGGTAAACGGGTCATTTCCGGCCACAGGTAGGCGCCCACATACAGCCAGTAGCTGCCGGTTGGCAGGTCGTTGGGCAGTAGCAAGGCGTAATTATCGGCAATCGTCTCACCTGGCCACCAGGTGGATGTTGGGCGCGTACCGCCCACGGGCTGGCTGTCCATTTGTGCTCGTACCTGGCCAGCTTCGTCGACCAGGTGGGTGAAAATTGTGTAATTTTGGGCAACCGGCTCGCTTGCTTGCCAGAATAGGGTGAGCAGCAATGGCTCGCCGGCGTTTAACTGGCTCAGCTCCAGGCTGTAGCCGGTCAGCAGCAGCTGGTCGTTGAAGTTGGCTGCCAGAAGATTCTCTGCTTCAGTTGCGGCGCTGAGTATGAACAGAGACAAAGTTGCCCCTTGATAGCTTTGGAAAAAACCCTGGCTACCTGCCCGGCTTAACCAGCCCTGCGCCCGTCGCAGCGGGTCAAATTCGGCGGGGTTGCCTGACTCCACCAACCAGACGCGGCGACGGCCGTCAACCAACTCCGCCATCAGCACAGCCGCTTCCTCTTCCGTCAACAACCGTTCACGGGGAATCATGATGGCCGCCAGCTCTTCCAGCCCGTAATAGTCATACAAGGATTGCTGGAGCGGATTGTTAAGCAGGATCAAATCGTCCGGCTGGGCGCGTTGGCGGATGTCGTTCATGAGACGGCCGTACTCGCCTTGGGCAAAGCTGGTGTTGAAATAGTAATTGTCTAAGGAGATGTAAGCCGTGGCCAGCAGCAGGCCCAGCCCGATCAAGCTGGCCGGCCGCCAGAACCGGTACAGGCTGTCCAGCCCGGCGGCCACTCCGATGACAAAAGCGGGAATGGTTGATAGCAAATAACGTTCCCAGAAAAAGGGCATGATGGGATTCATGCCCCAGGCAAAGAAACAGCCTACGGCGAGGACAATGGCCGCCAACCCGCCCGCCCAGCGTAAGCGTGGCCAGACAATGGCGCCAACAACCCCTGACAACAGCAGCAAAACCATTGCCCAGCCCCATACCGCCTGGTCGGGATAGAGCGTTGTGCCGCCGCCAAAAGCCAACAATGTGCGACGGCTAATCTGCCATAAAACAGCCGGCGTCAACTGCTCAAACTGAGCGCCTGTTCTGGTTTCTAAGAAGCTGAGCTGCATAAAAAACCAGGGCAGAAAAACAACGGCCATACCCAACCAGGTTTTAATCCAGGGCAGCAGCAACAGCGGCCGGGCAGAACGACTGCGGTATAAAGTCAAACCGGCTACCAGAATTGCCTGACCCAGCAGGGCAGCAAAGGAGTAGTAATGGCTGAAGGTGGCCATCAACGATACCGCGGCATAAGCCAGCCATAAGCGGAGCGGTGGCGGCGGCCCGCCCCTCATTTGCAGCTTGAGAAGGATGACTAGGAAGATCATTGAGGCCGAACTGCCCACCAGCACCGGGCCGTACATACGGGCCTCTTGGGCGTAGAAAATCAGCATGGGGGAAAGGGCTGCGGCTATTCCCGCCCAGAGGCCTAATCGCCGTCCGCCGCTTTCTCGACCCAACCGCACGAGCAGCGCCACGGTCAAGATGCCACAAAGTACCGATAGGTAACGAATGCCTAGCGGTGTCTGCCCAAAGAGGCGAATGGTGATGTGCAGCAGCATATGGTAGAGGGGCGGGTTGAATTCGGCGTCACTGGCAATCACCTCGGCCATCGGCCAATTGGCCACGGTAATGCTCCACGCCTCGTCTCCCCAAATGTCGTGGCCTTCGATCTGGTAGATTCGCAGGCCAAAGGCCAGCAGCAACAGCAGAAGAAATGCGCTGCGCCAGACGACACGAGAGGGTGTAGTGGGATGGTTCATTTTGCTTGAGACACTGAGTAATAGTTAACCGCTGAACGGCTGATGGCTAACGACTGGGCAGCGCGGCTAGACCATCTAATCCGGTGGCGAATTTGGCACATTAATGACGTCTCCACCAAAGGATAACGGCCGTGGCTATCAGGGTTAACCAGGTAACAGCCGATACCGCGACGCCTATGGGCCAGGATGGCGGGCGGTAGCGCATTTCCACCTGATGTTCACCCGGCTCCAGATAGATCGCCCGGAAAGCATAATTGGCGCGCAAAATGGGCACCGAACGGCCGTCCACCGTTGCCTGCCAATGGGGATGGTAGATGTCGCTCAAATGCAAATAGACCGGTCTATCGGTTTTGACTGCCAGGGCTACCCGATTGGCGTCGTAGGCAATGATCTGCAGCTCGCCCTGACCCGGCGGCTGCGCTAGAGGTTGCCCCGCCTCTAAAATGACAGTCTGTGACGGATCAAATTCCGGACGGTGTAGAGCGGCAAAGGCGGCATCTTGACTATCCACTAGTTCCGCTTGATAGAGCAGCATAACGCGTGGTAGGGCGCGGATGTTCAGGTAAATGTCCACCTGTGGATCTTCGTTGTAAACCGGCACAATGAAGTTGGTATCGCCTGGTGGCTGATCTTTATCGCCGATAACATATTTGACGCCCAGCAGATTGTAGGCCGGTGAACCGCGATAGCCAACGGCGCCGGCGTAAACATTGTAGAGGCTTAGCTGCAGCGGATTATAGACGCCGTCGCTGGCGTACAGCCCAAATATTTGTGCGGCGCTGGGCTGCCAGGCGGCCGTCGCCGTTTCGATGCGGTGCAGGCCGGGGTCATTCTGCAGGTAGGTCCGCGCCAGCTTGTGCTGGAAGCCCACGGCCGGATCATCCCACTGCACCTCCACATAACGACCCAGGCTGATCAAGTCAAGGGCAATCAGCCCTACGGCCAAAACAGCGAATCCGATGGCCGGCAAGTAGCCTTTTACCCGGGCCACGAGCAGCAGCCAGCCTGCTCCAGCCAGCCCAACGAAAACGAGGGCTGCTCGCACCATGCGCGCCATCTGTTCGGGATGAAGCTGCCCCAACCGGTGAGCTTGAAGCAGGAGCACGGCCGTTGCCAAAAGCAATGCACCACCTGATAACGCCCAAAAGCGGCCCGGCCGCTTCAACTCGCCGCGCAGCAAGCTGTCCAGGCCTACAGCCGCCAATACCGTCAGGCAGAGGTTTAGCAGCAAAATAAACCGGGCGGGCGCCTGGAAGGGGAGGGGTAAGATGGCATACAACCAGCCGTGCAGCGGCGTATGTGGCCCCATGGCCAGCAGCAGGCTAAGCAGACCCGCTCCGGCAAAGAAGATCAGCTGAGGACGGGGCCGCTGCCACACGGCCAGGCCGGCTAGCAGCCAGGGCAGCACCCCAGCGTAGCCATATTCCACCCGTGGCCACTCTCCCCAAAAATGGAGCGCACCGCGGCCGTAAAAATCGGGCGCAATTAGACCAATCAGGCCGACTGGCGGCAGCGCGTAGCGGGCCGCCCGTTCGTAATCAAAATGAGCACGCAGGGTGAAACTGCTCAATTCTAATGCCGGCAGCAGGGCCACAGCTGAAATGGCTAGCGCCAATAAACCTGCGCCCACCATTAGCAGCAGGGGCCAGGGTGAGCGCTGTTCAATGGTCCGATAAACCAGATAGAAGCCAAGCAGCATTAGCGTGAGAAAGGTTATCTGCCCATGCCCGGCCAAAATGCCCCAGCCGAGTGTCAGGCCAGACAGCACCAGCCAGCTGGCACGGGCTGAAAGTCGGGTGGCTAGGGTCCCACGATGCAGCCCTAGCAGGGCCAGTGGCAGCCAGGCGGCTACGGCAATCAGGTTCAAATTGCCCACGTGGGTGATGAATAGATCGGAGAAGGCATAGATAATGCCGCCAGCCAGGGCTGCCCAGGGATGCAACGGCCGTTCCGGCCAGAACAGGCGTAAACAAAGGTAAGCGGCCGCGCCGGCCAGGAAGAAATGTCCTATGACTAACCCTTGAATTGCGCCGTAATCGAAATTGGGGTGGAGCAAGAATAGGAGCAAATTGAGTGGGTAGAATAGTCCGGACTGATTGTCGGCGACAAAGGGGGCGCCGGCATATTGGTGGGGATTCCAGAGGGGGATTTGCCCCTGCCACAGCATATCGGCGGCATACCGGTACATGGGGTAGATGAAGGAAACGAGATCGCCGCCGCCGTAGGGAATCCAGGCCCGCCCCCACAGGACGGGCCAGAAAAAGATGATCACAACGACTGCTAGCAACCCCAGCATACCGGCATCGACTAGCCACGGCCGTTTCTTGACCAGCGTACTGTTCATAGGCGGATTACGTTACCAGAGAATGAGCCCGCAGGCAATAGCCCGCTGGCTGGCTAGAGGATTGCCTACAAGAAGACGGCGCTGTGGCGAGGGCGCTGAGCAAGGGCGAAATAGCGGCCGATTCAGCCACTGCCTTGAGCGAGGGCAACCTCCGACCGGACTAAAGGAAAATGGTTCGTCATCGAGCTCCGGAACTTTTCAGCACGTTAGTGCGTCTATAGTATTGTCAGGTAGCCGGCAGATGAGCTATCCAGTGACAACTACCAGCAAGCTGTTGGAAAAGCGCCTGTAGCGGTTTCTTACCGCGCTCCCCAGAGGTCTTGATGAAAATGACCAACGACGAAGGACCAATGACCACTGTTCGACGTTCGTCCTTCGTCGTTGGTTGATACTCACAGAGGAGAAGGATCATGAAAAGAGAATTGACTGTTATAATGGTGATGGTGGTGGGTTTGCTGTTGATGGCCTGCACGGCCGTGGCCGATCCCGAACCAACTGCCCCGGTCACAGCCCCGGAACTGGCGACCCCAGAACCAGCCGCCGAAGAGGCTGTTACCCCGGTTATTGTAGATTCTGAGCAGATCACACCTGAACCAGAGAGTGAAGAGGAGTTGCGTGAAATGCCGGTACCGATTATTCCCGATGCCGCCCGGGCCATGGTTGAAAATGTGCGCCGGGATCTGGCTGAGCAGCGAAATGTGGACGTTGCGGCCGTCAACGTGGTCGAATTTCAGTCTGTGGAGTGGGCTGACAGCAGCCTGGGCTGCCCACAGCCGGACATGATGTACCTGATGGTCATTACCCCGGGATACCGTATTGTTCTAGAAGTTGGCGGTGAGGAATACAACTACCACACCGATCGTGATCGCTACTTTGTTCTCTGCAAGCAAGGGCAGGGGATTGACCCCCATACGGTAGACCAGTAAGCGACAAAAAAGAGAGGCTCGATAGCCTCTCTTTTTTATTCCCCCTTAATCAGTCTAATCCGCTGCGTGCGTTATCAGCCACCAGCTTCGCAACAGCTCGGCCACGCCCCAGGCTTGCGCCGAACAGCCGCGGGGGGTGAAGGGGGGATCGCCGTCAAAGATTTCACTGATGCTGCCCAGGCCGTGATCCTGCAGGTGGTGGAGCAACGGCCGTAAAAACCCCAAAGCCATCTCTTTATCCTGATAAACACGCCAATGGGCGGCCATAAATGGGCCCATCAGCCAGCTCCAGCTGGTTCCCTGGTGATAGGCGCCATCCCGCTGTTTGGGCGGACCGCCATAATGGCCAACGTAGCTGGCATGATCGGGGCTAAGCGTCCGCAGACCAGTTCCGGCCAGCAGATGATAAGCGCAAACATCGACAATGGCTTTTTGCTGAACGGCCGTTAAGGGACTGTGGGGTAGGGCCACGGCCAAAAGCTGGTTGGGGCGCAGGGCCGGATCATCTCCGTCTGGGCCATCCAGCAGGTCGGCGCAATACCCTTTCTCTGCCAGCCAAAAGCGCTGGTATCCCGCGGCGGTTTGCTCTGCCAGCTGCGCATAGCCGGCGGCCGCAGCCTGCAGCTCCGTCGCATCTTGTTGGTTCAACGCGGCTAATTGGCGGGCAAAATCAGCCATGATGCGCAGGGCGTTGTACCAGAGGGCGTTGATCTCCACCGGCTTGCCCATCCGCGGCGTCACGACCCAGTCGCCCACCTTGGCATCCATCCAGGTTAGCTGCCAGCCGGGCTCACCGGCGTACAGCAGCCCGTCGGCCGGGTCGAGGTGAATATTGTAGCGGGTCCCTTTCTGGTGCCAGGCGATGATGTCGGCCAGCACGGGGAACAGGTCGTGCAGGAGGAGGGTGTCATTGGTCGCGGCAATGATGGCCCGGGCGGCCTCAAAATACCAGAGCGTGGCGTCCACAGTGTTATATTCGGGCGTTTCCCCTTCGTCAGGGAAGCGGTTGGGCAGCATGCCCTGTTCCACAAATTGGGCATAGGTACGCAAGATTTCGGCGGCTAAGGCTGTCCGACCGGTGGGTAGGGTCAATCCTGGCAGGCTGATCATCGTGTCCCGTCCCCAATCGCTAAACCAGGGGTAACCGGCAATGACGCTGCGGCCGCTGGGATTCTGTGGCGTGGCCCGCCGGACAACGAACTGGTCGGCCGCCAGGATGAGCTGGCGCTTAGCCGGTTCCATTGCCGCCGGCAAACCCGTCCAGAGGGGGCGCGCTTTTTCCAGCAGTTCGGCTTCATACAGCTGCCGCTCAGCGTAAGCGACGTCACCATCCAGATTGGGCTCCGGCTCAACGCTGGCTACGAAGGTTAATTTTTGTCCGGGTGCCAATTCGGCGGAAAACATGCCGGCGTAGTAGTTATCATCAACGACATCGTTTTGGCCCCGGTAATCTTCGATAGACAGGAAGAAATCTTCGTGCCAATCATGATGAAGCTCCAGAGTAGCCTGGGGGCAGTAGAGGTAATAGGGTACGGCCGTCTCCTGTGCGGTCACTTTTAGCCCGCGGGGGATGGGTGCGATTTCCATCTCCAGGTCGCCAGCCATTGTCGTGCTGTGGTAATCCCGGTAATTGAGCAGCGCGCGCAGTTCCAGCTTTACCGGCCCGGCGGCCGCACGCAGCAGATGGTATTGGATGTAGGTGGTATTGGCTCCCGGCTGCAGCCAGACCCGCTTGGCCAGCAATCCGTCGGCAAAAGCATACTGCCAGACCGGTGTTGTGCCTTCCAGGTGAAAGCTTTGCAGGTAATGATGGCCCTGTGGTTCTTCGACGCCATTGACCCAGCGGTTAATGTAAAGAGGGGTATATTGATGGTTGTAGATGACGCCTTCGTCCAGTTTGGTCAGCAGCAGCGTCCGGCCCAGCGGCGGCCGGAGCGCGGCGATTAGCAGCCCATGGTAGCGGCGGGTCAACAGACCCGGTACCGTACCCATGGCAAAGCCACCTATCCCATTGGTAACCAGCCATTCTCGCCGTTCGGCCACCGCCAGATGACCACATATTTCACGACCAAATTGGATCATGTTCAAACCGGAATCGCCGCGCCCTGGATGGCCTGCGCCGCCGGGCTGGCCAGGAAGAGTAGCACCTCGGCAATTGCCTCTGGTGACGTCCAGCGGGAAAAATCGGCGTCGGGCATGGCTTCCCGATTTTGGGGTGTGTCAATGGTGCCGGGCATGAGACAGTTGACGTTAATGCCCTTAGTCTTGAGTTCAGCCGCCAGGGTCTCGGTGAGACGGTGCACGACGCTCTTGGAGGCGCTGTAGGGGCCCATTTTGGCGCCGCCGGTTAACCCACCCCGGGCGCCAATATTGGTGATCCGGCCAAAACCCTGCTGGAGCATGTGGGGTACGGTGGCCCGGCAGGTCAGGAAGACAGAACGCGCATTCAGGTTCATCAAAAATTCCCATTCGGCCAGATCGGTTTCGTGCAGCGGCCGGCCGGCGCGGAAGCCGCCGGCGATGTTGTTTAACACGTCAATCCGGCCAAACTGGTTGACGGCTTCAAAGACCATGGCCTCGACACTGCCGGCGTCGGTCAGGTCAGCGGCCACGAAAAGGACATCATCGGCTTCGGCCAGGTCGGGCAGCATTTCCTCGAGCCTTTCGCCGCTGCGATCAACCAAGACCAGCCGGGCTCCGGCGTGGTGAAAGGCGCGGGCGGCCGCCTGCCCTAAATTACCGGCTGCGCCGGTGATCATGACAACTTGTCTTTCTTTTTTGCTCATCACATTCTCCTCAAAACATGCAGCACAAATCGGCAATTGGCGGTGCAGGACAGCTTCTTGCGCTACGAATTTTCAGCTACGGTGGTGTATCCCACTCCGGTCAACCGGCTCATCAGGCTTAGGGCGATGGAGCCGATCGCAACCCGCTTAGCCCGATCAGGCTACAGCAACTCGGTTAGCGCTTGCAGCGTCTCCCGGTTAAAGACGGTGACGTTGAGCGTCGTTACCGGACTCTCGCGCCAGATGGCCAACCGTTCCTTGATCCGCTCGCGAGGGCCGACGAGGGCGACTTCGTCGATTAGTTCCCCGGGTATGGCCATCATCGCTTCGCCTTGACGGCCGGACAGGTACAGATCCTGCACCTTAATGGCCGCTTCTTCATAACCATAACGCGCAGCCAGATCGTTGTAGAAATTCTTACCCTTGGCCCCCATGCCGCCAATGTAAAGGGCCAGCATAGGTCGCAACATATTGTAAGCCACTTCCACATTATCTTCCATGACTACGGAAACGGTGGGGGCGATGTCGAACTGGCTCATGGTTTTGCCGGCTTTGTTGAGCCCGGCGGTGACGTGGGGGGCAAAAATGGCCTCATATTTCTGCGGCGAGAAGAAGATGGGCAGCCAGCCATCGGCGATTTCGGCGGCCAGCTCCACGTTTTTGGGGCCAATGGCCGCCAGGTAAATGGGGATGTCTGGCTGGGCGTTCAGGCTGCTTTTGAGCGGTTTGCCCAGGCCGGTGGCGTCGGGGCCGTTATACGGTATCTGATACAGCTCGCCTTCATAGCTAAGCCGTCCCTGCCGCGCAAAAATCTGGCGCAAAATGGCGATATACTCCCGCGTGCGGGCCAATGGTTTGGCGTAGCTGACGCCGTGCCAGCCTTCCACCACCTGTGGCCCGGAGACGCCCAGACCGAGCAGGCAACGGCCGCCCGACAGTTGATTCAAGCTCATGGCCGTCATGGCGGTGTTGGCCGGCGTGCGGCCGGGAATCTGCATGACGGCCGTGCCCAGCTTGATCCGCTCCGTCAACGCTCCCAACCAGGCCAGCGGCGTCACTGCGTCCGACCCATACGCCTCTGATGTCCACACCGCATGATAGCCCAGCCGGTCCGCGGCTTGAACCAGTTCAACCGGCAAATCGATCTGACCGGCCGCATAGCCGATCATCAATCCTACACGCATGCTCTCTTTCCTTTACCAGAGTATCTAGAAAGCGCTCCTGGTGCCCCAAGTATACCCCATAAACAAAAAGCGGGTCGCGTACCAACGCGACCCGCCTGCCAGTGCCCTCACGGGGATTCGAACCCCGGTTTTGGCCTTGAAAGGGCCACGTCCTGGTCCCCTAGACGATGAGGGCAACGGAGCGAAAGTATAACATCTGCTACACAAGGGGTCAAGGATCAGATCGGCCGTGAATGGGGGGCAACGGCCGCCGACGAATCCGCGTAAACTACCGGCAAAAGAGGCCATTTTGTTTGTTGCCCTCTGCCAACCATGCTAAAATGCGCGCCGATTCTACTACTGTCAAGGAAAACAGCGTGATGCAGTTACATTATGATCTGACCCAGGCCGTTGAGCAGGCTATCCAGCAGGCTCAGGCAGCGGGTGACCTGCCTGAATTTGAGATCCCCACGGTGGTTATTGAACGCCCCCGCGATCCCGGTCACGGTGATTACGCCACGCCGGCGGCTATGCAGTTGGCCCGCCTGGCCCGTCAGGCGCCGCTGAAAATTGCCGAAACGATAACCCGCCATCTGCCCCCTTTACCCTTCGTACAAGA
>Ga0209498_1002283_pt1 | contig 11630 bp, 9 predicted proteins | sample WalLakDeSediment_FD_184131 | JGI IMG/M metagenome (GOLD analysis project Ga0209498, IMG submission 184131) | Lake sediment microbial communities from Walker lake, Nevada to study Microbial Dark Matter (Phase II) - Walker Lake 11/02/13 Deep... | ecosystem: Environmental > Aquatic > Freshwater >...
CCATATCGGATTATTTACCAGATTATGGAATCGAAAGTTATGGTACATTGTGTGTTAGATGGACGCAGAGATTTACAACAACTACTCCAAAAACGATTATTAAGATAAATAATACCATTGCTATCAATAACGAAAATGATAAAACATATCAATTCGATCAATAAGATACTTGCCAAAATTGAAACCATACTTCTCATTACAATCCTGCTCACGATGATTCTGCTCGCCTTCCTGCAGGTGATTCTGAGAAATTTCTTTTCCACCTCGATATTTTGGGGCGATACCTTGCTGCGCCATTTAGTCCTCTGGATCGCTTTTATTGGCGCCTCGCTGGCAACGAAAGAAAAGCGACATATCAACATCGATGTGCTTTCCCGCTCGTTGTCAAAATCAGCAAAAAGAGTAACTGGAATTATCGTGAATCTCTTCGCCTCAGCCGTTTGTTTTTTCCTTCTAAAAGCATCTATCACATTTCTTAAATTTGAAAAAGAATCGGGTAGCACTTTATTCGCAGAAATCCCGATCTGGATTTTTCAGATCATCATTGCCATCGGCTTCGGACTGATGATGCTTCGCTTTTTTCTCCATGCGCTGGAAAATATCATCAGCCCAAAATCGCCAGGGCAGGGGGAGCGAGCATGACAACATTCATCTGGGCAATAATTTTAATACTACTGGCGTTATTGGGCGCTCCTCTTTTTGCGATCATTGCTGCCATTGCTTTGCTGAGCTTTTATTTTCTCGGCATCGATACCTCCGCAGTCATTGTGGAGATGTATCGCTTAGCCAGCGCTCCAACGCTGCTTGCTATCCCGTTATTTACTTTTGCTGGCTACATTTTAGCCGAAAGCAAATCGCCCAAGAGACTGGTCAATCTATCCAACGCCCTATTCGGCTGGCTTCCTGGCGGATTGGCGATTGTGGCATTGGTCACTTGCGCGTTTTTCACAGCATTCACCGGTGCATCTGGCGTGACCATTGTTGCTATTGGTGGTTTGCTGTACCCGATTCTCCGAAAAGAAGGCTACACAGAAAAATTTTCGTTGGGATTGTTGACTTCATCAGGCAGCCTGGGGCTATTATTTCCGCCCAGCCTCCCGATCATTCTTTATGCCGTGGTTGCCCAAATTAGCATCAATCAATTATTTTTAGCGGGAATCATACCCGGATTTTTGCTCATCCTGTTGCTTTCGCTTTACAGCTTCCGCACCGGTCTGCTGTCGAAAATTCCAAAGACTCAATTCAATTGGAAAAATTTATTGATTGCATTGCGAGCCGCGTTGTGGGAAATACCATTGCCGTTCATCGTCATCGGTGGCATCTACAGCGGATTTTTCACTGCCACTGAAGCTGCGGCAATTACGGCTTTTTACGTGCTTGTCATCGAAGTTTTTGTCTATCGCGACCTCAATCTTTTCAAAGATGTTCCCCGCATCATGAAAGAAAGCATGGTTTTGGTCGGAGGAATTCTGATCATTTTGGGCGCGGCGCTGGGACTCACCAATTATCTCATCGACGAACAGGTACCCATGAAGATTTTGAGCTTCATGCAGAATTACATTGGCAGCAAAATCGTGTTTTTAATTATGCTCAATATTCTGTTGTTAATAGTTGGCTGCATGATGGATATGTTTTCCGCGATTATCGTGGTCGTTCCGCTTATTGTCCCCGTTGCCATTGAATTTGGCGTCGATCCGGTTCATTTGGGAGTCATTTTCTTGGCCAATTTAGAAATCGGCTATTTCACCCCGCCGGTAGGGCTGAATCTTTTTATCTCCAGTTTTCGGTTTGAAAAATCCGTCCTAAAGCTCTATGTTGCAGCACTCCCATTCTTACTGATTTATCTGGTTGCGCTGTTGATTATCACTTACGTGCCGGAGTTGAGTTTGTGGTTGGTAAGGTTGGTGGGAAACTAATTTATTTGGCAACACAAAAAAAACAAACCGGCAAGGCAATACATCCCCCCTGCCGGTCTGTTCTTCTTAGGTTATGGCGGTAAACTTTATTTGATGAAAATCATGCGTTTTATCTGACTGTAATTATCGGTCTGCAATTGATAGAGATAAATGCCGCTTGCCACTTTCGCTCCCGCTTCATTCTCCCCATTCCAAACCACCTGGTAACGATTGGCAGTCCGGAAGCCATCGACCAGTGTCTTCACCAGCTCGCTTCGCAGGTTGAAAACCTTCAACGTTACATGCGAAGCAGTTGGCAGGGCATACTGAATCGTGGTGCTGGGATTAAATGGATTGGGAAATGCACTCAATTCAAAGGCGGCTGTATTTTGGTCCATCTCAAGTTTTAGAGAATCTTTTTCAGGCGCATTAGCCAACGCTTTATAGGGATTACCCCGAATATGAGCCAGATTTGAGGGATCCGAATCTGGGGATTGACCGGTGTAGGCAATGACATAATAAGAAAAATGAGTTCCATTCGGATCGATGACGACGCCAGTATCTTTCCAACTGCAATCGGTCAAATTTTGAGCTACAAGGTAAGTGCCGATGATAAATTTCCCAACATAGATATTTTGGAAAATTTTGTATTTTACTAAGGCAGGATTGACATGCGCCGACGGTAACCAAACGAAAATCGGATTATGACCGATTTCTTCGGGGTTTGCACAACAAAAGCTCTGAGGCGTGGTGGGTTGAAAAGCAGCTTGATTAAAGGGATCTGATAATCCATAAATTGCCCAAATGGAGATTTCATTTAACGTTGTATAGGTGCCTCCTGCTCCTAATTTTTTCTTGAGTATTCCGTTATTTGCATTGCACTTTATAAAAATATCATGAGGATCAGGGTATTGTGTGGACCATTCAGCATCCCGTAAATCTAAAGTGAAAGATACGTCGGAATAAGGGTAGGGAAAATCAAAAGTAAATTCATATTCGCCATAAGCTAAGTCAGCTTGTCCAACAGGATCATCGGGTGAATGGAATCCTCCAAAACTGACTGCATTTCCTTTTCCATAAATGGAGACATATTGATAATCAGAGGTGATAAAATAATCCCCATTCCATCGTATCGGAGAAGTACATATTGCGATTACCTCCCACCTTTCCTCTCCCAACAAACCCTCGACCTCACACATAATTTCTCCCTGAAAACGTGAGCCTCCCTGGGCAAGAAGACACAAATCAAATAAAAACCAATTAGCAAGGATCACTAATATTAACACGCTGATATTAATTATCTTGTTGTTCATAATTAATCCTCCTATTGAATACAAAAAAATTGATAGGTGCCGGATAAATATAAATGACCATTATTTGAAAGCGCCCCCATTATTAATCCATCGGAAATATCAGGAAGTTGACAAAGGAACTGCTGATTGCCCTGTTGATCGATTGCTAAAATATGTCCATATCCCAGCGCAAAATATATCATGCCTTCAGAGTCACCAATGATCAAACACGGCGGAATGATTACGACGTTTTCTGCCAATACCCTTTTCCATCTTAATTGACCACTATAGTCTAAAGATAGAATTTCTTTGTCCTTATTAAAAGCATATATATTCCCTTGATTGTCCATATGTAAACTTACATAAGAATCTACTCGATCCTTTCCTTTCCATCTCAATACTCCAGATGAATTTAGAGAACATATAACATAACCGATAGAATCTTTTTTAATGAAATATATATGATCATCAGAATCAACAAGAGTTGAAGTTATCAATTTGTCCCCGACTGGATGTTGCCATAAAACAGTACCAGTTTCGGCACTGATTGCATTAATCGTTTCATCAAGTCCGGGAATATAAAGAATACTCCCATCAGTAGAAATCGCAATTATGGCCATGTGACCATAGAAGCCATTTTTGCCTCGGCTCGTCCATTTGAGCATGCCATCTGGACTTAAGGCATACAGCATCCCATCAACATCAATAAAATAGATCGTTCCATCCAATCCTATGGTTGGACTGAAATAATAATTCAGCGCTGCTGGGTAATACTTCCATTTTATGGTGCCATCAGAGTTAATTGCATAGAAAGGTCCGGTCACAGCACCAACATAAATGACTTCGCCAGCGCCAATCATCGGTGTTGAAGCTTCACTACCTTCCAGTTTCACTTTCCACTTTAATGTTCCATCCGGATTTAAGGCATGTAAATATCGATTGGACTCTCGTGACGCTTCCGGCTTGGCAGTAAAATAAATGGTTCCTTGCTCACCGATGACTGTACCTGACATTTGATTCCGATAGCCGTCTTTTGAATATGTCCAGCTAACGATGCCTTCTCTAGGACCTTTGAATTTACCGCGTCCGGTGCACTGCACATCACCTTGCGCAATCGGCCAGGGACTATTCGCGAGACTGGGCCAGGGAATATCCACCTGGGGCTGGATAGTTACCTGGGGTGGTTCATTTGGGCTTTCTTTATGGCATGATAGAAATATTACCACGCCAAATATTGTGATGAAAAATAAGAGCTTTTTCATGGTTGCTCCTTTGTTTGGTTAGTAATGATTTGGCGACCAGGAATTTATCAATCTGAAAGCTCTGATTCAAGGAATTTGGTTAACATGATCATTCACCTCCTCCCAGGTTAATTTATCCCCCTACTAAGTAGAATATAAAAACTAAGAAATTCCACACAAAGATTCTTATAAAATTAAAAAAATGGAAAATCAGCCGGCTAAAAAAAACAAACCGGCTGGGCAATACATCACTCAGCCGGTCTGTTATTCTTAGGTTATGGCGGTAAACTTTATTTGAGGAAAATCATTCGTTTGATTTGACTGTAATTGTCGGTTTTCAACTGGTAGAGATAAATTCCTGCCGCCACTTTGGCGCCCGATTCATTCTCGCCGTTCCAGACCACCTGGTAACGATTGGCAGCCCGGTTGCCATTCACCAATGTCTTCACCAGCTCGCCTCGCAGGTTGAAAACCTTCAACGTTACATGCGAAGCTGTTGGCAGGGCATAGCGGATCGTAGTGCTCGGGTTAAATGGATTCGGGTAGTTCTGCACTAATTCAAATTCTGCTGGCACGCCAGCGCCGGTGAGTTCCTGTTCAACTGATGTGGCTGACATTGGCGTCAGTTTCACGTCCACGCCAGTGATGGTGAAATTACCGGAATCGCCCACCAAAACAGGGATCGAATTATCCACGTTTGTTGTGTTACCATAATAAGCAGTGCTGTATGGCATACGATCGACTTTAATGAAATATTTTCCAGCCGGTACGCCACCGAGAGTGTAGCTTCCATCGGGACCGGTCTTCTCAGAAGCCTGCACCTGGTAGTTTTCATCGAGGATCGAAATGTAAGCGCCATCGATATAGCGACCATCGGTATCGGTCACCTGTCCGGAGATTACACCAACTGCCATCGGACCGGGCGACTTAAAGCCCCAGCCTGCTGTCAGGGCAAAATCAACCCCAATTTTGTCCGCTTCGCCGTCCAATTCAATACGATCAGCATTCCAGGGGGTCGATTTATCGTTGTAGAATTGAACGATATAACCCTGGGCCCAGCACACTGCGACGTATTTACCAGCCGGCACACCAGCGATCATGTAATCGCCTTTGGCATCCGAAACAGTAGCATAGAAATCGAACAGCGTGAATTTGCCGCTAAATGCAGCGCCTTGTGGTGAATCCTTGACCGGGAACAGTGTCACAATTGCACCTTCGATGGGATTGCCAGTAGATTCATCTTTAATCATTCCAGTCACCTTGCTGCCAGTGTCCGGGGTTGGCGGAATTGAAAAATCGATACCTGTCACTGCTTCATTTTCTTTTACTTCGATATGATCAGCTTTTTCAATATCTGTTTTGTCATCATAAAATTCAGTGTAGCCGTTTTTATGAACCAGAACGATGTATGTGCCAGCACGGAGATTATCAATTTTATATTCTCCATCGCTATTCGTCCAGGTGAACATGTTCGGTTTGAACATCATTTTGCCCTGCCCGACGAAAGAGCCCATCCACATCGCTTCGACAAAAACATTGGCAACCGGGGATTGATCATCGTCCGAGACAACTTTTCCGGCGATCGATCCCAGTCCGGCTGGCTCACCAAATTTAAAATCAATGCCAGTAACCACGGCGTCAGCAACAGGCACTGGTGTTGCATCTTCATACTTATGGACATTGTCATAATACATGGTCTGGAAGTGCCACATTTCCGTGCGGGTTGCCGAAACGATGTACTCGCCAGGTGTTAAGTGTTTGATCTCGTAGAAGCCGGTTTCATCGGTAACAATGAGATCACGAAATCCTCTGAAATTGCTATAGAATGAATCAGCGCCCGATGTCTTCCAGGCAAAAACGTATACGCCTTTCAATGGACTGCCATTCTCATCGGTAATTGTACCGGAGATGCCGCCCTTTGGTTGTGAAAAATCAAATTGAAAATTAATATCCGTGATAGTAGCGCCATTATCCACAACAACCGGGTCAGCGTCATTGAAATTTGTCTTATTATCAAAATATTTGATCTGGAAAAATGGGAATTGCTGGGACATAATTTTTGCTGCAACTCGATACGAACCCGAGTCCAAGGTGGACATTGTGTAATATCCATCCTTATCGGTAAAAGCGCCACCCCAGATCATCAACGAATCGATCCAGCCTGGTTGTGGCATTGAATTGAACGGTGCAGCCGCAACAAATACATTCGCGATGCCGATGTCATCTGCGTCAACGACTCTGCCAGAAATAACACCGCCTAATTTCAGATAAATATCATCCAATTTCACAGTTGCGTTACTTCCCACAGTAACGGATTTTGCGAGAAATGGATTCTTTGTGTCCTGGTAGAACTCAGCGACAAAACTATCGGCCCGAACAAACACACGATATTGCCCTTCAGGCAAACTCTTTAAAGTAAAACTGCCATCGATGTTTGTCTGGACATGATATTTTTTGGGCAACATAATGTTTTCGGTTTTAAAAGCAAAAACATGTGCTTCAAAAATGGGAAGACTGTCAACTTCGCTTTTCACAAATCCGGTTATTGATCCGCTGCTCATATTTTGTGCAAACGAGCTCATGGAAAACAATAATAGAATCATTGTCAAACCAATTACGGTAACTTTTAAAAATTTCATACTAACCTCCTCAAAGTTTAAGGTTTTGGTTGATTAAATTGAACTATATTTCTTAGGGACGTGAATTAAATAACTTTCCCATTTGCAAATGATCCTTGCCCATAGAAAGGCAAGATTGCTTTATCAAATGAGTAACTTAATTAATTCACAGTCCTTAATGTTTGCTTTTTTATCGTTTGTTGTTAATCATTCAATCACAATTTAATTGAGTTACCTGACCTTTTGCAAGATTTGTGCCAGGACTTTCCCGGTACAGGTTCGAATCACTGCAAAAATTATTCTGCACAAAAGTTACGCATATTTTCATCAAGTAAATGACTTTGATTTTCAATTGTTCCAGGGCAATTTATGGATAAAGCTATTCTGCATTTTATGACGCTTGTTTGTATAGTCATAAAAAAGCTGATTTTATTTAACTTCCCATTGACCCGTAACAATCAGGCGCAAAATCAACTTTGAGTTTTTTCCTATTCGATTTGAAAAGGTTGTAATAGTTAAAAAAATTGTTGCTTTCTAAATATAAGATCAATATTTTATGCTTCTTCAAAAAGGAGCGTTAAGCGATTTTTATAATTGCGCAAAAGTTGTAAAAACCTTTGGTTTGTGTGTGCAAAAAATTCACAGTCCAATAACTAACTCAAATGAAAAACAGGATAATGTTTTATGCTGGAATTTGCTTTTTGGTACACAATAATCGTTTTGGTCGCGATGACAATCGTGTTGATCAAGGAAATATTCGAGCCAGAACTGGTGGTTTTTTCCGTGCTTTTATTGCTTGTCATAGGGAATGTGATTGATGTTAAAGAAGCATTAGCCGGTTTTTCCAACAGCGGCATGCTCACCGTAGGAGTCTTGTTTGTCGTCGCCGATGCGTTAAAACAAACTGGAATGCTAAATACGATTGGCACTATTTTATTAGGAAAAGATCTGAAGGGAATTACTGGAAAATTGCTTCGCTTTCTTTTCCCGGTTTCCTTTCTTTCTGCATTTTTTAACAATACACCAATTGTGGCGATGCTGATCCCTACCATTCATTCCTGGGCGAAAAAACATGATTACGCAGTATCAAAATTTTTAATACCGCTTTCGTACGCCGCCATTCTGGGAGGCATCTGCACGTTGATCGGAACAAGCACCAACCTCGTTGTTCATGGTCTGATGATCGAAAGTGGAATTGGCGGAATGTCCTTCTTCGAAGTATCGCGCATCGGAGTGCCAATTACAATTATCGGGATCATCATCATCGCAACACTGATATATCGGATATTGCCAGATAGAAAAGAGCCAATGATTGAGCTGGGAGAAAACACCAGGGAATTTGTCGTCGAACTAAAAGTTGAAGCCAACTACCAACACCTGGGTCGAACCGTCGAAGAAGCAGGGTTGCGACATTTGAAAGGACTGTTTCTATTCCAGATTGAGAGAGGCGATTTCGTTCTGGCGCCTGTTGGTCCCGATGAAAGGATTTCGTTGGTAGATCGTCTATTTTTTACGGGTATTCCAACGATGATCATCGAGCTGCAAAGAACCCCGGGACTATCACTGATTAAAGATTCAAAGTATGATCTAAAAAACTACGATTCCGACTATTTGAAAACTTTTGAAGCTGTCATTTCGCCCAGCTCGCCGCTGAAAGGAATGAATGTCCGGGAAAGCAATTTCAGAAGCCACTACAATGCCGTGATCATTGCTATTCATCGAAACGGAGAACGAATTCAGAAAAAGATCGGAGACATCGTCCTGCGTGCCGGAGACACTCTCCTCATTCTTGCAAAGCATGACTTTCTCAATAAATGGTACAACTCAAAAGACTTCAATTTGATTTCGGAATCAGAGAACATTCCATCAAAACCAAAAGCGTATGGCTACTTTGCACTGATCATTTTCGTTCTGATGATAATTGCAATGGCAACAGAAATTGTTCCAATTGTAATTGCGACTGCCATTGCAGCGGTATCACTTGTTTTTTCAGGATGTATTTCCCGCAACGACGCGCAAAAAAGCATTCAGTGGAATGTCCTCATTATTATTGCCTCTGCGTTTGGCATTTCTAAAGCGCTGGATAACTCTGGCGTGGCGCAATTTTTAGCCGAACGATTAATTTACTTTGTCGGTTCAATTGGTGCAATTGGAATATTGGCTGGTGTGTATTTCATGACCAGCTTTTACACCGAAATAATCACCAATAATGCAGCCGCTGCGCTTGTCTTTCCCATCGCAATAGCTGCAGCGCATCAAGCAGGATTGGACCCGCGTCCTTTTGCCATCGCAGTCGCAATCGGCGCATCAGCCAGTTTTGCGACGCCGATCGGCTACCAGACCAATCTAATGGTGTATGGACCTGGCGGTTATAAGTTCAGTGATTTTTTAAAAATCGGCGTTCCCATGAACTTGTTGGTGGGCTTTTTTGCGATTGCAATTATTTATTTTATCTATTTTCTTTAATAAAGGTAATTCACTGTTACAATAATATTTTAAAAATATTCACACTTTTGAAGGAGATGTGATGATGAACAATCTGGTGAAACCACATGGTGGGAAGCTTAAGCCGTTGTTAGTGGAAGATGAAATGAGAATGAATGAATTGAAAAAAGCAGAAACATTGCCGAAAATTAGAATGTCGTCCCGCGAAACTTCAGATTTGATCATGCTCGGAATTGGCGCGTTCAGCCCACTGGATGGATTTATGAATCAAGAGGATTATTTCAAGGTCGTTGAAACAATGCACACTGCGGATGGAACGCTTTGGCCCATCCCAATTACATTAGCAGTGACAAAGGAGCAGGCTGATGCGATCGCAATCGGAAGTGAATTGGCATTGATTGATGATGAGACCGATGAGCTGATGGCAACAATGAAGGTTGAAGGAAAGTTTGATTATGACAGGAAATATGAGGCGAAACATGTTTTTCGAACTGACGATGAAAAACATCCCGGCGTTGCAAAGATTTATGCCCAGCCCGAAATTTATCTTGCTGGCCCGGTAAAAGTTTTAAGCGAAAGCGACTACCCGGATCAATTTGGCGAATTTTATGCACGCCCGGCTGAAACCCGTGCAATTTTTGCACAGATGGGTTGGGAAAAAGTCGCTGCCTTTCAAACCCGAAATCCGATTCACCGCTCTCACGAATACGTGACCAAGATCGCCCTGGAAGTCAGCGACGGTATCCTGATCCATCCGCTGGTAGGAAAGTTGAAAGATGATGATATCCCGGCTAATATTCGAATGAAATGCTATGAAGTGTTGCTTGAAAAATACTACCCGAAAGACCGGGTTGTCTGCAAAGTTTATCCCATGGAAATGCGCTATGGCGGTCCCAGGGAAGCTGTTTTGCATGCTATCTTTCGCCAGAATTATGGGTGCAGTCACCTCATCGTTGGAAGAGATCATGCCGGCGTTGGAAATTACTATGGTCCTTTTGATGCGCAGAAAATATTTGAAGAAATTAACGACGGCGATCTGATGCTCAAACCTTTAAATATCGACTGGACATTCTGGTGCTATAAATGCGAGGGCATGGCATCGATGAAAACCTGTCCCCACGGCAAAGAAGACCGACTCCTCATCAGCGGCACGAAACTGCGCGACATGTTAGCCAGCGGCGAACGACCGGCAAACGAGTTCAGCCGCCCGGAAGTTATCGAAATATTGATGGAATATTATAAAAGTGTGAACGGTAAATAACATTCTAATTGTCAATTAAAATAAGGAACGAACGATGACAACACAAAAAGCAACGAATATTACCTGGCATCACGCCGTGATCAGCAAAGCTGATCGGGAAAATTTATTGGAGCAAAAGGGCGTGGTGATCTGGTTTACCGGATTATCTGCATCAGGCAAATCCACCATTGCCCACACCGTAGAAGAAAAATTATATGATCGGGGTAATTTGACGTATGTTTTGGATGGCGATAATATTCGACATGGATTGAATAAAAATCTGGGTTTTTCTCCCGAAGATCGGGAAGAAAATATTCGGCGCATCGGCGAGGTAGGAAAATTATTCGCCGACGCCGGAGTCATTGCGATGACTGCATTTATTTCGCCCTACCGAGCCGATCGGGATAATGCTCGAGAGCTGCATGAGTCTGGCAAATTTATCGAAGTTTTTGTCGATGCGCCGCTGAGTGTTCTGGAAGATCGTGATCCCAAAGGCTTATACAAAAAAGCCCGAGCCGGACAAATCCCGGAATTTACCGGTATTTCTGCGCCGTATGAAGCGCCGCTCAACCCAGAAATTCATCTCGATACCAGCAAGATGACTGTGGAAGAATGTGCCGATGCTGTGATCCAATACCTGGAAGAAAAAGGAATCATTTCAAAGGAGCATTAAAATTTGCTATTCCTGGCTCGATTTGAGAAATGGATTGTAAGAATTTGAAATCGAAAAAAAATAGCCCCTGCCTTATCCAGGGGCTAATTTTTTGCTGTTGCTTGAAAACGCAGAGCAGAAAAAAAACTTGTTCACCAATCGCGTCACTACTCCAGATTACTTCGTTTGATACGACGTATAGAAAAAAATCATGACTCTTCGGTTCAGTTGCCGTCCCAATGGTGTT
>Ga0209498_1002284_pt1 | contig 11629 bp, 12 predicted proteins | sample WalLakDeSediment_FD_184131 | JGI IMG/M metagenome (GOLD analysis project Ga0209498, IMG submission 184131) | Lake sediment microbial communities from Walker lake, Nevada to study Microbial Dark Matter (Phase II) - Walker Lake 11/02/13 Deep... | ecosystem: Environmental > Aquatic > Freshwater >...
TGCCGGGGTTCTTGAAGTACCGGGAGGGGAAGCGGTATTCCAAAAGGATATCGCACTATTGAAATCGATGCGTGTTTAAAACCGTTGAAAGGCTTGTTAACGGTTGTATTCCAGGTGTTTTTTTATGGAATCAATCTGTTGTTTGAAGGCGGCGTCTTTCTTTCTGGCCTCATCCACACAATCAATGGAGTGAATTACGGTGCTATGATCCCGGCCACCAAAATGTAATCCGATCGTCACCAGGGAGTGTTTGGTCAGGTGTTTAGCCAGGTACATAGCCACCTGCCGGATTTTCACCACATCTTTTTTGCGGGTTTTGGCCCGCAGTTGATCCACAGGCAAACTATAATATTTCGAAGTATACTCCATAATTCGATCGATGGTCAAAGTAGCTTTATCCGGCTTGGCGATTTCAGCGACGATGGTTCGTGCTAACTCCAGATTGGGTTCAGCTGCAGTAAAGGTGACTTGAGCTAATATTTTAGTTAAGGCACCCTCCAACTCGCGTACGTTATCGGTCAGATTAGCGGCCAGATATTCCAAAACTTCTCCAGGAATAGAGAGGTCGCTTTCTTCACATTTGTTGCGTAAGATAGCCAGTCGCGTCTCGAAATCGGGTGGCTGAATATCGACAATTAAACCCCATTTGAAACGAGAAACCATGCGTTCTTCCAGCGCAACCAATTCATTGATCGGCCGATCTGAGGTCAGGATGATTTGTTTGCCGTTTTGATGAAGATCGTTGAACGTATGGAAAAATTCTTCCTGGGTTTTGCCTTTGTTGGAAAAAAAGTGAATATCATCGATCAAAAGAATATCACAAGAGCGGTAAAAGGCTGAAAATTCCGGTACTTTGTTCTGCTGGATCGCGGTGATGAAATGCGAAGTAAACGTTTCGCTGGAAGCATAAAAAACTTTGCGTTGAGGATATTTGGTTTTGGCATAGTTACCAATTGCCTGAATCAAATGCGTTTTTCCGAGTCCAGTACCGCCATAAACAATTAAGGGATTATAATTCGTTTTTCCCGGTTTATCGGCCACTGCGCGGCTGGCGGCATAGGCAAAATGGTTACTATCACCGACAATAAAATTTTCAAATAAATAACGCTCGTTGATAGGAGTATAATATGGCGAGGTAACGCCATTGTTTTTATTTTCCGTGATGACGGGCATAGGACGCCAGTCACTGTGGTCATAGGGTGAATTTTGTACAGAGTTGTTCTTAACGATATATTTTATTTTTTTTGACTCGCCCAATACCTGAGCAATCGCATTTTGAATAAGATTGGGATAATGATTATCGATCCACTCACAGAAAAAGCGGTTGGGCACGCTGACCTCAAAATGATCTTCATTCAAGGAAATTATTTGAATCGGTTCAAACCATGTACTGTAACTCCGTTGATTGATGTTTTCCCTTATGATGGCTTTAATACTTTGCCAGATTGATTCCATTGTCGAGATACTTTCAGCAGCGCCGGTAGACATCTTGTTAACCCTTTAAACACAATAATTTAATTGATTATCCACAATAACGATTAATTTAAAATTCCGAATCGAAGCATAAACTTAGGGTAAAAAAGCTTCTTTCTGAAGGTTAAATGTAGTCCTTAACTTGTTGAAATATATAAAATTACATACAATAATTCGTATGTGACGACATTTATTTCAGGTATTTAAATGCGGTGCCATGTGAATAGAGGTATGATATTCACAAGTTATCCACAATCACGATTCCCTATATCAAAGTTTAGGATTATAAAACTAAAAATCAAGCACGTAAGAATATTTTTTTGGGAAATAAGGGGAAAATAAAAAGGCAATTTTCTATGTCTATTGGAGTTAGGGCGTGAAAAAAAATGTTTCACGATTCACCCCCGAATCAGCCGGTCAACAATTCACAATTCCACATTCTTTGTTATATTGTCTGCCGGGATACCGGATAAGGAAGACAAGAATTACTGGAAATTACTCCTTTTAACCAATCTGAAATCTTACTATAGTTTTTAGATCAGATGTCGGTGAATAGAAAGTAAATTGCAAAATAATATCATTTTACCTTAAATTGGCGACTTTAAATGATACTTAATGCATCAGGAGCAGAATAATGTTGATCAAAAAAATTAAAACAGAGAAAGCACCCAGTCCCATCGGTCCCTACTCGCAAGCAACAGAGATCAACGGATTTATTTTCACTTCAGGGCAAATTGCCATTGACCCCCAAACCGGTAATTTAAAAGATGGCTCCGTTAGTGAGCAAGCCCGGCAGGTGTTCGAAAATTTAAAAGCGGTATTGGAAGCGGCGCAATCGAGTATGGATCTGGCCGTTAAAACAACTATCTTCCTGAAAAATATGGATGATTTCGGGCTTGTCAATACCATTTATGAAGAGTATTTTGGTAAAGCATTGCCGGCAAGGTCTACCATTGAGGTGAGCAGGCTTCCCAAAGATGTCCTGATAGAAGTCGATTGTATAGCCATAAAAAAATAGTACTGAGCGCATTGAAAACCTTAATCAGGGTAATTCTGATCAGTATTCTGCTGAGTTATATACCTCTGGCCGCTCAGGACTCCGATGCGGTCAGGGAGGTCAAGAGCGACTCCTGTTTATCGGCCACGGCAGCACTGGTACGTTCCCTGATTGTACCCGGCTGGGGACAAATCTATCAGGAGCGTTTAGTTAACGGAACTTTTTTTTATGGTGCCAGCGCCACCTTTTATTATCGCAGCTTTTTTTATCTTTATCATTATAAAAAGGGCAATGGCCGGAGGTTTCTCAACCGCTTTCAAACCAATCTGAGCGTGGCCATTTTTTTCCATGTTCTGAATCTGGTGGATGTCAGTGATGTCGGATGGAGAGAATGCCCGCAAGGCTGGCAGGGAAAACTGCTCAGTGACGAACCGGTCAAATCGCCCTGGGGAGCATCCCTGCGTTCAGCGGTTTTACCCGGATGGGGTCAGTTTTATAATGAGTCCTATTTTAAAGCGGTGGGTTATTTGGCAGTAGACGGATATCTGTTTTATAAAATACGCGAAGCCGATATCCGCTATCGCGATCGCCGAAATACAAAATACCGGGACGACCGCTCCCGTTATAGCTGGTATTTTGGTGTCGCTTATTTTTTAACCATTGCCGATGCCTTTGCCGGAGCCTATCTTTTTCGCTTTGACGAAGCCATGCAATTAACGTTTTTGCCGGAGATCAACAGGAATTATATAGGGATCAATGCCAGTGTTTCATTCTAAAAATCCAAAATATTCCCTCCTGTTTTTAATAATTTTTATTATCCCGTCGCTGCGTTCCGCCTGGTCGGCAGAACGGGAGGCAGAGTCCTTTTTCACCTATAATCACGGTGATTCCTTAGCAGTGGCCAGAGAATTCATCGATTCCTGGTTTTCGAGAGATAAAGGCTTGCATCTGGCGGGGAGTTTAATGACTACCGTTGCAATATCTAAATCATTGCAACGCTTCGGGAACAAATCCAGCACCAAGGCATCTTACTGGGGTGTAGGTTTGACCTTTAGTTTAGGATTAGGTAAGGAAATATACGATCATAGAAAACCTTCCAATCGATTCTCGTATAAAGATTTAACTGCCGATATCGTGGGTATCGTAATTGGGGTTATATTAGTGAGTATACCATAGTATGGATAAAACCCTTCATCATTACTCAGGAATCATTCACGTCCATTCTACCTTTAGCGATGGGACATTAGCCGTTCCCGAAATTGCCGCTATTGCCAATGAATTGGATATCAATTTTGTGCTGATTACCGATCATAATACGCTTCAGGCAAAAAGAGAAGGTTTTGAAGGGTGGTATAATCGAATCCTGATAGGGATCGGTTGTGAACTCAATGACGAGGATGATCTCAATCATTATCTGGCCTTCAATATCGAGGAAGAAATTCCCAAAAATCTTGATCCTTATGAGTATGTTCATCAGGTCAGTGCAAAAGGCGGCTTTGGTATCATCGCCCATCCCGATGAAAGCCGTGATCACATTGCCAAATATCGGGCTTTTCCCTGGAAAATATGGGATTCCGAATTGTTCAACGGGATTGAAATATGGAATCAAATGTCGGAATGGATGGAGGGGCTGACCCATTTTAATAAATATTGGCGGGTTTTACATCCCCGCAGATCGATTATTACTCCAAAAAAGGAAACTCTGGAAAAATGGGATAAAATTAATCTGAAACGCAAAGTGGTTGGAATCGGTGGGGTTGATGCCCATGGCTATGTATATAAAATATTTGGTATTATCCCATTTACCATTTTTCGATATAAGATATCATTCAAAACGATCAGGACCCATTTACTTTTAGAGGAGCCGCTATCACAGGGTACGGATGCCCGGCAGGATTTACAAAAAATCTATGCGGCCATACTAAAGGCCAATTGTTATGTTTCGCACCACTATTTTGGCGATGCCTCTACGTTCCGTTTCTACGCTGATGACGGTCAAAACCAGGTCATGATGGGTGAATCCATAGCCTATAGTGAACAGGTAAAGCTTAAGGTTATTAACCCGCAAAGCGCCACAACGATTCTGGTGTGCAATGGTCAAAGCATCGATAAAAGCGAGGGACAGGAAGTGCAATTCGACGTACCGCAACCCGGTGTCTTTCGAATAGAGTCATGGGTCGAACAGAGGCCCTGGATTATTTCCAATCATATACGTGTAAATAATCCCGAAGGTTAGTATAGAGGCAGCAACATTTATTCATATTCATACTCGTTACCTTTTACCTCATTGGAAGATATGATACCTAAGCAGAGAAATAATTTAATCACCACGCTGGATTATTTTTTTGTACTGCGACCCATGCTGTTCTTCCCGGGGTGGTCAACGCTTCTGGCCGGTTATTTTATCAACAAAAACCATCGCTTGTTTTTATCTGTTTCTGAAATACAGCATCTCGATTTTTGGCGCCTCTTCGGACTTCTATTGATTTTCTCTCTGGCGATGGGTACGAGTTTTTTGCTCAATCAATTGCAGGATGTGGAAAGCGATCGGAATAATAAGAAATTGTTTATTGTATCTGAGGGGCATATTCCTAAGAAACGAATAGTCATTGAAATATTGGTTTTAGGAATTCTGGCAATTATTCTCGGTTTCTGGTATGCCCTGATCATTGGTATTTGGTTAATGGTATTTATGATATTAACCGGTATACTCTATAATTACAAACCTCTACAATTAAAAGATAATCCATGGGGAAGTCTTTTTGCCAACAGTTTAATGGGATTCTTTGCCTTTGCTATTGGATGGTCTGCAGTCAATAGCGGGTTACTCGAACTAATCAAGGACGCTATCCCTTATGTGTTATTTAATACCGCTCTATATTTTTATACGACTTTACCCGATATGAAAGGGGATATGCAGGCAGCTAAAAAAACCTTTGCTGTATTGTTTGGTCATAACCAAGTAATCAATTGGGCTTTTTTTGTTTATTTGGGTGGGCTCATTAGCGCTTTTTTCCTCAATGACCGAATGGCCCTCTTTATTATGATATTTTCTTTACCTTTCTTTTTAATCACCGTATGGAATAAAGATATCAAGAGTGCGGTTCGTAACACCAAATTCAGTATCTTGTTTTTTGCACTGGCTGTTTGTCTGAAATGGCCGTTTTATCTGGGTATGATGATCGCGTTGTTTTTTTTCACCCGTTGGTATTATAGGGTACGATTCAATTTTGATTATCCCAATTTTAAAGGTGTCTGAAGGTTAAAAAAATTGAATTTCTGATATGAGGAGTTTATCCAACTGATGGCGTTATTCAGAGTTAAGGAAGGTCTAAAAAAAACCCGTGAGGGGGTATTTTCAAAAATTACCCGCCTGATGACCGGTCGCCGCAAGATTGATGAAAACTTATTAGAAGAACTTGAGGAAATTTTAATTTCAGGTGATGTCGGTGTAGATACAACATTTTACATAATTGAACAGATCAGAGAGAGAGTCAAAAAAGAACGCTATGAATCGTCTGAGGAACTGGATGGAATCATTCGCAATGAGATCATCAAACTTCTTGATGTTCCTGAGAGTTCGGAGTATCCAATAAAACCTAGAATTATTCTGGTTGTCGGAGTTAATGGAACCGGTAAAACAACTTCCATTGCTAAATTGGCTCATTATTACAAACAACAAAATAAAAAAGTTTTACTCGCCGCTGCCGACACATTCCGTGCAGCCGCTATCGAACAATTGTCCATTTGGGGACAACGCACCGGATGTGACGTCATTAAACACCAACAAAATGCCGATCCGGCAGCGGTGGTTTTTGATGCGGTTAACGCTGCCCGGGCACGGGATATGGATTATCTGATAATCGATACGGCCGGGCGGTTGCACACCAAGATCAACTTAATGACCGAATTAGAAAAGATACGACGGATCATTGAGCGGCAAATCGCCGATGCGCCCCATGAAGTTATCCTGGTACTGGACGCGGGTAACGGTCAGAATGCCCTGAGGCAAGCCAATGAATTCGTCAAATCGGCACGGGTCGACTCCATCTTTTTAGCCAAGCTTGACGGCACGGCCAAAGGCGGGATTGTCCTGGCCATCCGAAAAACGTTGGGAATCCCTGTCAAATACATCGGTTTAGGAGAAAAAGTAACGGATATGGAGTTATTCAATCCTACAGAATTCGTCGAGGGTTTATTCGCCGGCTGATGAAAAAAATACACATTACCACCCTGGGGTGTTCAAAAAATACGGTTGATTCGGAAGTGCTGGCCGGGCAATTGGAAACCAATCATTTTACCCTGGTCGAGGAAGCCGCATTGGCCAATGTTATTATCATTAATACCTGCGGATTCATAGAGGCTGCCAAGACAGAATCTATTCAGGCCATCTTTGAAGCCCTGGAATTGAAAAAAAACGATCCCCATAAAAAGATTTTTGTGGCCGGTTGTTTGACGCAACGCTACAAAAAAGAGATCGAAAAGGAAATTCCTGAGGTGGATGCCCTTTTCGGTACCGAAGATTATCGAGCTATTCTTCAGGCTCTTGGTAAAAAACATGCCGCGATGGATAACCTGCATCGCTTGAGAAAATTGAGTACACCCCGGCATATCGCTTATTTAAAGATTGCCGAGGGGTGTAACCACAGCTGTGCCTTCTGTGCTATACCCGGAATTCGCGGTAAATACAAAAGCCGCTCGATCGAAAGCCTGGTGGAAGAAAGCCGAATACTAGTGGAACGGGGAGCCAGGGAACTCATTTTAATCTCACAAGATAGCTCCTATTATGGTAAAGATTTATATGGAAAGCAGAGCATCACTGCACTTCTGCGGCAATTACATGCCATTGAAGAGCTCAAATGGATTCGGGTACTTTATTGGTATCCAACAAATTTCCCCCTTGATGTGTTGGACCTGATGCAGGATAGCGAGAAACTACTGCCCTATATTGATATGCCCATGCAGCATATCAGTGATCACATGCTGCGGCTTATGCGGCGCGGAGACTCACGTCAGTCTATTGAGAAACTGTATCATTTAATGCGAAAAAAAATTCCCCATGTCGCATTGCGTACCACGTTGATTCTCGGACATCCCGGTGAGCGTGACAGTGATTTTAATGAATTACATGGTTTTATCCGGGATATGGAATTTGATCGATTGGGAACCTTTACTTATTCGGATGAAGATCATACCCCGGCTTTTTCTTTTCCTGATAAAGTTAATGCTGCTATTGCCAATGAACGCCAGGAAATCATTATGCAGACACAAAAAAATATTTCACTAAAGAAAAATAAACAACTTGCCGGTCAAATGGTCGAGGTAATCATTGATGACGCTGAACAAGCCAACAATGTCCTCATCGGAAGAACTTACCGGGACGCGCCGGAGATTGATAACGAGGTTATTATCAACAATTCAAATAATGTAGTGGGTAAGCGTGTTGGATCTTTTGCTTCGGTCTATATTGATGACTGTAGTGAATACGAACTTTATGGGCGTTTAATAGTTTGAATAACTAATAAATTAAGTATTAATAAAAGAGTCAGAAATCATTGGCGCCATGAAATTGTTGACAATATTTAATTTTACCTTATTTTTGGGAAAAATTTATAAAGGAAAATCCAATGAGACGTTGTAAATTTATCACCCTGTCTGTTATGTTATTTTTTGTCCTTGCCTCATCGGCTCAGGGGCAGTATTTCGAGCAATCATCGCAGAGCGGGATTGGAATACCTTATTTTGATGTAGCCTTACATAATCAGTTCGATAATGAATTGCAGGGTGGGATCATTCTGGTAATGGCCCAGTTCGTATATGATGATATAACTTTTGTGATGAGTGATTCAGCCGGTTATGATGCCGAATTGGAATTATTATTGGCGGTTTACGACACCGAAGACAATGTGGTTGTGAGTCGCATGATTAACAGAAAGCTTAACGTTAAGGAATATAATATAACCAATAGTCGCGATGAAAAGTTAGTCTTAAAAAATTCCATTAAATTAAACAATGGGGATTATGCGCTTCTGCTTCGAGCAACTGATCTCACGACCAAGAAAGTGGCCTCCCGTAAAATTAGTTTTTCTCTACCAAAATATATGGAAAAAGCGATTTCAATGAGTGGTCTGACCTTTTTACATGATATTATTTTTGACTCAACAGGGACTATTGTTGAATTTACCCCGACGTTCGGTAATAATTTCACGGAAAGGGATGGTGAGGTATATGTTTATTTTGATTTGTATACGCAGGATACCACCAAATCAATAGAAATTGAGTATGCCCTGTTCGATAAACGAGATAAAAAGGATTTAGATACGCTGGTCATCAGACAAGTTGATAGGTCAGTTTCTTCGCACCTCTTTAGACTTGATAAAGATCAACTTGAAAAGAACCGTTATCGATTAGTGGTATCCGCTAAACAAGATAAGTACAAAACCAAAACGGAGAAGGATTTCTCTTTTTTTTGGACCACAGTTCCCGGTACCATTGAGGATATCGATCTGGCTCTGGAACAAATGAGCTATATCATACAATCCGATTCATTGAAAAAATATCGCAAGGCTCCTCTTGAAGAAAAGCAGGCTTTTTTCAAACGGTTCTGGAATGAACGTGATCCTAACCCTGCTACGGCGGTTAATGAGTTAATGAATGAGTATTATAAACGGGTTAATTATGCGAATCGAAACTTTTCTGCCTTCCGGCAGGATGGATGGTTAACGGATCGGGGTAGAATTCTAATCAAGTTTGGTTTTCCTGATGATATTGAACGCTATCCCTTTGAAATGGGCACACGGCCTTATGAAATTTGGCGCTACTATGCTCTAAGAAAAACTTTCTTATTCGAAGATCGCACCGGATTCGGTGATTACCGTCTCCATCATGCTTATCTGGATGTCGAATATAATTAGGAATTCTGGATCAGAATAAAAAAAACCGGCCATCAGGCCGGTTTAACTAAACAAGGGTTGGTTTTACAATTTTATTGGCTTGAATACAGCTGGTGCAGACGCGCATCCGCTTAACACCCTGATCGGTTTGCACACGAATTTTTTGCAAGTTGGGTAAAAAGCGTCGTTTCGTTTTATTATTGGCGTGGCTGACATTATTACCAACCATCGGTTTTTTCCCGCAGATTTCACATACCATAGCCATGACTCAGTACTCCTCTTCAATTAGAATAAAAACATCAAATTTAAATACTTAATGGAGTATTTGCAAAAAAATAAGCCACTAAATCATTTTAAAACGCTAACTCCAAAAGATTTTTCACTTTTCATAGTAATGCATGGTCAGATTGATTACATGATTGGATGTTTGTTTGATCAGAATGTTGATAATAAGGCATAAGATCAGGGTGACACAATCAATTAGCCATACTCTGGCGTGATAAATGATCAGACACCGTTGGATTGATCCGATCGAACCACAGAGGCGTTAGAATTGCCCAAATAAATACCAGTACAGCCAAACCGAAGAATATACCTCCAACCAGATCAGCCGATTCCAGTAGTTTGAACCGACCTAACATATACAACCAGTCATGTTTTCCGTTGCCAAGTATAGGCAGCTTCAGCTTGTTGGCATCGGCAGCGTAGACGCTGATATTGATTAAATTCTGACCCAGCCAGAAAATGAAGAGCTGCACACCGGGCCGGTAGCCATGACGCAGGAAATAGAAGGCCAGAAATAAAGGGAAGATGATTTGCATGAGTGTCCCCCCGGCCGCGTGAATCAGCGATCCAAAAAACATGAAAAAGAAGTGTCCGGCTTCATGGATAATCAGGTTAATGTGATCAAGAAGCGTATATTTTCCATAATTGATCAAGAAATATGCAGCCCAGGGAATCAGGAAAATTGATAACGCCCAGTTTTTTAGTTGCTCTTTCAATGCAGGATTTACTATGACCATGCCGATAAGTCCGATCTTTACTCTATTTTTTTGATCGATCGGAATCAGGAACTCTTTAAAAGAAACAATCATTTCTTACCAGCATTTCTCAAATAATTATAGGATGGCTGTTCGGTATGGTATTGACCCGATCAACCCGAAGCCGGAAAAATGAAATGTGCTCGGCCGATTCCATTTCCGGGCAGAGAAAAACAACCCGCTAAATACCGGCCACGCGGCGCTTATATTCTCGTAAGGCCTGATCCAGCCGCTCATGGGCCGTGGTATCTCCGGGAATATTATGGGAGGGGTGGATGTGCAGTTTTTTCCCGCGGTCAACCAGCATTTCCGCCACTGTGGTGATGACCATCCAGACAACGGTGACAAAGGCCATGGTCGAGACGGGACCTATCTTATCCATATGGTTTTTAAGGGGCACGCTGGCATCCTGGGCAGGCACGCAGCTATCAATCACCACATCGGCAATCTCGAACAGTTTTTTGCCGGATGAATGGCGGGTATCCTTGTCACGATAACCTTTTTCTGATCCGACCATGACCACCTTCATGCCCAACTCTTTGGAACGCAAGGCAATATCAATATTGACCTGATTAATTCCGGAATGAGAAAACAGCCACATGGTATCCCGGGGATCAAAGTTGTAACTTTTCATGATTTCCCGGCCAAATCCCTCAGCCCTTTCGAGAAACAAGAACTGATGGATACCCATTTCACCATGTATATGAGTAAAGAAAGACAATGGCAGCTCAATAATGGGGTGAAAGCCCACAAAACCACCAATACGCGGATACATTTCTTCAACCGGTATGGTGGCATGCCCGCAGCCAAAGGTGTGCACCCAGCGTCCGGCAGCAATAGAGTCGGCCATAATACGGGCGGCGTTTTTGATATTCTCTATTTGTGTCTGTTCAATTGCATTCATCACCTCGCGGGTGTTCTGTAACCATTGTTTTGCTAACATCGGGATAGACTCCTTATTCAACTTAATCAAACTACTGTTTCGTGGTATATTGAAAACGCTTTCTAACAATCAGAAATAGGATGAACATCATCAGAATGCTTGCCGGTACAATCGATAACGACAGGCGCAGTCCGATGGATTCGGCGATTACACCGGTTAAAAAAGGCAGGATCGTCCCGCCCATGAGCGCAATCACAAAAACGATGCTGAAAGCAGTCCCGGAAAGACGAGCGTAAAATTCTCCGACGTAACCCAGGATAACCGGAAACCCGGCGGCGAATCC
>Ga0209498_1002285_pt1 | contig 11624 bp, 9 predicted proteins | sample WalLakDeSediment_FD_184131 | JGI IMG/M metagenome (GOLD analysis project Ga0209498, IMG submission 184131) | Lake sediment microbial communities from Walker lake, Nevada to study Microbial Dark Matter (Phase II) - Walker Lake 11/02/13 Deep... | ecosystem: Environmental > Aquatic > Freshwater >...
AGCCGAAAGGAGATGGCGCGGCCGTAGGCTTCCTTTATCCTCATACGGAATATCCACCACACTTTCTACTTCCACTTTCTGAATCCGAGTCGGTGGGTGCAGGTGATAGAGAATTGACTGAATCCCAGCAAAGCCATGAATACCCATCACCTCTTCGTGATAAAGTGAGCCATCCGGTTGGCGGAACTGGGTATGCCGCTTGGGCGGGATTTCACCGAGAGCGTAGTAGTAAGTCATAGGTCACTCCTAATCAGGCACTTGGATCTTTGTCTAGAGATGCCCGTCAAACAAGCTTGTGGTGACGGCTTTCCACGGGTTTACAGATAGCCAAACACAGGCTGTTATTTCCGGCCAAACAGCCGTCGCCAGAAAGATCGTTTGCCAGCCCGGCCCTCAGTCTGGCCATTGCTGAATACTTCCTGAGTGGCCAATGTGGCAACCAGATGCTGCAGCGCCTGGGCAATGGGACGGCTCTTGCCGCCGGTCTGTAGAATAGGCTGCCCCTGGTTGATGGCCAGATCCACGGCCGCGACATCACGAGGAATGCTGTGCATCACCGGCCGTTTTAGCGCCCGGCCAATGTCATTCACGGCTATACCCTGGCCGGCCGCAACGCCATTTACCACTAACTTCACCTTGTCCAGCTCGTAATCCAACGCCTGTGCCAGGTCAAAAAAGCGGCTGGCGTTCTTAATACCGGCCAGATTGGGTGCGGTTACCAGCCAGATTTCATCAGCCGCATCCATCAGAGTCAAGGTCATGTCATCCAATTTCACCGGCGTATCAATAATGATAAATTCAAACAGGGCGCGCAGCGTTTTTACCAGCACCCGGAGATGTTCCGGCTGCACTGCTTCCGCCATCTCCGGCGCCGGTGGGGCTAGCAAAGCCTTTAAGCCGGAAGCATGAGCGGCCAGCAGGCCGTTGATCAGGTCGTTGTCGAGATCGTCGATCCGCTGGACCAGATCAATAATGCTGGCTGGCGACTTCAAGTTTAGCAACAGACTGACGTCGCCAAACTGTAAGCTGCCATCCATGATCAGCGTCTTGTGACCGCCACGCGCCAGGCCAACGGCCGTGTTGACCGCCAACATGCTGCAGCCACTACCCCCTTTTGGACTGTAGACAACCACCGTCCGCGCTCCCTTAGGACGTGACGGGGCAGCATCGCTTGGAAACCAGTCAGCCACATGCTCATCCTCGCTAAGCTGGGTGAGGATGGGCGCTACCGCCTCAGGCATAGCCTGAAACCGGGTGTATGCCTCACGAATGGCCGTTAGCAGCTCATCTAGTGAAAAAGGCTTGGTTAAAAAGTCACGTGCTCCGGCCAGCATAGCCCGCCGCATATAGTCCGTCTCGCTCTGCACGGACATCATCAGGATCTGGGTGCGCGGCAAGATTTTGGAGATTTCCTGGCTGGCCGTAATGCCATCCATGTCGGGCATGTTGATGTCCATCAGGATAACATCTGGCTTATGCTCCTCAGCCATGGCAATAGCTTCCAGCCCTGTGCTGGCTTCGGCAACCAGCTCCACACCTGCTTCAAACTGCAGCAGTTTTTTGACGCTTTCCCGAGTGGTCGGTAAATCGTCAACGATCAGGACACGAATCTTGTCACTCATGTAAATCCCCTATACCAGGTCGCAGACCCAGACAGCAAAAGCGGAGGCTGCCGGCTGGAAATCAAATTGACGGTATAAACGCTTGGAGGGCCAATTGTCGGCCTGGGTATTCAAGGTAACACTGTCCACATCATGTTCACGGTAATCTTTCAGCGCATGACGCAGCAAAGCCCGCCCCACCCCACGCCCCTGAAAATCGGGATGAACGGCAATACGCGACAAATGGGCTGTGTGGTCATATAGCTCACTAAACTGGAAGCCAGCCAGACGGCTGCCGCAAAAAGCGAGATCAAACGATATAGCCGCATGCAAAACCCGCTTCAGCACCGCCACGCTGTAACGCCACAAAGGTTCAAAAGCCGCTTCATCTACGGCCGCCACAGCGGTCAAATCTTCTAATTCTGCCGGACGAATATGTACCTCTTCTGGCCAGGACAGATCAGGAATGGTTAACCTCTCTTTCTGATAAGTTTCCACCTGGTAGCCAACGCGAAAACCGAGCCGCGGCAGCCACGTCTCAGCCCATCTTTCTACGGCAAACCAGCCCACCTGGATAATACCAGCAGCGGTAAAGGAGGGCAACAGCCGCTCCCACAGGACAGCCAACCTGTCACCCGGGGGCTGATCGTGGCCCACTACAGCCAGACGCACCCAGGCCGCCGGTGGCGGATCGGCCGTCACGGCCAGCGCCGCCAGCAGCAGCTCTTGCTGGCCCTCCCTTTCATCTTCACCTTCACTGTAAAGCAGAGTAAAACCGGCATCGCCTAACAGATCAACGGGCAGGCGCCAATCCGGATGAATGTGCTGATAGGGCGTTTCACGCAGCAAACGGGTTAGCACCACCGCATCCTTCTTTACCGCCTGACGCACTCTTAAGGTAAGGTTTGCTAATTCCATAACGCTATTGTACACTAGATTATTATTATTATGGAAACAGGAAAAGACGGCCGCGAACAAGCATTAAAGACAACCCTGGCAACCATCCAAAAGCGGTTCGGTGACGGGGCCATCATGCGCCTGGGCGAAGCCCGCCACTTACAGGTGGAGACAATCCCCACCGGTGCCCTGGCTCTCGATCTGGCCCTGGGTGTTGGCGGCGTGCCGCGGGGCCGGGTTATCGAAATCTATGGCCCTGAATCCTCGGGCAAAACCACCCTGTGCCAACATATTATTGCTGAAGCCCAAAAGCAAGGCGGCATCTGCGCGTTCATCGATATGGAACATGCGCTTGATCCCATCTATGCCGAGAAATGTGGCGTAGACGTCGATAACCTTTACGTGGCCCAACCGGATACCGGCGAGCAGGCCCTGGAGATTGCCGAGGCACTTATTCGCTCCGGCACCATGGATGTGGTCGTGGTAGACTCGGTGGCTGCCCTGGTTCCTCGCGCCGAAATCGAAGGCGAAATGGGTGACGCTCATGTTGGTTTGCAGGCCCGGCTGATGTCGCAAGCCTTGCGCAAACTGTCAGGCATTATCAAACAAACCAACACGGTGGTTATTTTCACCAATCAGCTGCGCATGAAGATTGGCGTCATGTTCGGCAACCCGGAAACTACTAGCGGTGGCAATGCCTTGAAATTCTACGCTTCTGTCCGGCTCGACATTCGCAGTATTCAAGCCATCAAGACTGGTGGTGAGACCATTGGCAACCGCACCCGGGTCAAAGTCAAGAAGAATAAAGTCGCCCCACCCTTCACCGAATGTGAATTTGACATCATGTACAACGAAGGCATTTCTAGAACCGGCGATCTCCTTGACCTGGCAGTGGAATATGGGTTGGTTGATAAGCGCGGCGCTTACTTCCGCCATGAGGATACCTTACTCGGTCAGGGACGAGAAAATGCCAAGCTGTTTTTGGCCGACAACAAAGACCTGTTACTGAACCTGGAGAATCAAATTCGCGCTCAGGCTGGCTTACGGCCGGTCTGATACAGTCAGCGCATAACCTACGGCTTTGACAATCACGTTTGTCTCGCCTGTCCGGCACTCTTTCTGGACAGCGAGGCAGGTTGAGAAAACGAGAAGAAACCAGCTAGAACTGCCGGCAAGCCGGCCCCAAAATGGGCCAGCTTGACCCAATTGAGGCTTAATGAGCCTGGGATATTACTTAGAGAAAGAATAATCAGCAACGGCCGTCGCCAACATCGTCGCTCTTCCCGGCCACTCTGTACACCATCAAATGCTCCACTCCTGGCAGCCTGGTTTGATGGCGCTCTTTCAAAAAAGCTAGTCTGGTCATGAGCAGTCACCTGCACTGCTTCGTATTTCCATTGCCCGATTTGTCAAAAAGCCGTGGTTTAGACCACGGCTTTTTTTGATCAGTCATAAGGCATGATTTTATCTGAACGAAGAATGGCTACCATTACCGCGATTACCGATCAAAAGCGAAACCCAGATCGGGTTAATGTTTTTCTGGACGGCCGGTATGCCTTCAGCATGATGCGTACGGCCGTCGCCCAGTTGAAGGTTGGCCTATCTCTGACCGATACCGAACTGGCCCGCCTGCAGCAAGATGACGAACTGGCCAAGGTCAAGGAAAAGGCGCTGCGCTATCTCAGCTACCGGCCCCGAAGCGAAAATGAGTTGCGCCGGCACCTGCGCCGCAAAGGGCTGGATGATTTCCTTATCGAACAGGTCATAAACCAGCTAAACGAGAATGAGTTATTGAACGATGCTGCCTTTGCCGACTATTGGGTGGAACAGCGGGAAACATTTAAGCCCCGCAGCGCTCTGGCACTGCGTCAGGAGTTGCAGCAAAAAGGGGTCAGCCGCGACGTTATCGATCAGGCCGTTAATGATATCGATGAGCTAGACGCGGCCCGTCGCGCCGCCAGCCAGCGCGCCCCGCAGTTGGCCCGGCTGCCTTTGGCCCAGTTTCAGGCCAGACTGGGCGGCTATCTGCAGCGACGCGGCTTTGGTTACGGTGTCATCCGCGAAGTCGTTCAAGAACAGTGGCACGAATGGGGCACAGAAGAAGAAATCGAACTATAGCAACCGTAAATCATGAATTGCGCGGGACGATGAACAGACGCCTGCTTCGTGACCTGTAATTCCTGATACGTAATTTTCCAGAGGAGTTTTAGAGAATGCCAGAAATAATCATCGGTTTACTCATCGGTCTGGCAGTGGGTGTCAGCGTCGCTCTGACAATTGCCTGGCTGGTGCTGCGACCCAGAGTCGAAAAGGAATATGAGGCGTTTCGGGCGGACCTGGCCCAACAACGACAGCAAAGCGAAGAAGAAATCCAGACCATGACGGCCGCCGCCCAGGAAGAGTTACGGGCTCTGCGGCAGGAAACAGAAAAGGTCGTTGAACGTCGCTACGTCGACCTGGCTCGCGCTGAAGAACGGATTGATCGGCGACAGGCCAGCCAGGACAAACAGGCCAACAAGCTAGAAGCCCGCGAGCAAATCCTAAATAAACGGCAAAGCCGGCTCGATCGACGGCAGAACGAGCTGGACGAGATAGAGGTAGCCCGCACTGAGGAGCTGCAGCGCATTGCCAACCTGACGGTGGACGAGGCGCGCCAGCAGCTGCTAAAAGCCGTGGAAGTGGAAGCCCGCTCCGACATGGCCCGGATCATGCGCGAAATCGAGGACCGGGCCAAAGAAACGGCCGAAACCAAAGCGCGCGAGCTGGTTGCCCTGGCTATTCAGCGGGTGGCCAGCGATCACGTCTCTGAGGTAACGGTATCTGTCGTGCCCATTCCTAGTGAGGAGATGAAAGGGCGGATCATCGGGCGCAGCGGCCGTAACATTCGCGCCTTCGAACAGGCCGCCGGGGTGGATATCGTTGTCGATGATACCCCGGAAGCAGTGACCATATCCAGCTTTGATCCCGTACGGCGTGAAGTAGCTCGTCGGGCGCTAGAGAAACTGGTCGTCGACGGCCGTATCCATCCAGCCCGCATTGAGAAGCTGATCAGCGACATGCAGGACGAAGTAGAAAAGTCAATCAAAGAGGCGGGCGAGCAAGCCGCCTATGAAGCCAATGTGCACGGCCTTCACCCCGAAGTCCTCAGGATGCTAGGCCGGCTCAAATACCGGACATCTTATGGTCAAAATCAGCTCCACCATGCTGTTGAGGCCTCCAAGATTGCCGCGGCTCTGGCGGCCGAGCTGGGCGCCAACGTCAATGTGGCCAAAATGGGCGCCCTGCTCCACGATTTAGGCAAAGCAATGGATCACGAGCAGGAAGGGACCCACGCCATGCTCGGCGCTGAATATGCCCGGCGGTTTAACGTACCTGAGCCGGTGCTCAACGCCATCGCCTCCCATCACCATGAAGTCGACCAGGAAAGCGTTGAATCTATCATTGTCGAGGCGGCCGACGCTATCTCCGGCGCCCGTCCAGGCGCACGACGGGAAAGCCTGGAGAACTACATCAAACGGGTGCGTACCCTGGAGGACATTGCCACTTCCTTCGATGGGGTGGAAAGCGCCTATGCGCTCCAGGCTGGTCGAGAAATCCGCATCCTGGTCAAACCGGGAGCCATTGACGATCTGGGCGCCATGCGCCTCTCTAAGCAAATTGCCAAATCAATCGAAGATAGCATGCAATACCCGGGGCAAATCCAGGTGACAGTCATCCGCGAAACCCGCGCCGTGGGCTTTGCCAAGTAAATGACCAACGACCAACGACGAACGCTGGTCGTTGGTCGTTGGTCGTTCGTCACACAAGGAGAATCATCATGCGTAAACCAATCATTGCCGGTAACTGGAAAATGAACATGACGGCCGCCGAGGCCGGTCAATTCGTCCGTGAAATTCGTCAGGGTCTGCACAATATTGACGGGATAGATGCCGTACTTTGCCCTCCCTTTCTGGCCATACCGGCTGTCCACGAAGCGATTCAGGCCAGCCGCATCGGCCTGGGGGCACAGAACATGTACTATGAAGAAAGCGGCGCCTATACCGGAGAGTGCAGCCCGGCCATGGTCAAACAGTTTTGCCAATACGTTATCTTGGGCCACTCTGAGCGGCGGGCTTATTTTGGTGAAACGGACGAAGGCGTCAACAACAAGGTTAAAGCGGCCCTGGCCCATGGGCTGACACCCATCATCTGTGTCGGCGAAAGCCTGGAGCAAAATGAGGCCGGCGAAACGCACGGCTTCGTTTCCGGCCAGGTCAAAGCTGCTTTTGCCGGATTAAGCGCCACGCAGGCCGCCGGCTGCATTATCGCCTATGAACCGATTTGGGCCATTGGTACCGGTAAATCGGCCAGCGCCGCCGACGCCGGACGGATCATTGGCCTGACTGTTCGGGGCACGATTGCCGAACTGTTCGGCGAAGAGACCGCCCAGGCAATTCGCATTCAATATGGCGGCAGCGCCAACGAGAAGAACATTGCCGACTATATGCAAATGCCGGACATTGACGGCGCGCTGGTCGGCGGGGCCAGCCTCAAGACCAGTTTTGTGGACATGGTAAAGCAAGCTGCCAGCAGTTAGCCATTCGCTTTTAGCTGTTGGCCGCTCGCTTATTGCCAGCGGCTAACAGCTAATGGCCGCAAGCTTTGCTATGTATGCTCCCTTCATATGGGTCGCCGTGACGCTGCCCCTGCTGCTGGTCAGCCAACGCTGGATTCATCAGCATCTTCACGGCACCGCCTATCTGCTGACCGGCAACCAGCGATGGGCAGTCGTCCTCTACGCCATTATTCTCTTCCCTGGTGTTTTGCTACATGAGCTGAGCCATTGGCTGGCGGCCCGTTTGATGGGGGTGCGTACAGGTAGAATCTCGCTGCTGCCCCGTATCCAGAAGGACAACAGCATCCAGCTGGGCTACGTGGAATATTATAGGACGGCTGGCCTGGGCTCGACCCGCGAAAGCTTGATTGGTGCAGCACCGCTGATCACCGGCACGGCCGTTATCCTGTTAATCAGCTTTCACATTTTCACTATTGCCGATTTACTACTGGCCCTGCAGATCGGCGATCTGGATGCGCTGCTCATCGCCCTGCGCCAGATTATTGCCGCCAACGATTTTCTGGTCTGGCTCTATCTCCTTTTTGCCATCAGCAACGCCATGATGCCCAGCGCCTCTGATCGACGCGCCTGGCCGACCTTCCTGGCCATTGTGGCCGGGCTAATCGCCCTCGTTTATCTTGTTGGCCTGGAAGAGTGGCTGCATCGCGGCCTGGTAGGGCCGGTGGCCGCTTTGTTCGGCTACCTTGGCCTGGCTTTCAGCCTCACCCTCATTATCAACCTCTTCTTCATCAGCCTCATTGCCGTCGTAGAACTCGCCCTCAGTCGCCTCAAAGGCATTTCGCTGTTCTACGAATAGCTGGCCGGGGAGCCGGATCGTTCTGCCACCAGCCGGGATTCGACTATCCTGACTGTTGGCTGTTATAATGGTTGCCAGGTAACCAAAATCTCATCGTACGTCAGGGATAAAATATGTCAAAATCGAAATGGATGGGACAGGTGTTAGGCGGCCGGTATCAGCTGGAGGCCCTTTTGGGACAAGGGGGCATGTCGGCCGTTTACCGGGCCACGGATCCTAATCTGCGCCGGACGGTGGCCATCAAGCTCATTCACAGCCACCTGGCCGCCGACCCAGAATTCGTGCGCCGCTTTGAAGGTGAGGCAGCGGCCGTCGCCCGGCTGCGCCATCCCAACATTGTCCAGGTATACGACTTCAACCATGATGATGACGTCTATTACATGGTGCTGGAATATGTACCCGGCGAGACGCTGCAAGACAAGCTGCGCACCCTCAACCGCGACCGCCGGTTGCTCCCCTTAGACCAGATTATGGCCACCGGCATCACCTTAAGCGAGGCGGTGCAATATGCCCATAACCAGGGGATGATTCACCGCGATTTGAAGCCGGCCAATGTTATGATCACGCCAGAAAATGAGGCCGTGCTGATGGATTTTGGCATTGCCAAGATCATCGGCGGCGAGAATCTGACAGCCACCGGGGCCATGATTGGCACCGTCTCCTATATGTCACCCGAACAGATACGGGGACAACGGCCGGATCACCGGGCTGACATCTACGCCCTGGGTGTCATTTTGTTCGAGATAACCAGCGGGCGGCGGCCGTTTGAAGGTGATTCGGCGCCCTCAACGATGATGATGCACCTGACGGAACCGGTGCCCGATTTGCGCCAGATCAACCAGAATATCCCGCTGCCGTTGGTCCAGGTAATTGAAAAAAGCCTGGCCAAGGATCCTAATCAGCGTTTTCAAACTGCGGCCGAGTTGGCAGCGGCGCTGCGCGCCATCGATTTGCGAGCCGCCGCTAGCGGCATCAACACCGCCGCCATGACGATGGTCCAACCGCCAGCGATACCGGCCATCGCCCCACCATTACCCACGCCTTCCCCACGATTTGCCCAATCCCCTACTGGCCCGCAGCCGGCTGCCCCATCAGCCACCACTACCGGCCCACATGCCACCACTACCGGCCCACATGCTACCACGCCGCCGCCAGGCCCACCGGCCCGCAGCCTGCGTCCCTGGATATTCGCCGGCGTAGGTTTGGGTATCCTCGGGTTGCTGATTGTCATCTGTGGTCTGGCCGTCGTAAGCGGCCAGTTCTGGGGGTCAGGACAGGCTCAAGCGGGTGAATTGGCTACCCAGACCAGCCAGGCCAGCTCACGGGCGACCATCGACGCCGCTCTTCAATTCGGCCAACAAACGGCCGAGGCGGCAGCCCAGGCTAGCAGCGCGCTGGCGACGCAAGAGATGGCCACGGCCGCTGCCACCCAGACCGCCCAGGCCAGTTCACGGGCAACGGTGGAAATGGCGGCCGTCATGGCCCAGCAAACCGGCACGGCCGCGGCCGCCCAGGCAGAGCAAGCCGCTGAACTGGCGACAGCGGCGGCTCAAGCTACAGCCGCGGTGGCCCAAGCCACGGCTGCTGCCCCTCAGCCGACAGCCACCTATCCGCCCGCACCGGCAATCTCACCGACGCCGGCGCCTACCGAGCCCTCCGCTACCGGGCCGATGGTGCGCATAACCCGGATCACGCTCAGTGGCAGCCAGTATGAGGTCTACTATGAGACGACCGGCTACACCCCGGCTTTGCCCGGCCAGCACATTCACTTCTTTTTCAACACCGTTCGTCAAGAAGATGCCGGTTCCCCCGGCCCCGGTCCGTGGGAATTATACGCTGGACCGGTTCCGTTCACGCGTTATGGTCCCGGCAACCGGCCGTCTGGCGCCACCCAACTATGCGCACTGGTTGCCAATCCCGATCATTCAATCATCTTAGGCACAGGCAACTGTGTCGACCTGCCTTAACCGGCTCAACGAGAAGCTACTACTATGAAACATTGTCTTGCGATCTACCACCGTTTCCAGGAAATCTTCATCTTGCTTGATGATGGCGACCGGCGCACACTGCGCGCCTTCAACCTGACGCCTACCCAGTACAACCTGTTAATCCGGCTGGGCAGTAAGGTGGAAGAAGGCTTGACTATCAGTGATCTGGCCCAGCGACTCTTCTGCACCCGCGGCAACGCGACCCGGCTGGTGCAGCGACTTAGCCAACAGGAGCTGGTGACGGTGGGGGGTGATGAGAATGACCAGCGCCTGGTGCGCGTGGCCTTGACGCCAGTCGGACAGAAGCTGGTAGCCGCGGCCAGCGAAGCGCACAATCAATCAATCATGCGCCGTCTGGGCAGCCTGCCCCGTGAAGAACGCGACTGTCTGCTGCAGCTCACACAGGCTGTGGCCCACATGCTCACCGATGATCTGGCGCAGTTCGAACCGGCCAACTCGACCTGAGCAGCTAGCCGCAAATAGTTAGCGAATTTGGTAGTTGGCAATGGGTGTGTTTCATTTCGGTACAGGCGGAGAAACAATAATTAACTGTTGAATTGTTGAATTGCTGAATGGTTAACTGGGCATCACCTGTCGGGCAGTTGGAATGCTGGCGCTGATAATACGACAAAGCTGATCGCACTCATCTAGCAAAGCTTCCAGCCAGTTTTCGGGTAAGAATCCGGCTCAAATCATGATTTTCAGCCAGACGCGAAGCTCCTTGAGTACCAGCTTGAGTTTGTGGAAACAATCCTTGCTCCTTTCAGCGCCACGCGCCTCAGCATAGTTGGGCGCGGCAGAAGCGCCGCACCGCAACCGCCTCCATTAACAATTCACAAATTCAGCAATTCACGAATTAATTATTATCTTCCTTCTGCTCAACCCATTTGAAACACACCCATTGGCAATTGGTAATTGCAGCGGCGTCAATTGTCGAGCGCTACCCAGGCAATGGCGAACAGTGACAAAGGCGGTGACCTAACCGCGGCTGTTCCTATCGCAAAATCTCCATCACGTCGGCGACCAGGTCATAACGGGCAAATTGGGGAATGAGATAAACGCCCTGCACAAACGGCCGTAGCGCCAACAAAATCTCTTGGGCAATATGCACCCCTTCCTGCTGCGGATCAGCGGCCGCCGCCATCCGCTCCCGCTGTGAATCGGCAATGAAGATACCCGGCACCTCATTGTGCAAGAACTCGGCATTACTGGCACTGTACAGCGGCTGCACCCCGGCAATCACCGGGATCATCGGCTCGCCATAGGTGGTTTCATAGGCGGCGATGAATTCCCGCGCCCGCGCCGGATTGAAAACCGGCTGGGTTAAGGCAAAATCGGCGCCGTTGGCGATCTTTTTACGCAGCAGCTTGAGCTCCCGCTCCGGATCGTCCGGTTCCAGGCTCAGGGCACAGCCAACCACAAAGTTGGTCGGCTGGTCAATCGATTGGCCGGCCTGATCCACGCCGGCATTCAGCCGGGTCTTGATCAGCTGGATGAGGCCGGTGGGCACAATGTCATAGTTATCCATGGCCTCGGGATAGTCACCAATGTGGGTGGGATCACCCATGACCACAAACAGATTGCGCACCCCCATGGCATAGGCCGCCAGCAGATCGCCTTGTACCCGCAGCAGACTACGGCCGCGCGTCGGAAAGTGCAGAATGGTTTCGACCCCCACCTGCTTTTGCACCAGGTAAGCGGCGGCCCAGGCGCTCATGCGCATCCGA
>Ga0209498_1002286_pt1 | contig 11618 bp, 9 predicted proteins | sample WalLakDeSediment_FD_184131 | JGI IMG/M metagenome (GOLD analysis project Ga0209498, IMG submission 184131) | Lake sediment microbial communities from Walker lake, Nevada to study Microbial Dark Matter (Phase II) - Walker Lake 11/02/13 Deep... | ecosystem: Environmental > Aquatic > Freshwater >...
GCCAGGGCGGCTACGGTGTCACCCTGGAGTGCGGACAGCACGATGACCCCGAGGCCCCGGCAGTGGCGTATCGGGCGATCCTGAACACGCTGGCACACCTGGGCCTGATGGAATTGCCGGCGCCGACCCCGCGGACCGATCTCGAGGTCCTGCGCCTGGTCGAGGTGATCGATCGGGATGACATGCAGGACGGGTTCACCCGCCCCTGGCGGAGCTTCGACCGGGTCTGCGCCGGCGAGGAGATCGGCATCCGTGCCGACGGGCAGATCGTCCGGTCGCCCGCCGACGGCTTCATCGTCTTTCCGAACCCGAATGCCCTGCCAGGAAACGAGTGGTTCTACCGGGCCGAGATCAGCCGGCGCGCGGTGGACGGTGTGAAGTCGCGGGACCTGCCGTCCTGAACCGGTCGGCGGCACCGGCGCGGGCCAGCGGGGGATCGCACCGCGTCGTCGGGAGAGGTGAGCCAGGGTGACACCGGATCTGCTGCCGCTGCTGGTGATCACGGTGGCGGCCTTTTTCGCCGGGGGTATCAATGCCCTGGCCGGGGGGGGCAGTTTCCTGACGCTGCCGGCGCTGGTCTTTGCCGGGGTCCCGGCCGTGTCCGCCAACGCCACGGGAACTGCGGCCTTGCTGCCGGGGTACCTGGCCAGCGCCTGGAGCTACCGGGACCTGATAAAGGCACCGGTCGGCCTGTCCCTGCTGGTGGTATTGGTCCTGGGGACCCTCGGTGGCGCCGGTGGAGCGCTTCTTCTGCTCGCGACTCCCGAGCAGGCCTTCCGCGGCATCGTGCCCTGGCTGCTGCTTTTTGCCACGCTGCTGTTCGCCTTCGGCCCCACCCTGCAGCGGCGCCTCGCCAGCCGCGACAGAAGGACCGGTGGACCCGGCGCCAGGATCGGCATCCTCGCCGTGTGCGCCTACGGCGGCTACTTCAACGGTGGCATGGGCATCGTGATGCTGGCGATGTTCCGTCTGCTGGGCGTTCACGACCTGCGTATCGCCAATGGCCTGAAGAACCTGCTGTCGGCGGTGCTCACGCTGATCGCGGTACTCGTTTATGCGGCTGGGGGGCTCATCTCCTGGTTCGAGGTCATGTCCATGGCGGTCGCGGCGACGCTGGGCGGGTTGGTCGGTGCCCGGGTCGGGCGAGTGCTGCCGCCAAACGTGCTGCGCAATACGATTGTGACCGTGGGTGCCGTTACGACCGCGCTTTTCTTTATCGATTGGTAGCGGTGCCGCAGGGCCGGCGGGAGATCCATCGGGGAACGGCTTCCTTGAGAAGATGGAATTCATGCGTTTTGCGGACGACAATGCAGCGACAGATGTCTCAGGCCAGAGAGAAAGGGGGGCGGTGGATGGGTGTGGATGCATGGTTCGGCGACCGCGCACTCAGGGAAGCCATGACGGGCCTCCCGCTCGGCCTCGCAACGATCAGACGTTCCGGGCAGGTGGATTTCATCAATCAGCGTTTCCTCACGGCGATTGGTCGTGAGGCCCTGACACCGGAACTGATCGCGGACCTGGTTCAACGAAGCATTCCGTCCCATGTGTCGCTGCACACTGCCGCGCACGAAGGGGCCCATGTGGATGTGCTGGTGTTGCCGTTCGGAGACCACGTGCTCCTGGTCACGGGAGAGCCCCGTCGCGAGATTGCCGAGTTGCGGGCCCGGGTGGAGGAACTGGAACGGCTGAGCGCCACCGACCGGCTCACCGGCGTTTGGAACCGACTGCAGATGGAACGCATGGTGGACGCCGAAATGTCTCGTGCGGCGAGGCATCATCAGCCGGTCTCGCTGATTCTGCTGGATGTCGATCACTTCAAGCGCATCAACGATTCCAAGGGCCATGCCCTCGGCGATCAGGTGCTCCGGGAACTGGGCGAGCGGCTGGCGGAAGGGTTGAGAATACTCGACAGCCTGTTCCGTTGGGGAGGGGAGGAGTTCGTGGTCCTGGCTCCGGAGACCACCTTCGGTGGCGCCGAGGTGCTCGCCGAGCGTCTCCGGGCTCGGGTTGCGGAAGCGCCGTTTGCCGATGCCGGGCAGGTGACCATCAGCCTTGGTGTTGCCGAGCATCTGCCCGGGGAATCCCGCGAGGATTGGTTTGAACGGGTCGATCGCCTGATGTACCGGGCCAAGGCCGGCGGGCGCAACCGGGTTGCTGCGGATCGGCATGGGGCTGCAGAGCTGTGGGGTCAGGATCGGAAACGTGCTTTGATCGAACTGACCTGGCAGGACAGCTATCGATCAGGGAATCCCGAGATCGATGCGGAGCACCGCAGGCTGTTCGACCTGGCGAACAGGGTGATGGGCGAAGCGTTCGTGCCCGAACCTGATCACGGGCGCCTTGTGGCCGCCGTCTCGGCATTGGTTGATCATGTCCAGCAGCATTTCGAGCACGAGGAGCGCATTCTCGAGGCCCATGGTTTTCCCGGCCTGGCGGGGCACAGCGAGGCGCATCGGCACCTGCTGCGCCGCGCGCGGGAAATCGAGGAGAGCATCCGTGCCAAACCCGTAGGCACCGTTGCGCTGGTGGAGTTCCTGGCCGAGGAGCTGGTGATGCGCCACCTGCTCACGGCCGATCGCAGCTTCTTTGAACTGTTCAACGCCGATCTTGCGAATGCCTGATCATTCCCGCCCGCTGGTGCCCACAAAGGCCTGCTCCACGGTAAAATTCCCGACACCCTTGTAGCTGGTCATGGTCCAGCCGCGTTCCTTCAGGAAAGTCACCATCTCCCGGTTCATCTCCGGGTTTCCGCAGAGCATGACCCGGTCGTGTTCCGGATCGGCGGCGGGCAGGCCGAGCATCCGGGCGAGTTCCCCGCTGCGAAACAGGTCCGCACCGCGTTGATTGTTGCAGTGGGGTTCGCGGGTAACCGTCGGGACATAGCGGAGCTGCGGCCCGACCCTCTCTTCAATTTCCCCGCGGTAGCTGAGTTCCGGTGTGGTACGGACGCTGTGCACCAGGATCACCCGCTCGAAGCGCTCGAAGACCTTCTCGCCCCGGATGAGGGAGATGAACGGCGCGATGCCGGTGCCCGTGGCCAGCAGATAGAGATTGCGTCCAGGCTGCACGTGATTCAGCGTCAGCGACCCGGTCACCTTGCTGTTGATCCAGACGGTGTCGCCGATGTCTGCCTCGGCCAGTTGGCTGGTCAGCTTGCCGTCCGGTACGTGGATGCTGAGAAACTCGAGATCCGGCTCGCGCGGGTCCGACACGATCGAGTAGGCGCGGGGAATCAGCTTGCCCTCCCGTCGCAGGCCCAATGTCACGAACTGGCCGTTCTGGAACGCGAAGCCGGGCGGGCGGGTCGTCTTGAAAGTGAAGGTCTTCGGCGACCAGCGCCGTAGCGCCGTGATGCTCTGTTGGTGGTAGGGCAATGGCTCTCTCCGCGTTTCGACAGGCCCGAACGTTAGCAGCAACCGGGCTTGCGCCGCAGCATCGGCCTGCATTGGTGCGGAATTTGAACCCTGCGGAGGCCCGAATCGTTCGCGACCAAGTTCCCTCCTGACTATCACGAAAGCTCCGCAGTGAATCCGCTCCTCCGCATGGCCGTCCCTTGTGGGAGGCGAGCCCTCTCGGCGACCGAACGGCGAAGAACCTTCGCCCAGAGGCTGGCCTCCCACAGGGGCGTCCCTTGAAACAGAGCTGTAGGTCGGGTTAGCCCAAAGGGCGTAACCCGACGGGTCTCGCTGGACCGTGACTTTCAGGGTGCCCGCTCAACGCCGAGACCAGCCGCTTCCTTCCGCGCCACGCCCTGCCGCGGAATTGGAGGTTGCCTGTCCCGGCCACTGTGATAGCCTTTCGCGGGCAGTCAGCGGGGGCATCCGCAGCCACCCGGCAGTCGGGTTTCCTGGGTGCGTCAGGGAAACACCCAAGCAGTCGGTTCCGCCCATGCTTCGAAACGCTGACGATGCGCTGGATCGATGTGCCATTCGTCCCGAGTCTGTCGACAGACATGGATCGGCGATTCCGAAAGGCGCGCAACTGGCGCTATCGATCGCCGGCCCGCGGTCGAAGTCATGATTAAGAGATCCATTGCTGGGAGAATCAGGAATGTCCAGGTCAATCCGGGATTGCGTCGAGCACTTTCCGCTATCGACGTTTGCCGCGGTGATGGGGATTGCCGGGCTGGGCCTGGGGCTGCGCACCTGGGGCGAGCAGGGAGGGCCGGCCTGGCTTGGGGAGCCGGTGCTGATGCTTGCCTGGCTCATCTTCTTCCTGCTCGGCATGCTCTTCATCTTCAAGGCCGTGCGTTACCCGGCCGAGACGATCATCGATCTGCGCCACCCGATCAGGCTCAACTACCTCGCCGCGATCTCGATCTCCATTGTGCTGATGAGCATGGTGCTGCGCCCCCACGAGCCGGTACCGGCTCTGGGCATCTTCGCCCTCGGGGCAAGCTTCCACCTGATCGTCACCATCCTGGTCGTGAACTTCTGGATGCACCATGCCCGTTTTGCGATTACGCAGGTCAACCCGGCCTGGTTCATTCCCTCGATGGGCAATGTGCTGATTCCCATTCCCGCGGTCGCTTTCGGTTTCGTCGAGGTCGCATGGTTCTTCTTCAGTGCGGGCATCCTGTTCTGGGCGGTCCTGATGACCATCGTCTTCTACCGGATTCTGTTTCACGAGCCGCTGCCGACCCGCGTGCTGCCCACCCTCTTCATCCTGATTGCGCCGCCTGCGGTGGGTTTCCTGGCCTATGTCCGGCTGACGGACGAGCTCGATGCCTTCGCACGGGTCCTGTTCTTCATTGCGCTGTTCCTGACCATCCTGCTGTTCACCCGGATACGGGGACAGGCGCAGATCCCGTTTTCGCTGGCGAGCTGGTCCTACACCTTCCCGCTCGCGGCGATGAGCATCGCCTTGATGGAGATGGCGCAGCTGACCGGCCACATGCCTTACCTCTGGGCGGGCCTGACCCTGCTCCTGTTCGTGGCCGTACTGGTCCTGGTCTTCCTGGCGATGACCTTGCGCGCCGGGATCATCGGCAACTTCTGCCGCGCCGAAGACCCTTGACAGCGCGGGTTGACTACCAGCCGATGGCCTCCGGCAGCCAAAGCGCGATGCCGGGGAATACGATCAGCAGGCCCAGGGCGACCAGCTGGATGATCACGAAGGGAATGGCACCACGGTAGATTTCCGTGGTCCGGATGTCCGGAGGGGCCACGCCCTTCATGAAGATCAGCGACCAGCCAAACGGCGGTGTCAGGAAAGAGGTCTGCAGGTTCATCGCGATCAGGATCGCGATCCACACCAGTGAGAACTCGGGGTAGCCGGCGAGGAAGGGCAGGAACAGCGGCACCGCGATGTAGGTGATCTGGATCCACTCCAGGAAGAAGCCGAGCAGGAAGATCAGTAGCAGGATGAACAGCAGGGTACCGTAGGCCCCGCCGGGCACCCAGTCGAACATGGCTTCGATCAGGAACTCGCCGTCGAGGCCCCGAAACGCCAGCGCAAACACCTGTGAGGCGATCAGCACGAAGAACACCATCGCGGTGATGCGTACCGTCGACATCACCGCGTCGCTGAAGACGGGCCAGCTGAGCCGGCGCATGACCAGAGCAACGACCACTGCACCGACGGCGCCGACCGCGGCGGCCTCGGTCGGCGCGGCGATGCCCGCGATGATCGACCCGAGCACCGCCGCCACCAGCAGCCCGGGCGGCAGTACGGCGGTGAACAGGTCCTTCACGATCTGGCGCTTGCTCATCTTCGCCCGCTCGGCGGCATCGATCGCGGGAACGTCGGCGCTGTAGAACCAGGCCAGCGTCATCAGGTAGAGCACGTAGAGGCCGGCCAGCATCAGGCCGGGCATCAGCGCCGCGGCGAAGAGGCTGCCCACCGACAGGTTCATCGTGTCCGCGAGCACCAGCAGGACCAGGCTGGGCGGGATGATCTGCCCCAGTGTGCCCGCTGCGCAGATGGTGCCGCAGGCCACGGTGCGCTTGTAGCCGCGCCGCAGCAGGGTGGGCAGCGCGATCAGGGTCAGGGTCACGATCGCCGCACCGACGATCCCGGTTGCCGCCCCCAGCAGCACCCCCACCGCGATCACCGCCAGCGCCATGCCGCCCGGCAGGGCGCCGCTGGCGTAGCCGATGACCTCCAGCATGCGTTCGGCAACCCGCGTCTTGTCCAGCATCACGCCCATGAAGACGAACAGCGGAATGGCCAGCAGGGTGTAGTTGCTGATGGTTCCGTAGATGCGGGCTGGCAGAAGCTCGAACAGCCAGCCGTCGAAACCGATGAAGCCGAAAACGAAGCCCACCGCGGCGATCGCAAAAGCCACGGGCATTCCCGTGAGCACGAGCACGAAAAAGGCGCCCACCATCATCAAGGCAATGTATTCCAATGGCATGGGTCAGGCTTCCCTGGCGGGTTCGTGGTTCCGGCGCGGGCGCCGATAGTGGAAGACCAGCCTTCGCCCGCCGGCCAGCGCCTGGCGCAGGGCCTCGGTGAGCACCAGTGCGAAACCCACCAGGATCATCGCCTTGGGCAGGAACAGCCACGGCATGCCGCCCGCGTTCGGGGAGCCCTCGCCGCGCAGGTACGACACGGTCATGTAGGGCCAGGCGTAGTGGAGAATCAGCACCGATATGGGGATCGCAACCACCAGCATGGTGAAAGTGTCCAGCCAGAGCTTGCCGGTACGGTTCAGGAAATTCGAGAAGACATCGATGCGCACGTGATCATCGTGGCGCATCGCGTAGGCGAATCCGGTCATCACCGTGAAGGCCAGCAGGTAGAGTTCGAGCTCCTGCAGCCAAACGGCTCCCGTGCCGAAGAGGTAGCGCGCCGCCATGTTGCCGAAGACCAGCAGGATCATCAGCACCATGCCGAGCCCCGACAGGACGCCGGACAAGCCGGTCAGCAACCCCAGCCATTTTTCGATCCGGAGCAGCGCTCGCTTCATCCTCTCTCACCCTTTGCACAAGGCGGATTCATTTTCCCATGATCTGGGCCATGGCTCCCGGTTTTCCCCACACGCAGGTAAACGAGCATATGCAGATCGGGAGCTTGCTCCCGCTCTGCGGGGCCCGGTCAGCCCCGAGCGCCCGCCCAAAGCGGCGGCAAGCCGCCGCACTCCATAGCGATCCGGTAGCGCTACCGTCGTCCTGTGGGGTCAGCTTCGCACGTGGATCGCCAACGCCCCCCTCAGCCCAGTATCGTCTGTCCCAGATCGCGGATCTGGGTCTGGAAGGCCGTCTCGGAGTTCTCCTGCCAGCGGTCGTGGCGGGACTTGAACCGGAAGTAGCTCTCGTGGACCCTGCGCACCAGCGGATCCTTGGCGGCATTTTCACTGAGGATGTCCTTGGTGGCCTCGAGCAGGGCCTGGATGACGTCGTCGGGCAGCGGCCCGAATCTGACCCCGTGGTTGTTGATCAGGTCGTCGAGGGCATCGGCGTTGCGGGCCTCGAGCCAGACGTGCGAGGTGATGTTGCAGGCGGCTGCGGCGTTGCGCATGATCGCCTTGAGATCGCCCGGCAGCGAATCCCAGGCCTTGCGGTTCACCACCACCTCGGTGCTGGTCGCCGGCTCGTGCCAGCCCGAGGAGTAGTAGTTCTTGGCGGCGTTGTGCAGGCCCAGCGCCCGGTCGGAATAGGGGCCGACCCACTCCGCGGCGTCGATGGCCCCGCGCTCCAGGGCGGCAAAGAGCTCGCCGCCGGGCAGCAGCCGGGCGTTGGCACCGATCGCATTGTAGATGTCGCCCGCGAGGCCGGGCATGCGGATGTTCAGACCCCGGAAGTCGCTCAGGCCCGTCACCGGACGGCGGAACCATCCCACCGGCTGCACGCCGGTGCAGCCCACCACCAGCGGCACCAGGTCGAAGGGCTTGTAGACCTCCTCGTAGAGCTCATAGCCGCCGCCTTCGTTCATCCAGGCATTGTGGCCCTGGAAGGTCATGCCGAATGGTACGGTAGTGAAATACTGGGCAGCGAAGGACTTGCCGGCCCAGTAATAGGCGCAGCCATGGTTCAACTGCACCTGGCGGCCGGCGGAAGCGGCATCGAAGCCCTCGAAGGCAGGCACAAGTTCATTGGCTGCGTAGACCCGGATGCGGATTCGCCCGTCGGACATCTCCTCGACCCGTTTGGCGAAATCGGTGGCGCTCCCCGGCCCGGTCTGGAAGAACGGCAGGCCGGAGGGCCAGGTCGTGGTCATGCGCCAGTTGAAGCGTTCCTGGGCCTTGACGATGGCGGGGGCTGCAAGAATGCTCGCACCGGCTGCAGCAGCCGGGCCCAGTTTCAGGAAATCACGACGCTTGATGCTCATATCGGCTGTCTCCTCCAGGAATGGTCCGTCGGGCTTTTCGCCCCGGGTTCTTTACGTTTTCGTACATGCCCGGGCATGGGTGCACCCTTCGTATCGGGGATCGACCGGTGCCTGCCACGAGGTCCGGCGACAGGCAGGAGTGGGGGTTGACCAGGTTCCCGGTGTCGGACCAGACCCCCAAAGTCTAGTCCCGGCCCATTGAAAATGACACGCCTTCCCGCTGTGGCAGCGGATTGCTGTCAAATGTATGTAACATCCCTGTTATCTAATGCCGCGAGTGTAGACACCGGAAAACTCCGATGACAATCAATATCCTCTTGGTGGAGGACGACGCGGCGGTACGGGAGGTCCTTTCCCTGCCGCTGCAGAAGGCAGGCTTCAACGTGATCGAGGCCATCGATGTGCACCAGGCGCGGCAGGCCCTGCTCGAGCACGCTCCGGATCTTGTGCTGCTCGACTGGATGCTTCCCGACATCAGCGGGGTCGAGTGGGCCCGTGACCTGAAAACCTCGCAGCACACCCGCGATCTGCCCATCATCATGCTCACCGCACGTGGCGAGGAGGAGGACCGGGTGAAGGGCCTCGAGGTCGGTGCCGACGATTATGTGACCAAGCCATTTTCGCCACGCGAACTGATCGCGCGGATCCGGGCCGTGTTGCGTCGTACGGCGCCAACCACCAGCGACGAACCGGTCGAGCTCGACGGGCTGCGCCTGGATCCGGTCAGCCACCGGGTGACGGCCAACGGGAAGACTCTGGAGATGGGGCCAACGGAATACCGGCTGTTGCACTTCTTCATGACGCACCAGGACCGGGTCTACACCCGTGGGCAGTTACTCGATAACGTATGGGGCACGAACGTCTATGTCGAGGAGCGCACGGTCGATGTGCACATACGCCGTCTGCGCATGGCCCTGTCCGGCTCTGGGCACGACGGCCTGGTGCAGACCATCCGTGGTGCGGGTTATCGTTTCTCACGTCAGCCCTGAGTCCGGCTCGCTTCCCGCCAGGGCAATGGTCGGCTGCGGATATGATGGTTGCCTGCGGACGTGGATGAATTTCCTTGCGACCTGAAATGAAACCACGGAATCCCTGGCCTGCAGCCTATGCCCGGCTGCTGCTCGTGCTGCTGGCCCTGATCCTGATCGGCTGGGGGACCGGGCAGTGGCTGCTCGTGTCATTGCTGGCGGCTGTAGCGGCTCTCATCTGGAATTTTATCAATCTGCGCCGGCTCGAACACTGGCTGCGGTTGACCCGGAAGCTGGACCCGCCCCAGTCGCTTGGGCTGTGGGGGGAAATCTTCGACGGTCTGCATCGCATGCGCATGCGTGCCCGGGAGCGCGACAAGCAGCGGCGCAACCTGGTCCGGAACTACCGTGACTCCATCAAGGCCATGCCCGATGCGACAGTGGTGCTGCGCGCGGACTATCGGATCGACTGGTGCAACCAGGCGGCCCGCGACATGCTGGGGTTGCAGTGGCCGCGCGACGAGGGGCAACGCATCAGCAACATCTTCCGGCACCCGGAGTTCGTCACCTTCCTGGCCCAGGACGCGCGGGAGACGAGAACACTTTCGCTCCCTTCCCCCGTCGATGGCAGGTTGTGGCTCGAGGTTCGCCTGGTTCCCTACGCGAAGAAGCGCCACCTGCTCCTGGCCCGGGACACCACCGCCCTGAGGCGCCTGGAAACCATGCGCAGCGACTTCGTCGCCAACGTGTCGCACGAACTGCGTACGCCGCTGACCGTGGTCTACGGGGTTGCGGAGACACTCGAAGATGGGATCGGGGAGAACCCGGAGTTGGCGCGTTCGGTACAACTGCTCAGGGAACAGGCCGAGCGAATGAAAAGCCTGGTGGAGGACCTGCTGCTGCTTTCGCGGCTGGAAACGGGCGACGGGGGGCGCGCCGGGGAGTGGGTGGATGTCCCGGCAATGCTCGCCAGTCTGGTCGAGGAGGCCAGACTGCTCTCGGGCGACCGGCATCATCAGGTCGAACTTGAAGCCGGTTCGGGACTGCTGCTGCTTGGCAACGAGCGGGAACTGCGCAGCGCATTCGCCAATCTCGTGTTCAACGCCCTCCATTACACGCCAGAGGGGGGGCAGGTCCAACTCCGTTGGTTTGCCGATGCGGCGGGAGGGCACTTTCAGGTGCGGGATACCGGTATCGGCATCGAGCCGCAGCATATCGACCGCCTGACCGAGCGTTTCTACCGTGTCGACAACGGACGGTCGAAGAGTCGTGGCGGCACTGGGCTGGGATTGGCCATCGTCAAGCACGTACTGATGCGTCATGGCGCCCGGTTGAAGATCGACAGCGAGCCGGGCAGGGGCAGTACGTTCACCTGCTCGTTCCCCCCGAAGATGCTTCGCCAGGCTCTTGCCACGCGGGAAACCCTGCGGGCCTGAATCGTCTGCGGCAAGGCCTGCCTCTGGCAGATGCCTCTTCCGCGATATCGTCTTTCGAGGGTTGTTCATGTGTGATCTGAAAAATCTCTTCTCACCGAACGCGCGGCGGTTCACCGGCCAGGCTGCAATCCGGGCGCTGCTGGTTATGGCCGCGCTCCTGCTGGTACCGGTGACCGCTGCCGCGGGCGAGCCGGAAGACACGTCCGGGCATGATGCCGAGGTCCGTGCCCATGCCTACATGGCGCAGGAACCGCCCGAGTGGGAAGCGGCACGCGCGGCCTTTGCAGAGGCCGCTGAGCAAGGCTCTCCCCGCGCGATGAGCTACCTCGGCTGGATGTACGAGGAGGGGCATGGCGTGGTGCGTGACGGTGAGCAGGCCGCGGAGTGGTATGGCCGAGCAGCGCGTGCCGGGGCGCAGGATTTCGCGGTCAAACTGGGGTGGATGTACCTGGGCGGTGACGGCGTGGACCGCGATCGGGACCAGGCTGAGTTCTGGTTCCGCCATGCGATCGAGGCGGGGCATGCGCCGGCCCGGATCGCCTGGGCCTCGGTGCTGATCGCCGATGCCCAGGGTGGGCGTGACCCGGAGCGGGTCTTCGACGCGCAGGAACTGCTGGAGCAGGCTCTGGAGGAGGGACTCATGCTGGCTGCCTATTTTCTCGCTCGGCTGTATATCGAGGGCATCGGTGCGCAGCCGGTGGACGATGCCCTGGCGGCGCACTACACGCGGATGGGTGCGGACGATGGTCACGGCCAGATGCAGGGCTGGCTGGCGTTCATGTATGTGAACGGCCAGGGGGTCGATCAGGATCTCGTCACGGCTGCCAAGTGGGCCAATCTGGCGGCGGCGAACGGCGATTCGTTGGGTCATGGGCTGCGGCTGATGCTCGATGAGCAACTCGACCCGGAGCAGATTCACGAGGCCCGCCAGCGAGCGGTGGAC
>Ga0209498_1002289_pt1 | contig 11616 bp, 14 predicted proteins | sample WalLakDeSediment_FD_184131 | JGI IMG/M metagenome (GOLD analysis project Ga0209498, IMG submission 184131) | Lake sediment microbial communities from Walker lake, Nevada to study Microbial Dark Matter (Phase II) - Walker Lake 11/02/13 Deep... | ecosystem: Environmental > Aquatic > Freshwater >...
AAAAAAGCGCACAATTAAACAAACCCCCAAAAAAAAGCACCCGTGCAATCCAGGTGCTTTATGGGTGGTATAGGGCTCGAACCTACGACCTCCGCGATGTCAACGCGACGCTCTAACCAACTGAGCTAACCACCCGAAGGTCTAAGCATTATACAGCGATGGATAGTAAAAATCAAGTGCCAATTGGGAGAAATTTTCAAAACACAGACCACCTCACTCGGTGAAGCCGTCTAAACTATGCTATCATTGTGCCAAAAGGAGACACAAAACATGCGACCAGACTGGGATTCCTATTTCATGAAGATTGCTTATTCCGTATCAGAACGCAGCACCTGCGACCGCGCCTTTGTGGGCAGCGTATTGGTGCGGGATAAACGCATCCTGACCACCGGGTTCAACGGTTCACCCGCCGGACAGCCGCATTGTGACGAAGTGGGGCATTTGCTGGTTGAAGGGCACTGCATTCGCACCATTCATGCGGAAACCAATGCCATCATCCAGGCTGCGCTGCACGGCGTTTCAACCAATGGCTGCTGGTGTTATGTCACTCATTTCCCCTGTATTAACTGCACCAAAGCGCTGATCAATGCCGGCATCTCCCGCTTGATCTACCATGTTGCCTACCGTATCGATGAAAATGCTCTGGAATTCCTGCGCATGGCAAATGTCGAAGTGTGCCAGCTGGATTATGCGCCAAACAATCACAAATAATTTTCAATATCAATTCCAGACTATCGGCTTGTAGCCTTACGGCCCAATTTATTACCGTCCCCACATTCGAACATTGTTCTCTTTGGAAACCGGATTGCCATTCGTTCTCCCCGAGATCCTTACTGCAATGCTTCCTGTCTGCGAAGCATCCTGTTCGAAAAGCATCCTTTAAGGAAAGGAACAGTGAGTTGTCCGCATGTTTTCCCCTCGTATGCATAAGCACGTGGTCACCAGACCAACACCATCAACGCTTTGATCCGTGAGAGCGGTTAATTGCCAACGTTTTACCCCCCTGCCTATCAAGCAACTTGCTTCGGGACAAGTTTATCTTTTGTAATGCTTGAATCTAAAGCTTCGTTCAGCCTTTGTTTTGCTTTGGTTTTTGAGAGGGATGGGTTGCTGATGATCCATTCATTGATAAAGAAGTTTTCAGCCTTTTCAAATGTTCGTTTTTCATCGTAACTGAGTTCTTTGACATGATTCCGTCCGTTAAGGTCTCGAATCAGTGCAGCCCTGGCTGGCAGTGAACCATCCAGCCATCGTTCGGTGATCACCCGTTTATTCCTGTGAGAAGGCTCTGCCATCAGGCCTGGAGGTTCAGAGATGATTTCAAGTGCCTGATCAAATTCTTTTTCAGACCGAATGGTCTTAATATGATCTGCATCAGCCTTGTCACTAGGAAGCCAGTATTCGATTTCTGCAGCAGCAACTTTAAAATATGTTTCTCGTTCTCCATCCAAATCCTTATCCGTGATATCTACAACTTCCCCCACACCATAGTTATCATGGACGATCCAATCTCCGATTTTAAATCTTAGGTTTTTCTTTGCTGCCATTATTCTCCTCGTTTCATTAAGGGTGAAATAATCCGTTCGGTTATGATTTTAAACAATTTCTCTGTCAAGAAGAAGAATAATAACAGCTGATCTATGATAACAAAATATACTTCCCGACCCCCAAGAAAATATATCCAGCGAATAATAACGCACCATCAAACAATTCATTAATAATACCCCAAAAGTCTGATAATAATAAGCCATTGTCACCGTGTCGATTTCATGCCACAATACGCTTGCAGGGACAACCATCATCCAGTAACGCCAATCCTGAAACGGATCAGTGCCTGGACTGGAGGTCAGCGCAAACATGATGGGCGTTAACACATAAAACGCGCGTATATACTGGCTTTGATCAACCATTAAAACGAAAGCTCTTTTATAATTATCCATCATGACAAACTCAACGTTAGTTAAACAAATCCAATCTGCCACTACCGATGAGATTTTTTACGCGCTGGGTCTCAATCGGCGGGGCACGCTGCGGCGCGCTTTCGGATGGGCTTTTCGCGCACCAACACGCCGCTTTGCCCGCATCATGGCGGATGTCGATGCTGCCGTTGCAGAAGGCGGACCGCCTGCTGGCTGCCAGACGATGCTCGATGCACTCGGTGTTCAAGCCAAAGCTGAAGGTGTGGAAAACATTCCACCGACTGGACCCGCCATCATCCTGGCTAACCACCCCGGTGCCTACGACTCGATGGCCATCGGCAGCCTGATCCCCCGCACAGACCTGAAGGTCATCGCGGCCAAAACGCGACTTTACCAGGTCTTGCCGCATATCCACCCGGAGATGATCTATGCCAGTGAGGAGCGCTCAGAAAGCATGACGGCCCTGCGCCAGGCCATCACGCACTTTGAGGCTGACGGCATACTGCTGCAGTTTGGCTCCGGCCTGATCGAACCTGACCCAGCTTTATATCCTGTAGATGACACTGTTTTCGAGCGCTGGTCCGCCAGCATCGAGGTATTTATGCGAAAAATCCCACAGGTGCAGATCGTGCCGACCATTGCCAGCAATGTCTTGCTCAAACGGTTCGCACAACACCCGTTGACCCGCCTGCGCAAAACCGGGATGGATCAACGCCGCCTGGCGGAATTCATGCAGATCATCCAACAGCTGCTCTTCCCCAAATCTGTCGATGCCAAACCCTGCATCAGCTTTGGCAAACCCTTCACCCTAGAGGAACTGGAAGGATCCGGTGCCCTGCGACGGCTGATGCCCGCTGTGTTGGCCCGGGTCAAAGACCAACTGGCTCACCACCTTCAGATGTTTGGACTGGGTAAATCTTAATCAACAATGTTCACTTCGAAATTGACACAATAACCTTATTTTAGGTATCCATTCTTTCAATGAATAATTTAAACACTAATACAGGTAAATATCTACTTGTGCAGTAATCTTGATAATCTTTCTTACCAATAAAAAACGCTTTAGAATACAGCATCTCAACATCAATAACCATACTGAAATCAATCGCGATTTATCTGTTTTGAAATCAGGATCCTTTTGTTTCAATTATTATGACAATGTCAAGTAGCCAGCCATCAATAAATCTATCCTTGTCAGCTTCTGCTGACCATGTTAATATTAATCAAATGATATCTACAACTACCCCACCCTCACCTAGATAAAAGGAGTTACTCAATGTCCCATATGTTTATTCCTGGCCCTGTGGATGTTGATCCGGAAGTGCTGCAAGCCCAGACCAACCCCATGATCCCGCACCGCTCAGCTGAATTCGATGCCTTCTTCCGTGGGACAGAAGCCAAACTTAAACAGGTCTTTTTGACCGAAACCCGTGTTTTCCAGCCCCCGTCCTCAGGCTCTGGCATGCAAGAAGCGGCCATCCGCAACCTGGTACATAAGGATGTGCTCTCCTGCGTCAATGGCGCTTTTAGCAAGCGCTGGTACGATGTCGCTGTCGGCAACGGCAAACAAGCAGACCGGCTGGACGCCACCTGGGGTGAGGCGATAACCCCCGATATGCTGGCAAAGGCGTTGAAAAATAAAGCCTACGAGGCCGTTTCGATCGTCCACAATGAAACTTCCACTGGCGTCGAAAGCCCCATCAAAGAACTGGCGGAAGTCGTACGTGAAGTCAGCCCGGAGACACTCGTCCTGATCGATGCGGTCTCGTCCCTCGGTGGTGTGAAAGTTGAAACCGATGCCTGGGGCTTGGATTTCGTCCTCACCTCCTCGCAAAAGTGCCTGGCATTACCCCCAGGCATGTCCTTTGCAGCCGTCTCTGACCGCGCCATGAAAAAAGCTGAATCCGTTGAAAACCGCGGTTGGTATTTTGACCTGCTGATTATGGAAAAGCACCGCATCAAGAACACAACCGCCATGACACCCACCATGTCCATTATCTGGGCGCTGGATGTTCAGCTCGACCGCATGCTGGCAGAGGGTTTGGAGAACCGTTATGCCCGTCACCAGGCCATGGCACACCGGGTGCAATCCTGGGCGTTTGAAAACGGCATGGAACCTTTGGCAAAGGAAGGCTACCGTTCACCCACAGTTTCGACGATCAAGAACCTGCGCGGTGTGGATATCGGAGCATTGAATGAATTCTTGCTCACCAAGGGCATGCGCATTGCCAACGGTTATGGTGACCTGAAAAACAAAACCTTCCGCATTGCTCACATGGGCGAAACCCAGATGCACCACATCGATGAATTGCTGGAAGCCTTCGAAGCCTTCATTAAGACAATGTAAGCACGGATGATGGCTTAGCTGAATTTTCCCGGTCAACGATCAAGCGCTGACCGGGTGTAACTGTTCTGAAGGGTGGGGGGTGTGGCGGCGAAGCCGCCACACCCCCCCTTTTCCATCGCACGCTGAGTAGTTACAACCGGACTTATTATTACTCAACACTGCAGCTGTGAGGAACCGCTATGGCAGAGATATTTGAGATCAAAATGGAAAAAATGGTCGCCGGAGGTGATTGCCTGGGCCGGCTGCCGGACGGCCGTGCCGTCTTCGTGCCCTTTGTGTTACCTGGAGAAACCGTCAAGGTGACCCTGGTGGAGGAGAAGAAACGGTATGCGCGTGCCTTTCCAGTTGAGGTGATCGAAAGCTCGCCAGAGCGGATCAATCCACGCTGCATCCACTTTTCAGAGTGCGGCGGCTGCCAGTACCAACACCTCGACTATGCGAAACAACTCACCCTGAAAGAGGACCTGCTCAGGGACCAGTTCCAGCGCATTGCCAACATCGAAAATCCACCCATCCAACCCATCATACCATCGCCCAATCCCTGGCATTACCGCAACCATCTCCAATTCCACCTCGGCCAGGCTGGTGAGCTGGGATTCATCCATACCGACGGCGAACACCTGTTGATCATCGAAGAATGCCACCTGCCGCAGCCAGAGATCAATACCCTTTGGCCGCAGCTCGACCTGGGTCCCGAGTCTGGCGTTTACCGCCTGGGTGTCCGCCAGGATAGCTACGATAACTTGATGCTGATTTTGGAAGGGGATGACCCCAAAGCGCCAGAATTTAACGAGGATATCCCGGTCTCGGCGGTCTACACCCCACCTGATGCGCGTTTAACAATCCTGGCCGGGGACGACCACCTGGTGTACACATTGCTCAACCGCCATTTCCATGTGTCTGCCCGTTCGTTCTTCCAGGTCAACACAGCCATGGCAGAGAAAATGGTCACTTTCCTGCTCGAAAACCTCGACCTCACCGAAACAAAACAAGTGATTGAGCTGTATGCCGGTGTGGGCTTATTCAGCGCTTTTCTTGCGCCTCAGGTCGCTCACCTGACGGCTGTTGAAAGTTCAGGCTCGGCCTGCCATGATTTCGTCATCAACCTGGATCAATATGACAATGTGTCCCTATACGAAGCTGAGGCTGAAGACGTATTGCCCACACTGGACCTACCGGTCGACCTGCTGATCATGGACCCGCCGCGATCCGGTCTGGCACCGGCCGTTCACGACGCGCTGGCAAAGCTGCAGCCTGCGCAGATCGCCTACATCTCCTGCGACCCGGCCACCCTGGCCCGCGACGCCAAGCGCATCCTGGGTAACGGCTACCAGCTTATATCCGTGACCCCTTTTGACCTGTTCCCCCATACTGCGCATGTTGAGACGGTAGTATTGATGTCAAGGGTAAAGGAGTGAGGGTGTGAAAATCCAGGAACTAAAGTTTTCGAGGTTTGAGAGGAAATTTCCTGGGTGTGAAAACCACAAAAATAATAAACTGTTTTGTCTTTGGACTTTACATACAATAAAGCAAGGCATCTTAGGTTTTATTTTCGTGATGGGATACTGTTTATACACAAGATCAAGAGGATCACCGAATGAAAAAATATCCGAAAACAAAAAAATACGATCACAACTGGGTTTGTGAAAACTGGATGGGACCTCATCCGCTATGGCTGCTTGAGGAATTGTGCACACATATAGAATTAAAGCCGGGCATGAAGGTGCTTGACATGGGTTGCGGAAAGGGCATTACATCCATATTTCTGGCGAAAGAATTCGGCGTTACGGTATTTGCCAACGACTGGTGGATTAGCGCGACAGACAACCTCAAACGCTTTGAGGAAGCCGGCGTAGCCGAACTGGTGTTTCCCATCCATGCGGAAGCCCATGCCCTGCCTTATGCCGAGGGATTCTTCGATGCTGCCATATCAATCGACAGCTACCAATATTTTGGAGCGGATGAATTATATTTTCCATGCACCTACTCAAAGTTGGTAAAAACGGGTGGTCAATTTGGCATCGTGGTTCCGGGTTTGACACGAGAATTTGATAAAGGCTATCCCGATACGCTCAAAGAGCATTGGGGGGGAGAAATGTTCAGCTTTCACAGCAAGAATTGGTGGCGGCATCTTTGGGAAAAGACTGAAATTGTCGAAATCACTGCTTGTTATGATATGGAAGAACCCAAAAAAACTTGGCAACCGTGGGCAAAATGGGCAAAGGATAACCTCGGTTTTAACGATGTGGAATTTTTAAATGCCGACACCAATAATGACCTTGCCCTAATTGTCATAAGCGCCATTAAACAATAGAACCATTTGGCGGTGTGACCAAGCGGCTAAAATCTCGTGGCATATCGAGTCATTCGTCATAATGTCAATGAACGGGACCATATCCGCACAAAAAGCAAATAACTGGGCCCCTTGCTGCCCTTGTATTGGCGGTGAGGTTGTGCTTAAATTTAACAAAACCAGTGTTTCATTATTTTATGAAGCACGTTCAAATAGGTTTGTTAGGCAATTTGATCTGGAATTCCTGCAGTTAGCATTGAATCACCAGAAATGTATCCATTTGAGCCATCAAACCACTTAAGAAACAAGGAGGATGCGCATGAAGCTAGGCGTTGAAATCGATATGGTTGTCACAGACAGTCTAAAAGCATTAGCGCTATACGAGAAAATTTTCGAAATTGTGCCGATTGAAGTCACAGATTTTCCCACTGGTGAAAATGAAGAGGTTTTCACATTATTTGGCACAAGGTTTCACATGCTGGATGAAAATCCTGAATTTCAGCTGATCGCGCCGAAGCCTGGTGATCCAAAACCGACCTGGTTTAACATCATGCTACCAGATATCGCCAGCACATTCTCGAAGGCGATCAGCGCGGGTTGCATAGAGGTACAGCCAGTCACTGAAATGGCAGCGTATGGTGTGTCCAATGCCATCTTCAGCGATCCTTTCGGTTATCTCTGGATGCTGCATCAAGTCCACAAAGAAGTGAGTTTTGAAGAACGAAAAAAGTTGTGGGAAGATAGGGAAGAATAACATGCAATACGAAGTGAACACGGTTCAAGAATATATTGAAGCGTTGCCAGAAGACAGAAAGCCCGTCATTGAAAAACTACGGCAAGTTATCCTGTCTAACTTGCCGGATGGCTTTGAAGAACAAATCTCCTCTGGAATGATCGGCTATGTCGTGCCATTATCAAGATATCCACAGGGATATCATGTAAAAAAAGACGAACCCCTACCCTTTCTTGCCCTGGCATCTCAAAAAAATCATATTGCTGTATATCATCTGGGTTTGTATGGAAATCAGGCTTTAGAAGCATGGTTTGTCAAAGAGTACGCTCAGCGCGTGCCCACCAGGCTTGACATGGGCAAAAGCTGCATACGGTTAAAAAATCCGGATCATATCCCTTACGATCTGATTGCAGAACTATGCCAGAAAATAACGGTTGATGAGTACATCAATTCTTATGAACAGGCTGTAAAAAGAGGCTGAGTGAAACAGCCCGGTGACAGCGTAAAAGTGACTGTTAAAGAAAGGGGAATTTAATTATTAGCAGAGGTAAACCTGATAAACTTAACCAACATAGATCAAATGTCATATAGGCGGTAACTACTCAGCATGCAAGGGAATAAGGGGGGTGTGGTGTGGCGGCGAAGCCGCCACACCACACCCCCCACCCATCAGCAGCAGTGCTGCCAGAGGAGTAACACAAGGCGCTAAAATGAATAAAAATTTCGAAGACCTTATCGCCCCCTGCGGGATGAATTGCAGCCTGTGCAGAAGTTATCAGGCGATGAACCACGATTTGAAAAAGCAGGGTTTCAATTATAAATATTGCCCTGGATGCATTCCCAGGGGGGAAAACTGCCTCCACATGGGCGACCAGTGCGAACACCTGGCAAAAGGACTCGTCCGCTTTTGTTTTGAATGCCAGGCTTTCCCCTGCAAACGGCTGAAAGCGCTGGATAAACGCTATCGCACCAAATACCACATGAGCATGATCGAAAACCTGAACTTTATCCAGGAAAATGGCTTGGAATTGTTCCTGGAGAAAGAATCTGATGTTTGGCAATGCCCAGATTGTGATAGCCTGATCTGCTGCCATAACGGGTTGTGTCTGCATTGCAATCTTGACGAGATGCGGGTCAATCGAAAATACCGCTGGAACGAGGATTAAGCTGATGAAATCATTAAATGATGAAATTCGGGAATATCGCCTTCAATTGCAGGGTGGACGCATTCAAACAGCCTATAAGGGCATCATGACGTTTATGTCTGGCCTGAAATCCCATCTGGAGAAGGACTACCCGGGTCATTTTACAAGCGCCTTGTATTTTGGCTACATGGATATGACCTATTTTGCGTTCACGCCTGCCTTTTTGAAGGCAAAAAAGCTAAAAATTGCCATTGTGTATTTACATGAACAAGGAAGATTCGAAGTCTGGCTGGGGGGAACCAATCGAAAGATCCAGGCGGACACTATCGAACGGTTAAGTCATAGAGACCTTGGAAGGTATCAACTGTCTCGAGTTCACCCTGGTGTGGATTCGATCATTGAATCAGTGGTTATTGAACAACCGGATTTTGATGACCTTGAAGAACTAGAGACCCAAATTGAAATGAAGACGATAGAATTCATCAATGACATATCATCTTTACTGGATGAATGAGATCGAGTGGTGTCGAAATAGTATTTGCATCACAGAGCACGACGGATAACTTTTCAGGATAAGTAAAATAATTAATCAATCACCGCAGGATTTATCATCTAAATTAAGTAGAAAGTGCACATATGGATACAATCATCGAATGGCTTCTTCAAGGCGATGTCAGCATTCAATACTTGACGCAAAAGTATTTGATCAATGAAGATGTTAACAAACTTCATAACCTGAGGAAAAGAATCGCGACTGAAGGTTGGGGTAAAGCTTTTTTAGATGCCCGGAATATATCCGGGCATTGGGGAAGAGGCTTCTACCAGCCAAAATGGGTCAGCTCCCATTACACGCTGCTGGACCTGCGTTATCTCGAAATTGAGCCGGTCGAACCAATTTCAGAAACGATTGCCTTGATCCTGGCTCAATCCACAGCGCCAAACGGCAGCATCAATGAATCAAGATCAATCCCATCCGGTGATGTGTGCGTCAATGGCATGTTCCTGAATTACGCAGCATTTTTCGGCACACCAGAGGAACAGCTCAAGTCCATTGTGGATTATCAGCTTGACAACATCATGCCTGATGGGGGATTCAACTGCGAGGGTGAAACCAAAGGCGCGGCACACAGTTCCATGCATACCACCATTTCCGCACTGGAAGGCGTATTCGAATACATTACTGCGGGATGTCAATACCGGGTTGATGAATTGCATCAAGCAAGACTCAATGCTGAAGAATTTTTACTGATGCATCAATTATTCAAATCCGATAAAACCGGAGATGTCATTGACCAAAAATGGACGATGCTTTCCTTTCCGTCAAGATGGCGCTATGACATATTAAGGGCACTGGTTTATTTCACCGACGCTGATACTCCTTATGACCCACGGATGAACGCTGCCCTTGATTTACTGATTTCAAAGCGGAAAAAGGATGGCACCTGGCCTGTTCAGGCAAAACATCCCGGGCTGGTCTATTTTGATATGGAACAAACGGGGACGTCCAGCAGGTTTAATACCTTACGTGCGCTCAGGGTGCTGAAAAAGTACGGTCATCCATAATCTAAATAATTCGATTAGGTTTATAAGTATTTCATCGATTTTGGCTTTCTCAAAAAATCAGCCTGTACTCTCGAGATATGACCAATACATTAGCTTGTTTGAAAAAACCTGACGCTAATTTCCCACTGATGATTCCCTATTCAAACACCATTAATTATTCAGTTTCCACGAGCATCAGCAAGATCACTGAAGCAGAGCGGGATGGTTTGAAATAAACCTGGGTCGGACCAATCTCAAAAAATAAATTCATGATAAACTCTATACAATTTGTTTTATTATAATTATTTGTATGTTAATATTATGGTAAAATAACGTAATGGAGAATAAAAATGAGCCAATTTTTATATGATTGGGAAAAACCTTTATACCAACTGGCTTTCCAATCCATTGAAGACAAACTCCACGAGCAAAAAACTTTTGATACAAACCATTCACTACTAAGCAGTGCATATGAGCTTGCTAAGGATGTGACCAAGGAAAACTCCAAAACCTTTTATGTTGCCTCTTCCTTCCTCCCCAGGGCAAAACGCCAAGCGATCCGAGCGTTATACGCTTTCTGTCGCATCACCGATGATTTTATCGATCAATCTCAAAAAGACCCACGTGATTTGTTAGGCTTATGGCAAAATCCCTGCATCTCAAGCCAACCCCAGCCAAATGAGCTGATTGCATTGGCCTGGGCAGATACACGCAGCCGGTATAACATCCCCTGGAAATACAGCCAACAACTCATCCATGGTGTGTCACAGGATATGGTCAAGACACGTTATGATTACTTCGATGAACTAACCCAATATTGCTATGGGGTTGCCAGCACGGTGGGTTTAATGTCGATGCATATCATTGGTTTCACAGACCAAAGAGCTTATACCTACGCCATCCGGTTGGGAGTGGCCCTCCAGCTCACCAACATTCTGCGCGATATCGGGGAGGATTGGCGCGCAGGTCGTGTCTACCTGCCTAAATCAGAACTTGAAACCTTCGAATTAACCTATGATGACATCAATGAAGCAAAAGTTACTGAAAATTGGCGTGCCTTTATGCGTTACCAAATTGCTCGTAATCGCCGATTGTATGTAGAGGCCAAACCAGGAATTGATTATTTGAATCGCGATGGCCGTTTTGCAATCGCAGCAGCAGCGGATCTCTACCAGGAAATCCTGTGTGAGATTGAAAATAACGACTATAATGTATTCACACTGCGTGCCTCGGTAAGTACCGTTAACAAACTCAAACAAATACCCAGCATCTGGTATCAATCTGCGGTGGGGTATCAATAAATATATTAACATGGGACTGCTCAGTATGTGAGAGTGTCCTTCAGCAGCAGGGTTGACTGAGCAGTTACCTTAACATTTTTAATTACTTCATTTCATTAAATCTTGGGAGGGAGCCATAATGCGCAAGCGAATCATTGTAATCGGGAGTGGATTTGGGGGCTTAGGTGCTGCAATTCGATTGGCAGCTAAAGGGTACGAAGTTGATATCTTTGAAAAACGCGATAAACCAGGGGGAAGGGGCTATCAATACGAAGTGAATGGCTTTAAGTTTGATGGCGGGCCAACCGTTATCACCGCCCCCTATATGTTTGATGAACTATTCGAAGGCACCGGAAA
>Ga0209498_1002291_pt1 | contig 11611 bp, 8 predicted proteins | sample WalLakDeSediment_FD_184131 | JGI IMG/M metagenome (GOLD analysis project Ga0209498, IMG submission 184131) | Lake sediment microbial communities from Walker lake, Nevada to study Microbial Dark Matter (Phase II) - Walker Lake 11/02/13 Deep... | ecosystem: Environmental > Aquatic > Freshwater >...
CCCCCTCTCTATAAGATCCAAGATGAAAGCGGCATCCGGGTGTTTCTCCAGGAGTTCTGTCGATGCTGTCTCCGAAACAACCGAAGGCGGAACAACGACTTGAAAGGAAGTGCAGGTAGATTCCAAGGAGAAAAAAAGGGGACAGGCAAATAATGCTGTAAACGTGAAGGAAGGATAGGGTGCTTGAGGTGGATGCTATTTTGACCCCGGTAAGAGATGTCTCAGGTTCTCTGGGTGGATGATATCCTGTGGGTCTTGAAGGTATTCCAAGCCAGGGCTTCCTCACATTCGCATGAAGGAATATGGCTCTCACCCGGCTCGCTCCCTTCTCAACCTCCCAAACCCCCGCCCGTTTCGTTCGTTAGCGCTGGCTCACATTCCGGATTTGACAAAAAGAGGTCATCCCCCTAGAATGCAACAAGAATGCACTTTGATCTCAAAAGGTTATCATTCCTTTGACATGGAAAACAGAGTGTCCGGCTGGATGAAGACCCTCACTCTTCCCTCCCCTTCAAAACAAGGCGGAGATATATGTCACAATTCCGGGAGGTCCCCATTATCCACACATTGACTAGGTAAACCTGACGACCACTTTGCTTTCAAGAATGGTAATGAAACGTGCCTGATAAGAACAAGGTGACAGGAATCAGGAATTGGCCCAGAGATGACCGGCCTAGAGAGAAGCTCCTCAGAAAAGGGCCTGGCGCGCTGACTAATTCGGAGCTTCTGGCAATCCTTTTGCGCACCGGTGTTGCGGGCACGAGCGCCCTCGATCTGGCACGCCAGATTGTCGAGAAGTTCGGTAGCTTTCGGAATATGAGCCACACGGACATGCGCGAGTGGAGAGAAATAAACGGGCTAGGTCCGGCAAAGCTCGCGCAGATCATGGCCGCCCTTGAGATCGGCCGCCGTTTCCGTGAGGATGAGGCGTTCATCGTCAAGCAGAAGATTGCCTCTGCCCGGGACATTATTGAAATTATCCTGCCGCAAGTGCGCGACCTCAAAACAGAAGTGTCGAAGGTGGTCTATTTAAATAGTGATAACAGAATTATCGACATCAGCGATGCCGCCCTGGGCACAGTCAATCGCGCCATGCCCATTATCCGTGAGATCTTCCATTCAGCCCTACAAAAATATGCGGCGGCAATCATCTGCATCCATAATCATCCGAGCGGCAGTATAACCCCGAGTCCGGAAGACAACATATTTACCAAGGAACTGACCGCCGCAGGAAAACTCATGGGGATAAAGGTGCTTGATCATATCATAATCGGCGGAGATTCTTTTTACAGTTTCGCCGATGACGCAATGCTGGGGTAGATATGACCAATCAGGACCCGGAACAGAGAGCACGCGACAACATTGACAAACAGTTGAATGTTTGCGGCTGGTTGATTCAGGATAAGAAGCAAGTGAACTTAAATGCTGCACTGGGTGTGGCTGTACGGAAGTACAACACGCAGGACGGAAAAGAGCTTGATTATGCCCTATTCGTTGAGGGAAAACCTGTTGGAGTCATTGAAGCAAAGGCCGAAGACAAGGGGTATCAGCTTATCCAGGCGGAAACCCAATCCAAAGACTATGCCGACAGCAAACAAAAACACCTCAACAATGAACCGCTGCCCTTTGTGTTTGAAAGCACCGGCGTCCTGACCCGATTTACCGATTACCGCGACCCCAAGCCGCGCTCCCGGTCTGTTTTCACCTTCCATCGACCGGAAACCTTTCGGGAATGGCTAAAGCAGGGCGTGTCTTTAAGACGGAGCGTTTTCGATATTCCGCCATTAATTAACCAAGGGCTTCGGGATTGCCAGATCATTGCCATCAAAAACCTTGAGGATTCCTTCCGCAGCAATCAACCCAAGGCCCTTGTTCAGATGGCCACTGGTTCAGGAAAAACCTTTACGGCCATTACGGCTATTTACAGACTCCTGACGTACGCCAAGGCCAAGCGGGTGTTGTTTCTGGTGGACACAAGAAATCTCGGCGAACAGGCCGAGCAGGAATTCATGGCCTATGTCCCCAATGATGACAACCGCAACTTTTCCGAGTTGTACGGCGTCTACCGCCTGAAATCAAGCTTCGTACCCACGGACAATCAGGTTTACATCAGCACCATTCAGAGGCTCTACGCCATCCTGAAAGGTGAAGAGCTGGATGAAAAGGCCGAGGAGACAAACCCCGCCGAAACCAGATGGGAAAAGCGTCAACCGGTACCGGTAGGATATAACCACAGATTGCCGGTTGAATTTTTTGACTTCATCGTCATTGACGAATGCCACCGGAGCATTTACAACCTCTGGAAACAGGTGCTGGACTACTTTGATGCCTCTTTGATCGGCCTCACCGCCACGCCCGACAATCGAACCTTCGGCTTTTTCAATCAGAATGTGGTCAGCGAATACACCCATGAACAGGCCGTTAGCGACGGCGTCAATGTGGGGAGCGACGTCTATCTTATTGAAACGCGCATCACGAAAAAAGGAGCCAAGATTTGGAAAGGTCAGTATGTGGACCGCAGGGAAAAGCTCACCCGAAAGAAGCGATGGGAACAGTTGGATGAAGATGTTGTCTATTCCAATAAACAACTCGACGACGAGGTAGTTAGCCCCAGCCAGATCCGCACGGTCATTCGAACCTTCAAAGAGCACCTGCCAGAAATGTTCCCTGACCGCAAGAATGAGAAGGGCGAGTTTGAAGTGCCCAAGACATTGATATTCGCCAAGACCGACAGCCATGCCGACGACATTATTCAAATCGTGCGGGAAGAGTTTGGCGAAGAAAACCGTTTCTGTAGAAAGATCACCTATAATGCGGAAAACCCGAAAGGGACTCTGGCCCTGTTCCGCAACGACTACTATCCTCGTATTGCCGTTACCGTTGATATGATCGCTACGGGCACCGACGTCAGGCCCCTGGAGTGCCTCCTCTTCATGAGGGATGTCAAGAGCCGCAACTACTTTGAGCAGATGAAGGGACGAGGTACACGGACCATCACCTTCGATGACCTCAAGAAGGTGACGCCTACCGCCGGATATACCAAAGACCATTATGTGATTGTCGATGCCGTGGGCGTCACCACAAGCCTCAAGACCGACAGCCGCCCTTTGGAGCGAAAGCCCGGCGTTCCGCTCAAGGATTTGCTGGAAGCCATTACTGTCGGTGCGCGAGACGAAGACCTCTTTACCTCCCTGGCCAATCGTCTTACGCGGCTGGAAATGCAGCTTACCGATAAGGAGAAATCAGCCTTTGTAGACAAGGCACACGGCAAGACTCTCACTCAGGTTGTCAAGGAATTGCTCAATGCTTATAACCCCGACACATTGGAAGACCTCCGCCTGAAGGTTGAGCGGGAATATCTTGAAGCCGCGCCTGATGAGAAGGCAGAAAAGCTGAGAATCCTCACCGCCGCATTGCAGAACCTGGCCGCAAGCACCTTCAACGGCGACCTTAACACATACATCGAAAATGTACGCAAGACCCACGAACAGATCATCGATACGGTAAACATCGACAAATTAACGGGTGTGGGCTGGGAAAAAGATAATAAGGACAAGGCTCGGGAACTTTTAGAAACTTTCGCCGACTGGATCACCCGCCACAAGGATGAAATCACGGCCCTGCAAATCTTTTATGATCAGCCCTACCGGCGACGCGAGCTGACGTTCCAGATGATTAAGGAACTGGTAGAGACCATTGTCGCCGACAAGCCCACCCTTGCCCCTCTTGGCGTGTGGCGTGCTTATGAGTTGCTGGAAAAGGTCAGCGGCCAGCCAAAGAACGAATTCGTGGCCCTCGTCTCTCTAATCCGCAAGGTGGCGGGCATCGATGCGACACTTACTTCCTACGACAAGATAGTGGACAGGACTTTTCAGAATTGGGTTTTCAAGAAACAGGCAGGGACCCTGAAATTTACCGAATCGCAGATGCAGTGGCTCAGGATGATCAAAGACCACATCGCAGCATCCGTTTCCGTCAGCGTCGATGATTTGGACTACACGCCATTTATCGAGGACGGCGGCAAAGGGAAGATGTGGCAACTCTTCGGGGATGAGTCGGACAACATTATCGACGAGATGAATGAGGCGTTGGCGGCGTAGGATGGGTGTGGATAGAGAAATACCGAATGGGTGGCAATTAGTGAAGCTGGGAGACCTCGTGGCTGACCCTAAAAGAGACTTAGTTGATGGTCCATTTGGCTCAAATTTGAAAGCTCACGAATATGTAGATAATGGCGTGCCAGTCATCAAAATACAAAACATAAAAGCAAACAGATTTGTAGATAGTAATATCAATTATGTGAAAAAAGAAAAAGCTGAGTACCTTTCACGACACTCCTTTGTTTCTGGCGACCTTATTATTACTAAGCTTGGTGACCCTTTGGGATTGTGCTGCAAAGTGCCAGAAAAATATGGCTTCGGGATAATAGTGGCGGATCTAATGAGGTTACGTCCAAGCAGATTGGTTGTTTATGATCAGTTTCTAATTTACGCGATTAATTCCGAGACAGTGCAAAACCAGTTTAGGGCAATCACCAAGGGGACCACAAGACCAAGGGTTAACCTCACAATTGTTCGTGAGATTCAGATTCCCCTACCGCCACTGCCTGAGCAGCAACGCATTGTCGCCAAAATAGAAGAGCTGTTCAGCAGTTTGGATAGAGGCATCGAAAGCCTCAAGACTGCGCAGCAACAACTCAAGGTCTATCGCCAGGCGGTCTTGAAATGGGCCTTCGAAGGCAGGCTGACGAACAAGAATGTGGTGGATGGACAATTGCCGGAGGGGTGGAAGTGGAAACAACTTGAGGAGATCACATCCATACTAGGTGATGGATTACACGGGACACCTATTTATTCAGAAAATGGTGACTATTTCTTCATAAATGGAAATAACCTTTCTGATGGGAAAATTGAAATAAGACAAAATACAAGACGGGTTTCATTTGAAGAATATGGGAAATACACGAAGCCTCTAAATGACAAAACGATACTTGTATCAATAAATGGGACATTAGGTAATACGGCCTTTTACGATAATGAAAAAGTTATCCTCGGGAAAAGTGCTTGCTACTTCAATGTACTTGATACAATTTACAAGCATTATATCAGATATTGCATTACCAGTTACCGTTTTATCAATTATGCCAATAAGAATGCTACTGGAAGCACAATAAGAAATGTGGGGCTTAAGGCAATGAGAGAATTTGAAATAGCAATTCCCCCATCCCTTGAAGAACAACGCGCCATCGTCGCTGAAATCGACTCCAGGCTCTCCGTCTGCGACAAAATCGAAGCGAGCATAGAGCAAAGCTTACAACAGGCGGAGTCCTTGCGCCAAAGCATCTTGAAAAAAGCCTTTGAGGGCGAGCTCGTTCCGCAAGATCCAAACGATGAACCCGCAAGTGGGCTATTGGAGCGGATAAAGGCCGAGCGAGGAAGGAATAGGGCGGAGGCACCGAAATTAAGCCGGAAGGGAAGGATGAGAACGAGGATGGCACAATCATGAGGAGCGAAGCCGGGAGATGACAGGGCTGAAAGAAACCTCGCGCGGGGAAATCGTTCTTTACCAAGCGCCGGACGGCAAGGTTGAGCTAAATGTCCGGCTTGAGCGGGAAAGCCTTTGGCTGAGCCAAAAACAAATGTCAATGCTCTTTGATAAAGACACCGACACGATCGGTCTGCATCTGCGTAATATATACAAAGAAGGTGAGTTGGAAGAATCGGCAACTACCGAGGAATCCTCGGTAGTTCAAAAGGAGGGTAAAAGACAGGTCCGCCGTAATGTTCGCCTGTATAACCTTGATGCCGTTCTCTCTGTGGGTTACCGGGTCAACTCGAAACGCGGCACGCAGTTTCGTATCTGGGCAAATAATGTTTTAAAAGAATATTTGATGAAAGGCTATGCCATCAATGAAAAACGATTAAGCGCGCGCGAAATGGAACTGCAAGCTCTCAAAGCCGGCATTCAACTCTTGGAGCGCAGCGTCATGAGGCAAGCCCACCAGTTGGATCAGGCAAGAGCTTTTGTCAACATCATCGCCGATTTTTCCAATGGGCTGGGTATCCTGGACGATTATGATAATGAGAGATTGGACTCCAAAGGTCTCACGGAAAAAGAGGCTGCCGTTCTTACATATGAAGAGTGTAAAGACATTATTGAACTTATACAGGATGAATTCAACTCTCCATTATTCGGACGGGAAAGGGATGACAGCTTTAGAAGCTCTATAGGGCAGATATATCAACGCTTCGCGGATGTTGACCTTTACCCGTCCATCGAAGAGAAGGCAGCCATGCTTCTCTATCTTATTGTCAAGAACCATTCTTTTGTAGATGGCAACAAACGGATTGCGGCTTCAATTTTCCTATACTTTCTTAACAAAAATGGCGTGTTGTACCGTCAGGACAATACGGCTTTGATCGATGGAAACACACTCGCATCCATTACGTTGATGATCGCCGAAAGCAATCCGAGTGAAATGGAAACTATGAAAAAAATCGTTCTGAGCATTATGAATAGGAGTAGGCAATCGTGACCAACGAAACCAACACCACCTCCGGCATCATCAGTAAGGTCTGGAGCTTCTGCCACACCCTGCGTGACGACGGTGTGGGCTACGGCGATTATCTGGAGCAGCTTACCTATCTTCTCTTTCTGAAGATGGCCGATGAATTCAGCAAACCCCCATACAATCGAAAGCTGCCCATCCCCAAAGAATACGCCTGGGGAAGCCTCACTGCAAAGCGGGGGGCCGAACTGGAAGTCCATTACACCACCTTACTCCGGGAGTTGTCCCGCACCAAAGGTATCCTGGGGCAGATATTCACCAAAAGCCAGAACAAGATCCAGGACCCAGCTAAGCTCTTTAAGCTTATTGATTTGATCGACAAAGAACAGTGGACCGTGATGGGGGCGGATGTCAAAGGCAGGATTTATGAGGGCCTGTTGGAGAAAAACGCAGAAGATGTCAAAAGCGGCGCCGGACAGTATTTTACCCCACGGGCCCTGATCAAGGCCATGGTGGCCTGTATGCAGCCACAGCCCATGAAAACCATTGCTGACCCTGCCTGCGGCACGGGCGGTTTCTTCCTGGCCGCATACGACTATATCTCCAGCCCCAAAAACTTCACCCTCACAAAAGAGCAAAAAGCATTTCTCAAGAACAACACCTTTTACGGCAACGAGATCGTGGCAAGCGCCCGCAGGCTGGCGCTCATGAATATGTTCCTGCACAACATCGGCGATATCGATTCGGACACGTCCATTCTGTCCACCGATTCACTTGTTGCCGATTCCGGTCTGCGTGTGGATTATGTGCTCACCAATCCGCCCTTCGGTAAGAAAAGCAGTATGACCTTCACCAATGAAGAAGGGGAACAGGAGAAAGAAGACCTTACATACAACCGGCAGGATTTCTGGGCCACCACGAGCAACAAACAGTTGAATTTTGTGCAGCATATCCGGACCATGCTCAAGACGAGTGGGAAAGCCGCCGTGGTCGTGCCCGACAATGTGCTCTTCGAAGGTGGGGTAGGCGAGACGGTTAGGAAGAAACTGCTGGAGACGACCGATCTGCACACGATCCTGCGGCTGCCCACCGGCATATTTTACGCCCAGGGTGTCAAGGCAAACGTCCTCTTTTTCGATAACAAACCGGCAGGCAAAGACCCCTGGACCCAGGAGGTCTGGATATACGATTACCGCACCAACATCCGCCACACCCTGAAGAAATCACCGCTGAAATTTGAAGACCTTCAGGAGTTCATTATATGTTACAACCCGTCAAACAGACGTAAGCGCAAAGAAACGTGGCATCCGGATAAAAACCCAGAAGGCCGTTGGAGAAAATTCACCTTCGAAGAAATACTAAGCCGGGACAAGACCAGCCTCGATATTACCTGGATCAAAGACAAGAGTCTCGCCGATCTCGACAACCTGCCCGATCCGGATGTCTTGGCCAATGATATCATCGAAAACCTCGAAGCGGCAGTGGGAAGCTTCAAAGAAATCATGGCAGCCATCAACGGGAAGGAAGGATAGCCGCAGTCTATCGAAGGATTTTCCGGCCACCCGGTTGCAGGACGCCCGCCGGTGCGACCGGATTGCCGGGTTCTTCAGCTCCTCCTTGCTGGAGGTAGCGGGCGAGGCACTGGAGCGGATGACGCCGGAGGATGGCGAGACCTGCGTTCGGGTGGTCTGCAACTCTTGCCTCAATCCCCTGGACGTTCAAACCGCCCGGGCGGCCAAGTGAGCATTATAAAGACAAGGTGGAGCACATCGAAGAAGGCAAGGAGCGGGAGGAGCAGCCAAAGGAGTGGAGGCCGGACATCAATGAGGGTGTCAAAATCAACATCGCCCCGGGGGAACGCTTGAGCAAGTTTCCCGTGAAGAAAATCGTATTGACCGTGGAGATGGGGGAATAGGACATCGATCTGCACGGATTGTCTCATGGACAAGACATGAAGAAAAATTCATGCTCATCTGTGTTCATGCGTGTCCCATTCATCGTTATGTGTTAGAATCTTTATCTACGCTATTTTTCGTAGGAAGTGATGCGGATCATGAAAACGACACATCCTTCAGAGGAAAAATTCCTTCAGAAGTTCAAGCGACTTCCTGAGAGTCGAAAGACACAGGTACTGGACTTCATAGATTTTCTTGCGAGGAAGAAACCCCCGCAGTCGAGCGAAGGGGATGCCTATGGAGCAAGCCTGGAAGCGCTCCGTTTGAAAATACGGGAGAAAGGCGGCCTCGTGATAGGAAAGAGGACGGATCAAGTGATCAAGAAACTCAGGGCTACCAGGGAAACCATTTGGAAAGAAGACTATGCGGGTTGTACGACCGGATTGCCGGGCTCTTCAGCTCTTCACTTCTGGAGGTGGCGGGGGAGGCTCTGGAACGGATGACGCCGAATGCGGGTCGAAGGTATCGCTCGGCCAAAGTAACGAAATGTGTCACTTTGCCTGAGCAATCCATTTGAGAGGCAAGCCTGTGACTGCAGCGAAATTCATATCGGATCTGGTCGCAAGGGGACGCTACTGCTTCAGCGCCGAAGAGGCGGTTGGCGCTTTGGGGGCCAATGTGGTAGCCACCAGGGCTGCTCTCCGCCGCTTGCGGCAAAAGGGCGAAGTCGCCATGCCCTACAAAGGTTTCTATATCGTTGTCCCGCCCGAGTTCCGCAATATAGGGTGCCTGCCCGCCGGTCATTTTATACCCTCCCTAATGGCGCATCTGGAAGAAAAGTACTATGCGGGTCTGCTCAGCGCCGCCGAATATCACGGCGCGGCGCACCAGCGCCCCCAGGTCTTTCAGGTCGTGGTAGCCAGGAACAAACCCGAAATTACTTGCGGGAAGGTCCGGGTGATGTTTGTGGCCAGAAAAAACATGGCGCGCATCCCCACCTCGGATTTCAAGACCCCCCGGGGATACCTGAAGATATCCACTCCGTCGGCAACTGCTTTTGACCTGGTCGGATATCCGAACCACGCCGCGGGGCTGGACAATGTGGCCACCATTCTCGCGGAGCTTGCCGAAAGTATAGACGGAGAAGAATTGGTCCACCTGGCGGAGCTTTCACCCATCGCTTGGTCGCAGCGGCTGGGCTATCTGCTCGACATAATGGGCGCCCAGGAGAAAAGCGCAGAATTGGTGAAATACATCACCACGAGGAAACCTGTTCCGACTCCTCTCTCGCCCTCGCTGCCCTTTGAAGGGATCAGCCGCTTGAAACCGTGGAATATCCTGGTGAATACCCGTGTGGAGGCGGATGTTTGATCCCACAGGACTTCATTTCCGAATGGAAGAAGGCTGCCCCCTGGTCTCAAAACGATCAGGTGGAACAGGACCTCATCATCTGCCGCGCCCTTGTGGAGATCTTCAGCCATCCCGTCCTGGCGGACAGCCTGGCTTTCAGGGGCGGCACCGCGCTTTTCAAGCTCCATCTGCAACCGGTTCGTTATTCTGAAGACATTGACCTTGTCCAGGTTCATCCGGGTCCCATCGGCCCGATGCTGGACGCCTTACAGAAGAAGCTCAATCCCTGGCTCGGCAAACCGAAACGAAAGCGATCCGAAGGGCGGGTAACTCTGACCTATCGGATGGCTTCCGAAGAGGGCGTCCAGTTGAGGCTCAAGGTGGAAATAAATTCCCGCGAACATTTCACGGTTTTGGGATTTGAAAAACGTAGCTTCTCGGTCGATTCACGCTGGTTTTCCGGAACCGCATCCATCCTGACCTATCACCTGGACGAGCTCCTGGGTACGAAGGTGCGGGCTCTGTACCAGCGAAAAAAGGGACGAGATCTTTTTGACCTGTGGGCGGCATTCTCGAACCCCGATGCTCAGCCGGAGCGGGTGATCGCATGTTTCCTGCATTATTTAGATCGGGAAGGACACAAGGTGTCCCGTGCGGAGTTCGAGCAGAATCTGTACGAGAAACTTGGCGATCCCAGGTTCATCGCCGATATCGGGCCACTCGTGGTTGCCGACAGTGGTTTCGATCTTGCCACGGCGGCCGAATTCGTGCTCAAACGATTGGCGATCCTGATTCCCGGAGAACCTTGGAAGGGAAAAGCCTCCGCTGCAAATATTGGGGTCATGTTTTGATTATTGACTGTGAAGGAACTTGAAAGCGACGATCTGGTCTATCAAGCAGGTCATGGCCAGGCGGCTCTGTGGCATCTGAAGCAATCATCGAGCAAACAATGAAGCAAAGGCGGTTGTTTGCTTCATCATTGATACAAGGATAACCAATGACAAGACGGATCGTAATCGAAGTACCGGAAAAGATCTCGATGGCGGATCTGGAAAGCGACCATATTGCCTTATGATACATCGTTACTCCTCACGCAGTAGCCCGTTGAAGGATTTCCTGGCCACCCAGTTGCACGGCGCCCGCCGGTACGACCGAATTGCGGGGTTCTTCAGTTCATCCCTTTTGGAGGTGGCGGGCGAGGCCCTGGAGCGCATGACGCCAGATGAAGGCGAGACCTGCGTTCGGGTGGTATGCAACTCCTGCCTCAATCCCCTGGACGTTCAAACCGCCCGGGCGGCCAAGTGGGGGATGCACCGCGAATGGTGCGCTTCGCTCCCTGCCGAGATCGGCACACCCATGAAGGCAAGGCTTCAGCGGCTCTACGATTTTCTCTGGAGCGGCCTTCTCAAGGTGAAGGTCCTCCCCGACGAGGCCTTCGGCCTGATCCACGGCAAGGCCGGTGTGATCAGCCGAGCGGACGGATCGCAGGTCTGCTTTATCGGCAGCGCCAATGAGTCCCGGACGGCCTGGGTCAGCAACTATGAGCTGGTCTGGCTGGACGAAAGCGAAGAGGGCGTCCTGTGGGTGCAGGAGGAATTCGGCGCCCTGTGGTCCTCCCCCCATGCGGTGGACCTGGCGGAGGCGGTCGTGCAGGACGTGGCCCGGCTGATCCACCGGGTCGTCATCCCGGATATCGATTCATGGAAGAAGGAAGAGGCCAAGCCCGCCGGACCGATTGTGGAACTGCCCATCTACCGCCGGGAAAACGGCCTCTGGGCGCACCAGAAATCCTTCATCAAGCTGGCCTTCGACGCCCATAAGAACGGGGGAGCCCGGTATGTCCTGGCCGACCAGGTGG
>Ga0209498_1002292_pt1 | contig 11610 bp, 10 predicted proteins | sample WalLakDeSediment_FD_184131 | JGI IMG/M metagenome (GOLD analysis project Ga0209498, IMG submission 184131) | Lake sediment microbial communities from Walker lake, Nevada to study Microbial Dark Matter (Phase II) - Walker Lake 11/02/13 Deep... | ecosystem: Environmental > Aquatic > Freshwater >...
TTCTTTTTATTGAATTAAGGATGGGCTGTTAAATAATATTTACAATAATTTTTACGAGATGCCTGGCAGTTTTCAGAATAGAAATAGCGGGGTCACTACCCGGCATCGTTGTTTTTTATTTCTGGGCTAATTATAATTACCGATCAATATAGATGGCCGTAGCCTCAAAGGCAAGATTGGCTGCAATGTTTGTATTGGAACTCACGCTAATTTTATCTCCCGGTTTAATTTCCGTCAGAGTAATCTTTTTTTCAATAAAAGTGTTTGTTGGTATGGGACTTGCTGTTGGTTGGTCTTCTTCAAATTGACCCAACAGCGTCCAGGGATGAACTTCCGAATCCCAGTCTATAGATTGCATATAATCGCAAAATTCCTGGAATGCTTCTGTTTGTCTTTTTGTCCGCTCGGCAGTTGAGACGTCTTCTTTTTCACGCAAAATAATAGCAGTATCTGCTCCCACGAAGGCTTTCCTGTAAATCGGGTTGCCCTGCCAATCTTTTATGTTTCCCTTAATAGACACAATATTATCTTTTGCTTCGGTCACCTGGCCGGAAAGATTATAAGCAAACCAAAGTTCTTCAGACTCTTCAGCTTTTTCCGGTATTTCTACCGGCACTTCGCTCGGTTTTATAAGAAAACTGCCCAAAAATATTCCCAGAACGAGAAAGACTATTGCCGCTATAATTATTATTAATGTATTTTTATTGTCAGTCATATATTTTAATGTTTAACGAATAATTTATTAATATTTCCGAGTTTGTTTTTATTGCTAATTTACCATCTACAAACACACACGCGCGCCCAACATTGATCAACGTCGGAGCAACTTTGATCGACCGTAGAAAGCCGATGCACGCAAGCACTGCCATGAAACGCAGGCGCTCCCGACCAATTCCAATTATCAAACCCACTTCCACAGTCAGCCCAGTGAGATTGCACCCCTCTAGTTAAATCATCATTCCAGTTTGCAGCTACACAGCCATCATAACTTGAACATACGCCGTTACAAGACTCAGCCATTGCCCCCGTATATCCGGCTCGCCAGCAGGCCCAACCCCCCTGATTAGCGCAACCGTCACAACCATCATAATAAAAATGAGCATTTTCTACAAATGGATGGACGACGTAATTGGCGCCCTCACAGGCCCGACAGACGCCGTTAACGCAGCGCTGAGCCTTTCCATTTGGACTATAGGCAGGACAACCATACGAGCCCGACAGCCAAAAAGTAGTTTTTGGTTGGCAGCCTGCTCCACCATGACACTCGTCACAAACGCCCTGGTCACTATAATTAGCAGCGACTAATTTGTCGCTGTTCATGGTTATATTGCAGGTTCTATTGCCCGTGCCACCAACAGAATCGCAGCCAGTCCAACCGAAAAAGGTATAATCGCCGTGGGTGGCCGGAGCAGTCTTGTTAACCGCGGTTCCGGCTGAATATGATTCCGTATAGTTTGTATTGATTCCATTAATAGGAATACCGGTGATAGGAGAAGATTGGATGCGCAGGGTGTAGTGGGTGGTAGCGCACGGGTTCAAAACCACATTTTCCGGATAGCTTTGATTCTGAATAGAGTTTATAAACGCCTGCCATTCTTGCAGGGTTTTAACCGGCACAAAAACATCGTAGTCAGTACGGTTGTTGGTAACTATCCAGCATATTCCGTGCCTGTCTATTTCTTCGCTCCCTCCGTTTTTAACAACCCGGTACCAGTCCCCGCTCTGGGCAAAAATAAAGCTGGTAAACCATATCAAGAAAATCCCCAAAAAAATGAAGAGGCCGAAAAAGAAAGTTTTTTTATTGCAGGTTTTTAACATAAGTTAAATTCTTTGATTTTTTTATTGATTCTTTAGTTGCTCTATTTCAGCTTTAAGTTCGTCAATCTGGGCTTGCTGGGCTTTGACAGCTTCTACTAAAGCTGCTGTTAAGCCGTTTGATTCCATAGAAAGAAGGCCATTTTTGTCTTGATTTACTAACTCGGGAAAAATTTGTGCTACTTCCTGAGCTGAAAAGCCGATTCGTTCTGCTCCGGTTTCCTTCATCTGATAGGAAATACCGTTTAATTGAAGAATCTTGGCTAAACTGTCTTCCAGAGGCTTTATGTTCTCTTTAAGGGAAATGTCAGAGCTGTAGAAAAAAGCACTCGCTCTTACGTTACCGTTAACGTCAAGCCTTTCTCCAGGATTAGTCGCTCCAATGCCAACATTGCCGGTATTTAATATTGTTACCCTATCGGCGTTGTTGGTTCTTAAATAAAGATTATGATTAGTCTGCGTTCCTATGTATCTGTGTGCATCCCTAAACCAAAGGTTTCCTAAAAGACGGATATTACCGGCTACTTCAATCTTTTCGTTGGCAGGTGCTGTGCCGGGTGTTATGCCGATGCCGACGTTCCAAGAGGCTTCGTTTGGATATAAGCTATTATTCGAAAGGGTCCATTGACTTGCTAACGATGTTGCTCCCGTACACCAACCCTGCATAACAAGCCCGTTAGAAACATCCATCCCATGCAGAACTTGACCATGAGAACAAGCAACAGTCATTCCGCCACCTCCTGTCGGTACTGGCTGCCAGGTTCCTACGCCGGAAGCATTAGTGGTTAATACATGGCCGGCTGTGGCGCTAGACCCTAATCGGAATCCGGTCATATGGGCAGAACCTGTGTTGCTGACGGTAAAAGTATTGGCCGTATCGCCGGTATTGCGAATAGCCAAAGCAGTACCGGCGTCTGAACGGCGGACAGTCAGGGTGCTTCCAGGATTAGTCGTACCGATACCGACGTTACCGCTTATATGTGTATTCCCTCTAACGTCTAAACTTTGGAGAGGAGAGTCCGTTATCGGAAGACCAATACCAACATTGCCAAATGTATTTATTACCATTCTTGGCTCTTGAGATGTCATGAAAAGAATTTCACTAGAGGTTTGATTGCGGTTCAGCGGACTAATAATTAATGTTCCTGCCCCTTTTCCGGTAAGATCAGGCCCAGCGGTAGCGATATAGGGAGCATTGTCTTCGGGAAAACTGTTTATTCCCGTAAAAAATCTTAACTCCTGCCCTGATGACGGTGCTCCAATGTTTAAAGGCGCTTGTGGATTATCTGTTTTAATGCCGACGTTGCCGGTATTAGTATTGTAGATATCTGTTCCGCTTAATGCCCAATACCCCTCACCACCTGTAACCATTGTTTGCCAGGCCATACCGCTATCTGTTCGAGCAAGAACCTGGCCAGAAGAACCTTCACTTCCGGCAATTCTTAAAAAGCCATCGGCTGGAATATTTATATCGCCTCCTATGTCTAATTTATGTTCAGTAGGCGCTTTTCCTATGCCGACGTTGCCGTCAAGACGAGTAGCCCCAATGTTCCGAAAGCCATTGACCTCAAGAGGACCAGATTTAATTTGGCCAATGTTTCCTATATTAATCGGGGCCGGTACATTGCCGCCGGGCGGGTCTGCTGTAGGAGGAGTCCAGGCATAAACAATAGTCGCTGCCAGCAAAGTGCCGCAAATAACTGCCGGCAAGGTTTTAATCAATGATTTTTTAAACATATATGTTTGTAACAATAATTTCCGACTAACAGTCGTTGGCTATTGTTAAATTACTTTTATTAATTATATTATCGTTGTTGGCGAAGTTTTTCCAGTTCTTCCAGCTGTTTTTGCGTTTCTTCTTCGGTCAGCGGCGGAGCTGCTTTTCTCAACGCTTCCAGCTCTCTCAATTGTCTTTCCTCTGCTGTTTCTTCTGCAGACTGCCCTGGCTGCTCTGGGACAAAAAAAGCTTCTTTTTTTAAAGAAGCATCCGCAACAATCAATAGAAAAACTGCGCTTGCCACCATTATAATCGCAATAAAAAACTTTTTATCGATTTTCAAATCTTCCATTATATTTACTTTATCATTCTTCTTCTTCCCATGTCAAACAATTTATGTCGATCAGGTAAATTTGTTTTTCCGCACTCCTGACCTCAACAGGTTCGCATTTTTCAGCCTCTCGTACTAAAAGATTTATTGTGTCTGATTCTCCCTGCCTGTAAGCCTGAAGTATTTGTACGTTCTTAAAATCGCTCCATATATCCCTGACAATGTATACGAAGGAGAAAATTATCCAAACAACAGCAATAATATGCAAAATTGTTTTTTTTGAAAAGTTTTTTTCTATTTTATTCATCATCCGATAATATTACTGATTTTGCTTTCTCTGTTTTTAAGCTGAGCCCTATCGATACCAAAACAATAAATTTATTATTCCTTGGTTTTTATTACTTCGTCGATAATGCCGTATTCCTTTGCTTCATCGGCTGACAGATAAAAGTCGCGGTCCGTGTCTTTAGAGATTTGGTCCAGGGGCTTGCCGGTATGCTTGGCCAGAATCTTGTTAAGTTTTTCTTTAATTTTAATTATCTGCCTGGCGGTAATTTCGATTTCTATGGCTTCACCGGTAACACCGCCGGCTACCTGATGGAGCAAAATCTGAGAATTGGGCAAGGCGAATCTCTTGCCCTTGCTGCCGGCTGCCAGCAAGGTGGCTCCCATAGAACCTGCCAAACCCACGCAAACTGTGGAGATGGAACATTTGACATACTGCATGGTATCGTAAATCGCCAGACCGGCAGTTACAGAACCGCCGGGAGTATTGATATAAAGCTGTACATCTTTTGCCGGGTCTTTGGAGGCCAAAAAAAGCATCTGGGCAATAATTGAATTGGCAACCGTATCATTAATAGGGCCGGCCAAAAACACGATTCTTTCTTTTAAAAGCCTGGAATAAATATCATAAGCCCTTTCGCCGTATTGGGATTTTTCTATAACCGTGGGAATTAAATTCATATAATTATTTTGTTAAACTTTCCAGCATTTGTAAGGTTTTTTCGTTTTGAATTACAAACCTGGTGTAGTCTTTTAATTGATTTTGATCAAGTTTTTGAGTGTTGGGATATGTTTTTGAAATCCTTTCTTTTTCTTTTTCAGCTTCTTCTTCTGTCACCTGGATATTCTCTTTTTGCGCAATGGCTCTTAGGACTAAAAAACCCTTTACTCTCTTTTCTGCTTCCGGCCGCAAAGAGTCAAGCAGTTCTTTTTCATTTTTGTTAATTTTCTGCAGATATTCTTCAAAACTGATTTGTAAAATATGAGGGACCTGCTGCTTTAAATTATCAAGCACCATGTTTCTTTCCCTTTCAATGAGGTCTTCCGGAACCTTTATTTCCGAATTATCGGAAATTCTGTTCAGAATCTCCTGTCTGACCCTTTCTTTTTCCATTATCTCTTTTTCAAGCCTTAGCCTTTCAATCTCTTCCGGGGCAACCTTAACCTCCCTCTTTTCCACCTCAGAGGCGATCTTTCTGTAATCCGGTAGTTTTTCGACTCCGCCGGGAATTTGATTTAACATAGTCTCTAAAAATTGTTTATTAAACAAAAATAATTAAAATCTGAACTCAATAGGGCGTAACTTCTATATATTTGGGCAAAGGAAGCTGTCTGACATTAATGCTACGTATTGTTGAAGCTGTTCTGCCCCCTCCCGGCGTACTGTCTCTGACAATAAGCCTGATTTGGTATTGGCCTCCGTCAAAATTAAAAGGGCCGATTGTTTCAATATTGTTAAAGTATATATAAAAGTCGGAAAAAGCAGGATCTTCTTCAGCTTTTTTTTGCCAAGTCCATGTATTAATAAACATTCCGTCAGAAGGCCGAGACTTGTCTTTAAAATATATATCCTCTGTTGATAAAATGGTTAAACCTCCGCAGTCTAGTTCTGTAACCCCGCCATCCAACGAACATTTAAAATCAGCGAAAACATCATTTTTCACAATAACTTGTTTTTGTGCTGTGTTGCTTAATCCGTCTCCGTCCACCACTTCCAATTCAACAGTATAGGTATCAGCACTTAATGCGGCGATATTGCCATAATCACACCCTCCGCCCAAAACCGTGCACTCTTTTTCATCACTATAATCAACAGAAGTAACGTTCCAGGTAGATGTATAAAGGCTGCCAGGATCTGGGAAAGAGGAATCATTTAAAATATCAAATGAAGCGCCGTGATAAGTAGCCCATACAGGCTCTGAATCATCGCAAACGCAACCAGGCCCTCCGCCACAATCATAAGGATCACAGCCTATTATGGCTGTGGGACCAACCGAATAATTAGCAACAACTGCTTTATCGCCATCTAAGATAGTTAACTTGCAAGGATTATCACCGCTGCAATGCCCTGACCAGCCTATGAAACTATAGATACCGTGGCTTAGGGGTGCAGCCAGAGAAACATCAGTCCCTGGCGGAATATTCTCTATTCTATAGTTGGTGTTTTCGCCATGCCCTGTGGTACTGCCAATGGGGATATTGTCAACAGGAATAGAACTAACGTCAAGGCTGTAAGCTGCAACACTATAGGTTTGGGAAAATGTTGTTGCATTGCCGGCAATATCACCTGCCCGAACTTCAATTTTACAGGCCTCTGCTCCCAGGGTCTTGCATGCTTTACCATCCCCTATTTCCATCACCACCTCACATTCAAACATTGTTTGCTCCATACAATCTCCGCAGATATCAAAATCAGCAGGCATATCATAATTGTCTTCATCTATTTTATTTCCTATTCTATACACACAATAATCTAACCCGGAACCAGGTATAGTATCTGAATAAACAAGGCTAATGGAACATTCTCCTGGCGTGTTCCATCCTAGCCCTGATTTTATGCAACTTTCAAGCGCATATACTTCTGCAGCCGGCAAAAGAAAAAAGGCAAAAACCAAACAAAAAATTAATAATAATTTTGTTTTAATTATTGAAAAATTTTTATGCATAATTTTTTAATTATTTTTTCTTTTATAATAATTGGTTTTTACCGCTGCGATTTCTTTGTCTTTTATGCGCTAAAATCAGGGTTGGCCGGGTTAATCCGAAGATTCCTGAATCTTTTGTTTTTCATCTGCAGAAACAATAAAAGGATAAAGATAAACATAGATAACCCGATCAAACTCTGTTTTACCGGCAATGTTTTCCTTCGATCTCAAGGAAACGAAATCTCCTTTTTGGAAATCAGCAACTCCTATTTCAGTTTTAACCGTAATAACATATCCCTGTTCCGGATATTCCTCAGGAAATTCTATTTTCAACAACCTGGTTTCTTCATCAATAAACGCTTTCAATGATTTACCGTCTTTTGCCGATTTTACAATCAAAAAGCTGTTTTCCGGATTTGCTTCCATAATCCAACCGTTCAGCCCGAATCTTTCTTCTTCTTCCACCGGTTCTTCTAATTTTTCTTCTTGTACTTCTGCTCTCTCCTCTATTATTGGCTCTTGCCAATATGCAATCCTGAGAAAAATTCCGATAAAAAGGGAAAAAACAACAATGCTTATTATTATAATCTTTGGGTTTTCCCCCATATCAGTCTTTAATTGATTTGTATGGCAGGCGGTATCCAGTCAATATGATAAGTTCTTCGCCATTCTCCGGCTTCGCTGCTTTCTGTCCCTTGAGTATCTATGGCCCTGACCGATATCCGGCAAACACTTTCCCCCTGATTCCTGCAATCCTTACCTGTGCCAACCGTTATCTGCTGGATTAATTCCACCGGGCCACCGCCGCTGCAAAGATCATGTTCATCGACCTGTGACCAGTCCCTGGTTACAGCCCAAGCTCCTTCCTCAACCCTGCTTTCCACCCGATACTGGCAAGAAGCCAAGCCCGGAGTATCCGGTATATCCTGAGAATATTCAAATTCAGCTTCAAAATATTCCACAAAGGTGCCTTCTGTGTCATGGCCTGTCAGCCATTTGTTGGCTTCAGGAGATTTGATTTGAGCTATTGGCCGACCCATTAATATGACAATTCCTGAGTCTTGTTTTTCCTTATTACTTATATTAGAAATTGTTGCTGTAACCTCAATTTCCTGGCCTGATTCTCCGGAAACAACCCTGGTCGTAAACTTGATATCCGGTAGTTTTGTCTGATCTCCGCAACCCAGGGTTCCCAAATTGGAACATACCAAATCTTTTCCTTCTATTTTGCATCTAGAATCATAGCTTGTAAATTCAAGATTATCAGGGATTTCAATCCTTACTTTTGTCCCGATAGAATCTCCGGTAATTATGCCGGCAATCGATTCAAAAGCATCGTTAAGCTCATCTCCGGAAGGGGCATTATAAAATTGACCGCCGGTTAATTCAGCAATCTCTTCCATAAGCTCTTTGCCTGCTGTAGGCATAGCAAAGCCTATGGTATAAATGGTTATACCCAAATCATTTGCTTCATTAGCATAATATATTGTTTCATCATAAGCTGGTTGCCACACACCTGCGCACCCAACTGCTGCGGTCGATCCGTCCATTTTCATATTCACCTCCCCGTCAGTTAAAAGTATATGATAAGGCAAAGCATGTGCTCTCCCCCTGATGCTGCTCATTTCCTTGTTAGCAGTATATACACCGCAACTTATACAAGTACAACCTCCTACTGATAAGTTATTAATAGCAGTTATAACAGAGCTGTGATTTAAAGTAAGAACACTCCTCAGAGAAGAAGTGCTAGCATAACTAACCAAGCCCAGCTGATCTATGTTAGGATCAAACTTATTCACAAAAGCTATGGCAGCATCTTTAGCTCTTTTTATTCTTGTTTGCCCATCAGGCATTTTAGCATTCATGCTTCCTGAAACATCAATAATCGGGATTATGTCTGTTGCGCTTCTTATACAAGGCGCCTTATTACCAAATGACACCGTCCAGTCAATTTCATCCCCTGGCAAAGCTTCTGTTTGACCTGCATCTAAATCTATGTACAAGCCACCCTCTCCTGCTGCTTGAATTGTTGTCACCTGATAAGCAATAATCCATCTCCATGTATTAGAAGCGGCGTGCTTGCCCTTAAACGCGACGTAAAGCCTGGCCCCATCTTTACCCAAATGGGGGCAATCTTCTGGAATCTGAAAAACGACATTATAGTGTATTAAATCAACAGGATTAGGGCTCGGATGCGTATAGCTGCCCAAATCAATCAGGTTATGCGTCTCGTCTTCATCTATAATCCAATATACGCCCGGGGGCGTGACTTGTTTTTTGTAATGCACGTTTTCTGTCCCGGTAATAAAGAACCTTATTTCATCATCTTTAATGTTTTCAGGGCCGTCCAGATAGATTTGGCCTTTAAACTGAACATAACTTCCTGCTTCGTGATAATAATCATGTTCGTCTGGCAGAGGAGATTCCCAGGTAATATGAGCTGAGGGCTCCATTTCTTCTCCCTCTTCAGGATCTCCAATAGGATAATAAGTGCCTGATGCCATATAAATGCTAGCTAAAGCTGAATTCGCCGCAAAAAATATTGCGCTGCAGATCAGCATCACGAAAACGGTTTTGACAACGGACGGTCTTTTTTTCAAGACATAATATATGAAAGCGACTATCACAATCAGTATCGCTATTAGCAAAAGAACATTCCCTTCCTCTCTTAAGGGTTCTTTGTCAACAACCTTGTCGACAGCTTCATCATCTCTCAACTGGCCCTGATAGCTGTCCAAAATTGTTCTGTCTTTGCCAAGAACCGTTATTTCCACTCTCGGGTTGCTGATGTTTTTTGCAACAAGTATTTTGCTTTCTATTTTGCCTCTTTTCAGGCTCACTTCTTCTGTCTTCTCTCCGGCCAAACTGCCGTCTGAATCAAAAAGCCGGATATGTAATTCTCCTTTTTCTTGCGTAGGAAAATCCGCGACATTGGACAGATAGACAATAACTAAGGCCTCTTCTCCTTCTTTATAAGAAGCTTTATCGATTCTGAACTGCATGATTTCAACTTCTTTACCTGGCACTTTCCAGCGGAAATCAAGGGAATTGGAAATAACCCTGTTGTTCTCATACATGGTCAAACGGCAAAAATAAACTCCCGGTTCCTGAAAGCCGATCAAATCAAAAGTTTGGCTCTGTGAATCTCCGGGCTCTATTGTTAAAACTTGTTCTTCAATAACCTGAAAAGATTTTTCAGCAATGTTGTAATAATAAAAAGATAATTTGGGGGTGGCGGAAATCCTGAAAGAAGATTCATTCAAAATGTCAAAGCTTATCCGGGGAATACGGCCAACATCATAAACAGCCTCTCCTTTTGGTAAAAAAGTTCTGTCTTCGTCCCAAAGAAAATGGTTCTGCAGGGTCAAAAATCTGTCATCTGACCGGATATCGACATTAACGTCCTTTCTGGACATAAACAGCCCTTTTGAATTGAAAAGCTGGATCCTGAATACATGTCTGCCAGAAATAAGGTTTTGGGGCAGCTTGTATTTAAATGACTTGGTTATTATCTGATCGGGCCCAAGAGAAAAATTATCTCCGGAAAATTTCTCATCAAGAACGATCGTGTAAAGACCGTACTCGTCTTGAGCCAGCAAACCATAACTGTAGGTTATGTCAGGCACAACCTCTTTTTCATAGTTCTTCAAGGTGAAGCTTCCCCTGATTTCCTCTCCGGCCTCCAGATTGTGTTTTTCTATGCCAAGGGCAGTAAAGTTCACTTGGGAAGTAACCATTGCCTCAACAGGGAAAGAAAAAAATAAAAATACTGAAAGCAATAAAGATACAAAGATTGTTTTTTTATTAAACATGTTAATTGAAATTAATGATAATAATAAGACCTTTTATTTATTCTAACTGAAAGCCGTCTAATCTGCAACAAAGAGTGTTAATAACTCTCCTGAACGGACAACTTTATTATAATAAAGAAAAGCGATAATTAAAAGGTAATTTGCTTGGATAATTTAGCCGAACAAAAAAGCCCGTTATGCCGGGGCTAAAAATAAAAGCAACCAATTTCTCATTCCTTGGGTTTTTTCTTCTTTTTCTTTTCTTCTTCTTTCTTTTCTTCTTCTTTCTTTTCTTCCTCTTCTGCTGCTTCCGCGCTTCTGACATCTATTTTCCATCCGGTAAGTTTGGCTGCCAGCCTGACATTTTGCCCGTCTTTGCCGATAGCCAAAGAAAGCTGGTCTTCCGGCACAACGGCTACCGCTTTGTTTTTGGGCATGATCTTCACTTCCAATATTTTAGCTGGTGACAAAGAATTGGCGACATATTCTTCAGACTTCTCTTTCCATTCAATGATATCTATTTTTTCTCCGCCTAATTCGTTGATAACCGCCATTACCCTTGTTCCTCTCTGGCCAACCATAGAGCCAATAGGATCAACTCCTTCGCTGTTTGAAAAAACAGCAATTTTGGAACGGGAGCCCGGCTCCCTGGCTACTGATTTGATAACCACACTGCCTGCAGAAATTTCAGGAACCTCCAATTCGAAAAGCTTGGAGATGATTTTTGGATAAGTCCTGGAAAGAAAAATGGTAGGTCCCTTGGATGTTTCTTCTACGCCCATAACATATACCTTCAGTCTCTGGCCCGGTCTGTAGAATTCACCCGGCACCTGTTCTTCTCTGGGAAGAATCCCCAATGTCCTGCCAATATCCATAAAGATCATCCTGCCTTCCACTCTCTGGACAATACCGGAAATTATTTCCCCTTCTTTTGATTTATATTCAGAAAAAACCACTTCTCTCTCAGCCTCTCTGATTCTTTGCAAAATAACCTGCTTGGCGGTCTGGGCAGCTATCCTGCCGTAA
>Ga0209498_1002293_pt1 | contig 11609 bp, 8 predicted proteins | sample WalLakDeSediment_FD_184131 | JGI IMG/M metagenome (GOLD analysis project Ga0209498, IMG submission 184131) | Lake sediment microbial communities from Walker lake, Nevada to study Microbial Dark Matter (Phase II) - Walker Lake 11/02/13 Deep... | ecosystem: Environmental > Aquatic > Freshwater >...
TCTCCAGCCCCAGGATGTGACGAGCCGACATCGAGGTGCCAAACCACTCCGTCGATATGAGCTCTTGGGAGTGATCAGCCTGTTATCCCCGGAGTACCTTTTATCCTTTGAGCGATGGCCCTTCCATACGGAACCACCGGATCACTATATCCTAGTTTCCTACCTGGTCGACTTGTAAGTCTCTCAGTCAAGCGCCCTTTTGCTATTGCACTCTACGCACGGTTACCAAGCGTGCTGAGGGCACCTTTGAAAGCCTCCGATACATTTTTGGAGGCGACCACCCCAGTCAAACTACCCACCAAACAATGTCTCCCGATTGCTCGGGATTAGGCACCAGGCAAGCGAAGGGTGGTATTTCAAGGACGACTCCACCACGGCTAGCGCCGCGGCTTCGCAGTCTCCCACCTATCCTACACATCGCTTACCCGATGTCAATGTTAAGTTGTAGTGAAGGTTCACGGGGTCTTTCCGTCCCGTTGCGGGTACCCGGCATCTTCACCGGGACTACAATTTCACCGAGCTCATGGCTGAGACAGTGCCCAAATCGTTACACCATTCGTGCAGGTCGGAACTTACCCGACAAGGAATTTCGCTACCTTAGGACCGTTATAGTTACGGCCGCCGTTTACCGGGGCTTCAATTCAGAGCTTCTCCCGATTACTCGGGATAACCCCACCTCTTAACCTTCCGGCACCGGGCAGGTGTCAGGCTCTATACGTCATCTTACGATTTAGCAGGGCCATGTGTTTTTGATAAACAGTCGCTTGGGCCATTTCTCTGCGTCCCGATTTGCATCGGGAGTCCTTTATTCCGAAGTTACAGGACTAATTTGCCTAGTTCCTTAGCCATGATTCACTCGAGCACCTATGGATATTCACCTCGACTACCTGTGTCGGTTTACGGTACGGACAGCATTCATCTGAAGCTTAGAGGTTTTTCTTGGAAGTCTGCTTACGACCACTATCCGCTTGTCCGAAAACTCACGGTACTATCAGGTTTCAGCACATCCGGCGGATTTACCTGCCAGACGTATACCTACGCCCTTCAACGTACTATTCCGTCAGTACGCGGGTCTGTCACTCCTCCGTCACCCCATCGCAATGGATGCTGGTACAGGAATATTAACCTGTTTTCCATCGGTTACCCCTTTCGGGTTGGCCTTAGGGTCCGACTAACCCGGATCCGATTAGCGTTGATCCGGAATCCTTAGTCTTTCGGTGTGCGGGTTTCTCGCCCGCATTGTCGTTACTTATGCCTACATTTTCTTTTCCAGCCGCTCCAGCAGACCTTACGATCCACCTTCGACGCCACTGGAATGCTCTCCTACCGATCTATATTGCTATAAATCCTACTGCTTCGGTAATATGCTTAATGCCCGGTTATTATCCACGCTTGATCGCTCGACTAGTGAGCTGTTACGCACTCGTTAAATGAATGGCTGCTTCCAAGCCAACATCCTAGCTGTCACTGCAATCAAACCTCGTTTGATCAACTTAGCATATATTTGGGGACCTTAGCAGATAGTCAGGGTTGTTTCCCTCTCGGCCACGGACCTTAGCACCCATGGCCTCACTCCCGAAGAACATGTCACAGAATTCGGAGTTTGTCAGGATTTGGTAGGCGGTGAAGCCCCCTAGTCCAATCAGTAGCTCTACCTCTGTGACACTACTTGCGAGGCTGCTCCTAAAAGCATTTCGGAGAGTACGAGCTATTTCTCAGTTTGATTAGCCTTTCACCCCTACCCACAGTTCATCCAAGCACTTTTCAACGTACAATGGTTCGGTCCTCCATTCCGTGTTACCGGAACTTCAACCTGACCATGGGTAGATCACAAAGTTTCGCGTCTGCCCCCTCTAACTGAACGCCCTGTTCAGACTTGCTTTCGCTTCGGCTGCCCCCGTCAACGGGGTTAACCTTGCTAGAGAGGAGCAACTCGTAGGCTCATTATGCAAAAGGCACGCCGTCAGTTATTTTCCCGACGAATCGGGATTTTCACCTCCGACAGGTTGTAAGCGCACGGTTTCAGGTACTATTTCACTCTTCTGTTCGAAGTTCTTTTCACCTTTCCCTCACGGTACTAGTTCGCTATCGGTCTCTCAGGAGTATTTAGCCTTACCAGATGGTGCTGGCAGTTTCCCGCAGGATTTCTCCGGTCCCGCGGTACTCAGGATACTGCTAAGTATTGGAATTGTTTTGCTTACAGGACTTTCACCTTCTATGGTTCAACTTTCCAGAAGTATTCTGCTACGCATCCAAAGTCTATATTGCAGTCCTACAACCCCGGCCTTGCCGTAACAAAACCGGTTTGGGCTATTTCCCGTTCGCTCGCCACTACTTGGGAAATCACTATTGTTTTCTTTTCCTCCGGGTACTTAGATGTTTCAGTTCCCCGGGTTAGCTTCCCGATTACTCAGGATTCCCGTTCTTCAAACGGGAGGGTTGCCCCATTCGGAAATCTCCGGATCGAAGGTTATTTGCACCTCCCCGAAGCTTATCGCAGCTGGTCGCGTCCTTCATCGCCTCTGAGAGCCAAGGCATCCACCATGCGCTCTTAGGTACTTTCTTGCTAATCTAGTAGAATGTCAGGATAATCCAGACATTCTGTATTTTCTTTCTATCAACATGTCAAAGAACTTTAAAGGATATGGTCACACTTCACTTGCACACTTACACTCACACCCACACCCTCTTCGTGGAGAATATCGGATTCGAACCGATGACCCCTAGCTTGCAAAGCTAGTGCTCTAGCCAGCTGAGCTAATCCCCCCAAAACGATGATCAATGTAGTCCCGCGCAGATTTGAACTGCGGACCCCTACATTATCAGTGTAGTGCTCTAACCAACTGAGCTACGGGACTATACCTTTACCGTAGGGTAAGGCTTACTTCCTGTGCTCACAGGAAGAGGCATTACGCGTTCGTTTTGGAACAAGCCTTCATAATATATGAAGATGAAGCAGCAAGCGGAGCAAATGCTTTACAACCAGAAACCGGTAGTATCAGCAAATCACTCTAGAAAGGAGGTATTCCAGCCGCACCTTCCGGTACGGCTACCTTGTTACGACTTAGCCCCAGTCATTGGTTTTACCCTAGGCCGCTCCTTGCGGTTACGGACTTTAGGTACCCCCAACTCCCATGGCTTGACGGGCGGTGTGTACAAGGCCCGGGAACGTATTCACCGCGCCATGGCTGATGCGCGATTACTAGCGAATCCAACTTCACGAAGTCGAGTTGCAGACTTCGATCCGAACTGAGACCAGCTTTCGAGATTAGCATCCAGTCGCCTGGTAGCAACCCTCTGTACTGGCCATTGTAGCACGTGTGTCGCCCTGGACATAAGGGCCGTGCTGATTTGACGTCATCCCCACCTTCCTCACTACTTGCGTAGGCAGTTTCCTTAGAGTTCCCAGCATGACCTGATGGCAACTAAGGATAAGGGTTGCGCTCGTTATGGGACTTAACCCGACACCTCACGGCACGAGCTGACGACAACCATGCAGCACCTTGCAAGACGTCCCGAAGGAAATTCCGCTTTCGCGGAACGTCGTCCTGCATTTAAGCCCAGGTAAGGTTCCTCGCGTATCATCGAATTAAACCACATGCTCCTCCGCTTGTGCGGGCCCCCGTCAATTCCTTTGAGTTTCAACGTTGCCGCCGTACTCCCCAGGTGGATCACTTAATGGTTTCCCTCAGTCGCTGACTGTATATCGCCAACAACGAGTGATCATCGTTTACAGCGTGGACTACCAGGGTATCTAATCCTGTTTGATCCCCACGCTTTCGTGCATGAGCGTCAGTTACAGCTTAGTGAGCTGCCTTCGCTATCGGTGTTCTGTGTCATATCTAAGCATTTCACCGCTACATGACACATTCCGCCCACTTCAACTGTACTCAAGAATGACAGTATCAATGGCAGTTTCCCGGTTGAGCCGGGAGATTTCACCACTGACTTACCATTCCGCCTGCGCACCCTTTAAACCCAATAAATCCGGATAACGCTTGCATCCTCCGTATTACCGCGGCTGCTGGCACGGAGTTAGCCGATGCTTATTCGTACGGTACCATCAGTCCCGGTGCTCGACCAGGAGGTTTTTCCCGTACAAAAGCAGTTTACAATCCATAGGACATTCATCCTGCACGCGGCATGGCTGGGTCAGACTTGCGTCCATTGCCCAATATTCCTTACTGCTGCCTCCCGTAGGAGTCTGGTCCGTGTCTCAGTACCAGTGTGGGGGTTAACCCTCTCAGGACCCCTAGACATCGTTGCCTTGGTGAGCCGTTACCTCACCAACTAGCTAATGTCACGCATGCCCATCATTGACCGCCGGAGCTTTCATTCTTTAAAAATGCTTTCAAAGAATAATATGGGACATTAATCCCGATTTCTCGGAGCTATTTCCCAGTCAATGGTAGGTTGCATACGCGTTACGCACCCGTGCGCCACTCGTGTATCTCCGAAGAGACCTTACCGTTCGACTTGCATGTATTAAGCCTGCCGCTAGCGTTCATCCTGAGCCAGGATCAAACTCTTCATTGTAATAATGAATTTGTAATTTCCTGGATCTGCTATTTCACCAATTGGAGTTCTCGTTTTGGAGCATTTGCTTCCGCTAGGCTTGCTTCAATCTTTTCAAAGAACTTTCTCTTTTTCCATTATACCCGAAAAAAAGCAAAAGGGCTGCAAAGATACAACCTTTTCTTTACCTGCAAAACTTTTTTTTGAAAAATTGTGAAAAAGTCCGCTTCCCATAAACCGAGATGCGAAAATAATACAATTCTCCCCGTTTTGCAAGTCTCTTCAGGTTTTTTAAAGAACGAATTTCAAAAGAGTGTGCAAAGGTAAAAAGTTTTTTAAATACACAAGACCATTACTGAAAAAATAAATGCGGAAATATTAACAATTGTTCATATCATCAGATTACCTTATTAACTAACCATTAGTATTCCATCGTCAATTTATCTGAATAATCATTGGTCAGTAATATGAATAGCTCACTTTCAGTGTATTCCAGCCGGATAATACCCAGCATAATGAAACTGACCAGCGTCTGTTCAGCCTGTGCGCCGGTTATGCCGGCTATCTGCCGGAACTTATGAGGGGTGATCTTTTGATACTTTTCGAGCCAGGTCAACAGTGCTTTTTCGGCTTCCCTGTAACGAACCAGCGTCCCCTTCCCGCGGCGCTGCCGCTCCCAGACTTTCAAATGGATATTGCTGGCCCTGAAGTTCTGGTCGTCCTGCCTGATATATGCCGACCACTTCCCGTCACCGCCCCTGGCCATGTAAGGCTTTAAACGCCCCGGACCGATGATCGCCTCCAGTACCTTCTTCCCCTCCACCTGCCACTCCTTTAAGCTGAAACTGACCTCCGGCTTGCAATACAAGCTGGCCGCCCCTTCCAGCATGAAATACTCCTCCTCCGACCGCACTCCGGCGATGGCACCGTTATCCTTCACACCGATGAGTAACCTACCTCCATCGGTGTTGGCAAATGAAACCAATGTCCGGGCAATCTTGCTGAAATCGGATACCTCGAACTTGAAGTCCAGCATCTGGTGCTCGCCCTCTTCAATCAGTCTTTTGATGTATGTCGGCATGGGATCCCTTTCCCCTCATGAACAGGTCGTACTGGAAAGCGTCTTTAACGATCAGGAACAAGGCGATGATATAAAAACTGTCCATCAACAGGTCGTATACATATTTGACCGTGGAGGAATTATAGTAGGCTGATAACAGAACGACATAGACTACCTGGACAATATAAAAGATGAGGATATTCTGCCAGGCGGAACGGTATGCCTGGCGGAAGGGTATATTAAAGAACAGGAGGATCTGCCAGGTCAGAATCATAATAAAGGGTAAAAGGATCAGATTGGCTTTCTGCGGATAGGACCCCTTTCTTCCATCTACAACGGTCTGAACAATAAACGCGGGGACGCCTTCGATTTCCTTAACAGATACCGAGGTGTCGGGTGAAAAGAGCAGGGCAATATTCGCCCCCAGCTTCAATGTCTGCGCATATAACAGGTCCAGACCCCTGAACCACAGGATCAGCAGCAGCATGGATGCAACGATAATGATCAGGATATTTACGAGCTTCTTTTGCTTCATGATTTTGTTCCCTTTGGCTGAAAATCGGGATTATTCACCCTGTCGCGCCAGGCCCAGACCCCAAAGATCATAAACCCGAATAGAATATTCCAGATGTAATCATGCGTGGTATCGAATAATTCCGGATAATAACGACCGACATACCCCATGGCAAAAAACCGGAGATTATTGGTCAGGAAAATGATCAGGAAAAAGATCAGAAAATTGATCAGTTTATGTTTGATTGTCCAGTTGGCAAAAATGGTCAGCGCAATCGCAAAGAGGTAAAAATTGTAAGCGGTACATTCCACGATGATCTGCATGGTGAAATTATTGACCATGATGGTTGCAAATCCTAACCTTTTAACCGGTATGAATAATAATTTGCCCATCAGAACTGTAGAACTGGTCGTTAATCCGACGATCATTTCCCTGAATGCATCTTTAATTCCAGGTATATGAACGATCATTACCAGGATAAACCATAGTGCGAAAGCCTTGATCAGTGGTAGAAGCTTAAAAAAAAGCGCTTTGCTGAATAAAGGTTTGGGAGATTTACCGGATCTGGTTTCTTTGGTCTTGCCGGAAGTGATCTTTTCCTTCTTATGATTCATATTTTTCAAATGAAAGGGGATTACCTGGTTAATTTAAAAAATCAAATAAAGAACAGATTGTTTTTATCGGTCACCTTTTCACAATAATGGCATCGTAGACGGATCTCTTTTTTATCTGTCACCTGGAATTTTGTGGGGATGTCTTCATGATTGGTAATACAGTTGGGGTTGAAACACCGGACATATTTCCGGATATGATCGGGAATTTGTACTTTTTTCTTCTCCACGACCTTGTAATTCCTGATGACGATCAGTGTGGCAGATGGTGCAGCCAATGCAATCTTATTGATTTCGTCGCTTTCGAAAAAACGGTTGGCCACCTTGACAATTCCTTTTTTGCCGAATTTCTTGCTCTCCAGGTTCGTGCCAAACAGGATCTGTTCTTTACAACTCTCCAGTCCCAGTAACTTGACTACCTGGAACACGCTTTTTGCCGGAATATGGTCGATCACTGTTCCGTTTTCGATGGCTGAGACTTGTAATTCTTTCCTGGTTTTATTATTCTCCATAATTCACAATATGACCTTAAACATTATATTACTCCGAGGATTGATGCGAGCAGTGCCTGCCTGACATAAACTCCGTTTTGTGCCTGGTTGAAATAGTATGCTTTGGCGTTATGGTCGACATCCGTCTCGATCTCATTTACCCTGGGCAGCGGATGCAGCACGCGCATGGTGGCTTTGGCATCCTGTAACATTTCATTTCTTAGGATATAAGCATTCTTTACCCTTTCATATTCGATCGGATCGGAAAACCTTTCTTTCTGGATCCGGGTCATGTAGAGAATATCGGCTTTAGGGATCACCTCCTTCATATCAGTGTACTGGTAATATTCCAGCTTGTTGTCTTTTATTTTCTGTTTTACATAGCTGGGAAGTTTAAGCTCTAATGGGGAAACCAGGTGGAATGTGGCGTTGAAATTGCAGAGGGCAAATGTCAGGGAATGTACCGTGCGGCCGTATTTGAGGTCACCGACAAAAACGATCTGGAGGTTGTTCAAGGTGCCCTGGGTTTTGCGAATGGAATATATGTCCAGCAGGGTTTGCGTGGGGTGCTGGTTGGCGCCGTCGCCGGCATTGATGACGGGCACCGGGCTGACCTCGCTGGCATACCGGGCGCTTCCTTCGCGGGGATGCCGCATCACGATGATATCGGCATATTTGCTTACGGTCAGGATGGTGTCATTCAGCGATTCTCCTTTAGAAACACTGGATGTGGAGGCTTCCGAGAATCCGATGACCTGGGCTCCCAGGCGCGAGGCAGCGCTTTCAAAGCTCAAACGGGTGCGGGTCGAAGGTTCAAAAAACAGGGTGGCTACGACAAACCCTTTCAGGATATCCTGGACCGGTTTTTTCTCAAAACCTTCTGCCATGTCCAGGATCTTCAATTGCTCCTCCCTGGTATAATCATCAATAGAAACAAGGCTTTTATTCTTCATGCCGTCAGTTACTTAATTCCTTTTTTTTGCAGAAACTCATCGAGAATGTCTGTCAGGTTCGGATCGCCGATCTCCTGCAGATCGTAATATACCCTTGTATTTGGTTTGTTGATTTTTATGATGCGGTTCAGGTCGATGGGGGTGCCGATAATCACTGAATCACAATCAGTTTTGTTGATTGTAGCCTCGAGGTCTTTGAGTTGCTGATCGCCATAACCCATGGCAGGCAGCAGGGTTCCGATTCCAGGGTAGATTTCAAAGGTTTGAGTAAGCTTCCCTACTGTAAACGGCCTGGGGTCGACCATTTCGGCGGCGCCGTATTTTTGCGCGGCCACCGTACCGGCGCCGATCTTCATTTCACCATGGGTGAGGGTAGGGCCATCTTCGATCACCAGTACTCTTTTTCCGCGGATAATGGCCGGGTTATCGACCTTGATCGGGGATGCGCCGTCGACCACAATGGCTTTGGGGTTCACTTTGGCGATGTTCTCCCTGACAGTCTGAATGCCTTCCGGTGGTGCTGTTTCGATTTTATTGATGATCACCACATCGGCCAGGCGCAGGGTCACTTCTCCGGGATAATAGGTCAGTTCGTGCCCGGGCCGGTGGGGATCCACGACGGTGAAATTCAGGTCGGGCTGGTAGAAGGGGAAGTCGTTATTGCCGCCGTCCCAAAGTACAATGTCGCATCCGTCGGGGTCATTTTCGGCAGCCCGGAGGATCGCTTCATAATCCACGCCGGCATAGATGACATTACCCCTCACAACATGCGGTTCATATTCCTCCATTTCTTCAACGGTGCATTTATGTTTGACCAGGTCATCCAGGGTGGCAAAGCGCTGCACCTTCTGTTCGACCAGGTTTCCATAGGGCATGGGATGGCGTACCGCCACCACCTTCAACCCTTTGGCCATCAATATCTCTATAATCCTGCGGGATGTCTGGCTCTTGCCGCAGCCGGTGCGCACGGCGCCGACAGCGATGACAGGCTTGGTGGACTTGACCATGGTATCTCTCGGCCCCAGCAGCATGAAATTGGCGCCGGCGGTATTGACAATGGCGCTGACTGCCATCACCTTATTGTAAGTCACATCACTATAAGAAAAAATGCAAATATCAGCTTTCAGCTCCCTGATCAGCCGGGTGAGGTTATCTTCAGCGTAAATGGGGATGCCTTCCGGGTAAAGCTTGCCTGCCAGCGCCGCCGGGTATTTCCTGCCATCGATGTCTGGAATCTGGGCTGCGGTAAATGCTACTACATTATACGCTTCATTGCCGCGAAAATAAGTGTTGAAGTTGTGAAAATCTCTTCCTGCAGCTCCGATAATGATCACGTTTTTCTTCATTATGTCAGCTTTTTTAATGGTTTAGTGAATGATTATAAAGATTTTGCAAAGGTAGGATTTTATACCTAATCCGAAAACCGGGCGTCCAGATTATTTATAAAAGGATGCTGACAATAAACGGAATGGGACGATTCCGCATATCTAACCGATTAATGCTTATTTTTGGGGTCCTGAAGCTGATTCTCATGATAGAAAAAATCCTGGCAGAAAAAGCAGTCGGAGCCATTCGTCAGATTTTCGGCCATTCGATTGAACCTGCCGCACTTAACATACAAAAGACCCGCCCTGAATTTGAAGGTGATTTTACTATCGTCGTGTTTCCGCTCACCCGGTTTTCGCAGAAATCACCTGAAGAAACCGGATCAATTCTGGGACAATTTATTTTGGAAAACCTGGATGTGGTTTCTTCATACAATGTAATAAAGGGTTTTCTTAACCTGATTATCAATAAAGAATTCTGGCTGGATTTCCTTTCAGACAATTATACAGATCAGACCTTTGGTCTTACCCCGGTAGATGAAAGCCAACCAGTTGTGATAGAATATTCTTCTCCCAACACAAATAAGCCCTTACATCTTGGACATGTCCGGAATAACCTGATTGGCTGGGCGCTCTCTGAAATTCTCACGGCTAACGGGAAAAAAGTTTTCAGGGTGAACCTGGTCAATGACAGGGGAATACATATTTGCAAGACGATGCTTGCATACATGAAATGGCACCGGGATGAGATCCCCGCTTCGGGTGAGATCCCCGTTTTAGCGGGGATGAAGGGGGATAAGTTTGTCGGGCAGTTGTATGTGCAGTACGAGCAGGCGGCAAAAAAGGAAAGAGCTGAACTAATGGCCACCGGCCTGACGGAGGAGGATGCTTACCGGCAATCGCCACTGACCCTGGAAGCTCTGGAATTGCTGAACCAATGGGAGGCAGGTGACAAAGGTGTCAGGGAACTTTGGCAAACCATGAACCAATGGGTATACGAAGGTTTTGAACAGACCTACAGGCGGTTAGGGATTACATTTGATAAGATATACCATGAGTCTGATACGTACCTTTTAGGTAAGGAATTGGTACAGGAGGGGATTGAAAAGGGTGTTTTCATGAAGAAAGATGATGGATCGGTATGGGTTGATCTGAGTGCGGATAATATGGATGAAAAATTATTGCTCAGGTCTGATGGTACCTCGGTATATATTACTCAGGATCTGGGTACAGCCCAACTGCGTTTTGATGATTTCCAGCCTGAGCAGTTGCTTTATGTAGTTGGAAATGAACAAATATATCATTTTGATGTCCTGAAGGTCGTGCTGAAAATGCTGGGCAGGGAATGGGCGGAGCGGGTCGTGCATGTTTCGTACGGGATGGTGGAGCTGCCCCAGGGTAAGATGAAATCGCGGGAAGGGACGGTGGTGGATGCCGATGATCTGATGGATGAAATGTTCCGTACGGCTAAAAAGACCACTGCAGAGCTGGGCAAACTCGATAATCCCGATGATCAGGAGTGGCAGGAATTGTTCGAGATGCTGGGTATGGGGGCCCTGAAGTATTTCATCCTAAAGGTCGATCCTAAGAAAAACATGCTTTTCAACCCGGAAGAATCCATTGATTTTAACGGAAACACGGGGCCGTTCATCCAGTACACACATGCCCGGATCAGGTCGTTATTGCGAAAGGCGGAGGGCAAAGGATATTCTGCTGCTGATTTTATTGCTGATCAGCTTGTTGAAGTGCATCCGAAAGAAAAAGAGATCATCCGGCTTCTGTATGACTTTCCGGGTGTTGTGGCCGAAGCCGGTAAGAACCTCAGTCCCGCCATCATTGCCAATTACTGCTATGAACTGGCCAGGGAATACAACCAGTTTTACCAGGAGATACCTGTTTTGCGGGAAACCGATAAGAAAAAACTTTTTCTCCGATTGGCGCTGTCTTTATTCACAGGCGATGTGCTCAGGCGTGCAATGGGGTTGCTGGGCATCAGTGTGCCGGAGAAGATGTAGTGGGTTGTTTCTGGTTCCTGGTTCCTGGTTCCTGGTTCCTGGTTCCTGGTTATTGGTTCCTGGTTCCTGGTTCTTGGTTCCTGGTTCTTGGTTCCTGGTTCCTGGTTTAGTCTGTAGCTGGGAGG
>Ga0209498_1002295_pt1 | contig 11604 bp, 10 predicted proteins | sample WalLakDeSediment_FD_184131 | JGI IMG/M metagenome (GOLD analysis project Ga0209498, IMG submission 184131) | Lake sediment microbial communities from Walker lake, Nevada to study Microbial Dark Matter (Phase II) - Walker Lake 11/02/13 Deep... | ecosystem: Environmental > Aquatic > Freshwater >...
TTTATTAAAAGATGTGAAGATATTGGGGAGCTGAAAAGGATTACGGCAGAGGTTGACTGGAACCTGGAGATTTCCCACATTTCAAAACTTAACGAAGAAAATGGCGGCCCGGCTCTGGTTTTTGAGAACGTTAAAGGTTACAGTTCGCCCGTTTTAACGGGCGCTTTTGGAACTCCCAGGCGCCTGTCCATTGCCATGGGGATGAATGAAACCTATTCCATGTGTGATCTTTCCCGAGAGTGGATGAAGTATTCCCTTGGTAAAGTTATACCGGCCAAAGAGGTTTCCACTGGGCCTGTGCTGGAAAATATTGACAATGCGGATGCAGTGAATCTGGAAAAATTCCCGGTGCCAAAGTTTTTCCCCCTGGATGGCGGTCGATATATCGGGACAGCGGTATTCCTGGTAATTCAGGATCCGGAGAGCGGGCAGATAAACCTCGGCACCTACCGCATGCAAATGCTTGATAACAGGCGTTGCGGGGTCCAGATACTTCCCGGGAAACGGGGAGAAAGGATCATGAAGAAGTACAAAAAATTGGGTAAAAAAATGCCGGCAGCAGCTGTTATCGGCTGCGATCCACTCCTATTCATGGCCGGTGCTCTGCAGCAGGAAGGGGTAAGCCAGTATGATGTGGTAGGTTCGGTGAGGGGTGAGCCTACGGAATATATCATAAGCGACTTCAGTGGGCTGCCTGTTCCCGCCACGGCCGAAATTGTACTGGAAGGCGAAATCGACCCCGAAAACTTTCAACCGGAAGGACCTTTTGGCGAGTATACAGGCTATTATACAGACGAGATCAATAAAGAAATCAAAAAGCCGTGCCTGGAGGTACAGCGAGTTTTACATCGCAACAATGCTCATTTATGGGCCACTTCGGTTGGAAGGCCTGTTACTGATGTGCATATGCTCCTTGCTTTTACCCGTAATGCTTCCCTGTGGACCGATCTGGAAAATATGCGCATTCCCGGCATACAATCCGTATATATACCTCCTGAATCGGCAGGCCGTTTCTGGGCGATTGCTTCTGTAAAACAAAGCTATCCGGGACACTCCAACCAGGTAGCCAATGCAATTATTGCCAGCACCACGGGAAGTTACGGTATCAAGGGAGTTATAGTGGTTGACGATGATATCAAAGCCGATGATATTGGCAGGGTGCTGTGGGCTATGTCTGTGCGTTATGATCCCCTGCGTGATACAGAGATAATAAAACGGGGGCGCTCTACTCCCCTGGATCCCGCTCTTGACCCTGACTCAAACAAACTTATTACTTCCCGGATCTTAATTGATGCCACAACTCCTTATGAATGGGAGAACAAACCTCATGAGATTGCCCTGGATGAAAAAATGCTGGAGCAGGTCCGTTCGCGCTGGCGGGAGTATGGGTTTTAAGGATACATGAAGTTTTGCCCCTTACGTGAGGGCCAGATTATAGAGAAGAAGGAGGAATGAAAGTGTCTTTTGATAAAAATTGGGATGATGCTGTGGAACGGGCAAAAAAAATTAAGCTGGTTATTTTTGATGTGCATGGTGTCCTTACGGACAATACGGTGATTTACAATGAAGAGGGCAACCGACTGCGCGCTTTTTGCCATGAAGACGGTTTCGGCAGCAACGCATTAATGTTCTGCGGCGTGGAGGTCGCTGTTATTACACGTAAATCAAAAACTGTGGAAGCGCGCATGAACGATATTGGGGTGAAAAGATTCTATCAGACCAAAGAAAAAATTGTTCAGTACGAAAAGCTGCTGGAAGAGCTGCAAATAACTGATGAAGAGGTTTGTTATGTGGGTGATGAGGTTATTGACCTTGGTGTGATGCAGAGAGTGGGTTTTGCAGTAGCCCCTTCCGATGCCAAACGGCAGGCATTAGATGCTGCGCACTGGGTTACTGAAAAAGCCGGCGGCAAGGGTGTGGCCCGCGAGCTGGCGGAAATGATCCTGGTGACCCAGGGTAAGTGGGATAAATTCTGTGAGAAAGTATCAAGCAAAGGATGGTAAAAATATGGCATATCTAGACAACCGTGAGTTTATCAAAGCGTTGGATGCGGCCGGCGAACTGGTTACTATTGAGCAGGAAGTTGACTGGGACCTGGAAGCGGGCGCAATCGTGCGCAAGGTCTGTGAAGAAAAAGGGCCTTCACCCCTGATGAACAAGATCAAGGATTATCCCGGTCATCGTTACCTGGGGGCACCGTTGGCCAACTACCGCAAACTGGCCCTTAGTATGGGCATGGATGCAGACAGCAGTATTCCCCAGATTGCTGAAGAGTATTTAAAGAGGACAAGTTCACCACCAATTAAACCTGTTTTACTGCCCAAAGAAGAAGCTCCCTGTAAGGAGAATATTCTGATGGGCGAAGATGCCGATCTTTTTCTCCTGCCCGGTCCGATGGTGCACGAAGGGGATGGAGGGCGGTACCTTGCTACCTGGCATTTTGTTGTAACTAAAGACCCGGATAACGGTGATGTTAACTGGGGTATGTATCGTCAGATGGTTTATGATCGTAAAACCATGACCGGCCCCCTTCTTCCTTTTTCAGATGGAGGTAAAGTATTTCATGGTAAATATAAGCCACGGGGTGAGGCTATGCCTTTTGCCACGGTAATCGGACCCGACCCCCTTTCGGCCATCGCTGCATCAGCGCCTTCACCTATTCCGGAAACAGAGTTTACGGGAATGCTTATGCAGCAGCCGGTTTCACTGGTCAAGTGCGAAACGGTAGACCTTGAGGTGCCGGCCTATGCGGAGATCATCATTGAAGGCGAAATTCTTCCCGATGTATCCCTGGAAGAAGGACCTTTCGGTGAATATACAGGCTATCGCACTTCACCGCGTGATTTAAGGGCCGTTTATCGTATTAAGGCAATTACCCATCGCAACAACCCGATTACTACTATCTCCAACATGGGTATTCCCACCGACGAAGGGCAGTTGCTGCGCTCTTTCTCTCTGGGTCTGGAAATGGAAAAATTATTACGCAGCCAGGGTATACCTGTAACGGGTGTATACATGCTGCCCGAATCAACACACCATCTGGTGGTTGTTGGAGTGAAGGCTATTTATACAAATATTGCCACTCAAATTGCCCAGACAGTTTTTGGCAGCAAACTGGGTCCTTGGTTTCACATGGTGATGGTAGTGGATGACAAGACTGATATTTACAACGTTGATGAGGTCATTCATGCTTTAAGCACACGCTGCCACCCGATTAATGGCATTCACATTTACCAGGGTGTGGGCACGCCTCTCTATCCTTTCCTCAGTGCAGCAGAGCGTATTAAGTCGGTGGGGCCAAAGGTTCTCTTTGATTGCACTTTTCCCCTGGACTGGGATCCTCTCAATGAATTGCCAAGCCTTGTTTCTTTTAAAAATGTATACCCGAAAGAGATTCAGGAAAAGGTCCTGAACAACTGGGAAAAATACGGTTTCAAATCCTGATGAGGAGGAAATAAGATGTTTCATTACGATGTCTTTGTTGAAAAACTGAATAATCTGCCCGAAGGGGAGGAAGTGCAGCTGGCTGTCAGGGATTTGTCTCCGGGTATTCATAAATATTGTTACAGTAATGTGAAGGCCCTGGTTTCACCCGACGCTGAAAAATATGAAAACAAGCTCCAGGTTCGCTTTGGCCGCGGACAAACACACTCCAATCCTTATTCCATAAAGATTCTGGAGCAGGTGGAGAGGATCCCGGAACGCTGGAGGTAGGGTGAATTGGGGGCAGACTTACGCAGTTTTTTAAACCGTTTGAAAGAATCCGGCGACCTGCTTGAAATTGAATCAGAAGTCAGGTCGCGCTTTGAGATTACTGCTGTCCTGAAGGAAGCTTTAGGTCAGCAGGGGGCTCCTGCGGTGCTTTTTAATAACGTAAGCGGCTATCCGGGCAAAAAGGTGGTCGGCAATCTCCTGGCAAGCCGACAAAAACTTGCCCTGGCCCTGGGTTGTGCTGAAGAAGAACTTCGGGATACTTACCTGCAAAAACGGACCGCTGAACTTGAACCGGAGATGGTTAACGGAGCAGTGCCCTGCCAGGAAGAGATCATTACAGGAGAACCGGATCTTCCGTTTCTTCTGCCTGCCCCTGTTTTTCATGAAGGAGACGGAGGTCCCTACCTGACTGCCGGAGTGCTGATGGCCAGAGATCCTGATACGGGTGAGCTCAATACGGGAATTCACAGGCTGCAGCTGAAAGGAAAAAACAGGCTGGGTGTTTTTCTCTCTAATCCACCCCTTATTAACTATTTACTGAAAGCGGAACAGGAAGGAAAGCCGATGCAGGCAGTCGTGGCTTTGGGGCTGCACCCGGCCGAACTCCTTGCAGCTGCTGTATCGATAAAAAAAGATATAAAAAGCAAGTTGAATATGGCGGGAGCCCTGGTCGGCCGGCCTGTGCCGCTGGTCCCGGCCAAAACTGTTGACCTGCCTGTCCCGGCACTGGCAGAAATTATTCTGGAAGGAAAACTGTTGCCGGGCCTTAGAGAAAAGGAAGGACCATTTGGTGAGAGCAGCGGTTATTATTTTACCGCGCAAAGCCCTGTTATGGAAATAAGTGCTGTTACTATGCGCAGAAGGCCGGTGCTTTCAGTAATACCCCCCTGGGGTGTGGAGACAGATATTATTCTTTCCGCTTTTAGCGGTGCAGAACTCTGGCAGGAACTGAACAGGCTGGTACCGGGAGTGCTTGATGTGGCGTTTTTACCAGGGGCTCTTACTTTTCAGGGTGTTATCCGGGTTGCCTCTTCCCTTTCACGGCAAGAAGTGCGCCGTCTTATTTTTCTGGCATTAAATCTGGATCGACGCTTAAAGCATGTAATAGTTGTAGATGAAGACGTTAATATCCATGATTCACGCGAAGTACTCTGGGCGCTGGCAACCCGTTTTCAGGGAGGAAACGATCTTATATGCCTGCGCGGACTTGAAGGCTATGTGATTGATCCATCCGTTGAAAAGGGAGAAACCGACAAAGTGGGTTTTGATGCCACAGCCCGCCCGGGCGGGCCGGCTGCCGAGCGATACCGTCGTCTTTCCATACCCCAAGAGGCAATAACACGGGCAAAAGAACTATTACTAAAAGTAAACACTTCACAATCCAGTCTACTGTAAAGGAGGCAGCAGGCATGAAAATGATCGTTGGTATCTCAGGGGCAACAGGTGCAATATATGGTGTGCGCATTATGGAAGAGCTGAATCGTCTGGGTGTTGAAACTCATTTAATCATAAGCGATGTAGGTAAAAAAACTATTAAAATGGAGACAAAATACTGTGTCAGCCAGGTGGAAAAACTGGCAACACAGGTCCACAATATAAACAATCTGGCCGCTTCGGTTTCGAGCGGTTCTTTTCGCACAGACGGAATGATCATTGCCCCCTGCTCCATAAAAAGCCTTTCCGCTATTGCTAATTCTTATAATGCCAACCTCCTGATCAGGGCTGCCGATGTGATCATCAAGGAAAAGAGAAAATTGGTCATGGTTGTCAGGGAAACTCCACTGCACCAGGGCCATTTGCGCCTGATGAGCATGGTAGCTGAAGCCGGAGCGATTTTGCTGCCGCCCATGCCTGCCTTTTATAACCAGCCAAAAACGCTGGACGACATTATTAATCAGACAGTGGGTAAGGTTCTGGATCAGTTTCATCTCGATCATGATTTGTATAACCGCTGGCAGGGAACTGAGTGTGGCAATTGAAAGGCAGCAGGAAGTAAAGCTGATTGTACAAAAATAGTATGTAAAAAAATAAAGCTGTACATGCCGGGTTTTGCACAAAAAGGAGCTGGTTACATGGTTAATAACTCTGCCGAACTTTACTGGAACCCTGTCCTTGAGACTTTGCCCAGGGAAAAATTAAGGGTTTTACAGTTTAAGAAATTTAAACAGATTCTAGAGTGGGGCTACAATAATTCCAGGCTTTACCGTCGCATCTACGATGCTGCCGGTTTTACTCCGGGAGACATTAAAACCTGGGATGACATTCACAGCGTTCCCACCCTTCAAAAAGAGGATTACAGAGAAGCCCAGGCAAAAGAACCGTGGCCCTACGGTGACAGCCTATGCGTGCCTCTGGAAGAAGTGACGGAATATCATCAGACCAGCGGCACCACCGGCCAGCCCGTTTACCAGCCCGATACCTGGCAGGACTGGGAGTGGTGGAATGAAAGCTGGGCCTACATTCTCTGGGCCCAGGGTTTCCGCAGTACAGATCGTGTTTTCATTCCCTTTGGTTATAATATTTTTGTTGCTTACTGGGCCGGCCACTATGCCTGCGAAAAAGTAGGTTGCGAAGTTATCCCCGGCGGGGTTCTTAATACAGAGGAGAGACTGCTGAAGATTCAGGAGCTGAGAGCCACTGCTTTCATGGCTACCCCCACCTATGTTCTCAGTATGGCTGAGACTTGCCGGAATAAACTTAAACTTGACCCCCGTGAACTCGGCATTAAAAAGATCCTTTGTGCCGGGGAACCCGGTGCAAGTATCCCCGCCACAAAGCGGCGCATGGAAGAAACATGGAATGCCAAAGTCTACGATCATGTTGGCGCCACTGAAATTGGTGGCTGGGGTTACGAGTGTTCTTACCAGCCCCCGGGCCTGCATGTAAACGAAGCTTTCTTTCTCGTGGAGCTGTTGGACATAACAACGAACAAGCCCATTAAAGAGTTAAACAAACCCGGCAAAATAATTATCACTGCTTTTGACCGCTATGCCCAGCCCTGTATCCGCTTCGACTCCAAGGATGTGAGCATGTGGGGAGAAGACTGTTCATGCGGCCGCACCTTCAGAATATTAAAAGGCGGCATTCACGGCCGGGTAGACCATATTACCAAGGTAAAAGGCGTTCTCTTCAGCCCCGTCTCGGTGGAAGAAGTGGTCAGGGGCATACCTCAGTTTGCTGACGAATACGAACTGGTTGTTTCCAAAAAAGGTGATGTTGATGTGATCACCCTTAAAGTGGAACTGGCTCCTGAAGCTAATACTTCGGCTGAGCGAATACTACCCGAACTGGAAAGGCAGCTGCGCCTTAAAACCAACCTGGCCTATCAAATCGAATTCCACCCCTTTGGCAGCCTGCCCCGCTATGAGGTCAAGGCCAGGCGCTTCAAAGATCTGCGCAAGGAAGAATAAAAATATATTGGAAAAAAATATTTTTAGGGATGTGGCAAATCATGATTTCACCGGAATATAATGTAATTGAAATGGATAAGATCATCCGGGATATTAAGGCAAATGTCCTTGATTTAATGAACTTATCCGGCGGAATGCAATGCGTGGACAGAAACTGTGTGCGCATTATGGCAGGTATCAAAATGCTGGAATTGAACATTAGCGATGTCAGAGAATTACCGGAATAGATACATAGGGGATATAATGATGGCAGGAGGTAATAAGATTTGAACTACTTAATTATAGGCAGCAGCGCCGCTGCAGTAGGGGCCATTGAGGCGATCCGTTCACTAGATCAAAAGAGTGCCATTACAGTTGTAAGCCGAGAGCAGGAAGAGTATGTTTATTCGCGCCCCCTAATTGCCCACTATATTGCCGGCCGAACCAGTGACGATGAGATTTTATACCGTCCACCTGATTTCTTTGTGCAAAATAATGTTGAATATAAACCCGGCGTTACCGTTACCGGTATTGATACAGTCGCAGGACAGCTCATCACAGACAAAGGCTTTTTTGCTTATGACAGGCTGCTTATCACTACCGGTTCCAGGATAAATAGACCGACCATCAAAGGCGGAGACTTACAGGGTGTATACAGTTTTCAGACATATGCCCAGGCACGCAGCATCAGGCAAAAGCTTAAAGAGGGCACGAAGGCTGTTGTAATCGGCGCCGGGCTTATCGGTTTACGTGCTGCCCACGGCCTTGAAGAAGGAGGCGCACAGGTAACTATCGTGGAACTCCTGCCCCGCATCCTCAGCCGTGTTCTCGACGAGAACGGGTCGGAAATGATTAAAAAAGTGTTGGAAGAAGGGGGCATCAAAGTATACACCGGTTGCAGTGTAGCGGAGATGACAGGCGAAAACGGGACTCTTACAGGCATAACTCTTGATAACGGTGAAAAACTGGAAGCGGAAATTGCGATCATTGCCACCGGTGTAACCCCGGACCTTGATGCGATAAAGAACAGCGATATAAAAACCAATAATGGCATTGTGGTCAACAAGCATTTTCAAACCAACTATGCAGATATTTTTGCGGCCGGCGATGTTGCTGAAACGTATGATATCTCCAGGAACAGATCCATGGTTAATGCCAACTGGCCCAATGCTTACGAACAGGGCCGCCTGGCCGGTTTAAACATGGCCGGCCGGATGATCCCCTATGAAGGCTCCCTGGGTATGAACTCAGTTAGTTTCTTCGGGGTGCCTGTTGTTTCCCTGGGTTTGTTTGACCCCCACAGCGAAGGGGTGGATGATGCGGAAATCAAGGAAAGACTGATTCCCCAACATAACATTTATCAGAAACTCGTCTTCCGGGATAATAAGCTTAAAGGGGCTATCTTTATCGGTGATCTCGCCTACTGCGGAGCCATCAAAGACCTCATTAAAGGCCAGACCCTGGTAGGTATCATTAAAGATTCTATCCTGGAGGAGAAATATCAATTTAGTGCTTTTTTACGTAAAAAAAGATATAAGGATCTTGAAGGCCGTTTTATTGACTGGCCGCAGACTCATTCATCAGGCCAGCGCTATGAAAAAAGCTTTAACGAAGAAAGCTGGACAGAGCGGGAACGTGATAAAAGAAACTGGCAGAAAAAAGGGGAAGGGGTGAAATAAATGACTGAAAAAAGGGCACTTTGTATCAATGCTATTGTTAACCTTACTGATCGGAGCATAGAGATAACAGAAACCCCTGATGAACTGATACGTAATTTTGTGGGAGGGCGGGGGCTGAATATGCATTACCTCTACAAGTACCTGAAACCCAAAAGCGATCCCCTTTCGCCCGATAACGTCCTTATCCTGGGAACGGGCCTTCTAACAGGCACTCTGTCCCCGAATAGCGGTCGTCACAATGTTACCTGCAAATCTCCTGAATCGGGGATAATCGGTGATGCCAATATCGGTGGTTTCCTGGGGCCGGAAATGCGTTATGCCGGCTTTGACCGGCTGATCATCCTTGGCAGGGCAGACAAGCCGGTTTACCTCTACCTGGAAGACGGCAAGATTGAAATCCGCGATGCCGCCCCGTACTGGGGCCTTACCTGCAGCCAGGCCGATGCCAAATTCCGCTACGATCTCGGTTCTGATGTTGAAGTTGAACTGATTGGACCATCGGGTGAGAAAATGGTCCGTTTTGCCTGCACCCGCAGTGGAGTCAAAAATGCTGCAGGCCGCTGCGGTACCGGAGCTGTCTGGGGCTCAAAAAATTTAAAAGCTGTGGTCGCCCGGGGTAACTATACATTACCTCATGCCGATCCTGAAGGGATGCTCAAGAAATTTGTTGAACTGCGCGATTACCTTCATGAGTCGAAGGTAATCAAAGTTTTGGGCCGTGTCGGCACGCCTCTTCTATATGATGTAAGCAACTATCTGGGTGCCATACGAACCCACAACAGCCAGCAGACAGTTTTCTTCGACAGCCTAAACGCTGAAGAGGTGCACAAGTATGTAAACAAGATGCTCGGCTGTTCCGGCTGTGTTGTTCATTGCCGCCACCGAAACACCCTGGGTGGTGAAGGCCCGGAATATACCACTGAAGTGCTGCTGGGTGCCAATATTGGTGTTGCCGAAACCGGCCAGATAATCGAACTGAACAACCTGGTTAACGAGCTGGGGCTTGATGTCTCCTCTACGGGTACATATATTGCCTGGGCTATCGAGCTCTTTGAAAAGGGTTATCTCAACGAGGAAACAGCCGGCCGTATACTTCGTTTTGGAGACTTTGAGATGGCCCGGCAGCTGATCTACGATATTGCCTACCGACGCGGTTTTGGCGATACCCTGGCCGAGGGGAGCAGGCTGGTGGAAAAGTTTGGTCCAGAAACTGGCGATTTTCTCATTACTGTCAAGGGTTTGCCCCAGTCCGATCCACATGATGTCCGGTACCTCAAGGGATTTGCCCTGGGTATTGCCACTTCATCGCGCGGAGCTGACCACCTGCGCAGCAGGCCTACCCTGGAAATCCTCGATTTACCCAGTTCTTTTACTGAACAGCTATATGGGGAACCGGTGGATCCAAACCCTACTTCTTATCAAAGCAAGGCCCGTGTTGTCACTTTTAGTGAAACCATCTATGCCGTGGTCGATTGCATGGGTATCTGCAAGTTTATCTGCCATGGTTTCAACAGTCCGCGCAATCTCAATTATGACCACTTTCGCGAACTGACCAGGCTTGCTACCGGTCTTGAATTCACAAAGGATGAACTTGTTGCCGTGGGTAAAAGAGTAATTGACCAGGAAAGGCTGATCAATTACCGCGAAAAAGGGATTACCCGCAGTGATGACACGCTGCCGGCCCGCTATTTTGATGAGCCCATGCCCAGCGCCAGGGCAAAGGGCAGTTATATTGACCGGCAGCAGTTCAACAAAATGCTTGATGAGTATTATGAACTGCATGGCTGGGATAATAACGGGATGCTTCCCCAGGCCAGAGTAGATGAACTCAACCGACTCGTTAAACTTGGTTGATAAAGGAGAGAGATGAAAATGAACATCAGGCAAAAACAGGTATATTGCCGCCCTGACCTGTGCATCGGTTGTCGAATCTGTGCCAATGCCTGTGCCATTGTCAATACCGGAGGCGCCAACCCGCGCCTGGGCCGCATCACCATCAGGCAGAACCTTTTTCAGCGTTACGAGTTCCAGGAGTTATGTCGTCACTGTGAGGAACCGCCCTGTACCGATGCTTGCATGGTGGGTTGTATAGTTAAAGATTCAGAGACGGGCATCGTTAGCAATGATGATAGCTGTGTGGGGTGCTGGATGTGCATCATGGTTTGTCCCCACGGGGGCATGCGCAGGGATGTCAATAAACAGCTGGCCGTCAAATGTGATCAATGCCGGGAAAGGGAAGACGGCCCGGCTTGTGTGCAGGCCTGCCCCACCGGGGCATTGTTGTTCGAATTAAGGGAAGATGTTTCCGATGAGCCTTTTTTTAAAGGGCCAACAGTGGCATGAAAAGATTACAAAGCAGCTGCGCTTTTGGGTTAAAAGACCCGATCAAAAAGAGGGCAGCTCCTTTTTAGTACTGCTTATTTGCCGCCCATAAGCAGAACCATCACTGCTTTGGAGGTATGCAGCCTGTTTTCGGCTTCGTCGTAGACGATGGAATGGGGGCCGTCGATTACCGCATCGACAACTTCGTTACCCCGGTCGGCGGGCAGGGCATGCATGTAGTATACATCTTCTTTACCCAGGGCAATTTTTTCTTCAGTACAAATCCAGTTCCTGTTGGCTTCCAACAAATCATCACCCAATTTGTTTTCAGGGTCAGTTACCCAACTGCCCCAGTTCTTGGGGATTACCACATCGGCATCCTCGTAGGCGGCGTCCATATCATGGGTAATGGTCAGGGAACCGCCGTGTTTTGCGGCTTGCTTCCGGGACTGCTCGATAACCCAGTCAGGCAGTTCATAACCCCTGGGGTAAGCCAGCCA
>Ga0209498_1002297_pt1 | contig 11595 bp, 8 predicted proteins | sample WalLakDeSediment_FD_184131 | JGI IMG/M metagenome (GOLD analysis project Ga0209498, IMG submission 184131) | Lake sediment microbial communities from Walker lake, Nevada to study Microbial Dark Matter (Phase II) - Walker Lake 11/02/13 Deep... | ecosystem: Environmental > Aquatic > Freshwater >...
CTGAGGGGGCAAATCACGTGCCCTCGGGAAAAGCCCGCAGGCAGGCGCCCCCCGGGCAGATTTCCAGAGAAATCCCTGCACCGTTTACAAGCGGGCGTGTCAGAGCGCGTTTCCGGAGCCCTGCGGCCATCCACACCCCGGCACACCCCGACGCACGCCCCCCGCGACAAGGATCACCGCGGAGGGGGGCATCTTCTCGACAAAGGTCGGGGGGCCTTCAATCGCTGGGCGCGGAAAGGGCTCTTCACGGTCATGTACTCGACACGCGGCGTCGCCGGTGGCCGGCGAATGTCGAGAACATGACCATGGAGAGCATTCCCCGGTCCCTTCGTTCAACACGGGGTGGACCTTAGCCGACTTCGTGACCCTTGGTGCCCGCGCCACGACCCCTGCGCGCCCACTCCGGGACCCCTCCCGCAAATCCCACGGGACCCGCCCACGCCTTCACGCTTGAAGCGGTCCTGAACAGATCAACGGTGGGCAGTGTCCCGATCCTGAAGGTCTTGAACCGCTTCTTCACCGCCCCGACGTTGTCGTCGGCACGGCCGGAGTACCTGGCGCGGCCGAGGACGCGCTCCTCGAGTACCTGGCGCGGCCGAGGACGCGCTCCTCGAGTACCTGGCGCGGCCGAGGATGCGCTCCTCGAGTACCTGGCGCGGCCGAGGATCCACAACGGGAGGCAGGTCGGCCCTGGATGCGGAGCGAAATCCCCCGGCACTCGGTGGCAGCCTGGGGTTATTCTTCGTCACCGATCCCTGCGCGACCATCAGTTACCTGCGCGACCATCATTGCCGAGGCTCCGGATCATGACGGGAATTCTTGCATACCTGGCCATTGGCCTGGCCCTCCTGGCCCTCGTGCTGCTGGGTGTGGGGGTGGCGGCCCTTCGGCGCCGACGCTGGGTGGGCACGGTGGGAAGCACCGGCACGGGCCTTCTCCTCCTCTCCCTGGCCGCGCTGGCCGCCACCCTGGGCGTTTCGACGCAGGGATACCGGGCCCTTACCATGGAGGAGGTGGCCGCCACCATCACCACGCTCCCCACCGGGCCCCAGGCCTTCCAGGCCTACGTGGAATTCCCCGACGGCCGGGAGGTGACCCTGGCGGTGGCCGGGGACCAGCTCCTGGTGGACGCCCACATCCTCAAGTGGCATCCTTTCGGCAACATTCTGGGTCTCCACACCCAGTACGAACTGGACCGGCTCACCGGGCGCTACGAGGACATCGAGGACGAACGTGCGGCCACCCGCACCGTCCACTCCCTCAAGACCGACAAGCCGGTCGACCTCTTCCATCTGGTCCGGAGGTACACGCTTCTGGCCCTGCTGGTGGACGCCGAATACGGCTCCGCTACCTTCATCCGGGTGGACCGGCCGGCCCGTTTCGAGGTTCGGGTATCCACCACGGGGCTGCTGGTCCGCGACGTGGGCCTGGATCCGCAGTCGCCCTGATCGCGTAGCCATCCCGAACCGGAGCCCTGCCATGCACGACCCTCGCGCGACGCGCACCGCCGCGATCCTCCTGGCTGCCGTCGCGGCCCAGCTCCTCATGTTCAGCGTCGCCTCCGCGCAGTGGACGCATCGCTACGCCAAGCTCACGGACTTCGGCCACCAGATCTACCTGGAGCAGCACGAGCTCCCGATCCTGGCCCACGGACCGACGGACCCTGCGCCTGCGCCGGACGGAAGGCACCTGGCCTTCGCGGCCCGGGGCTGGCTCTGGAACCTGGACCTGCACACCGGAACCGCGGTGCGGCTGACCCGGGGTCCCGGAGTCGACGCCCGCCCCCGGTGGTCGCCGGACGGGGGGCGACTCGCCTTCGTGCGTGATGACGGACGCAATACGGCCATCATTGTCCTTGACCTGGCCAGCGGCCGGGAGACGCGGATCGATACCGGGGCCATCGAGCTGGACCCGGAGTTCTCCGCCGACGGAGAATCGATCGTCTACACGTCCGGCATCAGCGGCTCCCTCAGTCTCTGGCGGCATCACCTGGCCTCGGGCGCCGAGGAACGGCTCACCGACCTCCCCCAGGTGGAACGGAATGCGCGCCGCCTGGCCGGAGGCGAGGGCCTCCTCTACCTGCATGGAGCCGGACCCCACCGGGTGCTCCGGGTAAGGGACTTCGCATCAGGGTCCGACGAAGTCGCCCACGCCGAGACCCTGGTCTACCACCTCACGGCCGATGCGCATCCCGCCCGGCGGCTGATCGTCTACAGCGCCCCCATCGACAACGCCTACCACCTGTGGACGCTCGACCTGGACGATCCCCGGGTCCGGCACCGGCTCACCGACGGCGATCCCTTCGCCCTGACCCCCGCCTTCAGTGCGGACGGGAACGAGATCTTCTTCGTGGAGCTGGACGAAAACCGCCAGTTCGGCCTGATGCGCATCCCCACCCATGGCGGGTCCCCCGAACCGGTCACGATCTCGGAGTGGGAGCTGGGCGAGGCAAGCGGGACGCTGAGGGTGCATGTGGCCGATGCCGCCGGAGCCCCGGTCACCGCACGTGTGTCCATTGTTCGGGAGGATGGCCACCCCGTGGCGTTTCACGAGGATGCGACGTATTTCGACGCGCAGACCGGGCGTCACTATTTCTACGTGGACCGCGATGCGCACTTCACGCTCCCGGCGGGCCGCTACCGGGTGACGGCGGCCCGCGGGCCCATGACGCCGCTGGCGGAGTCGACGATCCAGATCGGGGCAGGGGACCTTTCCGATCCCGCCGATCCGGCCGAGGTCCGGCTCACCCTCGCGCCTGTCTGGGATGCCGGCGCCGCGGGCTACGTTTCGGCCGACCATCACGTGCACCTGAACGGCGACGGGCATCACCGTGCCACCCACGACCATGCGCTGCGTGCCATGGCCGGAGAGGACCTGGACCTGCTCACGCCCATGTCGTGGAACCGGTGGGAGCGGCGCATCGATGCCGCCATCCTGGGGGTCGAAACGGCCAGGGGCGGGCGCATCGTGGCCCAGAGCCAGGAGGTGAGGTCCCACTTCCATGGGCACGTCGGCCTGCTCGGCGTGCAGCAGCCCTACGCGCCCTGGTTCTGGGGTCCGAACAACCCGACGCTGGGGGACCCCGATCGGAGCAACGGCGAGGTCATGGCCTTTGCCCAGCGCACCGGGGCGTTCCCGACCTACGTGCATCCCATTTCGGGTGATGCGGACCCCTTCGACAACCTGGCCGCCAACCCCATCCCCCTGGAGCTCGTCTCCGACGCGGTGCTGGCCGAGCGCATCGGACTGGAAATGGTGTGCGCCTGGACCAGTCCGCTGGGCAATGCCCACCTGTGGTACCGCCTGCTCAACATCGGACGGCCCGTGGCGGCCATGTCCGGGACCGACTCCTGGGTGGACTTCCATCGCACCATGGCGGTGGGCACGGGGAGAAACTACGTGCGCCTGGACGGGGCCGAGCTCTCGGCCCAGGCCGTGCTGGATGCGGCCGCCGCCGGGAGGGGCTTCGTGACCACGGGGCCGGCCCTTCTGTTCCAGGTCGGCGCCGGTGCGCGCCCGGGCGACGTGGTCCCCGGCGGCTGGCAGGAATGGCAGGCCACCCTGGCCAGCACCGCTGACGTGGACGTGGTCGAGCTCGTGGTGAACGGCGTGATGGTGGAGCAGATGACGGGAGTCAGGGCAGGGGAGACCCGGGAGTACCAGGGCCAGGTGACCCTTCCGGCGGGAGGCTGGGTCGCGATCCGGGCCTATGCCAGCGAACTCCAGGAGGACGCCTGGCCCACCATGCATGCCCGGCCCTTCGCCCACACGTCTCCGGTATGGATCGAGGCCGTGGGCAGCACCGAGGCCGGCGCTCGCAGAGGGGCGGCCGCTGATCTGCTCCGGGCCCTGGACGCCTCCGAGCGCACGGCACGCGCGGCGTACGGCGAGGTGGAGATGCCCCGCATGCTGGGTCGTTTCGAGGAGGCGCGGGAGCGGCTCAGGGAGATGGCCCGGTAAGGGGCACGCTCTGGGGCTCGCTGCGGCGTTGGTCGTTGCTGTGCCGGTACCGTTACGTCCTCTTTGTTGACCTGTGATGAAGGGATGGCGGATGCCGGCGATCTTTCGGGGTCGCCGCATCCATCATCACCGGCACGAGGACGTGAAGCATGAACGCAGGGATCACCCGGGGTGCCGTCCCTCTTCTTCTGGTTGCGGCCGCGGCCGCGGCCTGTGCCCAGCCCAGTGCGGCCCCGGACCGGGTCTTCTGGACGCCCTATGCCCAGCTCGAATGGGGCGAGATCGGGCACTACGACATGCAGATCCACGTGCATCCGGGGCTCGGGGCGGAGCAGTACGCTCCCCACGAGACCATCGACCGGTATCATGCCGAGGGCTTCAGAATCCTCGCCTTCACGCCGCATGACTACGACGTGCCGGACGACCACATCGAGAGCCTCTACCCGTGGACCCGGCTGGCCGAGATCTACGAGACCATCAAGGACGTGGTGAACCCGACGGAGGACGACCAGACCTACGCCGAGTTCGCGGGCGGGCCCTACGAGAACCGCGATCCCGTGGCCCTGGGCATGGTGTCCGTGGATGGGAGCGAGATCTCCGGGCCTCATCACATGAACAGCCTCTTCACGAGCTTCACCACGGGGGCGAGCACCGAGCGCGAGACCATCGAGCAGATCGAGGAGCTGGGCGGGATCGCCTTCTTCAACCACCCGGGCCGGTACATCGAACGGTGGGGACTCACGGCACACTGGTACGTGGACCTCTACAAGCGCCATGACACCATGATCGGTCAGTCGATCTACAACCGGATCGACAGCCACCCCGGCGACAGGGCCTTCTTCGACCAGGTGGCCCACATCCTCGGGCCGGATCGGCCGATCTGGCTCTACGGGGAGGACGACATGCACAGCGAGAACACGCTGGGGTGGAACCGGAACGTCATTCTCCTGAAAGACTTCGAGCCCGGATCCCTGCACCCCGACATCCAGGACGGTTCGGCTCCGGATGTGAAGCGGGCACTCATCCAGGGCGAGTTCTACTTCTGGAAGCCGTCGGCGCAGTACAACCCTCGCGCCTTCAACCTGGTGGGCGTAAAGGTCGAGGACCGGGCCATCACCCTGGTGGTGGACCTTCCCGAGAAGGTCACGGAGGTGCGGTGGAGGACCCACGACCCCGAAACCGAGGAGACCGTGACCTTCCACCGGGGCTTCGACCTTTCCATGGGCGACGTGCCCGGGGGGAGCGTCTTCGTCCGGGCGGAACTGCAGGGGGAAGAAGGCACGATCTACACGCAGCCTGTCTACCTGAGATCGCCTACCTGAGATCACCTACCTGAGATCGCCCTGAACGGCCGTCGAGGGAGCGGAGGGGCCAGCGCTGGGAGCGGTCTGGAACTCCAGCGCCTCGACGCCGTTTCGGCCATTGTTCTTGACCCCGTAGAGCGCCCGATCCGCCATCCGGATCAGGTCATCCGTGGGAATGGACTCGCAGGCGGTCCAGGAGCAGACTCCCTGGCTCATCGTGACCTGGATCGTGGCCGTTCCCACCTGGAAGGGCTCCTCCGAAATCGCCCTCCGGATCCGTTCGGCGAGCCGGGCCGCCTGCCGGGTGTCGGTGTTGGGAAGGACGGCCAGGAATTCTTCTCCGCCGCAGCGACCCACGGCATCATAGGACCGGAGGCAGTTTCGAATCCGGCGCGCCACTTCGATGAGGACCTGGTCACCCGCCACATGGCCATGGGTGTCGTTCACGCTCTTGAATTCATCCAGGTCGGCCAGAATGAGGCTGAGGGGCTGCACTTCGCGGCCGGAACGATCCATTTCCCGGGAGAGGGTCTCCAGGATCGCACCGTGATTCAGGATACCGGTGAGAGGGTCCTGCATGGCCTGCAGGCGAAGTGCCTCCCGGGCCTCGATGAGCTCGTTCTGGAGATCGACGATCCGTTCGGCGGCTCTCAGGCGCACCCGGAGTTTGGCAAGATCCAGCGGCTTGCTCAGGAAATCATCCACCCCCGCGTCGAACCCGGCCAGAATATCGTGAGGCTTGGTTCGACCGGTGACCATGACCACGTAGATGTAGGGCGCGTCGGTCCGCCCCCGGATTCGCTCCGTCAACTCGAGCCCGTCCATCTCCGGCATCATCCAGTCCAGAATGACCACGTCCGGTAGTTCCGGGTTCTGCAACTTGTTCCACGCCTCGTTGCCATCGGTGGCCGTGTCGACCGAATGTCCCCAACGCCGGAGAACCGTTTCCACAGCCAGAAGGCCGAGGGGGTCGTCGTCGACAAGGAGAACATTCATGAACAGGTCTACCAGAGGTCAGCAGGAACAAGGAATGTGGGGTCCGGGCTGTCGGACTGCAGGGTCTCTGGCGGGCCTTCACGCCGGAGCGTCCTGACGCATCTCCGTGAGCAGGATCCGTGCCCGAATGTCCCCAACGAGACGGAGACCGGGGCCGGCCATGGCGTTGGGGAGAACGCGAGCCTGGAGACCTGTGATCTGTGTCTGGGTCTCGTATCTTTCCCGATCGGGGAGTATAATTACCAGAATCTCACAGCTGACCGGTCGCCGGCAGGCCAACATCGAGGCACGGGCGCGATGGAAACGGATGCCCCTGAGACGCTTGAAGCTCCCCTGGCCGACTTTCTTGCGGCACTGGGGATTGCGGCCCAACGCTTCGCCCTTTACCCGAGGAGTCACCCCATGGTCGCCGGGCTCTCCGCCACCCTCGAGGCGAAGGCGGTCAAAGCCTTTGACCGGCGGCGCGGACTCGCGGTTGCCCTGACCCCTGCCGGCCGGGATCTCGTCGTGGACGAGGCCGTCGTGCGGGATCGCAGTCCTCACATCCGGGAACTGGCGCGCCGGATCCGGGCCAGGAACCTGGCCCTGGTGGAGATCCGTCCCGGCGCGTCGGGCGAGGAACTCGCGGCTCTCTGCGGTGCGCTGGCGGAGGAGGCTCCTCCGGGCGGTCCCTCCCTCGAGGTCCCTCGCGACTCCCGCAACGTGCGGTTCCACCCGATGGAATTCGATCGGTTGATCCTGGACGACGAGGAGTATCCCGACGGGAGAACGCCATCCGCGCTGCTCTGGCTGGAGCTTGCCCGGACTGCCTTCGGTGAGGAGGGCGAGGATCCCCGCATGGCGGACCCTCGGCAGGTGGCCCGGGCGGTGGCGAACGGAGTCGGTGACGCCCGTCGTGCCCGTGAGCTGGTCAAGAACCTTCGCAGTCTCGTATCCGAACTGTCAGAGACCGACGACACCCCGGAGGCTCGGGAGATCAACGAGCGCCTCCATACTCTTATGGAGGAGTTGGATGGATCGGTCCTTGAGCAACTCCTTGCGGCTTCCCGAAATCCTGGCGAGACCGAGCTTCTGATTCGTGATGCGAGCGAAGTCTTTGGCCCCGATACCTTCCTGAAGCTCCTCCGGGCCGCCGCCCCCGAGCGAGGCGAGACCCTGTCCCCGACCCTTGCCCGCGCCCTTTCGAAAATGGCGCTCCATGCGAACAAGGGAGCCCCAGGCGTTCGAGGGGCGGTGCAGTCAGCGGTTCACGACGCGATTTCCCAGCTTCTTGGCGGAGCGCGCGTGGAGGATCCGAGCCCGGCACGCTATGCCGCCATCCTCGATGGTCTGGCCCGGCAGGCTGAACGCAGCGGATCGGGAGGCTTCCGGGAGCAACCGATCCGGGCCTGGACCCGGACCCTCCAGATGGCGGTGGAGGTGGGGACATGGGGGCCGGGGGTCTCCGATGCCGTGGCCGGAATCCTGGAGGCCGGTCAGGTGGCGACGCTCATCGAGATCCTGGAGGGGGCCCCTGACGCCAGCGAGGTCACGGAACACCTCGAGAAGTGGGTCGTCCGTCCCGAGGCGTTGATGGAGCTCGCACAACTGGAACGCCTTCCCGAGGGGCTCCTCGAGGCGCTCGTGGAGAGGATGGGCATGAACGCCATCGATCCCCTCCTGGATGCCCTGGCCCTGACGAACTCCCGCTCCACGCGGCGCGCCATGCTCTCCGTCCTTGAGGGATTCGGAGAACCCGCCGCGGTGCGCGCACTCGAGCGGCTGGACGACCCCAGGTGGTACGTGATCCGGAATCGCCTCGCGCTGGCACGAGGCCTCGCGGGCATTCCGGAAGGGATCGACCTGGAACCCTACCTGCGGCACGAGGATCATCGGGTTCGGATCGAGGCCCTCGAACTGGTTCTCCGGATCTCCGACCGGAGGGTTCCGGCGTTGATCCAGGCCCTCGAGGACATGGATCACCGCGTCGTGCTGCGGGCCCTGAGGGCGCTCCCCACCGAGATCCCGGGCGAGCCGCCACCCCCGGTGCTGGCGAAGCTCGGGCAGCTCCTTGAGTCCAGCCATCCTGCCGAGGTGCACCTTCTGACGCTCGGGGCGCTGGCGCACGCCTCCTCCCCCCAGGCACTGGACCTGCTGGTCCAACAGGTGAGCCGACGCAGCCTCTTCGGCAGGCCTCGCCTCCGAAAGGCCTCCCCCCTCGTGCAGGAAGGACTGCGTGTTCTCGCGCTCAGGTGGTCCGGGAACCCCACGGCGAAGACCCTGCTCGCGAAGGCTCTCCGGTCGCGAAACGAGTCGATTCGACAATCGGCGCTTCCCCCGGTCCCGTCATGAACGGCGAAACCCTGCTCCGCATGGCCCGGGCCCTTTCGGCCCACGGTCTCTACGAACCCGGCCATCCGGCACGGGAGCGTGCCCTCGGAACGGCGTTGTCCTCGCTGACCGGGTTCCCGGCCGGCTCCGCGACGTTTCTGGATGGCAGGGTCATCCTGGACGGGGCTCTTGAGCCGGCGTTTCGGGACTGGCCCTGGGGACGCAAGCTGGAGGCCGCGGGCATCCAGCGGATCGAGGTGGACGGAGAGGTGACCGAGGCGGACCTGGCCAGTCTTCTCGCGGCGCTCGAGCAACGACTGGAGTCCCCCGTCGGACCGGTGACGGAGGTGCGATGCGGGGCGCTCCGGTTCGGTCCCGTGGGGGCGGATATGGTGCAGAAGTGGCAGCTGGCCGGTTCCCCGGAGGACCAGCCGGGTTTCACGCTCCAGGAGGAGTCCGAGGTGGTGGCCTGGGTCTTCGAGCAGCTCAGGGTGGGCAATGCGCTGGACATGCTGGAAGTGGACATGGTGGTTCGGTCCCTCATGGCCGTGATGCAGGGGCATGGGGAGTTCCTTGTCCCCCTGGTGCGCCTCAAGGACTTTGATGCGTACACGACGGCCCACTCCATGAATGTGGCGGTACTGTCCATGGCCCTGGCCGAGTTTCTGGGTCTGGATTCCTCCGAGGTCCGGGGGATGGGGGTTGCCGGAATTCTCCACGACATCGGGAAGATGCGGGTTCCGAAGGAGATCCTGGTGAAGCCAGGAAAGCTCGACGCCGAGGAACTGGACCTGATCCGCCAGCATCCCGTGGACGGCGCTCGAATGATCCTCGCTTCGGACGTGCGCCTGGAGCTAACCGCCACGGTGGCCTACGAGCACCACGTCGGATTTCGAAAGGGTGGGTATCCCCTTTTCGGGTACCGGCGGAAATGCCATCCAGCGAGCAATCTGCTTCATGTGTGCGATGTGTACGATGCCCTGGCCACGGACCGACCGTACCGGGACGCTTGGCACCACGGGCGGATCATGGACTACGTGTCGGAAGCCACGGGAACCGAGTTCGACCCCTTCTTTGCCGGGGCCTTCGGGTCCATGATGAGCCGCTGGCAGGACCGGATCGTTCAGGTTGATTCCCCGGCCACCGCGCTGCCGGTGGGCTGACGAACGGGGTACGGGTTTCCTGCGATCTACAGGAGGGCCAGCGCCACCGGCACCCGGGCGCCCCAGGTGGCCGTCCGGATCCAGTTGGATCGGACCAGTCGACGGTGAAGCCCCGCATCGAAGCCCGAGGCCAGACGGCCGTGAAGGGGGGCCTGGATCCCCACGGTGGAGAGCCAGATCAGGCCCAGGAGCGCCAGCCCCGCAAAGGCGAGCGGGGCGTCGGCGGTGCCGAGTCGCGTCATGACGAGCCCCACGGCCAGGGCCAGCTCCACCCCCATCCCCGGGAGCACCACCCAGGTGGTGCGACGCATGTGGGCGTCCTGGTACATGCGGTAGACCTCGTTTCCGACGCCGGCCATGAGGGGGTAGTGCACCACCTGGACGAAGACGATGACCCCGGTCATGAACAGGGTCGCGGCCAGGTGGAGGGGAGGGAGCAGGTCGGCAAGGTTCGAGAGCGTCATGGCGAACCGGCTACTCCCGTGGGGTCGATCTCGTTCCGGATCCCGCGCTCGCGCCGCTTGGGCCGCTCGGGCCGCTCGGGCCTCCCTCGCCGCTTGGGCCGCTCAGGCCTCTCTCGCGGCTTGGGCCGCTCGGGCCTCTCTCGCCGCTTGGGCCGCTCAGGCCGCTCGCGCCTCCCTGACCGCCGTTGTTCAGCAACCAGCCCCTCACTACGTTGCGGACCATGGACCTTGAAACCCGCTTTCCCGACATCGGCACCAGCATCTTCACCGTCATGTCCGAACTGGCCCGGACCACGGGGGCGGTGAACCTGGGGCAGGGCTTTCCCGATTTCGCACCCCCGGCACCCCTGGTGGAGGGCCTGACCCGCGCCATGGCCCGGGGGCAGAACCAGTACGCGCCCATGCACGGGATCCAGCCTCTCCGGGAGGCCGTGGCCGAAAAGGTGGCGGCGTGGCACGGGGCCCAGGTCTGCCCCGACACCGAGGTCACCGTCACGAGCGGCGCCAGCGAGGGGATCCTGGATGCCGTGCTGGCCGTGGTGCGCCCCGGCGACGAGGTGATCCTTCTGGATCCCGCCTACGATGCCTACGGACCCGCCGTGACCCTGGCCGGGGGGCACGCGGTCCACGTGCCGCTGGATCCCGAGGACTTCCAGGTGGACTGGGCACGGCTCGAGGCGGCCATCTCCTCCTCGGGGCGCACGAGGCTGCTTGTCCTGAACACCCCCCACAACCCCTCCGGCGCCATCTGGCGGGCGGAGGACATGGCGCGGCTCGATGCCCTCCTCCGAGGCACCGACATCCTCGTGCTCTCGGACGAGGTCTACGAGCACATGGTGTTCGACGGTGCATCCCACGAGAGCGTGCTCCGTACCCCGGGCCTCGCCGAGCGCAGCTTCGTCCTTTCGAGCTTCGGAAAGACCTACCACTGCACCGGCTGGAAGGTGGGGACCTGCATCGCCCCGGCCTCCCTCACCCGGGAGTTCCGGAAGGTTCACCAGTGCAACACCTTTTCCACCTTTACCCCGGCCCAGTGGGCGCTGGCGGAAATGATCCGGGCGCATCCTGAGCATCACGAGGGACTCGGGGCCTTTCTCGAGGCCCGGCGGGACCGGTTCGCGGCTGGCCTCGCCTCCACCCGGTTCCGGCCCCTTCCCGTGGCCGGGGCCTACTTCCAGCTCGTGGACTACTCCCAGGTCTCCGATCTTCCGGACCTGGCTTTTGCCCGCTGGCTCTGCACCGAGAAGGGGGTGGCCACCATCCCCCTTTCGCCCTTTTACGCCGAGCCCCCCGAGGGGCAACGTCTGGTCCGACTGTGCTTTGCAAAGGATGACGAGACGCTGGAGGCCGGCCTGGCCCGGCTGGGCGAGGCATGAGCCAGGGCATGAGCCAGGAGGG
>Ga0209498_1002298_pt1 | contig 11592 bp, 10 predicted proteins | sample WalLakDeSediment_FD_184131 | JGI IMG/M metagenome (GOLD analysis project Ga0209498, IMG submission 184131) | Lake sediment microbial communities from Walker lake, Nevada to study Microbial Dark Matter (Phase II) - Walker Lake 11/02/13 Deep... | ecosystem: Environmental > Aquatic > Freshwater >...
TCTGTTTTCTTATCAACGTAGCTCTAACCACCCCCCGCTTCACTTCGTTCCGCGGGGTCCTCAAAATGGCAGTCACTCAGCCGGCTCCGCCGTCTTCGTGAGCCATTTTGGGATGAGCTACTCCGGCTTAATATCTGTTTTCTTATCAACGTAGCTCTAACCACCCCCCGCTTCACTTCGTTCCGCGGGGTCCTCAAAATGGCAGTCACTCAGCCGGCTCCGCCGTCTTCGTGAGCCATTTTGGGATGAGCTACTCCGGCAATTCTGAACACATAATATAAGCCGAAAAACCGATAAAATCAATAAACACGTTGAAGTTTTCATCTTCTTTTACTATAATGTAACTCTTAACACAAAATCACTCAATCATTATATGTACACGTATGCCGGTTGCAGTAAAACCTGAACAATGGGTGCTTAACCCGCCGAAAGTCGCATCGCTCGGTGAATCTTTCCGGCGGTGCAAACATATCGCCAGAAAGCATTATGAGAACTTTCCTGTCGGTTCGATACTTATTCCCCGGCATCTGCAGCCGTTCGTCTTTGCTGTCTATGCCTTTGCCCGTACCGCTGATGATTTTGCCGATGAGCCGGGATACTCCGATGCGGAACGGATTTTATATCTAAACGAGTGGGAAGAACTATTTCTCCGCTCTCTCGAATCACGTACGCGGCATCCAATTATGTGGGCAGTTACGGAAACCATACGCGCGAAGGATCTGCCGGTCCAGTTGTTTCTCGACCTGCTGTCTGCTTTCAGGCAGGATGTGACCGTCAAGCGATACAAAACGTTTCGTTCCGTTCTGGATTACTGCCGGCGGTCGGCTAATCCAATCGGACGTCTGCTGCTGATGATTTTCGGCTATCGTGATCCGAAGCTGTTCCCGCGGTCAGATGCGATTTGTACCGCTCTGCAGCTAACAAATTTCTGGCAGGATGTCTCTGTCGACATCAAAAAAAACAGGATTTACCTTCCCGATGAAGATATGTTTTCATTCGGGGTGAGTGAAAACGATTTGGTATTAACAACGGCAGGAAGGCATTTGAAAGATCTTATTCGGTTTGAAGTAGAACGGACCGCCGGTATGTTTAAAATGGGAAGACCGTTGCTGAAAAATATTCGCGGGCGATTCCGGTATGAGATCAAATGTGTGCTGATCGGAGGAAATACTATTCTCCGAAAAATAGAGAAGAACGATTATGATGTGCTGAAAGTCCGGCCGACGTTATCGTTCCGGGATACTCCCTCGTTTATATATCAAATTTTTAAATAAGTAATTCAGATCGAGACGATGTCAGCTGAAACTGCAACTGCCATAACCAAGGGAAGCCGTTCGAGTTTTTATTACTCGTTCAATCTTCTTCCGAAAGAGAAACGGGAGGCGATATACACCGTTTACGCGTTCTGCAAGAAAACAGACGATATCGTTGACGAACACAACGGAAGTATGCTCGAAAAAGAACGGCTGCTCAGCACGTGGCAGCAGGAGCTTGATAAATCTCTGAACGGCGGATCATCAAATCCACTGTTGAATCTGTTGAACCAAACCGCGAATAAATTCAAAATACCGGTTGAACATTTTTATGACCTGATAAAGGGCGTGGAAATGGATCTCAAAAAAAACCGGTATGATACATTCGATGAATTATATACGTATTGTTATCGTGTCGCTTCGACGGTCGGTCTTATGTGCGCCGAAATTTTCAGTTATACAAAGGAACACACAAAAGACTATGCAGTTAATCTGGGAGTTGCATTGCAGCTTACCAATATCATTCGTGACGTGAACAGCGATCTGAAGCGGAACAGGATTTATCTCCCTCAGGAAGATCTAAAACGGTTCAACATTTCCGAAGAGGATTTGCGCAATCAGGTACACGATGAACGGTTTGTGGGCATGATGCAGTTCCAAGCCGAAAGGGCACGCCGGTATTATGAAAAAGCCAATGAGCACCTCGCCCCCGAAGACGAGAAACATTTCTTCGCCGCACGCATAATGGAAAAGATTTATTTTTCTGTACTCAGGAAAATCGAGCAGAGTAATTTTAATGTGTTCCACCGAAAAATTCGCATAGGCCGACTTCGTCAACTCATTATTGCATTGCAAATCTGGATCCGTAACAGGATACTCCCGGATCGATGAAAAAAGTAATCATCGTCGGCAGCGGCTTGAGCGGTCTTGCGGCGGGAATAAAACTCTCCGCTTCAGGCTATAGAGTCAGGATTCTCGAGCAACGTTCATTCCCCGGCGGGAGAACCTATTCATTCCGCGACAAACAATCCGGCGATATCGTTGATAACGGACAGCACCTTCTTCTGGATTGTTATACCCATACCTTAAAATACCTTTCGATCATCGGTGCGCAGAATCTCGTAAAAACCGAACCCGAACTAAACATTATGTTCGTTCATTCTAAGGACGGCAGCGCGCATCTGCGCGTCTCGCGTAAGATAAGTCCGCGTGCAGCGTTGATCGGCGGACTGAGTGCTTATTCATTCCTGTCGTTTTCCGACAGATTGAAACTACTCAAGATAGGTCATCAACTATTTCATGCCAATGAAAAGTATCTCGATGGGATCTCCGGTCTGACGGTGGAAGAATGGCTGAATAAAAATAAACAGAGCGAAAGACTCAAAAAGAATTTCTGGTATCCGTTCGCGATATCGATTATGAATGAATCGGTCGATATTGCATCGGTTGAGGTTTTTATACGATCGATGAAACTCGGAATTTTCGATACCAAAGGTCCTGCAAACATCGTTACACCGCTTCGGGGGCTGAGTGATGTCTTCGTAACTCCCGCGGTAACGTTCATTTCAAAGAACGGTGGATCGGTCGATTGTTCACGCAGAATGACTGACCTCGTTACAATTGAACGAAAGGTTACGGGAGTGAAATTGCAGAACGGCGAAAGTGTCACCGGCGATGCGTTCATTGTAACGGGTCAGCCTTTCCATCTCGAACCGGCGCTAAAACAAGCCGGTGTGAATTATCAGGATGATCTGACGTATACACCGATTATTACCTGCAATATATGGTTCGATCGTGAAATCGATATACCGCCGAGGACGGGAATGATCGATACCGAGTTTCACTGGGTATTTAAAAAGGACAATTCATTCGCCGGTAACGACGGACATGGATATCTTTCGCTCGTCATGAGCGGAGCGCGTAAGTATGTCGCCGTCGGTCAGAAAGCGTTGATGAATCTCGCGTTGAATGAGCTCCGTGCATGTTTCCCGAATCTGCGCGATGCGAATGTAATCCATTTTCAGATCATCAAAGAACGAAGGGCAACGGTATCGATATCGCCGTCTGTGCAAAAAAGACGACCGGGAAACCACACGCAATTTGAGAATGCATTTATCGCGGGGGACTGGACGCAGACACATTTGCCGGCAACGATCGAAGGAGCGATTATGAGCGGGTTTACGGCGGCGGAGAGGGTAATGGCATGTGACTGATTATTTTAACAGATCCTCGGTAGCTGTTCGCCTGCCAGCATATCGACCACGCGGCTTCCGCCGATTGTCGTCTTGAGCAAAACAAATCCGTGATGGTCATCCACTACTTCTCCTATGATACGCGCATCTTTTCCCTGCGGATTTTTATGCATGGCCTCCAGGATCGCATCGGTTTCTTCGGCGGGTACGACTGCTAACAATTTTCCCTCGTTCGCAACATAAAGCGGGTCGAGTCCGAGAATCTCACACGCCGCTTTGACCGCTTCGGGAACGGGAATCATCGATTCGTGGAGAATAATGCCTTTCTGTGCAGACTTAGCGAGTTCATTGCAAGAGCTTGATAAGCCGCCGCGGGTAGGATCGCGCATCCAGCGGATATTCTTACTGACATTGAGCATGTCCCGTACGAGGTGATTCAACGGCGCGGTATCACTCTGAATTTCCGTTTCGAATTCCAGGCCTTCCCGTATCGACATTATAGCGATCCCATGTTCACCTATCGGACCGTTGACGATTATTTTATCACCGGGGCGCACACGTTGAGGGGAAATATCTACATCTGCATCGACCACCCCGATACCGGATGTGTTGATGAATATTTTATCGCCTTTCCCTTTCTCGACTACTTTCGTGTCGCCGGTGACGAGTTGAACGCCTGCATATTCACAGGCGCGCTTCATATCGGAAACGATTCGTTCCAGTTCATCTACCGGCATCCCTTCTTCAAGGATGAGGCCTGCGCTTATGTATAACGGCCGGGCGCCGCCGACGGCAAGATCGTTCACCGTTCCGTTTACCGCAACATCACCGATGCTGCCGCCCGGGAAAAAGATAGGGTTCACCACATACGAATCGGTTGTGAAGGCGATGCGTATTCCGTTAATATTTACCACCGCCTGATCGCCGAGCGGAGAGAGGAATTCGTTCCGAAAAGCGGGGAGGAACAGGGATTCTATAAGCTCGGCTGATAACTTACCGCCGCTCCCATGGCCGAGGATTATCTTTTTATTACTGTTTGGTTGTTCCATCACAATGTTCCCTGCCGGTACCGCCCGTAGTTATAATAAGCCGCACATGCACCCTCCGACGATACCATAGTTGCTCCAAGCGGTGTCATTGGAGTACACTCCTTCCCGAAAGCAGCACATTCGTGCGGTTTCTTTACTCCCTGTAAAACCAATCCGCTGATACATATCTCGGATTCTTTCGATTGAATGTCTGATATCTCCGAAAATACTATCTCGGCGTCGTGTGCCGCAAACTCATCTTTTAACCGATAGCCGCTTTTCGGGATGACCCCGATCCCTCGCCAACTGCGATCGCCGATCTCGAAGACTTTGTTTATTGTCTCCCTGGCCGGTATGTTCCCTTCACGGGTTACGGCCCGGCTGTATTGGTTCTCTATCTCATATCTTCCTTCCTCGAGTTGTTTGATGAGCATATATATACCCTGCAGCAGATCGAGCGGTTCGAAACCGGTCACGACCATCGGGACTTTATATTTTTGCGCCATGGGTTCGTACTCTTCATATCCCATAACCGCACAAACGTGTCCCGCCGCGATAAAACCCTGCACGCTGTTGAACGGTGAATCGAGCACCGCTTCCATTGCAGGCGGCACGAGAACGTGTGAAACGAGCATCGAGAAGTTATTCAGACCGAGCTGTTTCGCCTGCCAGACAGCCATTGCATTTGCCGGCGCGGTGGTCTCGAATCCCACAGCGAAGAAGACTACTTTTTTATCGGGATTTTTCTGTGCGAGCTTCACTGCATCGAGGGGTGAATAGACAATTCGGATATTACCGCCGTCCGCTTTCACCGAGAAAAGATTTTTATGTGAACCGGGTACGCGCAGCATATCACCGAAAGATGTGAAGATGACGTCCGGCCGCGAGGCGATCTCGAGTGCCTTGTCGATCATCTCGAGCGGAGTAACACAGACGGGACACCCCGGACCGTGAATTAAAGTAATCTGTTCCGGCAGAAGCTGATCGATTCCGGTTTTGACGATTGTATGTGTTTGTCCGCCGCACACTTCCATAATCGCCCACTTCTTTGTGGTGATACTACGAATTTTTTCAGCCTGTTTTTTGATAAGGTCGGCGTCGCGGTATTCGTCTATATATTTCATTCAACGTCCTCGCCGCCGAGTTCTTCGCCGAGCGCGCCTATCTGTCGGAGGTAGGAGAGTGTTTCCATTGCTTCCTCCTCGTTTAGTTTGCTGATGCCGAATCCGACGTGAACGACCGTATAGTCGCCGATTTTACATTCGGGGATGTATTCAAGACAAACGGTTTTGACAACACCGCCGAAATCGACCTTGCCCATTTTCAATCCGTTTTCATCGAACGTTTCGGTAATTTTACCCGGGATCCCTAAGCACATATTTTCACCTTTTGGTTTGATTTAATAATAGCCTTTTAAAAACTTTCTTTGTCATTAACAAAGAAGTACACAATAAACAGTAGACAGTAGACAAATGTCAACTGTCAACTGTCTACTGTTTACTGCCTACTGATCGCCTACTGCTTTACTCATTGCAACAACCGCCTGCCCCAGCGCCAGGCCGCCATCATTTGGCGGTACGCGGGAATGTGTATATACGTGCATTCCCCGTTGCGTCAGAAAATTCACTGATTTTTTAAGGAGCAGTGCATTTTGAAATACACCGCCGCTAAGAGCTATATTTTTTAAACCCGTTTCTTTTTTTATTCGTTCCGAAACATCCGCTATGATATGTGCAATCGTGTTATGAAACTTTCCCGATATCGTATGCATCGTCTCGCCTCTGCGGATGTCATCTATAATATTTCTCACGATTCCCTGCCATTTGACTATACAGGGTGTTTGTGCCGTGTCTATATCGTAATCGTAGATTCCCGCCGCATGTTCGTCCGCGATCATTTGGAACTCTATTGCCGCCTGTGCTTCATAGTTGATGGTATTTCTGAGATTACAGATTGCAGCAACGCCGTCGAACAATCTTCCCGCGGCAGACGTGAGCGGCGAGTTTAATTTTTGTGTAATCATCTTATCAAGCAGCGGCAGAGCACTCCTGTCCGCGAGCGATCGCATAAATGGAATATCAGGATTTTTTTGTTCGATTCCAAAAATTTCATGCAGGAGAGCGTACCCGATCCGCCAGGGTTCTTTTATCGCCTTTTCACCCCCCGGCAACGGGAAATAATCAAAATGGGCGATCCGGTCGAATCTGTTCTGTGTCGCTACCATAAATTCACCTCCCCAGATGGTGCCGTCGATGCCGTAACCGGTGCCGTCGAACGAAACGCCGATTGTTTCTCCGGTCAGATTATTCTCGGTCATACAGCTAACAATGTGCGCGTGGTGATGCTGTACCGGTATTTTCACGGGTATGTCGCTCTCAAATGCATATTTCGTCGACAGGTATTCGGGGTGCATGTCGTATGCGAGAATTTCAGGAGTAATGCTGAAAAGATTTTTAAAGTGTTCGATGCCTTCGGTAAATGAATGCAGTGTTTCGTAATTTTCCAGATCGCCGATATGATGGCTCAGAAAAGCGAAATCATCCCTTAAAAAACAAAACGTATTTTTCAGATGTCCGCCGACGGCAAGAACCGGTTGTTTCGTGTGTATATGCAACTTTATCGGGTAGGGGACATAGCCGCGCGAGCGGCGGAGCATTGTCTGCCGGTTATGTAAAACGGCGCCCACGCTGTCGTCGCAGCGCATGTGGATTTCGCGATTGTGAACGAGGAAATAATCTGCTATGGTATCCAATCGCCCGAACGCATCCGGGTCTTTATATGCGATCGGTTCCTCGCTGATGTTCGCGCTCGTCATCACTAACGGCATAGCGGCATCGCGGAGCAGTATGTGATGGAGCGGTGTGTAAGGAAGCATCACACCGATATAGTTGTTTTGAGGCGCCACATGTTTACTTATCGGAGAGTTGCTTTTCCTTTGTATGAGAACAATCGGGTGACTGATCGATTGGATGAATGATAATTCGTCTTCGGAGGGATTGCAGATTTTATGCAGCCAATCGATATCGGGGATCATAACGGCGAAAGGTTTTTCGATACGCCGCTTACGTTCGCGGAGCGTAGTAACTGCATTGTCGTTTGCTGCATCGCACGCCAGATGATATCCGCCGAGTCCTTTGATTGCGAGAATGTTGCCGTCTTTTAATAATCCTGCAGCGTAGTGCAGAATATCCTCAGCATCCGGTTTATTCCTTTTATTGTCCAGTAATGTCAGCATCGGTCCGCAGCCGGGACAGGCATTCGGTTGTGCGTGAAAACGGCGGTTCCCGGGATCGAGATATTCGCGCTTACAATCGGGACACATTGGAAATACCGACATCGTGGTTTTCGGACGGTCATACGGGATATCCTGTATGATCGTAAACCTGGGTCCGCAATTTGTGCAGTTAATAAAAGGATACCGGAACCGGCGGTCGTCCGGGTTGAATAGCTCGTGTAAACAATCATCGCAAACCGCGACATCCGGTGAGATGAGGGTGAACCGTTCGTCGCTGCCGTTGCTGTGCTCTATCATAAAACCCGCACGTCCTTTGGCCGGTATCGATTGAATCTCAACTGCATCGATGAGTGCAAGGGGCGGGGGGGATTGTTTGATCGATTGCGTAAATGCTTCCAGTGATGCATCATCGCCTTCGGCAATAATTTCAACGCCGAGAGCGTTGTTGCTGACCGTCCCTGTAAGTCCGTAATTTTTCGCTAACCGATAGATAAACGGTCTGAACCCGACCCCCTGGACTATGCCTTTAACTATTATCTTTTGTGCAATCATAGAACCAGCAACCAGCAACAAGGAACACGCAACCAGCGATTCATTTCAAAACCTGTGACTCCAGCCACGCACACCATTCGTCGATCCCTTCACCGGTGGTGCAGGATGTCCTGAATACTTTTAATGAAGGATTAATTTGCAGCGCGTTTTTTTCAAGTTGGTCGATGTTGCAATTCAGGTAGGGGAGAAGATCGATCTTGTTGATTATCAATACCGAGGAATTCCTGAACATATTCGGATACTTGACCGGTTTATCATCACCTTCGGTTGTGCTGACGACCACGACTTTATGGGCTTCACCGAGATCGTAATTGGAAGGGCAGACGAGGTTGCCCACATTTTCTATGACCAGCAGTTGTATGCCCGCGAGATCGACGTTCTCCATAGCATCCCGGACAAGCCGGGCTTCGAGGTGGCATCCGCCGTGTGTGACGATTTGAACTGCCGGTACGCCGAGCGCGGAAATCCGCCGTGCGTCGTTATCCGTCTGAACGTCTCCCTCGATGACGGAGATATTCAGTTTCCCTTTTAAATGACCGATTGTTTTCTCGAGTATACTCGTTTTGCCCGAACCCGGGGAGCTGACGACGTTGATCGTGAAAACCTTATTGCTGCTGAAATCATCGCGGTTCTTTTGTGCGATCTGATCGTTCTTTTCGAGCACTTTCCGCTCTATGGTGATGACACTCATGATTCCTCCTGTGGTGGATCTTCAAGTTCAATTTCGGTTATCTGTAATTCAGTGCCCGAGAGTGTATCGACATTTACGCTGCCGCATTCGGGACATACAAAAAAAGGTTCATCGAGAGTCGATTCCGCTTTGCATTCTTTACATCTAATAATAAGAGGTACAAATTGCATATGCAAGTTTGCATCAACTAATCCCGGGGTGTCGGCCGCGATAACACGGAAGCTGAACTCCAGGGAGTCCGGTACAATACCCGACATTTTACCAATTTTGAGGTTGACGATTTTCACGCCGGCAGCATGATCTTCCGGCAGGTACTGGATCACGATATCGATTATATTTTGTGCAACGGACATTTCGTGCATGGCGATTCCGGGAAATAGTGGTTAATTGGTTATCTTGCCTGGCACCTACAGTATGTTAATAGTGATTAACAATATAATTTGAAATTCAGTTTTAAGTGGCTGGTGCCAGGCAAGTTTGTTGCTCATATGCAATTAGTTGGTATACCATAAACATGCCCGGCACTATTGCTTTTAACTCTTTCAATTTACACAATATTTCATTTCAACTCTTATGGTAAGTGCCAGGCATGTGTTGCTTACCCATCGCCATTCAGCACTTGAATCGCCCTGTCGACCGATTTATGATCGCCGACGAGCACGTACGTATCGTGTGCGGTGATTTTCTCCGACGGCGCCGGACTCGTAATGGTCTTTCCGTTCCTTACAATTGCGATAATCGTTGCATCTGTCCGTGCCCGCAGGTTTAATTCACTCAATGTCTGACCGATGTGCGGGTTATCTTCGTCGACATAATACTTTTCAGTTATACCCGCAGCAAGGATCTCATCGATGTGCGTGAGCGAACTGATCCCCGATCCCTCGCTGACCATCATTTCATATGACTCGCTTCGTAAGATAGCCATCTGTTTCAAAATGACATTGACCGGAATGTGATAGTTCTCCAGTACCTTGCGGAATATCTGTAAAGATGTCTCAAACTCTTCCGGAATCACTATATTCGCTCCGTGCTTTTTTAACTCTTCGATATTTTGTGTATCTCTTGCGCGGACAATCGTAAAAATGTTCGGATTCATTCGGTTGGAGAGTTGCAATCCCGTTGCGGTCGCGCCGGGATCCGAAATCGCAAACACGATACAGCGGGCGTTTTTAATAGAAGCAAGTTCGAGCGTATCCCGTCTGGTGACGTCTCCGAAAATGACATTCTCCTTTTTCCCGGATAGCCGGCTCACCAGCTCCGGGTTGAGTTCGATGATAATATACGGTATACCCGTTTCTTTGAGCACCCGGGTTACATTCTTTCCGTTCATTCCGTATCCGACCACAATGACATGGTGTTTCAGAATTCTGTTTGTTGTTTCGCTCCATATGGCCCCGGAGGTAGTTTGCATACCGCTCACCTTTGTCGCGAGTGTCGGTGCAATATGCATGAGAAAGGGGGTCATCATCATCGTAAAGATGGATGAAAAAAGAAATGCCTGGTAGTATTCCGCTGTCAATACATTATTTGCCAATCCGATCGATGCAAGAACAAAAGAGAACTCCCCGATCTGAGCCAGACTCAATCCGGTAATGAGTGCGGTACGCACCGGGAATTTCATAAATGTTATGACCGCAACCACTATGCCGCATTTAATGACAACAATCCCGACGATCAGCGTAATAATTTCTACCGGAACATCGACCAGGATTTGGACATTCAGCAGCATACCGATAGATACGAAGAAGACACTGATAAAAGCGTCTTTCAGAGGGATGATGTCGGCAAATACCTGATGAGTATATTCGGATTCCGATATCATTAAGCCTGCTATAAATGCTCCGAAGGCGAATGAAAGTCCGGCTATCTCGGTCAGATATGCCGTGGCAAGTATCAATAAGAGAGTCCCGATCGTGAAAATTTCCCGGATGCGAAGCCGGTCCATATAATAGACGATTTTTGGAATAAAAAAGCGCGCGAGAACGACAATAACGGTGACCGCAACGAGGGCAACGATTATTTGCAGACCGATGGTTTCCGGGCGCACCTCATCGGTGATCCCGAGGAGAGGTACGAACAGGATCATCGGGACGATTGCGAGATCCTGAAAGACCAGCATACCCACAGCTATTCTGCCATGCGGTGCTTCGACTTCTTTTTTTTCTTCGAGGAGTTTCAGAACGATTGCCGTACTCGATAAACTCAGGAGCATACCGAAAAAAACGCTTTGCTGAAACGGCACACCGATCAGGTGGAAAAATAAAGCTGAGATTAAAATAGTCAACCCGACCTGCAGGCCACCGGCGATGATCAACAGACGTTTCATCTGGATTAATCTTTGCAACGAAATTTCAAGACCGATCGCGAAGAGCAGCAGTATGACGCCGATCTCGGCAAGGAGTTCAACATTTTCCAGTTCGGTAATGAATCTGAAACCGTACGGACCGATAAGGATACCCGCGAGCAGAAATCCTGCTAAGCTCGGTATTTTGAATTTGTTCAAAATGTATACAATCGGGGCTGCTACACCTAGTATAATGACAACGTCCCTGATTATTGTATATTCCTGCAATGTGTTATCCTTTTTCCGTTACTTTTAATTCACCGTTTAAATAATTTATTGCAACGTCGACCGATCTGT
>Ga0209498_1002299_pt1 | contig 11586 bp, 5 predicted proteins | sample WalLakDeSediment_FD_184131 | JGI IMG/M metagenome (GOLD analysis project Ga0209498, IMG submission 184131) | Lake sediment microbial communities from Walker lake, Nevada to study Microbial Dark Matter (Phase II) - Walker Lake 11/02/13 Deep... | ecosystem: Environmental > Aquatic > Freshwater >...
ATGAGGTCCTCGGGGGTCACTGCCATGCGCCGGCGGTACTGTTCCTCCAGAAACTGCCACTCGTGAGCCACTTCCATCCGGGCCAGGGACCCGGCGATCCCCGTCCCCCGGAGGCTCTGCAGGTAGCCGGCCTCCTCCTGGTTCTTCACCCGCTGAAGGAGGTCAGGATCCACCGCTACGGTCTTGGCAAGCTCCAGAAAAGACCAGAGCTCCCGCTCCATCTCCTCGGAGGAAATCACAGAGCGGCGCGCCACCTCCTTCAGGGTGGCCGATACCCTGAAGGCCCCATCGTACATGGAGGTGGAGGCCCTGGCGCTCACGTTGGTGGCCACTTCCCGGTCCACCACCAGCCTTCGGTGCATCTCTCCCGAGCGGGAGCTCAGGACCTGGCCCAGCATGTAGAGAGGTGCCAGATCCTCATGCCAGAGGGGCGGGACGTGGAAGAGGATCTGGACGGACGGATCCGTAGCGGCTCGGCCGTAGACCCGCTTCTCGATGTAGGGAGTTCGGAAGTCCGCCCCCACCGTCTCCAGGTAATAGCGGGGATTGGGCTCCCGGGTCCGGACCCGGGGGGACCTCCCCTGGGCGGGAATGGCCCCAAAGTGCTTCTCCACCAGGGCCATGACGGCGTCAACGTCGATGTCGCCGGCCATGACCAGGACCGCGTTGTCCGGACGGTAGAAGAGGTCCCGGTACTCCTGCATCTCCTGCCGGGTGATCTTGCTCAGATCCGACATCCACCCCAGGACCGACCAGGAGTAGGGGCTGGCGGCGTAGAAGGTGGCGTTGAGCTGCTCGCCGAAGAAGAACCCCGGGCGGTTCTCGCTCATCCGCCGCTCCTCCGTGAGGACGTCCCGCTCGGCATAGAACTCCCGAAAGACGGGGTTGGCCATCCGGTCCGCCTCCAGGGCCAGGAAGAGCTCGATCTTGTTCTTGGGAAGAGTGACGTAGTACTGGGTCATCTCCTGCCCGGTGGAGGCATTGATCCCCGTGCCCCCGGCTTCCTGGTACGCTCCCCAGAGCTCCTCCCCGATCATGGTCTCCCGGCGCTGCTCGTCGATGAGCTCGGCGATTCGGGCGTTCCAGGCCACGATCTTCTCGTCGTCCCGGCCCCTCACCTTGGACTCCTCCTCCACGATGAGGGCCATCACCGAGTCGATCTGGCGCATGATCTCCAGGTCCCTGTCCAGCGTGCCGGGCTTGACCCCCACGCTGTAGGTCCCTTTGAACATCATGTGCTCCAGAAAGTGGGAGATGCCCGTGATCCCCGGGCGTTCGTTCACGGACCCCACTCGGTAGGCCAGGATGCCCCGGATGAGGGGGCTCTCGGGCCGCACCACCATGAGGACCTTCAGCCCGTTGTCCAGGACCCTTTCCACTACATGGTCCGTGAGGCTCGCCCCCTCCTGGGCCTCCGACCTCGTCAAGGCTCCTGAAAGGGTGAGGCCCACGAGGAGCAGCGCGACGGATCGTGGGAATCGTGGTCTTCTCATTCCATCCTCCGCAGGTTGAGCGGTGTCATGAAGACGTCCCGGTCTTTCGCCAGGGCCTGGTATTCTACCGCTGCCCGGGGGGCGGAACCAGAAGGGTAACCAAATTGACGGACACGGACGGGCCCGGGTTCCAGATCCCCTCAAGTGCCGTTAGATTTGCCGCTTCGTTGCGATTGCCGCGCAGGTCATGGCCGGGGAGGGACTCCACGCCCGGCAGGCCATTGCCGGCAACCGACCCCACGCCCGAGGGAACGGCGTGGGGTTTCTGTGTGTGGAAGATGGAACGTGAGCGGGCCATGAAGATCGGGCTTGTTGGTTTCGCGGGGTCGGGAAAGACCACCGTGTTCAATTCCATGACGGGGCTGGGCGCGCCGGTGGGCTTCGGGGGAGAGGTGCGGATGGGCACGGTGAGGGTGCCGGACCAGCGCATCAGCCGCCTCTCGGGCGTCTATTCTCCCAGGAGGACCACCTTCGCCGAGATGAGCTTCTGCGATCTCCCGGGGGAGCACGGGGCCGAGAATAGAGGCCTGTCCACCCGCACGCTCCAGCAGATCCGGGATCAGGACGCCCTCTGCCTGGTCGTGCGGGACTTCCAGAATCCGTCCCTTGACGCCCGCCCCGATCCCGTGGCCGAGCTCGACGCCTTCCACACCGAATGCGTCTTCGCGGACCTGGAAATCGTGGAGCGGCGACTGGACCGAGCCCGGAAGGAGAGGGCCCCGGCACAGGAGCTCACCGCCTTCCAGAAGATGCTGGTGACTCTGGAGGAGGAGCGGCCCCTGCGCTCCCTCCCCGCCCAGGAGTTGAACCGGGAGTCCATCCGGGGGTTCGGACTCCTGACAGACCGGCCCCTCCTGGTGGTCGTGAACCGGGAAGAGGGCCGGGCCTCGGAGGACCTTTCTCCCGCCCTCGCCCGGCGCCTGGAGGACCTCAACGCCGCCGGGCTCTCCCTCTCGGCCGGTGTGGAGGCCGACCTGGCCACCATGGACGCACTCGAGCGGGACGCCTTCCTACAGGACATGGGCCTCTCCGAGCCCGCCCTGGGCCGGTTCATCCGGACCGCCTACGGACTGGTGGACCTCATCTCCTTCTTCACCGTGGGCCCCGACGAGGTCCGGGCCTGGACCATCCGCCGGGGCACCAACGCCCGTAAAGCCGCCGGAAAGATCCACTCGGACCTGGAGCGGGGGTTCATCCGGGCCGAGGTCATCCCCTACCAGGTCTTCATCCGCCTCGGCTCCGAGCAGGCCGTGAAGGACGCCGGCCTCCTCCAGGTCCAGGGCAAGGAGTACGTGGTCTCCGACGGCGACCTCATGAACATCCGCTTCAACGTATAGGTCGCGCTGGGTGGGGCACGCCACCCCTCTCGGCCCCGTGAAGTGGCTGGCCAAGAGGGGCCCGCCGACCCTTGAATCCACGTTGCCTCGACTTCCGTTCGGTGCTACGATGCGGCTGGAGACTCCCTCCGTTCCAGAAGAAGCAACACAGCAAGTCCCAGTGGAGGATCGAATCGTGAAGTGGAGTGCCCTGACATTGATTGACTCACCCGGAGTGCTGCAGGGCTTCAGATCCAGCCAGATCTCTTTCCGGGCCGGGGTGGCAAGGGCCTTCTCTCTCACTCTTCTGGTCGTCTCCATCTTCGGCTGCAACACTGAGGTGGGGGAGAAGGAGCTCGCACGTCACCCCATCGTCGACTCTCTCTCCATCGACCCGGCGGGAGCGATTCGTATCAGCAGGAGCCCCGTAACCCATGGACCTCTTGCTTCCTTCGGAGAACGACTCAACGCTCGGCACTCGCCGGTCATGATCGGCATCCTTGAGGGAGAGTCGGAGTACCTCCTCGGGCAAGTGGGCGGGGGCGCCTTTCTGGGTGACGGGTCCTTGGCTGTGCTGGATCGGCAAGTGCGCCTGATCCGGGTCTACGACCCACGAGGGATACATGTCCAGACGCTCGGTGGGCCTGGCGAAGGGCCGGGTGAGCTGAACGCGCCCATGGCGGTTGTGGCGGCAGGCCCTTCGGAACTATGGGTCGTGGATGGCGCGCGGATGATCCACCGATTCTCCCTGGTCCAGGGGAAGCTGGCCTTCCATGACCGGATCACCCTGGAGTCGTTTCCCAGGGACGCGTGTGCCGTGGGTGAGTCCATCATCCTGCATGCGCCGGGACACATGCCCGATGCTGGTGCTTCGGACGTCCTCTTCCGCCTTGATCGTCACGGCGCCCCTGAGGCCCAGTTCGCCGCCCCCTACCGATACCACCACTTCCTTGCTGCGGACCGGATGCGGCGTGGCTCGGTGGCGTGCGCGGGTGATGACCTTGTGCTCCTCGGCTTCGAGGCCCAGAACCGGCTCGATGGGTATCGTATCAGCGACGGGGAGCTCGTCTGGCATGCAACCTTCGATGGCTTGCGCATCCCGGCGGTTCGGGAGGCTCAGCTACCGGATGGACGCCGGTCTCTGGAGGTTGACTGGCAGAGGGAGCCGGTGACGCACTTTCTCCTGGGGATGTCCGGGGGAGGGGAGCTGCCGGTACTGGTTCAGTTTGGCCGACGCCTGCAGGAGGACATCCTGGAAGGCAGGGATCGCTATGCGGTGGAGACCTTCATCGTGGATCCGCCAACCGGGCAGGGCATGTATCTGGGTGACGAACTTGCGCAGATCCTGGCCATCAACACACATCGAGTTGCCCTGTTGCACCCAGAGCCCTTTCCCCGTGTCGAGGTGGCGACACTTGGGGCGGTCTCTCGGCCCTGAGTGCGCCGGACGGCCTGGCATGACGGACAGGCCCGGCAGTGCCTTCGGCCCCTCTTGCCGATCGCACTGGTCTGCCCAGATCGACTCCGTCCCTTTGCGGCACCCCGATCATGCCTCGGCATCCCCTTCGATCCCATCGGGTTGGTAGCGCCGCGTCCCCCCTCCGAAACCTCTTCCGCCTCAACCTCGTCTGACTGCGTAGCGACATAGCCTGGAACCTTGAGCCGCCGTCGCGGCCGGCCGGAGCCTCCAGGAAGCCGTCACATGAGGTGCAGAGGCTATCCATGACCACATTCACCCGGGAGTTGGGGTTGGTGAGCCGGAGACTCCTTCGGCACCCTGCCTTCACCTTCATCGCCGTCGCCACCTTGGCCCTGGGCATCGGGGCCAACACCGCCATCTTCAGCCTGGTGAATGGGATCCTCCTGAAGCCCCTGCCCTTCGACACGCCCGAGGAGCTGGTGGCCATATGGTTCGAGGCGCCGGGCCTCGGGTTTGGCAACGTCCCCCAATCACCCGCCCTCCATTTCACCATGGTGGACGAGGGGACCTCCTTCTCCGAAATGGGGATGTGGGCCAACAGCAGCGTTTCCGTAACGGGCAACCAGGAGCCGGAGCAGCTCCAGGCGATGTTGGTGACGGACGGGACGTTCCGGGCTCTTCGAGTCCAGCCTTCCCTTGGCAGGCGCTTCTCTCCGGAGGACGACGCCCCCGGCTCCCCCGAGACCGTCGTCCTCAGCCACGACTACTGGCAGACCCGCTTCGGGGGGGATCCGCAGGTCCTGGGCAAGAGCCTGACGGTGGATGGACGACCCCGGGAGATCATCGGGGTGATGCCGCCGGGTTTCAGGTTCCTGGACCAGGCCCCGGTCCTCTACTTCCCCTTCCGGTTCAACCGGAGCCAGGTCTTCCTGGGGAACTTCAGCTACCGGGCCCTGGGTCGCCTGGGGGCCGGAGTGTCTCTGGATCAGGCCCAGGCCGACGCGGCCCGTCTCATCCCCCTGGCGGTGGAGAAGTTCCCCGGAGGGATGGGGATGGACATGCTGGAGAACGCCCGCTTCGGCCCGAATCTCCGCCCCCTGAAGGCAGACGTGGTGGGGGACGTGGGCAACGTCCTCTGGGTCCTCCTGGGCACCGTGGGCATGATCCTCCTCATGGCCTGCGCCAACGTGGCGAACCTCTTCCTGGTGAGGGCCGAGGGGAGAGAGCGGGAGATGGCGGTCCGGAGCGCCATGGGAGCCAGGCAAGGGGCCGTGGCCAGGGAGTTTCTCAAGGAAAGCCTCCTCCTTGGCGTCCTGGGAGGAATGGCCGGGGTGGCCGTGGCCTGGGGAGGCCTCCAACTCCTCACCGCCATGGGACCCCAGGAGATTCCGCGCCTTGCGGAGGTATCCCTGGACGGGGGGGTTCTCCTGTTCACCCTGGTTCTGTCCCTGTTCTCCGGGGCGTTCTTCGGCCTGTTCCCGGTCTTGAAGTACCGGAGGGCCGGGTTGGTGGGAGCCCTGAAGGAGGGAGGCAGGGGCGGGAGCTCCGGCAGGGAGCGGCATCGGGCGCGGAACACGCTGGTGGTGGTCCAGGTAGCCTTGGCCCTCCTCCTCCTGGTGGGCTCAGGCCTCATGATGCGGAGCTTCCAGGCCTTGCGGAACGTGGATCCCGGGTTCCGAAACCCCCAGGAGGTCCTCCTGGTGCGCCTGTCCATCCCGTCTGCTGAAATACGGGACCCGGAGGAAGTGGCCCGGATGCACCAACTCCTGCACCAACGGCTGGCCCGGGTCCCGGGGGTCACCAACGTGGGACTCACCTCCTCCGTGACCATGGACGGGTTCGACTCCAACGACCCCATCTTCGTGGAAGACTTCCCGGTGCCGGAGGGGCAGATCCCCCCCATCCGGCGGTTCAAGTGGGTGGGGGAGGACTACTTCACTGCCATGCAGATCCCCCTGGTGGCCGGCCGAGCCATCGACTGGCGGGACTCCTTCGACCTTAACCCTGTAGTGATGATCACCGAAAGCCTCGCCCGGGAGTACTGGAACTCGCCGGCGGAGGCTCTGGGCAAGAGGGTCAGCACGGGGCTCGCAGCAGGCAACTGGGCCGAAGTCGTGGGGGTGACGGGAAACGTCCGGGACGATGGGCTGGACCAGGATCCCACCGCCGTGGTGTACTGGCCCCTCCTTCAGCCTAACCCCTGGGGCGACCTTCCCGTCGAGGCCCCCCAGATCATGGTTCGGCGATCCATGTACTACGTCATCCGGAGCCCCCGGGTGGGGGTTGAGGAGTTCATGGCGGAGATCCGGGAGGCGGTTTGGGAGGTCAACCCCAACCTCCCCCTGGCGGGAGTCACAACCCTGGACGAGCTCCTGGCCAGCAGCATGGCCCGGACCTCCTTCACCCTGGTCATGTTGGGAATCGCCGCCGCGGTGGCACTCCTCCTGGGGGCCATCGGGATCTACGGCGTGGTCTCGTACGTGGTGAGCCAGCGAACCCGGGAGATGGGTGTGCGGCTGGCCCTGGGGGCCAGTGCCTCCGCCGTCCAGGGCATGGTTCTGCGCCAAGGGTTCATCCTGGCCGCCATCGGGGTGGTGGTGGGGCTCGGTGCGGCCTTCGGCCTCACCCGGCTCATGGAGTCCCTCCTGTACGGCGTGGAACCGGTGGATCCCCTCACCTTTGTGAGTGTGGCCTTGGCCCTCGCCCTGGTGGCCCTCCTGGCGAGCTGGATCCCGGCCCGGCGGGCCGCCCGTACCGATCCCCTGGAGGCCATCCGGTGGGAGTAGGGAGAACGGATGAACTTTCGGCGCGCCGGGGTTCGAACCCCTCGCGTCAGCCCCCAGAAACCCCAAACCCCCGAGGTCGGTGAACCTCGGGGGTGTTGGCAAACTCCACGGAGCGCGAGGGATGGAGCTCCCTCCGGTCGCTCGTCTCCGCTCCCTCGCCCTGCTCGGTCGCTCCGGCTCGACCCGGGGTTCGAACCCCTCGCGTCAGCCCCCAGAAACCCCAAACCCCCGAGGTCGGTGAACCTCGGGGGTGTTGGCAAACTCCACGGAGCGCGAGGGATTCGAACCCCCAAGCCCTTTCGGGCGCTCGCTTTCGAGGCGAGTGCAATACCATTCTGCCAGCGCTCCAGAACGGCGGAACTCCGACAGAGCTCGGTGGGCGTTTGCCGGAGCGTTGATCGTCAGAATGAAAACAGCGGCGGCCAACCTCGGGCGAAGACCGTCTTCGGCCGCAATCGCGGCCCACCAATCGGGGCGCCCGGATTTGAACCGGGGACCTCTGCGTCCCGAACGCAGCGCTCTACCGGACTGAGCCACGCCCCGAGCGATAAACGGCGCGGGGCCCTTGGCCTCGCGTCAATCCGGGCCAGTCCTGAAGGACCACCCGGAACTTCTACAGCGGACGGGGTGGGATGGACCTCGCGCTGCTCGGTCGTCTCGCCACCGCCCTTCGGGCGGCGTCTCGGCTCGAACGAATCCCACGTCACCACCCGGAACTTCTGCAGCGGACGGGGTGGGATGGACCTCGCGTTGCTCGGTCGTCTCGCCTCCGCCCTTCGGGCGGCGTCTCGGCTCGAACGAATCCCACGTCACCACCCAGAACTTCTACAGCGGACGGGGTGGGATTCGAACCCACGAGGCAAGGTCATTGCCCACACGCTCTCCAGGCGTGCGCCTTAAACCACTCGGCCACCCGTCCAAACGTGGCAGCTCACACCTGGGTCAGGACCCCAATGGTGCTGGCATGCAGCGGAGGGAGTGGGATGGGCCTCGCCCTGCTCGGCCGTCTCGGTGCCGGGTTCCACCCGGCGCCTCGGCTCGACCGAATCCCACGTCACCATCCAAATCTCCTTCAGCGGAGGGAGTGGGATTCGAACCCACGCGGGTCTTCCGACCCAACGCCTTAGCAGGGCGCCGCCTTAAGCCACTCGGCCATCCCTCCAAAACAAACGGCCCCGGCCCAGCGCTGAGGACCAGGGCCTCCAGTTGCCCCGCCTGGGCTCGAACCAGGACTCTTCTGATCCAGAGTCAGACGTGTTGCCAGTTACACCACGGGGCATCCAATCAGACTATAACCAATCCCGGCTCTCCGTGCACCCCTCCTCAGGAAGGATCATGGCCCGCCGAGAGAGAGCCACCTGTCGGAATCGAACCGACGACCCCGTCATTACGAGTGACGTGCTCTACCATCTGAGCTAAGGTGGCGGCCGAGTGGAGCCGAGGGGAGTCGAACCCCTGACCTCTAGAGTGCGATTCTAGCGCTCTCCCAACTGAGCTACGGCCCCAGAGCATGGGCGCGAGAGGACTCGAACCTCTGACCTCTACGATGTCAACGTAGCGCTCTAACCAACTGAGCTACGCGCCCCCTGGCCATCTTCCAGTGGCCCCGGGCGAGGCACCTTACTTGCTCATGCGCCCGGGAGGACTTGAACCCCCAACCTCTTGATCCGTAGTCAAGCGCTCTATCCAATTGAGCTACGGGCGCCCAACCTCAGTAGTGCCCACGACAGGACTCGAACCTGTACGCCGTCTCCGGCACTGGTCCCTCAAACCAGCCTGTCTACCAATTCCAGCACGTGGGCAACCCTCAAGACTCGAACCGGCCAGATCTGACCAAAAGGTCAGAACGGCCGGATTGAACTCGCACAAACAGCCGGCATGCTCGGGGAGGGACTCGAACCCTCACGGGGTTACCCCCACAGGATCCTGAATCCTGCGCGTCTGCCAATTCCGCCACCCGAGCCCAAGAAGACCACTCCGGGCCAGGTTCCCACGGAACACTGGCTCGGGCCTGAGCCCCACAATGGAGCTGAGGGGAGTCGAACCCCTGACCTCCTGAATGCCATTCAGGCGCTCTCCCAACTGAGCTACAGCCCCTTCACAGACTACCTGACCCTGGTTGTTCAATCAGCGTTGTAGCGGGGCTGACGGGACTCGAACCCGCGGCCTCCGGTGTGACAGACCGGCACTCTAACCAAACTGAGCTACAGCCCCTTTGTACCAAACCTAATCAAAAACTGGCCATGCCCCCAGGGAGAATCGAACTCCCCTCTCCACCTTGAAAGAGTGGTGTCCTAACCGATAGACGATGGGGGCCAGAGCATGCATCCCGCGCTCGAGACCTTCGTCCCACGGCCGGGGACCGGCCCTACTCGGCACAGGCCCGGAGGGACTCGAACCCCCAACCCCCGGTTTTGGAGACCGGTGCTCTACCAGTTGAGCTACGGACCTCTGTATCCTGAGCCTGCTCGGCTCTTGCCGACGGCGAATGGCCAGGGACGGAGTCGAACCGTCGACACCGCGGTTTTCAGCCGCGTGCTCTACCACCTGAGCTACCTGGCCGAAACGATCCCGGCCCCACCAGGCTTCCTACAAGCCAAACGCCGCTTGTCGCGGCGTTCGAGCGAAGTAGCGGGGGCAGGATTCGAACCTGCGACCTTCGGGTTATGAGCCCGACGAGCTACCTGGCTGCTCCACCCCGCATCGAGGAAAGGAAAGTTACGTTCTGTTACCGGGAGGGTCAACCCTTCGGGGGCCGAGTTTCCCCCCCTTTCCTCCCTGGCACCTTGACGCAGCCACCCGCTTGAGGCCAGCTTAATGGTCCCCCTTCTCGGGGGGAAGCGGGCGGGACGTGGCGCAGCCCGGTAGCGCACCTGAGCCGAGCGGTCAAACCGGCGGACCAGGGATTTTCTGGGTGACCCGCGAGACGAGCGAGGATCGCCGAAGGCGACCGCAGCTCCATGGGGTTCAGGGCCTTTCAGGTCCTCGCCGACCCCGTCTGAAACGGCGAGTTGGGCAGTAGCGGGACGTGGCGCAGCCCGGTAGCGCACCTGAATGGGGTTCAGGGGGTCGCCGGTTCGAATCCGGCCGTCCCGATTGATAGTCCCCGGAGTGGCACCAGCCGCTCCGGGGCCTTCGCGTTTGTACGGCCGGATCGCTGAGGACGCCGTGGACGGCTCTGAGTGGGCGGTCGCCCGGAGGCTCCCAGGACCTTTACAAGATCGGGTAACCAGCGCCCGCAGGCGCATCCGGCCGTCCCGATTGGAAGGGCCCGCGGGGGCATCAGCCCCCGCGGGCTCTTCGAGTTGTTACGGCCGGATCTGCGACCGCAGGGAGCTAATCCGGCCGTCCCGATTGACGGTCCCCGGAGTGGCATCCGCCGCCCCAGGGGCCTCGTGCTTCTAAGGCTGCATCTCCCCTTGGCGAGAATCGCAGCGGCAGGGCGCCCAGGCGTTCTGCAGCGGCCCTCGCATCACCCGCCTCCACACCCCAACCGGGTGGCGCGGACGGTCACCCGGAAAGGGTCAGGACCCCGGATCCCCTTCCGAGGGCCTGGAGGATCTCGGCGGCAGCTCGCTCCCCGGTCTCGCACCCACCCTCCATGTACCCCTGGGCGTGGAGGGAGCAGTGCTCGCCTGCGAAGTAGAGGCGCCCCACTGCCATCCCTTCCGCCCCTGCGATCCCGGTCCACTGGCCGGGTCGATAGCAGGCGTAGCTCCCCCGGGTCCACGGGTGGGTAGGCCAGTGGAAGCGTACCGCCAGATCCGGGTCGTGGGTCTCCTCCACGCCGGCGAAGATCCGGTCCAGCTCGGAAACGGTGCGCCTGGCCCGCTCCGCCGGGGAGCCATCCCCCAGGCCGGCCCCGTAACGGCCTCCGGTGAAGTTGGTCAGGATTCCCTCCCTACCTGGCTGTTTCCTGCTCGTCTCCCAGGTGAGCTGGAAGGGGAGGTCCGTGAGGGTGCTCCCGTTCGAGCCGTGCCGCTCCCGCCAGACCCGTTCCCGGAATCCCATCATCAGCTTCGCGTTGGTTCCGTAGCCGAGCTCCGCCATGGCCCGGGTCTTCACCTCCGGAAGCTCCACCTGGAGATCCACCTCCCGGAGGAGGGTGAAGGGGATGGCCAGGAGGAGGTGGGTGGCCCTCACCGCGCGGCTGCTCCCGCCACTGGCCACCGAAAGGTCGAACCCCCCGTCACCCCGCTGCCGCACCGACTCCAGCCGCACGCCCCGCTCGATCCAGGGATCCAGCTCCTGGGCCAGGGCCCTGGGAATCCCGTCATTGCCCCCCTTCACGTGGAAGCGCTCGTCGCTCTCGCCGTAGATGACGAACTCGTCGGGGTTGGTATCGATGAGGGTGTGGAGGTTCAGGGTGGACTGCTCCTCCGCCTCCAGGCCGAACTCCGTGGTGAACCCCACGTCCAGGAGGTCCCGGAACCACCCCTCCATCTCCACCCCATGAAGCCACTCTCCCAAGGAGAGGCGGTCCAACGCCTCCGCACCCGCCGGAGCGTCCCAGGTGATCCAGGGCCACTCCTCCGGGAGGGGAAGGGCGTCCAGATCCGCCTGGATTCGGG
>Ga0209498_1002300_pt1 | contig 11585 bp, 13 predicted proteins | sample WalLakDeSediment_FD_184131 | JGI IMG/M metagenome (GOLD analysis project Ga0209498, IMG submission 184131) | Lake sediment microbial communities from Walker lake, Nevada to study Microbial Dark Matter (Phase II) - Walker Lake 11/02/13 Deep... | ecosystem: Environmental > Aquatic > Freshwater >...
AAATATCCCCTTAACATCGATCAACACGCAGCCATCAAGCTCAGCACCTGAATCCGAATCAGTTCCTCCCGTGGCGGCAGCTTCATCGCTTGCACCCCGATCATCTGTCTTACAAAACAGATCCTTAACCTCTGTCAAATCTATTGATTTAAATTCTTCATGGGCAACCGCAAAAATTACCGCATCTGGCGCTCCTATATTTTCACTTTCGCTTAAATCTAAATTGTATTCGTGCTTAAAGCTTTCCGCATCCGCTAAAGGATCCACCAGTAGTACCTCAACCTCGTACTCCTCAAGTTCTCGTATTATATCCACAACCTTTGTGTTCCTGACATCAGGGCAATCTTCTTTAAAGGTAACCCCAAAAATAATAACTTTGGACCCCTTTATTTGCTTGTTTGCCTTGATCATTTTCTTAACCGTATTCTCTGCAACATACTTACCCATTTCATCATTAATTTTTCTTCCAGAAAGGATCACTTGCGAGTGGTAGCCAATTTTTTCTGCAACATATGTCAAGTAGTATGGATCGACACCAATGCAGTGGCCCCCTACAAGGCCAGGGAAGAAATGCAAAAAGTTCCATTTAGTGCCAGCCGCTTTAAGCACCGCTAAAGTGTCAATGCCCATTTTATTAAATATGAGCGATAGCTCGTTCATAAAAGCAATATTAATATCCCGCTGACAATTTTCAATCACCTTAGCCGCCTCGGCTACTTTAATGCTTTCCGCTTTATAGACGCCGGCTTCCACCACCAACTCGTAAACCTTGGCGATCATATCCAGCGATTCCCGGTCCATTCCGGAAACTATTTTGACAATATTCTCCAGGCGGTGAAATGCATCCCCCGGGTTAATACGCTCCGGGGAGTAGCCGATTTTAAAATCACGACCACATTTTAAACCCGAAAATTTCTCCAGTATCGGCACACAAAGCTCTTCAGTCACCCCAGGATAAACAGTCGATTCATAGACAACCACCGAATCCCTAACTAGATTCTTCCCAAGCAGCTCACTGGCTGATTCTAGCGGTCCCAAATCAGGTTTATGATCATCAGTGACCGGCGTCGGCACCGCCACGATATGAAACTTCGCCTCCCTTAACCTGGCTGGATCTGAAGTAAATTCTACTGTTGAATGCTTAACAGCATCATTGCCAACTTCCTTGGTTATATCAATACCTGAGCGGTATAAATCGATTTTCGCCTGATTGCGGTTAAAACCGATTACATTTACTTTCTTAGCGAAAGAAATGGCAATGGGCAACCCAACATACCCCAGGCCGATAACCGATATTTTTTCTTCCTTTTCAACAATCTTTTCGTATAAGTCCATAGTAGATGCTCCTTCTGTGTAGATTAGTATAAAAGTTGATTAGACTTTTGAGCAGTAATTGCTAGTTAAATAAATCGGCAATACATGGTTCATCTCTAGAGGACCACCTGAAAATCAGGCGCTGCGAGCCCTTTTGATCAGGATGTTTTAAGCGGCCACTACCAAATACCTGATATCAGTAATAAACGGCAGCCGCTCGTTATAGAGCTTAAAAGCCCTATTTACATCTTCCAGTTCATGTTCCACAAAACCCTTTAATTTAACCAGCAGCAACGCAGCCTTCCACCAACCTACCACCATCAAGCAGGTAACCCCTGCCATAAACCGTACACTTTAAAGCCTCACCCAGCCGCTGCCTGCACTCACAAACCCAGTCAGCCTGTTTAGCAGGCGCTCCTACTATCAGAGCATAATCAGGCACATCTTTCGTTACCACCGCCCCGCTCTGCAAATGGTAAAAAATGCCACATATTGGTTCCGGAGCCAATAGTTGCCCCATCATCTATATGGCTGCTCTCATGCACATAGTATTCCGCCATCTTCTTTAACCCCTATTCTAAAACTGGCCGAAAAATCATTCTCTAAAGCACTTTCGCCCTGTACCACTCAATTGTACGCCTTAAGCCCTCTTTAAAATCTACTTCGACATCATAATCAAGAAGCTCTCTAGCCTTGCTTATATCAGCCAGGGAGTGTCTTACATCACCCAATCTCGCCTCGGCATAAAGAGGTTCAATATTCGTTCCCATTATTTCATTTAAACACTCAACCAGTCGATTGAGGCTGTAATTGGATCCGCAGGCAATATTAATCACTTCACCCTTACCTACCATATTAGAATAGCAAGCCAACAAGTTTGCCTTTACGGCATTATTTATATAAGTAAAATCACGGCTCTGTTCACCATCGCCGTAAATAACCGGTTGCTCACCCTTAAGCATTTTAATAACAAATTTAGGGATGACAGCGGCATATTCTGAGGCCGGATCCTGGTATGGGCCAAATAGATTAAAATAACGTAGCGAAACTGTTTCCAACCCATAGATTATTGAAAATACATTAGCATATTGTTCACCAACAAGCTTACTGACAGCATATGGCGAAAGCGGAATTCCTGGCATAGTTTCTACCTTGGGTAAAATTTCCGTATCACCATAGGCCGAGGATGAAGCAGCTAATACAACCCGCTTAACCTGTGCTTCTTTTGCTGCTACCAATAAATTTAAGGTTCCGGTAACATTTGCCTCATTACTGCTTAATGGATCGGCAATTGATCGGGGCACAGAGGGTATCGCGCCCTGATGAAGAACATACTCAACTCCATCCAGTGCCTTACTTACATCTTCCAGCACTGCCAAACTGCCTTCAATCACTTCTACACCCTCAAGCCCAGCCAGGTTCGCTTTGTTACCTGTAGCAAAGTTGTCTAAAACTCGTACCCTCTCATTTTCCTTTACAAGCTGCCGCACAATATTGCTTCCGATAAAACCGGCTCCACCGGTAACAAGATACAAAAAAACCACTCCCAAATAATAGTTATAATCAATTTAATCTTCTAATAGCAAGTTTATGACTGCGGAAACGGTTCGAGCATCACCGAAGCGCAGTGAAGGAAGGGGACATTCCTCCTTAGGCGGTATGTCGCTATACCGCTGTCACAGAAGACGGAACTGTCCCCCTGTCCTACAAACTCCCTCTCCCTCGGGGAAAAGGGTCGGGATGAGGGTGAATAATACCCACACATAACCTACCTACAAATATGCTGCGACACCTTCTCTAAAACCTCAACTACCTTCTGCCCTGTTTCACCACTGGCCACTGCAAACCCCTGGTCCAGATTAGCCACAAAATATTTCAACTCTTCATCCAAAGGCAGCGCCTGATCATAGGAAATTATTTCGTCAGGCTTCTCAATCTTTACCAGCTTGCCGTTATCCCAGCTGATCTTTTTGTTGGTGGCATTGTAGGGCCGCACCTGGGCGTTTAAGGTAACCGTTCCTCCATCTAAATAAATAGTCAGAGGGGGCGGTTTGATGCTGAGCGCTTGAACGGCAACCCAGATCGGCCTGACGGCTACCGTTAAGTTTGTTTCAAGCTCTTCGGCAACGGCCATTACGGTTATGACGGTTTTCCCCGGCGTAAGGGGGGTAACGAAACCTTCCTGGTCGACAGTGGCGATGGCGGGATCGGCGGAACTCCATTCTAATTATTGGTTGGTAGAGTCAAAGGGCAGCATTGTAACTGTAAACTGGACCGGATCTTGCCCCTCGGTTAGGGCAAGTTCCTGCTGATCCATGGCGATAGCGACTACCGGGATGTAAACGAACCGGCCTTTTTCCCAGGTGCCGGAAATGATTTCGCAATCGGATGTGGTTAACTCGCCGTAACCTTCGCAGAGCCCGGAAACCCACTCGCCTCGGTTGACGGAGCCGTCGGGGTAACGCATCACACCGTAGCCTTGCATACGACCGTTTTACTACTCGCCCAGATAACGGCGGCCATCGGACTACTGTTGGGTGCCGCGGCCTTCTTTTTGCCCTCAAGCCAGGCCCCTTCGTAATAAAAATTATCGGGGATGCTCAGCTTATCCAAGTTGTGGTAGGCGTCTGCTTGCCATTCGCCGTTATAGCTGATGCAATTGGGGTGATTCCAGGTGCCGCTACCGTGGGGCAGACCGTTTAGTTTGTCGCCACTGTATTCCAGGTTACCGTCGCAGCCACTTAAAAAGAGCAGGGTGGCAAGGAGGGCGGCCAAGAGGACGGCTGGAAGGAAAGGCAATAGGGCATTTTGCCGGACGCTCAGGCGGAAGGTCTGGTTAATGTTGGTAGCACTGGTGTTGTTAAACGATCGGTTTAAGTACAAGGTCTGCACTCCAAATGTATTAAAGATATTTTTGGCTATTATAGCTTAATTCTTCTCTTGGGAGGGGTGCGATTCCTGCTTCAGGGCTATTTTTTTTGGCTCGAGTTTATAGGGGTATTAAGGGTAGGGCTTTACTTAAAGCTGAGTGAAATAGATTATTATAGTTCACCTTCGACCGGCTCTTTTTAATTGACGAGTTTAATGTGGTTAATATGATTTGATCCCGGATTGTTTTCACAACTATATCATCTGTCTCAAAATCTTCTATCATCGGTTCCGCTCCGCTAAGGTAAAATTTTAGTTGCTTTCCGCTTTTTTCGAGGCGATGCCCAGGCGCCTGGCCAGTTCCTCGCTTTGTTTGAGTGCTGGTTTGCCGGCATCGACTGTTTTCATGGTAGCCTGCGAAACAACGCTGTGCTATTAGTGAAAGAACTGCTTGGTTAGCTGGCTTGTTAATACCAGGCCTGCTAAATCTGCTATAATAAGCTAATAAATAGATGGTGGTGATCTAATGAACTTGCAAGCACTGCTACAACAAAAAAAGCCTCTGATCTTCGATGGTGCTATGGGCAGTGAACTGGCGAGGCGCGGTATCCAGCCAGGCTGTGAGCTTAACTTAAGCGAGCCACGGCAGATCGGTGACCTGCATCATGAATATGCCGCTATCGGCGTTGATTTTCTTACTTCCAACACCTTCACAGCTAACCGCATCTACTTAGAAACTCATGGCCAGGACGGCGACCTGCAGGCCATAAACCGGGCCGGGGTTGAGCTGGCCCGCGCTGCGGCCGGCTTACAGCAATATGTTATCGGCGATATCGGCCCCACCGGCCGGCTTCTAAAACCATACGGGGAATACAGTGAAGAGCAGTTTTTGGAAAACTACCGCGAGCAGGCTTTAGTGCTAATCGAAAGCGGGGTAGAAGGCCTGCTGATTGAAACGATGACCGACCTGCGCGAGGCTCTCTGCGCTCTTAAGGCCTGCCGGGAGATAACCAGCCTCCCGGTGATGGTTACTCTTGCTTACTCGACAACTGAAAAGGGTGGGCGCACGATCATGGGCGCCGGGGTGGCGGAGGCGGCAGCAGGGCTGGAAGAGCACGGCGCAGATGCTGTTGGCGCAAACTGCGGAGATCTTGATCCGCTGCAGATGGCCGAAATTGTTTCTTTTTACCGGCAGCACACCACGTTGCCGATCATGATCCAGCCTAATGCCGGCATCCCGAAGCTGGTTGGTGGAGAGACCTTATACGGGATGAACCCGGCTGATTTTGCAGCCGGTGTGGCCAAGGGGCTTGATAACGGCGCCTCTATCGTCGGCGGCTGCTGCGGCACAACCCTGGCCCATATCAAAGAGCTTATTAAGCAATAAAAGAGCATACTGCTGTTTATCCGGTTTAAAAAGGGATTACTTAATTCAGAAGAGGTCTGAAATAGTGGATTTATACAAAAGAATCGTCGAACAAAAAGAAACACTGGCCTTACCTGGACCGCAACGATGAAAATATTTTTTGATACCTTGCTTAAGTAAACAAGGCGATGCAAGATTATAACGGTGGCCTATGGCTTAAGGTGACAAAATTTATGGCACTATCAAGACCAGTATGGCAATATTAAGCTTTTTATCAGAGGAAGGTGACCAAACCTGGCTATGAAGGTACTAGTTACCGGCGGCTTGGGCTTTATCGGCAGCCACACGGTGGTCGAGTTAATTGCCAATCATTATCAGGTGGTGATTGTTGATAATCTTATAAATTCCAAGATCGGGGTTTTGAATAAGCTCGAAGAGATAACAGGAGTTAAAATTCCTTTCCACCAGGTTGATGTGACGGTTGAGAACACTTTAAAAGCAGTCTTCAAACAGCATGGTTTTGATGGAGTTATTCATTTTGCCGGTCTTAAAGCCGTTGGCGAATCGGTGGAAAAGCCACTTGCCTATTACTACAACAACCTGGTTAGCACCATTATGCTGACTAAAATGTGCCTGAAATACTCTGTTGGTAAGTTTGTGTTCAGTTCGTCGGCTACAGTTTATGGAGAGCAGGAATCACCGCTGCGGGAAGACTTAGAACTACAAACAACTACCAATCCTTATGGTGAGACTAAGGCGATCAGCGAAAGGATCCTTTCGGACACAGCCAAGGTTAACCCGGGGTTTGCAGTATCGATGTTAAGATATTTTAACCCGGTTGGCGCGCACCCGAGCGGCTTGATCGGCGAAGATCCAAAGGGTATCCCAAACAATTTAATGCCCTACCTAACCAAGGTTGCCCGGGGGCTTTTGTCAGAACTCAGTGTATTCGGCAGCGATTACGATACAATAGATGGAACCGGAGTGAGGGATTATATTCATGTTATGGATCTTGCGGAAGGGCATGTTGCGGCACTTAGCAAACTGGATCAAGGTGTAAAAATTTATAACTTAGGGACCGGAAAAGGCACCTCTGTTTTAGAGCTGATCAATGCTTTTATTGAAGTAAACGGTGTTAATGTGCCTTACCAGATTGTAGACAGGCGCCCGGGTGACCTGGCGACTTGTTACGCTGACCCGGGTAAGGCACAAAAGGAGCTGGGATGGAAGGCGAAACGTGATATTAAAGATATTGTTAAGGATGCCTGGCGGTTTAGTCATACTCTTGTTTAGCTTATAAACATTATCAAGCCTGGTTATCAACTTATTGCCAATTGGAAGTAAGGTGTTCAGAGATAATGAAAAGCTTTAAAACTGCCTGTCCGCTGGATTGTTTTGACCAGTGCGCGTTTGTAGTTGGTGTAGATGGCGGAAAGGTGGTTTCGATCGAGGCAGATGCAGGGCAGCCGGTAACCGGCAGGTTTATCTGTGCCAAGGGCCGGAAGCATTTGGAGCGGATTAACCATCCGAGGCGGCTGTTATATCCGCAATTGAAGGTGGGCGGGTCTTATAAGCGGATTAGCTGGGGGCAGGCGGCTGAACTGGTTGCTGAAAATGTGGCTGCTGCGGTGGAGGAGGGCGGGCCGCTAGCGCTACTGCATTTTTATGACGGCGGCTACGGTGGGCTGCTAAAAAATATTGAGGGGCGGTTTTTCAGCGCCCTGGGCGGCTGTACCTTGCATCGGGGCAGCCTTTGCTGGGGGGCGGGTATTGCTGCCCAGTGTTACGATTTTGGGGCGGTTATGTCGCATTCCCATGAGGATTTAGTTAACGCCAAGCTGATTATAATTTGGGGGCGTAACCCGGCCAATACACAGCTGCACCTGTTGCCTTACCTGAAGGCGGCCAGAGAGGTTGGTGCAGATAGTGGTGGGGCCCGGGTAATCGTGATCGATCCTTTGCAGACGGCTACGGCCAGATTGGCTGAGCTTTATATCCGGGTAAAACCGGCCAGCGACGGGGCGCTGGCTTTGGGAATGGCTAAGTTGATAATCGAGCGGGGGCTCTATAACCGGGATTCTGTCGAGAGGCGAAGCAGCGGTTTTGACCAGTACAGGGAGCTATGTGCCGGGGTTGACCTGGCGGAGGTAAGCAGGGTAACTGGTTTAAGTATAACAGAGATTGAGGCGCTGGCAGTCACTTATGCCGAAGCAAAACCGGCGGCGATTCTCATCGGCATCGGCCTGCAGCGGCACAGTAACGGGGGCAATACGGTGCGGGCGATCGATGCCCTGGCGGCGCTTACCGGCAATATCGGGGTGCCGGGTGGAGGGGCGAGTTACGCCAACTTCAGGGTCACCCGCCATATCGATCATCATTACTTGAGCGGGCTTAATCTGAAACCGCTGCGCCGCTATTATCCGAAACCACAGCTGGCTGAGGCGCTGGTGAATTTAAAAGAGCCACCGGTTAAGTTTATCTATTTCAGCCGGGCTAACTCACTGACTCAGGTGGGCGACAGCAACCGTTTGCGTCAGGCACTGCGGCAGGTTCCTTTCATCGTGACGGCGGAGCATTTTTTGACTGATACCGCGGCAGTTTCTGACTTGGTGCTACCGGCGACAAACTTTTTAGAGGCGGAAGATCTCTACTTTAACTCGATGAGCCACCAGTACCTGGTTTATGGGGAGAAGGTGGCGGAGGCACCGGGTGAGTGCCGTCCGGAATACGATTTTTGGGCGGAAGTTGCGGGCCGGCTTGGTTTGGCAGGTTTCCCGACCGGTATTAAGCCGGATGAGCTGCTTAAACGGGCAATCAGGCCGCTGACGGAAGCCCATGGCATTACGCTTGAGCAGATAAAAGAAGAGGGACCACTGCTGCTGCCGGGTGGGGAAGATATCCCCTGGAGCGATGGCGTTTTTGAAACGGCAGATGGCAGGTATAACTTTTATTCCGAGCGGGCTGAAGAAGAGGGGGCTGGCGGTTTACCGGTTTATCGTGAGCCGCTGGAGTTGGGTGATAGAGCGCTGCAGGAGTCCGGCTACCGTTACTGGTTTGTAACCCCGCACATGAGGGAATCAATCCATTCCACCCATCTGCTGCTGCCGCGGGTGGTAGTGAGTCCGGATTCCGGGGTTAGACCGGATGCGGTGCCTCTAGTAAGGCCGGGAGTGAGAACTGAAACTGGGGCGACTGTCAGGTCTGAGATGGAACCGGTGCCGAAGGCGTATGTTAACCCGCAGTTGGCAGCACAGGAAAACCTTGCAGAGGGAGAAGTGGTTGCAGTTTCGTCAAAGAGAGGTCGGATTGAGCTTAGGTTGGCAATAAGTGACTCAATTCCTCCCGGCACGGTGCTTGTGTACCAAGGTTGGTGGGAGGAGAGCGGAGCGGCGGTCAATAAACTGACCCCCGACGGGCTGACCGATTTCGGCAACCAGGCCGCTTACTACGACTGCCTCTGCCGGGTGGAGAAACTGTAAGCAAGCCCCCCCTCTCCCGCCGTAAGACAGTCTGACGTCCCCCTTTCTGCCCCTGTCTGGTCTTATAGCGAGTCGATATATTCCTTGCCCCTGAGCAGGGCTTTTTTGATGCCGGGGGCAAGTTTTTGTTTTTCCGGCGGTAGAAAGGCGCTTATTTCACTGGTAACCTGATCGAAGTCGAGGATGCCGGTTTGGGCAATGAAAGCGCCGAGCATGGCCAGGTTGGCCATTTTTTCGTTGCCTGTTTCTGCGGCCAGGGTTCGGGTGGGCACCATGATCGTGGTGATACCGTTGCTGCTGATCTGCGCGGAATCGCTGTCGCAGACGAGCGAGCTGTTAACCATGAGGAGCCCGTCTGCCGGCAACTTAGCTTTAAATTTATTAAGGGCCGGTTCGCTCATGGCAATTACCGCTTGCGGCATGCCGGTAACGGGAGCCCCGATTTTTTCTTTGGAGATGACCACGGTGCAGTTGGCGGTACCCCCGCGCATCTCAACCCCGTAGGAAGGCATCCAGGTTACGTTAAGATCGGCTTTCATGCCACAGTGAGCCAGCAGTTCGCCCATCATTAGTACGCCCTGGCCGCCGAAGCCGGACATGATTACGGAATATTCCATAGTTATTACCTCCTCTTAGAAATCTTTATAAACACCCAGCGGGAAGGCGGCGATCATTTCGCCGGCCAACCGATCCTGCGACTGCTGAGGGGTCATCCGCCAGTTAGTGGGGCAGGCTGATAGCAGTTCAATCAGCGCGAAGCCGCGGCCCTCAACCTGGGCCTGGAAGGCGCGGTTGACCATCTTGCGGGCGCTGCGAATGTGCTTTACATCGTGGCAGGAGACCCTGGCTGAAAAAGCGGTACCCTCCAGGGAGCCAATCAGCTCGGCCACTTTTATCGGGTAACCGTCACCGGCGGGCTTGCGCCCCTTTGGGGTAGTGGTTGTTTTCTGGCCCGGCAGGGTGGTCGGCGCCATCTGGCCGCCGGTCATGCCGTAAACGCTGTTGTTGACAAAGATAACTGTAATATTTTCCCGGCGGTTGGCGGTGTGGATAATTTCGCTGGTGCCGATTGCCGCCAGGTCGCCGTCGCCCTGGTAGGTAAAAACAAAGGCATCAGGATTGGCCCGCTTGAGCCCCGTAGCGACAGCAGGCGCCCGGCCGTGGGGAGCTTCGCAGCAGTCTATGGCCAGGTAGTCGTAGAGGAAAACCCCGCATCCGACGCCGATTACGCCGATGGTCTGCTCAGCCAGGCCGTAGTGATCGATTGCCTCGCCCACCAGGCGGTGCACCAGGCCGTGATGGCAGCCGGGGCAGAAATGGTAGGTGTTCTGGATCAGGCAGTTTGGGGCGGAAAAAACCTTTTTTTCGGCTAGCGTTGACATACCTGCAGCTCTCCTTGCCTAAGAATTTGTTCTATTTCCACTTCCAGATCTTCCGGGGTGGGCACCAGGCCGCCCGGGTAACCTTTGAAGAATATTTTACTTTGGCCGTCGCAGGCCAGGCGCACATCATCGACCATCTGTCCGGTATTCATTTCGATCACCAGGGCGCGGCCGGCGGCCACCGCTGCTTCGCGAATCGCCTGATCCGGGAAGGGGTACAGGGTGATCGGTCTGACCAGGCCGACGGGTAAACCTTTTTTACGGGCGCGATCGACGGCGCTGCGCACGATGCGGCTGCAGGAACCGAAAGATACCAGCACCAGGCGGCAGCCTGGCGGGCAGTCGGTTTCAATCAGGGTGTCCTGTTCTTTTAGCTGCCTATATTTATCGTCCAGCTTCCAGTTGTGCACGGTCATTTCGCCGTCTTTTAAGTAGAGCGATTTAACGAGGCGGGGTGAGCGGCCCCTGGCGCCGCAAAGGGCCCAGGCGGCATCAACGGGTGGCGCGAGTGCTTTGTGCATCATGACCGGCTCTTTCATTTGCCCCAAGATGGCGTCGCCTAAGATCATGGCCGGGTTGCGGTATTTGAAAGCGAGGCGGAAGGCTTCACCGGCCAGGTCGTACATTTCCTGCACCGAGTTGGGGGCCAGCACGATCAGGCGGTAGTCGCCGTGACCCCCACCGCGGGTGGCCTGATGGTAATCGCCCTGGGTGGGCGAAATGCCGCCAAGTCCGGGGCCGCTGCGGGTGATGTTAACCACCAGGGCGGGCAGCTCCGAGCCGGCCAGGTAGGAGAGCCCTTCCTGCATCAGGGAGATGCCGGGGCCGGATGAAGAGGTCATCGCCATCTTGCCGGCGGCAGCAGCGCCTAATACCATGTTGATCGAGGCCAGCTCGCTTTCGGCCTGAATAAAAGTACCTCCTGCTGCCGGCAGGGCGGCGGAAAGATACTCGGGGATGTCGTTTTGTGGTGTGATCGGGTAGCCGAAGTAGAAGCGGCACCCGGCGTCGATAGCGCCCTGGGCGAGAGCCACGCTGCCTTTTAAGAGCTGTTTCTCTGTCAGATCGTTTACCTCGCTTTCGTTTTAGACTCCAAACTTGACTTTTCACCCATTCAGTCAAACCGTTGTTGGTTCGGTAATGATTAGTTACCGGTATACCTCAAGGGCTACGTCT
>Ga0209498_1002301_pt1 | contig 11581 bp, 4 predicted proteins | sample WalLakDeSediment_FD_184131 | JGI IMG/M metagenome (GOLD analysis project Ga0209498, IMG submission 184131) | Lake sediment microbial communities from Walker lake, Nevada to study Microbial Dark Matter (Phase II) - Walker Lake 11/02/13 Deep... | ecosystem: Environmental > Aquatic > Freshwater >...
GCCCCGCGCATGGCGCGAGCGCCTGGCGGCCGGCTGGGTGGGGCTCGGGGTCGTGCCGCGGGCGGATGCGGTCACCCTCGAGCCGATCGCGTCCGAGGCCGACGGCCCGCTGGGCGGTGGCGACCCCTTCGAGGACCCGCTGCTCGCCGGCGCCTGGGACGATGCGCTCGGCTGGCTCGGCGAGGTGGCCGGCGATCGCGGGCGCGTGCGCCGCGAGGCGGCGATCGCGACGCTGCGCGATGCGCTGCGGGCGACATCGGTGCGCGACGACGCGGTCGGCGGCGGCGGCGCCGCTGCGGCGGAGGATGCGGCCCGTCGCGAGCCGGTCGTCCTGTGTCCGCTGGAGGCGCTGGCCGACGGCCGCTTCGCCCACGTGTTGCTGCTGGGCGCCGTCGACGGCATGCTCCCGCAGCCGACGCCCGACGACCCGGTGCTGGGCTTCCACGACCGCGCCTTGCTGGCCTCGGCCGGGGTGCCGCTGCGGACCGCCGGCCAGCTCGCCCGCGAGGAGGCGCTGCGCTTCTGGGGCGCATGGCGCGCGGCGACGACGCGCCTGTGGATCGGGGTGCCGGCGCAGAGCGGGCGCGACGCGCGCCTGCCCAGCCCGTTCCTCGCGCGCCTCGGCATCGTCCCGCGGGACGTCGGCGAGCCGCCGCCCGCGTCGCCGCAGGCCTTCCGCACCCTCGCCCTGCGGGCGGTGGACGCCGTGCCCGACGCGGTCGACCCGGTCCTGGCGCGGGCGCGCCGGGCGCACGCCCAGGCGCTTGCCCGCGAGGCGTCGCCGCGCTGGGGGCCCGACGACGGCTTCGTCGGGGTGGGTGTCGAGCCCGATGCGCTCGGCTGGTCGGCCACCCAGCTCACCGACCTCGGCACCTGCCGCTTCCGCTGGTGGGTGACGAGGGTCTGGGGCGTCTCCGCGCCGCAGGAGGGCGCCACCGAGCTCACCCCCCTGCTCGAGGGGAGGCTCTACCACGCCGCGCTCGAAGGCGCGCTCGGGGCCGCCGTCGGTCGCGTGGGCGCCGAGGCCCGGGCGGTCGCCGACGCGGCGCTCGACGACGCCTTCGCGCGGGCCGAGCGCGACGAGGGCATCGCCGACGTCGTCCCCCACTGGTCGCGGCGACGCGCCGACCACCTCGCCCACCTCCGCGGCCTCCTGGCCTCGCCCGCCTTCCTCCCCGACGACCACGAGGTGCTGGCGACCGAGCGCACCTTCGCCGGCACCTGGCACGGCTGGCGCGTCGGCGGGCGCGTCGACCGCATCGACCGCGGCCCCGCCGGCGTCCGATTGGTGGACTACAAGCTCGGCAGCGGCCGGCCGCTGGGCGCCCGCGACGCCGAACTCGCGCCCACCCTCGACCTGCAGCTGCCGCTCTACGTCGACGTGGCGGCGCCGCAGGTCGCCCCCGGCGAGCGGGTGGCCGGGGCGGTCTACCTCTCGCTGCGCAAGATGACCGAGCTGCGGGCGCAGCCGCCCGACGCGGCCGAACTGGACGACCTCTTCGGCCGGCTGCGGGCCTCGCTGCGCGCGGGCTTCTTCCCGGTCGAGCCCCACGAGGAAGTGTGCCGCCGCTGCGACCTCGCCCTGGTGTGCCGCAAGGGGCCCCACCTGGAGCGGAAGCCGCCGGCGTACCGCGTGCCGGTGCCCGACGGCGGCGCCGGTCACGGCGGTGCCGGTCGCGGCGGTGCCGGTCGCGGGGGCGCCGGTCACGGCGACGCCGGTCGCGGGGGCGCCGCGTGAGCCTCGACCCGCGCCAGCGCGAGGCCGCCGAGGCGCCCGCCAGCGTGGTCGTCACGGCCGGCGCCGGCACCGGCAAGACCCACATGCTGGCGCGCCGCTACCTGCACCACCTCCGGTCGGGGCTGCGGCCGCTCGAGGTGGTGGCCGTCACCTTCACCCGCCGGGCGGCCGAGGAGTTGCGCGCGCGGGTGCGCGAGGTGGTCCGCGCGGCGATCGAGGACCGGGGACCGGGCACGAACCTCGATCCCGACGTGTTGGCCGAGGTCGAGGCGGCGCCCATCGGCACCATCCACGCCCTCGCGCAACTCGTCTGCCGCCGCTACCCCGAGGCCGCCGGCGTGCCCCCCGACTTCTCGGTCGTCGACGAGCTCGACGGCGCGCTGTGGATCGCCGAGGCCCTCGACGAGGCGCTCGGCCGGCTCCCCGACGGCGACGTCGCCGGGCTGCCCTACGATCTGCTGCGCGCCGCGCTGGCGACCGCGCTCGAGGACCCCACCCGCGCCCGAGACGCCCTGGCGGTGGGGCCGGCCGAGGTGCGGGCGGCCCTCGACGACGCCCGCCGCGCGGCCTACGACGCCACCGTCGGCAGCCCCTCCTGGCGCGAGGACGCGGCGTTCCTCGCCGGCTTCGAGGGCCCCGAGGGGCACGAGACCGAGGCCGCGCGCCGGCAGGCGGTGGCGGCCGGCGCGCGGCTGGCGGCGCGCGGCGCGGACGGCGACCCCGAGGCCGCGGCGGCCGACTGGACCGCGCTCGCGGCGCTCGCCGCCCACCGCGGCGCCAAGCCGGGGTGGCACGGTCCCGAGCTGGGGCAGGTGAAGGCGGCGCTGCGGCGCCTGCGCGACGCCGCCCGAGGGGCCTGGGACGACGGCGACGGTCCGGTCGGATGGGTCTGGTCGGCGCTCGACGAGGCGGCCGCCGAGCACGTCGCACGCCTGCGCGGCGCCCTCGAGCGCGCGCTGGCGGTCGTCGACGAGCGCAAGCGGCGCGCCAAGGCGCTGGCCTTCGCCGACCTCGAGACGCACGCGCTGCGGGCGCTGGCGGACCCCGACGTGCGGGCGCACGTTCACGGGCGCTGGCGGGCGCTGCTGGTCGACGAGGTGCAGGACGTCAACCCCACCCAGGCGCGCCTGCTGGCCGCGCTGCGGGCCGACGACGCGCCGCTCACGGCGGTGGGCGACGCCAAGCAGTCGATCTACGGCTTCCGCGGCGCCGAGCCGTCGGTGTTGGCCGGCCTGCGGGCGCGGGTGGCGGCGGCGGGCGGTGGCCGCACCGTGGAGCTCGGCACCAACTACCGCAGCCACCGCGAGCTGGTGGAGGTCGTCAACCGCGTGTTCGACCGCGCCCTGGGCGACGCCGCCGGGCCCCTGGCGGCCGTGCGCGAGCGCGAGGCCGGCCCCTCGCCGGTCGTGCGCTACCTGCGGGTGGCGCGTCCCGCCGGCGCGCGCGCCGCCGAGCTGGCGGTGGCCGAGGCGGTCGCCATCGCCGCGGCGATCCGCGGGTGGGTGCGGGCCGATCCGCCGACCCAGGTGCCCGACGGTCGGGGCGGGACCCGGCCGCTCGACTTCGGCGACGTGGCGCTGCTCGCGCGCGGGCACGCCGTGCTGGCGGTGCTCGAGGCGCGCCTGCCCGCGCTGGGGGTGCCGGTGCTCAACGCCGGCGGCGGCGACGTGCTCGCCACCCAGGCGGCGAGCGACGCGCGGGCGCTGCTGCGGGCCGTCGTCGACCCGACCGACGGCGTGGCGGTCGCCGCCGTCCTGCGCTCGCCCTACGTGGCGGCGCACGACGCCGACGTCGTCCGCTTCGCGACGGCCGCCGGCACGGACGAGGACGGCCGCCCGGACGCCTCGGCCCGACCCTGGTGGCGGAGATTGCCGACGGCCCCCGCCGAGCCGCCCGAGGCCGCGCTCGCCCACGCTTCGATGCTGCTCGCGACGCTGCGGCGGGCCCGCGCCCGCGGCGCGCAAGCCGGCGAGCTGCTGGCGTTGGCCGACGACCTCACCGGCCTGCGGGCGGTGCTCGCCCACCTGCCCGAGGGGCCGCGGCGGGTCGCCGACCACGACGGCGTCGTCGAGCTGCTCGAGCGGCTGGGGCAGGGGCACGCGGACGCGCTCGGGGTGGTGCGCCGGCTGGAGCGGTTGGTGGCCGCCGGCGTGCAGGTCGGGCGGCCGCCGCTGCGGGCGCGGGGGGCCGTGGCGCTGCTCACCATCCATGCCGCCAAGGGCCTCGAGTGGCCGGTGGTGGTGGTCGCCGACCTCGCTGGCGGCGGCCCGCGCGATCGCCCCGACGTCCTGCTCGACCCCACGGTGGGCTTCGCGGTGCGCTGGGCCGACCGCCAGGGGGGTCGCGCCATGCCGGCGACCTACCGGCTCGCCGCGGCCGCGGCGGAGCGGCGGGAGCTGGAGGAGCGCCGGCGGCTGGCGTACGTCGCGTTCACGCGGGCGCGCGAGCTGCTGCTGATCAGCGACCGCGGCGGCGCCGACGCCGGCTTGCGGGCCGCCCTCGGCGACGCCCTCGACGTCGAGGGGGTCGCCCACGAGGCGGTCGCGTTCGCGGTGGACGAGGCCGCGGCGGCGCCGCCGCTGCCGCCGGCCCCGGAGGCGCCCGACGCGGCCGATGCCTTCTGGCGGCGGGGGCCGGCACCGGTGTTGGGCGCGGGAGCGCGGTTCGGCCCGGCGGACGCGAGCCCGGCCGCCGCCGCGCCGCCGGCGGGCGCGAGCCCGGCCGCCGCCGCGCCGCCGGCGGGCGCGCCGGCCGGTGCCGCGCCGCCCTTCGCCGGTTGGGACGGCGCGCGGCGCGCACTCGAGCGGCTCGATGACGCGGACGCGTGGCTTGCCCTGGCGGCGGCGCTCGAGCGCGCCGGGGTGCCCGCCCCCGACGCCGCGGCGGTCGGCCGACCGCTGAGTGTCGACGGCCGCCCGACGGGGCGCGTCGCGGGCCTGGCGTGGGCGCGGCCGGCGGGGGCGGTCGTGGTGGTGGACGCCGGCGCCGGCGGCGCCGAGGCGTTCGCGCAGGCCCGCTTCGACGGCGTGGTGGCGGCGATCGGGCTCGATCCCGCCGAGCCGGACGCCGTGGCCGCCGCGCTGCTTGTAACCTGAGCCCGGATGCCGCGCCTGCTGCACCTGGCCGATCTGCACCTGGGATGGACGCCACGCGACCTGCCCGCCGACACGGCGGCGGCCGTGCGCGGCCGGCGCGACGCACTCCTCGCCCAGGCCGTCGACCTGGCGCTGGCAGAGCGGGTCGACCTGGTGGTCATCGCCGGCGACCTGTTCGAGTCGTACCGCCCCGAGCCCGGGCTCGTCGCCGCGGCGCTGCGGCAGCTCGGGCGCCTCGTCGAGGCCGGCGTGGCGCTGGTCACGGTGCCCGGCAACCACGACGAGCTGACCTACGCGCGCTCGGTGTACCGCCTCGAGGCGGAGTCGTGGCCCGGCGTCCTCGTCACCCGCCCCGACCCGGGGCCCGTCGCCAGCGTGCGGCTCGCGGGCGTCGACGTGCACGTCACGGCGCTCGCCTACGTCGGTGGCGTCACCCCGACCCACGAGCCGCTGCGGCGGTTCCCGCGAGCGGCCGGCGAGGGGATCCAGCTGGCGGCGTTCCACGGCACGCTGGTCGGGCCCCACGTGCGGCCGGGCGACCCGTTCGCCGGCGGCCGCTCGCTGCCGATCGACCAGCGCGCGCTCGCGGCGGCCGGCTTCGACTACGTCGCCCTGGGGCACCTGCACGTGCCGCAGGAGGTGCCGCTGGCGGGCGGCGGGCTGGCCGTCTACCCCGGCTGCGTCGGGGGCAAGGGACCGGGCGACCCGGGCGCCGAGCGCTGGACCCTGGTCGACCTGCGGCCGGGCGCGCCCGCCGTGCGGCGCGTGCCGGCCGCCGTCGCGCCGGTGTGGACGCGGGACGTGGACGTCGGCGCCTTCGACGACGCCGACGGCCTGGCGGCCCACCTGCGGACCATGGCGGCGCCCGAGACCTGGGGGCGCGTGCGCCTGCGCGGCGCGGTCGGCTTCGGGCTCGACCCGGCGGCCCTGCACGCGCGGGCGGCCGACGCCTTCCTGCACCTCGAGGTCGAGGACGCCACCACCAGCGTCGACCCGGCGCTCCTCGACCGGTGGGCCGCCCAGCCCACCGTCCGCGGCGAGTTCGTGCGGCGCCTGCGCGCCCGGCTGGCCGAGGCCGACGACGAGCGCGCGCGCACGCTCGCCACCCGCGCGTTGCGCCACGGGCTGCACGCCCTGGACGGCGAGCCGTGAGCCGCGCGCCGGGGGTGGAGGGCGCGCAAGTGGAACGCGGCGCTTCGTCGGTCCGCGGCGCCCCCGCGGTTCGCTGGGAGCGGTTGCGGCTGCAGGGCTTCGGGCGTCATCGGGACCTGCGCCTCACGATCCCGGCGGGCGTCGCCACCTGGGTCGCGCCCAACGAGGCCGGCAAGTCGACCGCGGTCCTGGGGCTGGTGGCCACCGTGTGGGGCCTGCCCCACCTGCAGGAGACCGCCGGCTTCGCCTGGGGGCGCTTCCGCGCCTTCGCGGGCGGTCCCCATCGGGGCGAGGCGACCCTGTGGCGCGACGGCGAGCGCTACACCGTCACGCGCGCGTTCGACACGCACCGGGTGCGCGTCGTGCGGCACGGCGCGGTCGGCGACGAGGAGGTGCTCGAGGCCGAGCACAACCCCAACGCCCGGCGGGAGGCGAGCGCCTACCTGCCCTGGCTGCGCGCGACGCTCGGCATCGACGACGCGGCGCTGGTGCTGGCCACCTTCGTCGTCGCCCAGGGCGACCTCGGCGGGCCACCGCACCGGCTCGGCCGCCAGGTGCAGGCGCTGCTGGCGGGGGCCGGCGGCGGCACCGCGCACGAGGCCTCGGCGCGGCTCGAGGCCGCGTTGCGGGCCACCACCCGGCGGGTGAAGGGGCTCGCGCCCGGGCTGACCCGCGACGGGCGTCAGGACCAGGCGCTCGAGCTGGCCGAGACCCGCCTGCACGAGCTCGAGGCGCGCTGGGCCGCCGGGCGCGACGAGGCGGACGCCTTCGTGCGCCTGCAGGCGGCGGCGAGCGAGGCGGGCGAGCGGGCGCGGGCGGCGGCGGCCGAGGCGCGCCGCCGGCGCGCCGCCGCCGAGGCGCAACGCGCATGGGTGGACCTGCGCGAGGCCGCCGGCCGGTCGGCGCGTCGCGCCAGGGAGCTCGATCGGGCCTGGGCCGAGGCGCGCGCGCTCGACGACGAGGTGGCGTCGGCCCGGGCGGCCCTGGAGGCCGTCCACCCGGCGCTGGCCGGCGTCGTGGCGGGCGGGTTCGAGGAGCGGGTGGCCGCCTGGGGCAGCGCCGAGGCGGCCGTCGAGGTCCAGCGGCGGCGGCTGGACGCCGCGCGCGAGGCGCGGCACGGCGCGCTGGCGGCGGCCCAAGCTGCGGTGGCCGCCGCGCTGGCGCGCGAGCACGCGCTGGAGGCCGCCGACCCCGACGTGCGGTTCGCCTGGCCGGACGCGGGCCGGCCCGCGCCCGATGGCCCGCCGGCGGTGGGAACGGCCGTGGCGGCGTGCGCGGCCGCCGAGGCGGCGGCGCGCCGCTGGCGGGCGGGCCTCGACGCCGTCCGGCGTGAGCGCGCGCGGGCCGACGTCGCCGCCGCCGATCTGGCCGGGGTGGCGCCGCTGGCGGGGCTCGAGGCGGATGACCGCGCCGCCCTGCGGGGCTACCGGGAGGAGGTGGCCGCCTGGGCGGCCCGGCTCGGCGAGGTCGAGGCGGCGTGGCAGGGGTGGCGCGCGCGGCTCGACGAGGCCGACGAGCGCTTCGGCGACGTGGCGACGCTCGACCCGGACGCCGCCGCCGACCTCGTCGCGTTCGCCCGCGCCGAGGAGCGCGGCGACGGCGGCGTCTTCTGGCGCGCCGTGGTGCCCGCGGCCGCGGCCGGGGCGGCCGGCGCGGCCGCGGTGGCCGCCGGCTGGTCGAGCTGGTGGGTGGTGCTCGTGTGCGCCGTCGTCTGGGGCGGGGCCTTCGGCGCGTGGCCGCGGAGGCCGGCGCTGCGCCGCGCCCGCCGACGGCTCGACGCCCGCGTCGCGGCGGGGGCGGCCGCGTTGGCCGGCGACGACGATCGCCGCCGCGAGCTGGCGCGCCGCTGGGAGGCGTACGAGGTACGCCGCGACGAGCTGGCGCGCTTCGCCGCCGGCGAGCGGGCGGCGGCCGCCCGGCGGGCCGAGGTGCTGGCCGGCGCCGCCGCCTTCCGGGCGCGGTGGGAGCCCTGGCGCGAGGCCCTGATCGCGGTCGGCCACGATGAGGACGTCGACCTGGGGGCGGCGAACGAGCGCTTCGGGCGGGCCCGCGCCGAGCTGGCCGAGGCGGCCGAGCGGGCCGCGGCGGCCGCCCGCTCGCTCGGGGTCGAGGACCCGTCGACGCTCGCGGACGAGGCGCCGGCGGCGCGTTCCGGGCCCGACGGCGCCCGCGCCCTCGCGTGGGGCGTCGCCCAGGGCGCCCTCGACGCCCATGCCGACGTCGCGGCGCTCGACGGCTGGCTGGGGCGCCTGAGCGCGGCGACCTGGGCGGCGTGGCGCGCCGCGTCGACGCTCGCGGACGAGGCGGCGGTCGAGCGCCGCCGGGCGCGCGAGGCGCGCATGAGCGCCGAGGAAGAGGCGGTGCGGGTGGCTCGCGACCACGAGCGCGCCGTGCTGCAGGAGGAGCGGGCCCTGGCCACGGCGCGCGCCGCCCGCGAGGACGCGCGCGCGGCGGCCTGGGCGGGCATGGCCGAGGGCGTCGCCGAGGGGGATGCGGCGCCCCGCTTCGGGACGGCGCCCCGCTTCGGGGCGCTGGACACGCCGGCCGACCCGGCCGGGCTGCGTCGCGCCTGGCGCGAGCGATCCGAGGCGGTGGCGCGCGTCCGCGCGGCGGCGGAGCGGCTCGACGCCCACCTGCGGGCCGTGGCGGCGGACGACCTGCCCGCGCTGGGGTCCGCGGCGGAGACGGCCGGGCTCGAGGCGTCGCAGGCGATGCGGTCGTGGCGCGAGCTGGTGGGCGACCACCCGTCGCTGCCGCCCGCCGAGCTGGCCGCGGCGACCGCGCACGATCGGCCGGCCGGGGTGGACGGCAGACGGGCGCCGAGCGGCCGCGACGCGATCGAGGCCGCGTTCGCGGCGACGCGCACGGCCGCCGAGGAGGCCGAGCGGCATGCCGACGCGGCCGAGCAGGGGGCCCTGCTCGCCCGCGAAGGGTTGGCCCGGGCGCAGGGCGGCGACCCGATCGACGTGGCGTCGGTCGAACTCGAGATCGAGGAGGCGCGTGCCGAGGTCGAGCGGTTCGCCCTCGAGCGCGACGCGCTGGCGTTGGCGGCGACCGAGCTGGCGGCGGCGGCCGAGGGGTACCGCGCGGGCCACGCCCGCCGCTTGGCGGCGGCCGCCGGCGCAGAGCTGGCCGGCTTCGGCGGGGTCGCGGGTCGCCGCGTGCGGCTCGACGACGACCTGCGGGCCGAGGTCGTGGAGGCCGACGGACGCGCCCTGGCGGTCGACCAGCTCTCGCAAGGCGCCCGCGACCAGCTGGCGTTGGCGCTGCGCTTCGCGGTCGCCGACCTCATGGCCGACGACGTCGCGCTGCCGCTGGTGCTCGACGACCCGTTCCTGAACTGGGACGCGGAGCGTGCGGCGGCGGCGGCGCGGTCGCTGCAGGCGGCGGCGGCCCGGGGGCGGCAGGTGTGGCTCCTCAGCCACCGGGCCGAGATCGCCGAGTGGGGGGAGCCGGTGGGCGTCGAGGCGGGCTGACGGCCCGCGCCTGCCGCCGGGACCTCGAGGCCGTGCCAGACGCGTATCGTGGGGTCATGGTCGCCGCCGCCCGCCCCGACGACGCCGGCCCCTGGCCCGTCGCGGCCGCACGCGGGGACGGTGTGACGCGCCGCCGTCCGGTGACCGGTCGACCCCGGACGGGCTCGCGCCCCCCCAGGACCGGGCTCCGGCCCTCCATGGCGGCCGTCCGCGCGGCGCTCCCGCTGGCGCTCGCGGCCCTCCTGCTCGCCGGTTGCGACGACGCGTCGATGGGCCTCACCTGGGTCCGCGCCGACCGCCACGTGGTGGTCGACGGCGCGCGGCAGCCGGGCGCGCTGGTGGTCAGCGGGGGCGAGGTCGTGCTGGCGCCGGGTTCCCGCACCGACGGGCCGGTGCTGCTGCTGGGCGGCAGCCTGACGATCGACGGGCTGGTGATGGGCGCCGTGCTGGCGCCGGGCGGCGCGCTGCGGCTGGGGCCGTGGGCCGTCGTGCGCGGCGATCTCGGCGTGGGTGGCGCGTTCGAGCGGCACCCCGAAGCCATGGTGGTCGGGGAGCTCACGACCGGCCTGGGGCTGCCGCGCGCGGCGACGAGCGGTCGCGGTGGCGGCTGGTGGCGCGTCCTGCTGCAGGCGCTCCTGACGGGCGCCTGGGCCGCGGCGTGGGCCCGCTGGGCGCCCCGGCGGCTCGCGACCATGGCGGACGCGCTCGTGCGCCACGCGCCGGTCGCTGCATCCTTGGGCGTGCTCGTGTTCCTGATCGGCGCGATCGCCGCCGTGGCGATGGCGTTCACGATCGTGCTCCTGCCGGCCAGCCTGCTGCTGCTCGGCGTGGGCGTCGTCGCCGTGGGCACCGGCTGGGGCGCGCTGGGGCTCGCCCTCGCCCGGGGGTTGAGCCGCGGCCCCCTGCCGTGGTTGGCCGACCGGCCCGTGTGGCTGGCGGCCATCGGCGGCTTCGACGTGGCGCTGCTGCTCGGGCTGGTCGAGCGCGTCCCGTGGGCGGGGGGCGCGGTCGCGTTGGCGGTGAGCGTGGCGGCGCTGGGGGCGGTGGCGCTGACCGGCTTCGGGGGTCGGGCGTTCGTCCATGCCGGCGCGGCGCTGGCGAACGATGGGGTCGCGTGACCGTGGCGGCGACCGGTCGCGAACGTCGCCGGGGCTCGCCGGTCGACCGCCGGCGGCCGGCGGACCGACGCCGCCGGCCGCGCCGCGGCGCCGTCGGGGACCGCCCCGGGCGTTGGGCGGACGTCGCCTGGGTCGGGACCACGGGCCTGGTCGCGGTCCAGGCGTACACCCTGATCCACGAGGGGGGCCACGCGCTGGCGGCCTGGACCGTGGGCGTCACGGTCATCGGCATCGAGCCCTGGTTCTTCGTCGGCCCGCGGGTGCGCATGATCGGTGGCCTCCACGGCGCGGCCGGCGCCTGGATCGCCGTGGCCGGGACCCTGCTCCCGCTCGTGCTCGCCGCGACCGCGTTCGCCGCGCTGCGGGTGCGCGGGCAGCTCGCCCGCTGGGCGGTGCTGGCCGGCGGACTCGCGCTGCTCGGCTCGCTCCTCCCCTGGATCGCCTTCCCGCTCCTGGGCCTGCGCCCGCCAGGCGACGACGTCACCCATCTCCTGCAGCGCTCCGGCGTCGCCCCGGCGGTGGTCGCGGCGGCGGCCCTGGCCGCCGCGATTGGCTTGGCGACGCTGACGCTGCGCGCGGTCGGGGGCGTTCGCGCCGTGGTGCCGGCCTGCACGGGCGTTCGCGGCGCCGGGCGCAGCGCGGGCGCATGGCTGGTCACGCTGCTGTTGCTCGCCGCGGTCGCCGGCGCGAGCCTGGCCCTCGCCGCGTTCGGCGCCGACACCGAGGCGCCGCGCCCGCCCACGGGCTTCGTGCTGGCCGCCGGCCTCGACCTGGCGGGGGGGTTGTTCGACGACCATCTGCTCGGCGACCTCGCGATCGAACCCCATGCCCTGGAGGTGTGGGTGGAGGTGCGGGACGCGCGCGGCCCGCTGCGGGTCGAGCTGGTGGGTCCCGACGGCGGCCGCACCCGGCTGCTGTCGCTGGCGGCGGACGCCACCATGCGCCAGGGTTCGGCGCGCACGCCGGTCGTCGCGCTCGGCCCCGGCTCCTGGTCCGTGCGGG
>Ga0209498_1002302_pt1 | contig 11579 bp, 6 predicted proteins | sample WalLakDeSediment_FD_184131 | JGI IMG/M metagenome (GOLD analysis project Ga0209498, IMG submission 184131) | Lake sediment microbial communities from Walker lake, Nevada to study Microbial Dark Matter (Phase II) - Walker Lake 11/02/13 Deep... | ecosystem: Environmental > Aquatic > Freshwater >...
CAGATTACCGGAGGGAAAGTTATGTTTAGGGGTCGAGCGGCAGAACAATTGGCTGGATTGGCACCAGGTCAGCGAGCAGTTTTGTTTGACAGGTGCCCCCATGAAGACCTGGTGAGGCCCGAACGGGTACACCTTGACCCGTTCGGTCATGTCCATGTATGCCAGGGGATCTGCATAGGAAATGTATGGAAAAATCCCTTATCAGAAATTATGGCGGTTTATGATGCTGATTCTCATCCTGTATGCGGGCCATTAGCCAGGGGTGGCCCGTTTATGCTTGCCCAGATGTATACAGACGTGGATGAATATGATGGTTATGCAGACGCATGCCACCTTTGCTACTGTGTCCGTCTGGCGCTGCTGGATCGCTTTCCCGATTACCTTCAACCCCGCCAGGTTTACGGTCAGTTCAAAAATGAAAATATAACCGGTTAATACAGTCATATGAGCACTTAAATACTATTTTCTTCCAGACACCTTAAAAGTAATTTTTTGGCAGGCCTCTTATGCTTGACAATGAGGCAGCCAATTGTTAGTATCTTAATAATCAAATAGCGTAATTGGCGATGATGGAAAAAAGTAGCCGGATTACATCTTTTTTAACAGCGAACCGGGAACGGTGTGAGCCCGGTAAGGAATTCGGCGAATGGCGTTCCTGAGCATTATAAAATCGAGAGGGCTCTGCAGCAGTGGAGTCAAGTAGGGTGGAACCGCGGGAACACCTCCCGTCCCTATGGCTTTATCAGCCGGGGACCGGGGGTTTTTTATTATAATCAGGATTCAGGGTTCCCTACTCAGGAGACTGAGGATATAATGCAACAGTGGGTTTGATAGCAAGTATATTGACAGGACATGTGTAAAAAGCAATTTTGCTACATGATTTTAAGGAGGAGTTTTTATTGGACCTACAAACGATCATGATTAAACTCCAGAAATACTGGGCCGCAAAGGGTTGCCTGATCTGGCAGCCTTACGATATTGAAAAAGGGGCTGGAACGATGAACCCGGCTACATTCCTCAAATCGCTGGGCCCTGAGCCCTGGTCGGTAGCCTATGTAGAACCTTCCCGGCGTCCTGCTGACGGCCGTTATGGTGAAAATCCGAACCGCCTTTACCAGCACCTGCAATACCAGGTGATCATCAAGCCTGCACCGCCCGATATCCAACAGCAGTACCTCGACAGCCTTTCTTATCTCGGGCTTGATCCACTTGAGCATGATATTCGCTTTGTCGAGGATAACTGGGAAGCCCCGACTCTTGGGGCCTGGGGCCTGGGTTGGGAGATCTGGCTGGACGGGATGGAGATTACTCAATTTACATATTTCCAGCAGGTCGGCGGTTTCGATGTTGAAAAGGTTCCGGTTGAGCTGACTTACGGCATTGAACGGATTGCCATGTACCTGCAGGACTGTGACAATGTTTTTGATTTGATCTGGACCGGTAATATAACATACGGTGATGTTTTTCAACGGGTGGAATGGGAGCAGTCCAGTTACAGTTTTGACTATGCCGACCGTGACCTGCTCTTCAAGTTGTTCAGCAATTACGAAGCAGAAGCAAAGCGTCTCCTGGAACTTGACTTGGTTTCCCCTGCGTATGACTATATTCTGAAATGCTCTCATACTTTCAACAATCTTGAGGCGCGGGGGGCGATAAGTGTTACCGAGCGTGCTGCTTACATCGGCCGGGTACGTACCCTGGCTCGCCTTTGCGCAGAATGCTATTTAAAACAGCGGGAAGCATCAGGCTATCCGCTTCTGGCAGGAGGTGCGGAATAATGACTGTAACCCATAATTTAATCATGGAAATCGGCTGTGAAGAGATCCCCTCGCGATTTATCCCAAGGGCCATGGAGCAGTTAAAAGAGGAAGCGACGGCTTTGCTGGTTGAAAACAGGCTTGGGTTTGGATCGATTGAAACCTGGGCTACACCCCGCCGTTTGGTTATTCTCGTCAGCGATCTGGAGATCAAACAGTCCGACCTGGTAGAAAAGGTCAAAGGACCTCCCGTAAACAGGGCATATGACGATAGTGGTCAGCCGACCAAGGCTTTAAAGGGTTTCCTCCAGAACCAGGGAGTGAGCATGGAAAAAGTTGGAGAAGAAACTATTAAGGATGCTTGTTACGTGGTGGTGCAAAAAGAAATCACCGGCCTTCAGACAGAGGAACTGCTGCCTGAACTGCTGCCCCGTTTAATTAAAAAGCTATCTTTCCCCCGCCCGATGTACTGGCAGGGTAAAGATGTACGTTTTGCCCGTCCGATTCGTTGGCTTCTTGCTCTTTATCATAACAAGCCGGTAACTTTTAGTTATGCAGGTATACAGTCAGGACGGGTTACTTACGGCCACCGGTTCCTTGCGCCAGGCCCGTTCGAAATCGACAGTGTAAATCATTACTTTCGCTGTCTTGAAGATAATTATATTGTGGTTGATCAAAACCGCCGAAGAAAGATGATCCTTCAACAATTGAAGGAAAAAGCGGCTGAACATGGAGGGGAAGCCCTGGTTGATGAAAACCTCCTGGAGGAAGTTGCTTACCTGGTTGAATATCCCGTAGCCATTGATGGTTCTTTTGACCGGGCTTACCTGGATCTTCCCCAGGAGGTACCAATAACTTCTATGCAGAGCCATCAACGTTACTTCCCGATAGTGGAAAAAGATAGCGGGCGCTTGATGCCCTACTTTGTAGGGATAAGCAATAACCGTTTTCATCCTAATATCCGCAAAGGTTATGCCAAGGTTTTGCAGGCCCGGCTTGCTGACGGACGTTTTTTCTACAACGAAGACTGCAAAGATTCACTTGAAAGTCATCTTGAAAAGCTCAAAAGTGTTATCTTTCTCGAATCATTAGGCAGTGTAGATCAGAAACGTCTGCGTCTGCTCGAACTGACCGGTAAGCTTGGGGCAGCGCTGAAGCTGTCTTCTGACAAGATAGAAAAAGCCAGACGTGTAGCGCACCTCTGCAAGGCCGATCTGGTTACCAGCATGGTGAAGGAATTTCCTGAGCTGCAGGGAGTAATGGGGCGTGAATACGCCAGGTTAAGCGGCGAACCGGAAGAGGTTGCAGTAGGTATTTATGAGCATTACCTGCCCCGTTATACCGGGGATAACCTACCTACGGCTATCGAGGGAGCTCTGGTATCACTTGCTGATCGTATCGATACCCTGGCCGGCTGTTTTGCTATAGGGATTCAGCCTACCGGCTCCCAGGATCCCTATGCCCTCCGCAGGCAGGCCCAGGGAGCAATAGCTATCCTCCTTGAATTAGAAATGGAATTGTCTTTGGAAGATTATATTGCCCATGCTCTTGATGTCCTTTCGACAGATGTGAATATTGATAAGGAAAATCGCCGTCAGGTCGGGCAGAACCTGAATGATTTCCTGCTCCAGAGGATCCGTTTTATATTGCAGGATCGGGGGATAGATCATGACGTTACCGAAGCTGTTCTGGCAGTGCCGTTTAAATCAACAGCAGAAGTATATAAAAAAGCCGAAGTATTGAAAGATTATCTCAACGGTCCTTTACTGGATGAGGTTATTATCGCGTATAATCGGGTAGCCAATCTGGCTCATAAAGCATCTGGCACTGAAGTAGACAAAACACTTTTTGAAGATGTGTCGGAGAAAGAACTCTTCCGCAGCCTGAAAACAGCAGAGGAAACCCTCCGGGGGTTAAAAGATCCGGCACAGGTTCTTGAACAGCTTCAGCTTTTGAAACAACCTATAGACAACTTTTTTGATAATGTTATGGTGATGGTAGAGGATGAAACGATTCGCACAAACAGGCTAAACCTGCTATCTGCCCTGAAAGCATCATTTAATGTCCTGGCCGACTTTTCAAAAATGCAGGCGCTTTAAAATAAAGTATATTAAGCAGGAAGTTTTTTGTGTTTTAGAGTATATATAAGCTTGGAAGCTTCTTTTTTTTGCAGGCGGTCAGATTAATCTTTTTGAAGGAGCAAACCCAAATGGTTGAATACCCGGAAAAGCCAATTGTATTTATTGTTTCTGACTCGATTGGCGATACTGCAGAATTTGTCGTAAAAGCAGTGGCCAGTCAGTTTGACTCAGGTAATGTTGATATGCGCAGGGTGCCTTTTGTTGAAAACAAAGAGCAGATTGAAAATGTTTTTAAAGAGGCTGTAGGCTGTCATGCAATAATTGCTTATACCCTTGTCGTGCCCGAATTGCGAGAGGCGATGGAGCAGGAGGCACTCAGGCATAATGTCTGTACAGCGGATATACTTGGTTCGCTGATGGGTGCGTTCAGCCGTGTTACCTGTAAAGCACCCCATACTCAGCCTGGTCGGGTGCGGCAGCTCGATGAGGTTTATTTCCGCCGGGTAGCAGCGGTTGAATTTGCTGTAAAACATGATGACGGTAAAGACCCGCGCGGTTTAACGCAGGCTGAGATAGTCCTGGTCGGTATCTCGCGAACTTCAAAAACCCCGCTCAGTATGTACCTTGCGCACCAGGGAATTATGGTTGCCAACCTGCCTCTTGTTCCGGAGGTTGAACCTCCCGAAGAGCTTTATTGGATTCCACCTGAAAAAATTATCGGACTGGTCATTGATCCTCACCAACTTCGTCAGATCAGGTATGAACGCCTCAAATCTCTCGGGCTTGACGACAGCGCTAATTATGTCGCAGTCGAGAGGATTGAAGAAGAGCTCACTTATGCTCGCAGAGTTATGAAAAAATTAGGGTGTACTGTTTTTGACGTTTCCAACAAAGCGGTTGAAGAGGTAGCAAACCGTATTATCCAGCTTGTCAAAGGGGGAATGTTAAGTTGATATCCGGAAAATATGTGTACCCTTTTGAACAGGGAGACAAATCAATGAAAAGTCTTCTCGGCGGGAAAGGGGCCAACTTAGCAGAGATGGCCCACATAGGCCTGCCTGTTCCTCCTGGATTTATTATCACCACAGAAGCTTGCAACAATTACCTGGGAAGGGATGAAGGACTCTGGCCGGAGCTTACTAATGAGATTCTTGATAATCTGAAGTTATTGGAGAAAGAAACCGGACGTTCTTTCGGAAGCAATGAGCCACTTTTAATATCAGTACGGTCTGGCGCGGTTATTTCGATGCCGGGGATGATGGATACAGTATTAAACCTGGGCTTAAATAACTCAACAGTTGAATCCCTGGCCCTTGAAACAGGCAATCGCCGTTTTGCTCTCGACTGCTACCGTCGTTTCATTCAAATGTTTGCCGGTGTTGTACTAAATGTCAGCCATTACAGTTTTGAAAACATACTTACCGAAATTAGAAAGTATAAAAAGGCCCGGACCGACGCTGAACTTGACCACTCAGATCTTAAAAAAGTTGTTGATGCTTTCCTGGAACTTGTTCTTAAAGAGACAGGTAATGATTTCCCACAGGATCCACAAACGCAGCTATTCCTGGCTGTGGAAGCAGTATTTAAATCTTGGAATACGCCCCGGGCTGTTGTTTATCGAAAAGCTAATCGCATACCGGATAACCTGGGCACAGCTGTCAGTATTCAGGCGATGGTTTTTGGCAACCTGGGTGAAGACAGCGGAACAGGGGTAGCATTTACCCGCAACCCGTCAACAGGCGAACCGAAGCTTTACGGAGAATACCTGCTTAACGCCCAGGGGGAAGATGTGGTCGCCGGTATTCGCACCCCCCGTCCTTTAGAAGAGTTAAAAGTAGATATGCCCGCAGTTTACCAGCAGTTTGTAGATACTTGCATAATCCTTGAGAAACATTACCGTAATGTCCAGGATATAGAATTTACCATAGAACGGGGTAAATTATACATGCTTCAAACCCGCACCGGGAAAACAACCACATCGGCAGCAGTTCGTATAGCTGTTGACCTGGTAAAAGAAGGGTTGATCAACAAAACAGAAGCACTCCAAAGGATCGAGCCGGAACAGCTCGAACACCTGCTGCACTGTCGTATAGATCCAGATGTAAAAATTGATGTAATCGCCCGCGGATTGCCTGCTTCGCCCGGCGCAGCTTCCGGAAAAGCGGTTTTCGATGCTGACCGTGCCCAGGAAATGGCCAATGCAGGGGAAAAAGTCCTCCTGGTACGCCCTGAGACAACACCTGATGATATCCACGGCATCATTGCTGCTGAGGGCATTCTGACCAGCCGGGGTGGAATGACCAGTCACGCTGCAGTCGTTGCCCGCGGCATGGGAAAGCCATGTGTATGTGGGTGTGATGATTTGACAATTGAGCTGGGTAAAGGCTTTTTTTACATCAAAGATACTGAATATGCCGAAGGGGAAATGCTTTCAATCGACGGGAGCAACGGAAATGTGTTTTTGGGAGAAGCGTCTTTGATCGAACCCCAGTTTTCCAGGGAATTTCACGAGCTTATGAGTTGGGCGGACGAAATACGCCGTCTTAAAGTGCGTGCTAACGCAGATACCCCCGATGATGCCCGCCGTGCAGTTGAAATGGGCGCCCAGGGTATCGGCCTATGCCGCACCGAGCATATGTTTATGGCAGTGGATCGTATTCCTGTAGTTCAGAAGATGATCCTTTCATCAAATTTGGAAGAGCGTGAAGTGGCACTGAGAGAGCTTTTACCAATGCAGCAGAATGATTTTAAGGGCATTTTAAAGGAAATGGTCGGCAAACCGGTAACAATTCGCCTTTTGGATCCACCACTGCATGAATTCCTACCGGACAGGGAAGAGCTTCTTCTCGAAGTAGATCGCCTGCAAAGAGAAAACGGTGATAAATTAAAGCTGCGGGAGAAGGAAATTTTACTTAATAAAGTCCAATCATTATCCGAGTATAATCCAATGCTCGGACACCGTGGCTGCCGCCTGGGTCTGGTCTACCCCGAAATATACAAGATGCAGGTCAGGGCGATACTCATGGCAGTTTATGAACTTCTTGACGAAGGAGTTTCTTCCGGACAGCTGCAGCCGGAGATTATGATTCCATTGGTGGGGCACCGTGAAGAGATGGAGAAGATGAAGCAGTTGGTCGATGATACCGCTTCAGAGGTATTTGCCGAGCAGGGCAGGCAGCTGCCTTACCTTGTTGGAACTATGATAGAATTGCCGCGGGCTTGCCTCGTCGCCGATCAGTTGGCCGGGATAGCATCGTTTTTCTCTTTCGGGACGAATGATCTAACCCAGACCACTCTTGGTTATAGCCGGGATGATTCAGAAGGCAAATTTTTACCCTTTTACCTTCAGCAAAAAGTATTGAAGGTTAACCCTTTTGCTGAGATAGATCGGGAAGGTGTCGGCAGGCTGGTTGAAATGGCCATAGAAAAGGGACGTTCTGTAAACTCAAATCTTAAAATCGGTATTTGCGGTGAACACGGTGGCGATCCTGCCTCAATTGAGTTTTTCCATGCTGTGGGGTTGGAGTATGTCAGCTGTTCACCTTACCGCCTGCCTATTGCCCGTTTGGCGGCAGCACGGGCAACGCTCTCGGGATAGAATAATTCAAAGATTCAATCTTAAAATAGTCAGTTGATATAAACAGGAGAACTAATTTTTATGGCGAATAAGAGATAAGTTAAAATTGTAGCAAGGAGTGATCTAATTGACCCACCATGATAAACATGAATTAGCTTTAGACAGTATTTACCCGCCCTGTCAATCTGCATGTCCTTTGCACCAGGGTGTCCGTGATTATTTGCTGGCTATTGCTACCGGTGATTTTGATCGGGCGCTGGCGATAATCAAAGAAACGAACCCGCTGCCATTCGTATGCGGGACCATTTGTGCCCATCATTGTGAAGATGAGTGCCGCCGCAACGATGTGGATAAACCGCCTTCTATCCGCGGTCTCAAACGCTTTGCTGTGGAATACGGTAATGCTAAAGTGCCGCCCCCGGCCGATGGCCCTAAAGTTAAAGGCAAAGTAGCCGTGATAGGTGCCGGTCCCGCAGGCCTCACTGCCGCTTTTGACCTTGCCCGCTTGGGAGCTGAGGTAACCGTTTTCGATCGTGAAGATTCAGCCGGTGGCGCTGTCCGGCACTATATTCCTCTTTACCGCCTGCCTGATGAGGCTGTTGATCAGGATATTGATGAAATCGCCGAGCAGGGAGTAGAATTCAAATTTGGTGTAGAGCTTGGTAAAGATATTACCATTGAACAGCTTGAAGAAGAAGGTTACAACTCAATCCTGCTGGCCATGGGGTTGCCGGTAAGCCGCGGCTTAAATATTCCGGGAGCCGAAGGTGACGGAATCCTTTATGCTTTGCCATTCTTAAAGGCGGTCAAGCGAGAAGGATTTAAATTCGAAGGCGCGCCGACAGTTGTTGTCATCGGCGGCGGTAACGTGGCTATGGACGTAGCCCGTTCAGCCCTCCGTGCCGGGGCAGCCAAGGTGAAACTGGCCTGTCTGGAATGTGATGACGAAATGCCTGCATTTGAATGGGAAATCGAAGAAGCCAGGGAAGAGGGCATTGAATTTAATACTTCCTGGGGACCCGATGCCATAGCCAGGGAAAGCGGTAAAGTAACCGGCCTTGAAGTGGTTGAATGTAGCTGTGTTTTTGATGACAAAGGGCTTTTCAATCCCTCCTTTAATGAAGAAAACAAAGAGATGTTAAGCGGTGATATCATTATTTTTGCCATTGGCCAGGGTGGGGATCCCGAACCTCTGCGGAATGAGATTAAAATCGATGACCACGGTCGCGTAGTTTTCAACCATAATAAAATGACTACCAGCAGAGAAGGTGTTTTTAGCTGTGGCGAAATGATTACCGGACCCGGTTCCGCAGTCGAGGCTATGGGCAACGGACGCCTTGCTGCCCAGGCTATTGCCAGTCATCTGCAAGGTACAATCTTTGACAGCGCAAGAATTGAGCTTGAAGAAAAGCCGGTCCTCGACAAGCTTGATGAGAAGGTTGCGGGTGAAATTGACCATATGGAACGCTTTAATATTCCAATGATTTCTCCCGAAGAGAGAGTTCGTCACTTTAAACAGGCCGAACTTGGCTATGATGTTGAAACTGCAATATGCGAAGCCCGTCGCTGTTTGACCTGTGCTGCAGGTGCATTGCAGGATGAAGATCTCTGCGTGCACTGTCTTACCTGTATGCGTATTTGCCCCTATGATGTTCCGGTAATAAATGAAGAAGGCAAGGTAAATGTCCGCAATGAGCAATGCCAGGCCTGCGGTCTTTGCCTCAGCTTCTGTCCGGTATACGCAATCAGTTTCCGTGCGCCTTACCTCCAGGAAGCTATCGATTCGATAGAACCTGCTGTCGAGAAACTATTAGCCAGGCGTAACGGGGAACCGGCCATTCTGGCAATTACCTGCTCCTATGGTGCATTTGCCCTGCCGGAGTTTTTGAATAAAGAACACAAGGACATAGCGGTTGTGCGCTATCCCTGTGTTGGAAAGCTTGATACAGCTCACCTGCTCAAGGCTATAGAACTTGGTGCCGACAAAGTTGTAGTTGTCGGGTGCAGCGAGAGCGAAAAATTCGACTGCCAGTACAAAGATATTAGTTATTGGTCAGAGAAAAAAGTCGATCACACCTGTGATTTACTTGAAATGCTCGGCATGGGGCGCGAAAGTATCTGCTATACTGAACTGGCAGGCGAGGAAATAGAAAAGTTTGCCCAGGTTGTAGTCGAAGCGGCAACTAAACCAAAGCAAGAGGAAGAGGCGTTATAGGAAATTCTCAGGCGGAACAAACTAAGCCCCGGGTTTTTTAAATACCGGGGTTTTTGTTTATTTTGAAACTGTAATTAAGCAGGCAGGAAAGACCGGCAAGCTGTCGAATAAAACTAAAAGTTGAATGGAACAAAAAGCGGTTCCCGGGAGTCTAATACATAAGGAGTGGCAATAACTAATAAGTTAGAGAACCTTCATATGAATAGATGATCTGGGATCACCTCGTCTCAGTCCCCGAGATGGGGTTTTTGTTATCTGCCGGTGAACGAATTTAAAATTGCAGGCATTATATTAATAAGTGATGGGTGTTGAACATGCCACAGGGCATACCGGAAGAAATAATCGACGAGATCCGACAACGTACAGACCTGGTGGGATTGGTCGGAGAGTATCTTAAGCTTGAAAGGAGAGGCAAAAATATGGTAGGCCTTTGTCCTTTCCACAGCGAGAAAACTCCTTCATTCTCCGTGTCGCCTGAAAAACAACTATTTCACTGTTTCGGCTGTGGAGCATCCGGTAATGCTTTCAGCCTGATCATGCAGATGGAAAAGCTCACTTTCCCTGAAGCAGCCCGTTTCTTAGCCAGGCGTTCGGGGGTAAATATTCCCGAGCGCAGGTTAATATTACCCGCTGAAGATGATTTAAAAGAAAAAATTTACAAGCTCAATCACCTGGCTGCCCGGTTTTATGCTTATTGCCTGCATAAAACGGAACAGGGTAAAGGTGTTTTAGATTATTTGCTAAATAGAGGAATTAGGCAGGAGACAATAGAATTATTTATGTTAGGTTATGCTCCGGCTGATTGGACCGGCTTTTTTAATTTTGCCCAAAAAAAAGGGGCTTCACCCGATCTAATGGTTAAAGCGGGGCTTGTTTCACCGGGAAGGGATAAAGGCTATTATGATCGGTTTCGGGGCCGTTTAATATTTCCTATTTTCAATATAAGCGGCAATGTAGCAGGTTTTGGCGGCCGCGTCCTTGAAGAAGGAGAAAAAAGTGGACCGAAGTATTTAAATTCTCCGGAAACACTTGTTTTTGACAAAGGATCCATGCTTTACGGGTTGAATTTGGCTCGAGAGGAAATAAGGCGTGAAAAAAAAGCAATAGTTATGGAAGGCTACACAGACGTGATTACTGCCTTCCAGGCAGGCATAAAAAATGCAGTCGCTTCTCTCGGCACCGCACTTTCTGCAGAGCAGGGCCGCTTGCTGCGCTACCAGGCAGATACTGTAGTGACAGCTTACGATTCAGACAGCGCCGGGGAAGCGGCAACATGGAGAGGACTGGCTATTCTGCAGGCCAGCGGATGCCTGGTGCAAATAGCCGAACTTCCTGAAGGAAGCGATCCCGACAGCTATATAAGGGAAAATGGTCCGGAGGCCTTTAATGTACTTGTAGAAAAATCCAAACCGCTGATGGAATACAGACTGCAACAACTAAAAAAAAGGTTCGACCTGGCTTCGGATAAAGGGAGAATAAACTATATCGAGGAGTTAATGCCCTTTCTTATGGCCGCTGTGAACCAGGTTGAGCAGAATTTTTACCTGAAGCGGGCTTCCGAAGAACTTGGTGTCGATGAAGAAGCCCTGCTTGGCGAATTAAAAAAAAGACGGAGAAAAGGCAGTCGTTACAAGGAAACAAAGAAGAATGAGCCACCTGCTGAACAGAAAAAGATTAATGCACGCCCCGAAGAAAAAAATTTATTATCTTTAATGCTACAAAGCAAGGAAATAGCACAGCTAGGGCGAAATCTTTTAAATGCGGAATATATAGATGATCCACAGGTTAGAAAAGTTGTGGAGGCTATATGGAGCTTATCGGAGACGGAGACTGTGCTTAGCGCAGAGAAGCTGATCAACCGGTTTGAGGACCAAGAGGTTGTCAATTTGATTACTGAAGCGGTAACTGACCCTGCTTTGCAGGATCTGCCGGTCAAGACAGCGAAACGT
>Ga0209498_1002303_pt1 | contig 11578 bp, 11 predicted proteins | sample WalLakDeSediment_FD_184131 | JGI IMG/M metagenome (GOLD analysis project Ga0209498, IMG submission 184131) | Lake sediment microbial communities from Walker lake, Nevada to study Microbial Dark Matter (Phase II) - Walker Lake 11/02/13 Deep... | ecosystem: Environmental > Aquatic > Freshwater >...
CCGGCAGGTTGTCGGACAGCACGCCGAAGTCGGTGGCGCCCTGCACGTTGTCGTGGCCGCGGAAGATGTTGGTGCCGCCGCCGGCCTTGCCCATGTTGCCCAGCGCCAACTGGAAGTGGCAGTAGGCCCGGGTGAAGTTGTTGCCGACGGTGTGCTGGGTCCCGCCCATGCACCAGACGAAGGTCCCGGGACGGTTGTCGGCCATCAGCTTGGCCGCGTTGTAGCAGGTCTCGCGATCCACGCCCGAGACGCGTTCCACCTCGTCGGGTGTCCAGCGCGCAACCTCCTCGAGGACCTGATCCATGCCCCAGACGCGCTGCGCCAGGAACTCCTTGTCTTCCCAGCCGTTTTCGAAGATGTGCCACATCATGCCGTAGACCACGGCGATGTCGGAGCCGGGGCGCAGGCGCACGAACTGGTCCGCGTGCGCGGCCGTGCGGGTGAAACGGGGATCGATCACGAGCAGCTTGGCGCCCTGCTCCTTGGCACGCAACGTGAACTGCATGGACACCGGATGCGCCTCGGCAGGGTTGCCGCCGATGATCAGGATGGCCTTGCTGTTCAGCATGTCGTTGTAGGAGTTGGTCATCGCACCGTAGCCCCAGGTATTGGCTACGCCGGCAACCGTCGTCGAGTGACAGATGCGCGCCTGGTGGTCGACGTTGTTGGAGCCCCAGAGGGCCGCCATCTTGCGATAAAGGTAGGCCTGTTCATTGTTGAACTTGGCCGAGCCGAGCCAGTAGACGGAGTCGGGGCCGGAGGCCTCGCGAATCTCCATCATCTTGTCGCCGATCTCGTCGATGGCCTGATCCCAGGAGATCCGCTTCCACTTGCCGTCGACCATCTTCATCGGGTACTTCAGGCGCCGCTCGCCATGGCCGTGCTCCCGCACCGCCGCGCCCTTGGCGCAATGGGCGCCGAGGTTGAACGGATGGTCGAAGGCGGGCTCCTGCCCGACCCAGACGCCGTCCCGAACCTTCGCGTAGAGCCCGCATCCGACGGAGCAATGCCCACAGATCGTCCGCTTGGTCTCCACATCGTCACCGACCGCGACCGTCGTTGCAGCCTCGGATTTTCTGACCAGCCCCGGCACCATCTGGCTTGCCAGGGTCACGCCGCCAACCGTCAGGCCGGCGTTACGAAGAAAGGCGCGGCGGTTCAGGGAAACGCCCTTGCCGTCGGCACCGCGACCCGCGCTCGGCGCCTCGGCGGTTGGCTCGGTGTGGGATTTTTTTATCAGTTTCATGTTTCGTTGCTCCTGACCCTCACGGGGATCGATGCAGGTTCCTGGTTTTCGACGCGGGTTCCAGACTAGTCCGACGCGGTCCGGTAGTAGTCGCGGACGTGGGCTGTCTCCTGGTAGCCGGTCCTGGCCGGTTCGGAGACGGCCTCATTGGCATCTGGCGCCGCCGCAACGATACCCGGCAGCGCCGCGGCCGCGGCCGCACTGGACCCCGCCAACCCGACCTTTTTCAGGAAGCGCCGGCGCTCGCTCGAGGGCGCCTGAACCGTGTGACCCTGTGACTTGTCATTCATGTCTCGCTACTCCTCAACTGGTATGGAACCCAAACCCAACGTGCCTTGCAGCACCCACCACCCCAAGCTCCGCCCGGGCGTTGATGGTCACCGCTCACTCGTGTCCTGATAGGACTTTTCCAGCGCCAGGAACACGGTTCCCAGACGCCCCACCGCCTTGTAGAAACAGGCCGCCTCGCAGCCCTCCAGATCGCGAAAAAACGCCGGCATCCAGCTCGCCATGTGGGCCTTGAAAAACTGCTGTTGTGCCGTCTCGGGGATCGCCCTCGAATTCACCATCAGCGCCATGACCTCGCAGAGGAATGCCACGTGATCCTCGGGATCCGGGTTGCCCGGCTCGCGTTCGAAGCCGAATCTGACCAGGTCCTGGCGCAACTCACTCAATGGCCTCTCCATCAGGTAGCCCGTCTGGTACCAGGAGCCGAAGGGTACGAGCTCTCCCCGTCCGATCCCGATGAACAGCGTGTGGTACTCGTCGTCGACCTCAGAAGCTCGTGCCTGCTGGGCGGCGAGTTTCAGCATGGACAGGGCCACCGCAACCTCTCCGGCCGGGTTGTCCCCCAGATCCAGGTTCGCCAGTTCTTCCAGCTGAACCTGATCCGCCGGCGCCGCGAGCAACCTGGCCAGCAGCGTATACATTCCGACTCGGGCCTGATCTTCCTCGGGTAACCACCGCTCCTGCATCATCTCTCCTGTCTCCGGATGCCCATGCAATCAGTGGGCCATACCCCGAAGGAAAATTCCGACAAATAGAAAGGAAAAAGCATACCCATCACCCGACACGACGGCGCATCTGCGCGCAAAGCGACATTGTGTCCGCGCATCCTGAGGGCCGCGGGTCAAACCTTCCGATCACTGCGATCCCTGAACATGTCGATCACTCGGCAGTCCTCGCACATCATCAGGCGACGCCTGGACGACTCGTCCTGGAACATCCAGTGGCCCTCCAGGCGTTTGGTCATGTTGTCGATCATGCTCCGCGTGGCAAAGGGCTTGCCGCAGGCGATGCACTCGAAGGGCTGCTCTTCGTTCAGGGCCCGCTGCGCGTCACGCCGCTGCGGCTCCGTGATCAGGCGCGCCCGCAGGGTAATCGCGCGTTCGGGACAGGTGAGCTCACACAGACCGCACTGCACGCAGTTGCCTTCGATGAAGTCCAGCCGCGGAAGGTCGCCGGGCGCGGACAGGGCCTGCGCGGGGCACACGGAGGCACAGGCCATGCACAGCGTGCAGGCGTCGCGGTCGACGCGAACCTCACCGAACGGAGCGCCCGCCGGCAGCGGGATCTCCAACTGCGGCGCCGGTGCCTCCTGGTTCAGGTGATCCAGCGCCTGGAACAGCGTGGCGCGCTTGCGGCTGGAACCCACGATGCGTTCCGGACGCAGCGCCGGCATCGGATCGCCGGGCAGGTCCCGGCAGGCCTCGGCCTGCGCCAGTCGCAGTGATTCACGCGGGTAGCCGAGGGTCTGGAGCACGGAATGCGCGTAGCCCAACTGCTCCTGCAGGTTGCGCCGCACCTTTCCCGGCAATGCCGGCGTATCCAGCAGAATCACCTCGCGCGCACCGCCCGCGAGGCAGCTGAGCAGCACATCGAGCCCGACACTGCCCACCTCGTCGACCTCGACGGCCAGCACCTGCCCGGGAAGCGGCTCCAGGCGCTGCAGCGCCTCGACGCCCGCCTCGTCATCGTAGAACAGGAGGATCGGCTCCTCCCCGCCGCTGTCGCGGTAGGTCTGCAGCAGGGTCTGCGCACGCTCGATCAGGTCTGCCGGGCGCGGGTAGGTGTAGATGATGGCCCCGGTGGGACAGACCGTCGCGCAGATACCGCCACCCTGGCAGAGCTCGGGCTGCACCTCGATGGTCTCGCCCAGCGAGCGGATCGCGATGGCCGGACAGGCGTCCAGACAGCGTGTACAGCCCTTGATGCCGCTGCGCCCGTGGGCACAGATCTCCGGGTCGTAGCTGAAGAACTTGGGCTTCTCGAATTCGCCCTTCAAGTCGCTGACATCCTCGATGGCGCGGTCCAGCGCCTCCGGGTCTCCGAAACCGGGGGCGAAATAACCGACCGGGGGCCACTCGGCCAGGATCAGCGGCGCCAGGCCCAGATCGAGGACCAGGTCGAAATACTCCCAGTTGCTCTGCAACAGGGTAGCCACGTTCGCGGACTTTCCCCCCACGTCCAGGGTCACACGAAAACGGCCCAGGTAGCCTTCGATCAGGGGCTCGCGCCCGTTCGAATGGAGCACCGGTATCCCGTCGATCTCGCGCGCATCACCGGCGGTGGTCAACAGCATCGCCGGGTTCAGATGCTCGCGAAGGCGGCGGGCCGCATCGAGAACGCCCGCCTCATCGATACCGATGATCAGCACCCGACCCTGCGAGTGGTAGGTGACCCGCGAAGTAGGTTCCACGGAAAGCTGCATGGCGGCCTCGAAGGCCTTGCCGCGTGCGAGCCCGTTGCGTTCCTGATCGATCGCCATCAACTCTTCATCCTGGTCTGGTCATCGGAGGGACTCTCACTGTCCGCGCGCCCGGGCGCCTCGAAACCGGCTTCTGCCTCAGCATCGGCCTCGCCTGCCTCATCGGCCCCGGCGTGTTCACTGGGTGCGGGGCGATCATCTTCCCCACTCGGCTGCTCTCCCGCGATCAGGCCAGGCTCCGATGGCGACGCATCTTCCGCAGCCCTTGCGGCACGGGTCGCCTCGCGCTGCGCCTCCACTTCCGCCATGTGGCGCATGTCGGCGGTCACGATGTCACCGAGAGGCTGGAAATTGAGGAAGTCGTCCTGAAAGTCGTCCAGGCAGGTCTCGACATTGAACTTCGGCTGCCGGAACAACTGGCGCAGGGCGGTCTGGCGCAGTTCGGGACTCACGCCACGGGACAGAAAGGGACTGTAGTCGGAATCCTGATCCAGCGAATCCAGCGACGGCATGTCAGCGTCCGAACGTTCCGGGGGCTCGCGCGGCGGCGCCTCGGCAGGCACCTGCGCCTCGCTGGCCTGGAGGGATCCGGGAAGCTCGACCTGACCCGCCGCAGCGGGATCCGTTGCTGGCGAAGGTTCGACAGGATCCGGATCGCCTCCGCGCGCCTCGGCCTTGCGCTTGACCCAGCGGCGCAGGAAGCCATCGCCATCCGAGTCCCGGTCTTCTTCCCGCGGTTCCTTCCAGTCGGATTTCGTCATCCCTCCACCCACATCTTCAGCCTCGACGCGCTCACTCGCACTCGCCCCCCTTGCCGGGACGATCCCGCTTGCGCTTGATCCGGCGTTCAGGAGCATAGTTCGCCAGGACGTATTGTTCGACCCAGGAGTACAGGACCGGTGGCAGCGCGGCGCTGTAAACTGTTTCGTCACATCCCGTCTCGTAGGCGTTGGCCTCGTCGTAGCTCAGCGATACCAGGAACGGCTTCGGCGCGCCGTCGGCGCCCGTGCGTGTGATCACGAAGATCTTCGGTTCCGTTGACAGCAGGTTGTGATAGTAGCTCTCCAGTTCGTCGCGATGCAGCCGAACCCGGAAGCCCGACCACAGATACTGCTCGCTATGGTCCGATTGGCGGACACAGCGGCGGCTCTCAGGGGCGGCGGACTCAGGTTCGAGCACCACACCGAGCAGATCCCAGCTCTCCCGCAGCCAGCGCGAATCCGGCCGATCGCGCCGCTCCATCAACACTCCGACATGGAAGCTGTCGGGCAACGCGGGATCCGGGGCGTTTGACGCGGTCGGCGCGGGGTTCAGGTCTGGTTTCGATTCGTTCATTTGCGGCTCGTCGCGATACGTGTTTGCTCTGCTCCGCGTAGGCGCACGCAAGACGCGTACCACGCCAAACGCCAGCCCCGGCCCGGCTGAATTACCAGCCAAAGATCTTGGTTGAAGCCCGGACTCTGCGGCGACAAGGACATTTCGACACATCCAATTGCGACATTCTGTCCCACCGAGGTTCTTCAGACTGGCCTTTTTCACCCCTATTAGCAAGGGAATGAATTTTGCTTCATTCCCACGGTGAGCACAGTCTCGATCCAGTCAGCCGAGGACATCCCCGCGTAATGAATTCACCTGCAGAAGGCCCTCGCTACCGGCCCGTGATGACGGCTGCAGGTCTGTCACCATCGCACCCGGTCGAAGTGGTCGATGAGTACGGACTGCCGCGCGACGTGCATGTCGCCGGCGAGCGACCGCTGACCCTCTATGTCGACAAGCGCGAGATCGTAACCCTGATGACCCTGGGCAGCGCCCCGGAGCTGCTGGTGCTCGGGTACATCCGCAACCAGGGTTTCCTCCAGTCGCTGGAGTCCATCCGCTCGGTCCAGGTGGATTGGGAAACGGACTCGGCCGCGGTCACGACATTGAACGGCGTCGATGACTGGGAGCAGAAGCTCGCGCATCGCACGGTGACGACAGGCTGCGGCCAGGGCACCGTCTTCGGGAACCTGATGGACAAGCTCGAACAGCTCCGGCTGCCCCCGGTGGTGCTGCGCCAGTCGGAGATCTACCGGACACTGCAGCGGGTCAACGAGTACAACGAGGTCTACCGCCGCGCGGGCGCAGTGCACGGCTGTGCCCTGTGCCACGGGGAGGAGATCGAGATCTTCGTCGAGGACGTAGGCCGCCACAACGCCGCGGACGCCATCTCCGGGCACATGTGGCTCCAGGGGCTGACCGGAACTGGAAGGATCTTCTACACCACCGGCCGCCTGACCAGCGAAATGGTGATCAAGGTGGCTCTCATGGGCATACCGATCCTGGTATCACGCTCCGGCGTGACGTCGCAGGGGATGGACCTTGCGCGACAGATCGGCGTAACCCTGATCGCACGCGCCAAGGGCCGCCATTTCCTGGTCTACCACGGCGCCCAGAGCCTGGTCTTCGACGCGATTCCAGAGGCACGACCCGAGGCTCGACCCGAGCCACGGCGGCGCGCGGCCGCAGATGAGGCGGAATAAGCGATGAACGCAGTGACGGAGTCTCCCCGCTTCCTGAGCGTCAAGCAGGTGGCCGAATACCTGAACCTGCACGAGAAGAAGGTCTACGCACTCGTCAGCGAGGGCAAGATTCCGGGCACCAAGATCACCGGCAAATGGCTGTTCCCCCGCGAACTGGTCGACAAGTGGATGCTGGAGTCCAGCCACGGCGGCCTGCTGACCGACCGCCTCATCGTTGCGGGCAGCGACGACCCCCTGCTCCATCGCGTGATACCGAGGCTCGCCGATCGCATGCGCTCACGGGCCTTGGTCAGCTTCACCCCGATCGTCACCCGTCTGGGTCTGGAACTCTTGCAGGGACATCGCGTCGACGCCTGCTGCGTGCATTGGGGCCCGGTCCAGGAAAGCCAGTTGCGCCACCCGGCACTGATCCGGTCGTTTCCGCAGCACCGGCACTGGATCATCGTGCGTGCCTTCCACCGCGAACAGGGATTGATCCTGAACCCGGCGGTCGCCACCGCGCATGAGTCCCTGCAGGAACTGGTGGACGCGGGCCTGCGCTGGGTGATGCGGCAACAGGGCTCCGGAACCCAGCGGTTCCTCCGCGAGACGCTGGGACACGGCGCGGATGACCCGAGCAAGCTGAACACGGTGGCGGTTGCGCATTCCGAGCGTGAGTCGGCCGCCCTGGTCGCGATGGGAGAAGCCGACATCACCCCGGGCACCCGGGCGGCGGCACGCGAGTTCGGCCTCGCCTTCTTCCCCACGGGCTGGGAGGCGTTCGATTTCGTGCTGAACCGCTCGATCTACTTCCGCACCCTGTTCCGGGAACTCCTGCTGCAGATCCAGTCCGGAGAATCGCGCCGCGAGGCCGACAAACTGCAGGGCTACGACTTCTCGGAGTCCGGGCGCATGCTCTGGTCGGGAGACTGAGCACCTGGGAATCCTGTCAGTGCCGCCGGCCACCGCATCGGCGCACTCCAATGCACTATCTGGGTCCCGCACCGTCTTGATCAGGAGGCCAGTGCCGTGTTTCGGTTCAGCCGCCGGAGCATCCGCTGATGCGGAATGCCGGCGTCCTGGAAGACGTCACTGATCACGATGAAACCGTGCGGGGCATAGAATCCCCTGCGCGCGTGCTGAGCGTTGAGCCAGACCTCGCTCCAACCGTGTGCCCCTGCCGCGGCGATCGCGTGATGCAGCAGACGCGAACCGATGCCCTGTCCCCGGTAGGAGCGGAGTACGGCCGCGCGGCCGATCTGCCCGCTGGGCAGCAGGCGCACCGTCCCTACCGGCTCTTCCTCCGGCGTCAGCGCCAACCAGTGCAGCGCGCTCGCGTCGAGACCGTCGAACTCGAGGCTCCGGGGCACGTTCTGCTCCTTCACGAAAACCCCGCAGCGCACGTTCTCCAAAGCCATTCTGTCAGCGGGCCAGCTGGCCTCCCGTATCCGGATTCGCTTCATTTCCCTCTCTCCCTGGCAGGGGTGTGGAGCGGAGCCGGCAAGTTGAACGCGGCGCCGATGCGGGATGCGATGCTGGCCATGACAAACTCCAATCGTCATTGAAAGGCGCACTCATATTGCCTCGCTGCTGCGACAACATCGTTACGTCCAAAAGGCGGTTCGATGACGGCAACCGGTGCTACCGGGGCTGGGTACGGTGAACCGTCCCGAGAATTCCGGCGGGGGCTCATTCGCACAACGCATCGAGTATCTCGCGCCAACGGGGGATCACCAGAAAGTGCCCGCCTCCGGCGACGGGTCTCCAGCGGGCTTGGGGCAGACGCTGGGCGAGAACATGCCCCATCTGCTGGGGAACGATGCGGTCGGTATCGCCGTGCCATACATCGGTCGGGGTGTCGACCCGGTCCATTTCGAAGCCCCAGGGGGCTGTCAGTGCGTTCAGATCCGACCAGACTCCGGCGGCGCCCTGGCGGAGTGCCTGGGCAAGGTCGTTCCGGAGCATGCCGGCCACGGCAGTGTCCGACAGCACGGCCCGGTCTGCCTCGGACACATGGGCCGTCAGCCATCGCCGATACAGCCCGGGAAACCTCCGGAGCAGGGCCGACGTAACCCGCAGACCAGGGCGAACGACGGCGGGCGCACGTCTGACGAGCCGCAGCATAAGGCGGTTGGGCAGCATCATGCCCACGGTCGACTCCGCCGTATCGAGCGGCCCGAGAGCACTGACGAGGGACACCCGCACAACCCGGTCCCGGAGGGTCGCAGCGCACGCGAGCGCGTAGGGGCCGCCACCCGAGAGACCCAGCACACGGAATCGGCGGATTCCGAGTGCGTCGCCCAGCGTGGCCACGTCGTCGGCCCAGTCCACGACACGTCGCTCCGGCAGCGGGTCGGAGAACCCGTAGCCGGGACGGTCGGGGACGATCAGGCGCACGTTGGCGGCGGCGGTGATCGTATCATCGGGGTAATACTGGAGGCGCGATCCCGGCAGGCCGTGCAGAGCAATCACGGGGACCCCTTCCGCAGCGCCGTAGGCGGCGTACGCGAGGCGGCGCCCGTCCTTGAGATGCACCACAGATTCCGAACCAGCGTTCATCACACCGGTATCGTATCGACCCATTCGGCGCGTGCCCAGGGCCATCAAGCGGCTTGGCAGGGGAGCGCATGCCATCACTCCTCGAATCGCCCGGGTACCCCTCGCGTGGGAAACCCAAATCACCGCGGTTTGACCCGCGTCATCAAGGCTTTCGGCCACTCCTGAAACGGTCCGCGTGCCACCCTCACGCATGACAACGCGCTGGTGACTGGGCCGCTGTTATTGCTGTAGGGGTTCCAAAACCCCAAGCAGAATCATTCCATTAAGGGGAAAATCTCAGACGAAACCGTCAGAAAACATTCAAGCTGCTGCCACAGCCCCGCTACCTGCAGCGGCCGTACTGGTCGCTGTCGGCCTGGGCCACGACCCGCGTGGGCCGTGCCCGCGACTACATTGGCCGGTTCGAATCGGCAGCCGCACGGGCGGCCCGGGAGGGCGGCTACGACGGGTATATCGGCGGCCATATCCACAAGGCCGCGATCGCCTCGCGGGACGGCGTGCTCTACTGCAACACCGGAGATTGGGTAGGCCACTGCACCGCGCTGATCGAGGACAATGGCGGCTACCTGCACCTGGTGCACTGGTCCGACCACGCACGGCTTGACGCCAGCGACGCCGGGCCGGCGGGCAACGGGCGCACGACGGGACGATTGCCGCCGGAACTCGCCTGGTTGTACGCGACCACCACGGCCGCGATACGCTGATGGCCGCGGGGCTCACGCCCCGCGTGGTCACTTGATGGTGATGCTGCGGCGTTTGGCCTTTTCGACTTTCGGCAGCACAAGTTCCAGCACCCCGTCCTTGAAACTCGCCGAGCCCTTCGTGCCATCCACGACGGCCGGCAGCACCACGGAACGTGAGAAAGCGCCTCGCGAGATCTCGCAGCGGTAAAAATCCCCTTTCTCTTCCCTCTCCTCCTGCCGGGTCGAGCCCTTGATGGTCACCGTGTTGTCGGTGGCCGAGACTTCGAGATCCTTTTTGTCGATACCCGGCAACTCGGCCCGCACCAGGACCTCTGCCTCGCGGTCCACGACATCGACTCGGGGCATGCGCCCTTCCAGCGGCCACTGCAGTTCGCCCCATCCGGGCCAATCCATGCGCATCGGGCGCGGCCAACCACGGATGGACAGGTTCTCCATCAGCCGGTCCATCTCCTCGAACGGGCTCATCGCACGCGCGGGGGCGGGCGCAACCTCCTCAACTTCCTTACCCTTGCTCTCTTTCTTTCCTTTTGCGGCCATCGAGTCATCTCCTGTCGGCATCGCGGATCGTCGCCAGCCTTCAGCCAGCGTCCCTCAATAGCATATAGATATAGGCCACAAAACCTGCAGGCGTGTGACATTTTTGTGACAGCTGGCTTCAGGGGCCTGAAAACCAATACGGCGCTAGAACATCTCCATGCCCGCCAAGGATGGGGGCGTGTTCCGATACGCTTCGCGGGTTCCGGCGTTCGGGAACATCGAAAAGCTGGCGGGCCTCGGAACGTGAGCAACCGGGTACCATGGAGACGCGGATCAGAGGCTCTCCTCACTGAGGGTGTCGCACGATCCTGAAGATGACCGACGGATCCACACCTCTTGGACCGCAACTTGCTCTGCTCCCCGCGATAACGCCTCAGATCGGCTTTTACTCAGCACGGTGCCCCGTGCATGGTCAAAACCATCCTCCCTCGACGTTTCAGCATGATGAACTTTATGTGATCGTCTCTCGGCCGTGATGGAGGCCGCGGACTGCGCAACTTCGGGTTATGGGGCTGAACGGATATGTCGTGTTCTTGCATGGCTGAGGGTTAACGAAGCTCCTCTTGATTATCACAGAAGCTCCGCAAAGAATCCCTTCGCGCGCAAGGCGCGCTCCTATGGGTCCTTGCCCTTGTAGGGGCGTGCCTTGCAGGCGAAGGTTTTTTCGGTTTCGCCGCGGTCAAGGCGATTTTCCTTGCCTGCGGAGGATTCGTGATAATGAGGACGAAGTTGGCCGGCGCTGCTGACGATGTCACGGTGAACCACGCTGCAGCACCGCTATAGCAGGGCTACCGGCGCTCCGGTGGGGCTGAGTCTACAGAGACTTCTCGCGGCCCGGCCGCTTCCGCGCCGCACACCCGCCCTCGTGTACCAGCCCGCATCTCCCGCCGTAACTCGCGCAGCGCACGAAGGCCCTTCGCCCGCTGCGCGCGCAGGACGCTCAGCTTGTTGGCGAGATCTGCGCGCTGCTCGTCATCCGTTACAGCGCCCTTAAGATCCAGGAGCGACTTCTCCTTGTTCCGAAGATGCATCAGCACCCTGCCGATCACCCGAATGCGCTCGTGATCCACCTGCGGATCTGCCCGTTGCACCAGTGTCAGCCAGAGTTTTCGGATGTCCATCGCCTGCACTTCTAGCGGATTTCCAATGCAGCAGTCTGCCCGGCCCCGGTGACATCCTGATGACGTTTTTATGACGCCTACGGCCTGTGCCACCCTACGCTCCCCCTTTTGGAGTGCGGGAGCTTTCTCCCGTTACTCCGTGCCGGGGATGACCCAGCTCCACACAGCGGCGGCAAGCCGCCGCACTCCATAGGTGCTTGCACTTT
>Ga0209498_1002304_pt1 | contig 11573 bp, 10 predicted proteins | sample WalLakDeSediment_FD_184131 | JGI IMG/M metagenome (GOLD analysis project Ga0209498, IMG submission 184131) | Lake sediment microbial communities from Walker lake, Nevada to study Microbial Dark Matter (Phase II) - Walker Lake 11/02/13 Deep... | ecosystem: Environmental > Aquatic > Freshwater >...
CGGGCCCTGGTGGCGTCGTCGAAACGCGTCCCGGCCTGTTCAGCCTCGTGCGGCCCGCGGCGACGGGCCACGCCCTCCAGGTGCCCGACGGCATGGTGGCCGCCGCGGCCGCGCCGGAGGTCGCCTTGATCGCGGCCGATCACGCCGCTGATCCTGCCGCCGCGGCGAGCGAAGTCGCCGCCCGGATTCCCGGGTGGCGAGCCCAGGGGCTCGGCGGCTGGCTCTTGGTGATCGCCGGCCTGGGCATTTTTTGCGGATGCGTGGGCAAGAGCGCCCAATTCCCGCTCTTCGTCTGGCTCCCGGACGCCATGGAGGGGCCGACTCCCGTCTCCGCGCTCGTGCACTCGGCGACGATGGTGGCCGCCGGCGTCTATCTCGTGGGGCGGTTCTATCCCGTGCTCACGCCCGACGTGCTCCTCGTTATCGCCTACATCGGGGCGATCACGCTCTTCATCGCGGCCACGATCGCCCTGGTCACCAACGACATCAAGCGGGTGTTGGCCTACTCGACCGTGAGCCAGCTCGGCTACATGATGCTCGCGCTCGGCGTGGGCGGCTGGGTGGCGGGCCTCTTTCATCTCGTGACGCACGCCTTCTTCAAGAGCCTCTTGTTTCTCTGCTCGGGCTCGGTGATCCACGCCTGTCACACCAACGACATGCGCAAGATGGGCGGCCTCGCCCGCGTGATGCCCTACACGGCGGGCACCATGCTCGTCGGCTGCCTGGCGATCATCGGGGCCGGCATTCCTTTCGTGATCGGCCTTTCTGGCTACTACTCGAAGGATTCGATCCTCGCCCAGGCGCTCTCCTTCTCCCAGGCCAATCCCCGCCACTCGATCCTCTTCCTGGCGGTCGCCGGCGGTGCGTTCCTCACCGCCTTCTATATGTTCCGGCTCTGGTTCATGACCTTCGCGGGCGAGCCGCGGGATCATCACATCGCCGAGCATGTCCATGAGTCGCCGCAGGTGATGGTGGGGCCCCTCGTGGCCCTCGCCGTGTTCGCCGTGATCGCGGGGTGGACGCTGCCCGGTGGCTTCGGCATCGCCAACATGCTCGAGCAGGCCCGGCCCGCCGGGACGGCGGAGTCGTTCAGCGGCGGATTCGCCTTCGGCCGGTCGCTGACGGTGCCGGCCGAATATCTAAGCCACGAGGGGGCGGTGCATGTCACGGCGACGCTCACCGCCTTCGCCACGGCGCTCGCGGGCGTCGCGCTCGCGGCGCTCATGTACCTGTGGCGGATGATCTCGCCGGCCGTCGTGGCCGCGCTCTTCCGGCCGGCCTACTCGTTCTTCGCCAACCGCTGGTACTTCGACGAGCTCTACCACGCCCTGTTCGTCACGCCCGTGATGGGCATCGCCCGGCTCGCCAGCGGCACCGACCGGGGCGTGATCGACCGGATCGTCGACGGCTTCGCCTGGGCGGCCCGGCAGCTGGCGGGCATCGACGCCTGGATCGACCGCACGCTCGTGGACGGTGCGGTGAACGCCACCGCCGCGGCCACATGGAATGCCGGCCTCCAACTCAAGAAGCTCCAGACCGGCCGGCTTCGGCAGTACGTGCTCTTCATTGCCCTGGGCACGGTCGCCCTGTTCGTTCTGGCGACACTCGCCTTCCGCTCCACGTTCGCCGGCTGACGCCAAGGCCTGTTCACCGTTCACACGCACCTTTTACACGCAGCCCCCTTCCGACGGATTCGACCATGACGCCCGCCGCCCTCCCCCAGCCCGCCCTCTGGCCCCTCACCGCGATCGTGTTTCTGCCGGCGCTCGTGGCCTTCGTGCTCTCGCTGCCGATCATCCCCAGGGCCCGCGAGGAGGCGATCCGTTGGATCACGCTGCTCACGACCGCGGTCGTGTTTCTCCTCTCGCTCTGGATGGCCTGGCCGCAGCTCTTTGGGGCGGCGGGTCCGGCGCAGTTCACGATTGGCGAGCCCGGAATGCAGCTGGTCGTGAATCGGCCGTGGATTCCGGCCTTCAACATCGAATACCTGCTGGGCGTCGACGGCATCAGCATGCCGCTGGTGGTCCTGACGACGTTTCTCTCGATGCTCGCCGCGGCCGCCAGCTGGCCGATCACGAAGCACGTCAAGGCCTACTCCGTGCTGTTTCTGCTGCTCGTCACGGGCATGCTGGGCGTGTTCGTGTCGCTCGACTTCTTCCTGTTCTACGTGTTCTGGGAGGTGATGCTGCTCCCCATGTACTTCCTCATCGGCATCTGGGGCGGGCCCCGGCGGGAGTACGCCGCGATCAAGTTCTTCCTCTACACGCTGCTCGGCAGTGTGCTCATGCTGCTCGCGATCCTCATGCTCTACTTCACCAGCGACCTGCGGATGCTGTCGCCGGAGCAACTCGTGGCCGCGCACGTCGTCAGCCCGGGCCTCGAGGCCGTGGCGCAGGCTGATGCGGTCGCCGCCATCAAGACGGCCGCCGAGCCCGTCCACACGTTCAACCTGCTGGCCCTCGCCCAGCTCGGCCAGTTGCCGAATTCGCCGTTCGCCGCGACGAAGCTCTGGGGCTGGTCGCTCGAGAACTGGGCGTTTCTCCTGCTGCTCATCGGGTTCGTGATCAAGGTGCCGGTGGTGCCGGTCCACACCTGGCTGCCCGACGCCCACGTCGAGGCGCCGACGCCGATCTCGATGATCCTCGCCGGCGTGCTCCTGAAGCTCGGCGGCTACGGCATCCTCCGGATCTGCTATCCCGTCTGCCCGGGCGGCGGCCTCACCCTCGCCTGGCTCGTGTGCGGACTGGGGGTCGTTTCGATGGTCTACGGCGCCTTTGCGGCCCTCGCCCAGAAAGACTTCAAGCGGATGGTGGCCTACAGCTCCGTGAGCCACATGGGCTACGTCATGCTCGGCCTCGGCGTGTGGAGCGCGGTGGCGGGCAACCAGTTCCGCTGGGATGCCTGGGCCCAGGGCGTGAACGGGGCGATGTTCCAGATGCTCGCCCACGGCTTCTCGTCGGCCGGCATGTTCTTCATGGTGGGCGTGCTCTACGACCGGGTGCACCACCGCAACCTCGACGAGTTCGGCGGCATCTTCAACCGCATGCCGGTCTACGCCGGCCTCGCGATCACGATCTTCTTCGCCGGTCTCGGCCTCCCCGGCCTCTGCGGCTTCATCGGCGAGGTGCTCGTGACGCTCTCCGCCTGGAATTATAGCCGCGTGCTCGCGGTGATCTCGGCCTTCACCGTAATCCTCACCGCCGGCTACATCCTTTGGGCGATCCAGCGGGTCTACCTGGGCGCCGAATACAAGGGGCCGCACGGCGACCACCTCACGCCCATGACGGGCCGGGAACTGGCCATCGCCGCGCCGCTCGTGTTTCTCACGATTCTCTTCGGCGTGGCTCCGCAGCTGCTCTTCGCCTACGTGACGCCCACCGTCAACCGGCAGGTCGAGACGCTCGCCGACTGGACCCGCAACGTGCGGCCCGACGCGCCGGGGGCACAGCTCCCGCTGACGGCGAGCGTCGGAGTGACAGGTTCTCCAACGCCGTCTCTGGCCCGGTTTCCCGAGAGCCGGTCTCCCGCGAACTGATTCCCCCGACCTGACCTGGATCGCACCCACGTTCACCCGCATCGAGCAGCCTTCCGCCATGGACCTCGGATCCCTCCTCACGAGCACGCTCACCGACACCCTCTCCGTGTCGCTGCCGCTCTTCCGCCCTGAGTTGGCGCTGGCCGCCACGGTCGTGCTGCTCCTGCTCTGTCGGATGCTGCCGGTACTCCGCCGGCTCGATTCGGCCCTCGTGGCCCTCGGCGGCGTGGCATTCGTGCTCTGGTTTGCCTGGAGCGACTTCCGCGGGCTGCCCGGAAACCCCTGGCCAGCCGTCGCAGAAGCCGCGGCGACGCCCCTCCGGCAGGAACTCTTCGGCGGCCTGCTCGTCTTTGATCCGCTCACCGCCTATATCCGGCTCCTGCTCGCCGGGTTCCTCGCGCTCTACATCGTGTTTACGCTGGTCTCGGGAATCCCCGATCGTGAGGACGGTGCCGACTTCTACGTGATGGTGTTGGGCGGGGCGTTGGGCATGTGCCTGATGGCGTCGGCTAATCATCTCCTCATGCTCTTCATGGCGGTCGAGATGGCGAGCGTGCCTTCGTATGCGCTGGCCGGTCTGCTCAAGGGCCGCAAGGCGAGTTCCGAGGCCGCCCTCAAATACGCCGTGTACGGTGCCGGGGCCGCCGGCATCATGCTCTACGGCATCAGCCTGCTGGCCGGCGTGCTCGGCACCTGCCACCTGCCCACGCTCGCTGCCGAACTCGGCCGTACGCTCGGGGCGCCCGGCGCGGTGCCCGGTGCCGGGCCGTCGCTCGTGCTCGCCCTCGGCGGCCTGATGGTCGCCGCCGGTCTGGCGTTCAAGCTCTCGGCCGTGCCGTTCCACTTCTGGGCCCCCGACGTGTTCGACGGGGCCGCGGCGGAAGTCGGGGCGTTTCTAAGCGTGGCCAGCAAGGCGGCGGCGGTGGCCCTGCTGATCCGCGTGGCCTTCGCACTCGGTGATCCCGCGGCCGTTTCCGCCGGGAGTACGGACGGCCTGTTGGCCGGGGGCGGGGACGCCCTGCCAGGAGGCGCCGCCGCGGCACTCGCCGGACTCGCCGATGCCCGTCACTTCATCGTCTATCTGATCGCGGTGCTCGCCGCGCTCACCTGCACGCTCGGCAACCTCGCTGCCTACGGCCAGACCAGCATGAAACGGCTGCTCGCCTATTCCACGATCGCCCACGCCGGCTACCTCATGATGGGCGCGGCCGCCGCGACGGCCCTGCTCGGTGCCAATCCCGAAGGGGCCCGCAGGGCGGTGGCGGCGCTGGCCTTCTACCTCGCCACGTACCTGTTCATGAACCTCGGAGCCTTCGCCATCGTGGCCCTGCTGCGGAACCGGCTGCGAAGCGAACAGATCGCGGCCTACGCCGGCCTCGTGAGGACGAGCCCGGGCATCGTCGTGATGATGGCCATCGTGCTGGTGAGTCTCATCGGCCTGCCCCCCCTGGCCGGCTTCGTGTCGAAGTTCCTCGTGTTCTCATCGCTCGTCGAGGCCATTCGCTCGAGTGCCGAGGAGCCGCTCATGCTCGCGCTCCTCGTGATTGGCGGCCTCAATACCGTGATCAGCCTGTTCTACTATCTGCGCGTGCTCAAGGTGATGACGTTCGACCCGCCGCCGGCCGACCGCCCCACGGAGGCCTTTCCGCTCGTGTCGCTGCCCGGAGCCGTGCTGACGGCGCTGGCCGTGCCGGTGGTGGTGCTGGGCATCTTCTGGTCGGGCCTGTATGCCGCCGCCCAGTTGGCGGGTCGGATCGTTTCCTGAGGAGTCCGCGCCCGTGCCTTCCGTCGTCGTTCCCGCGCCCGATCTGCTCGCCCGCCTCGTGGCCACCCTCGAGTCGTCGCTTGTCATGTACCTGGCCGACTCCGGGATCGGTTCGTATCCCGGCTCCGCGGCAGTCCGCCAGGCGCTGGCCGATCTCGTCCGCGATCAGCGGGGCGTGGTGGGCCGGGCCACCGAATTGCTCGAGGATCGCGAGATTCCGCTGCCGCGTGCCGCGTATCCGCTCTCGTTCACGGGCCTCCACGACGTCGATCTCCGGCACCTGCTCCCGCGGATCACCGCCGACCTCGCCCGGCAGGCTGACGCGTGCGACACGATCGCCCGCGCGGCCATCGGCACCGATGCCGCCGCCGCCACGCTCGCCGCTGCCGCCGCCGCAACCACCCGGCAGCATGCCGAGCAGTTGAGCCGTCCGGCAGCCTGAGATGCCCCGGCCGGAAATGCCGCGGCCTGACGCAGCCATTGAATTCGCCATGGAATTCTTCGACTCCCACTGCCACCTCGACCCCATGCGTTACGGGGCCGAACTTCCCGACATCATCGCCCGGGCCCGGGCCGCCGGCGTGACGGGCATCGCCGTGATCGGCACCCGCGCGGCCGACAGCGAGGCGGCCGCCGAGCTCGCCGCGCGGGAGCCGGGGCTCGTGGCTGCCGCCGGCATCCACCCCAATGACGTGGCCGAGGCCGCGGCCGACGAATGGCCGCGGATCGAGCGGCTCGCGGAATCGGGTCGTGTGGCCGCGATCGGCGAGACCGGTCTCGACTGGTATCGCGACTTCGCCCCCCGTGACCTGCAGCGCGACTTCTTCGCCCGACACATCGACCTCGCCCAGCGACTCGGGCTCCCCCTTGTCGTCCACACCCGCGAGAGCACCCACGACGTCCTCGACATGCTGCGAACGGCCGTGGCCCGCGGTCCGCTCACCACGATCCTTCATTCATTCACCGGGACGGCGGCAGAGGCGGCAGAGGCGGTCGCCCTCGGCTGTTATCTCGGCTTCGCCGGCATGGTCACGTTTCGCTCGGCGGCCGATCTGCGGGCGACCGTGCAGACGGTGCCTCTCGACCGCCTTCTCGTGGAGACCGACAGCCCGTTTCTCTCGCCGGAGCCCCTGCGCGGCCACCGCAACGAGCCGGCCCACGTCGTCCATACGGCTCGCTGCGTGGCCCTCGCCCGCGGCGAGCCGCTCGAGGTGCTCGCGGCCGCCACCACGGCCAACGCCCGCCGGGTGTTTTCCCGGAAGGCGACCGCGTAAGATCGCTGGGCACCTACGTTCCGCCCCTGTGCCTTCTCTGAGGAGTCCACCATGGTCCGCACCCCGAGCACGATGCTGCCCCTCGGCACCGTCGCCCCCGACTTCCTGCTCCCGAATGTCGACGGCCGCATGGTGGACTTCGCCGCCGCCGCTGGCCGCCACGGCACCGTCGTGATGTTCATCTGCAACCACTGCCCGTTCGTGAAGCACGTGGCCGACCAGCTCGCCGCCCTCGGCCGCGACTACCTGCCGCGGGGCATCGGATTCGCGGCCATCTCCTCGAACGACGTCTCCACGCACCCGGCCGACTCGCCGGAGCAGATGGTGGCCGAAGCGGAAGCCCGCGGCTACGTCTTTCCCTATCTCTACGACGAAACACAGCAGGTGGCACAGGCCTACCATGCCGCCTGCACGCCCGACTTCTTCGTGTTCGACGCCGATGGCAGGCTCGTCTACCGCGGCCAGCTCGACGCGAGCCGCCCTGGCAATGACGTGCCAGTGACGGGCGCCGACCTCCGCGCCGCGCTCGACGCCCTGCTGGCGGGCGGGCCGGTGCCGGCCGATCAGGTGCCCAGCATCGGGTGCAACATCAAGTGGAAGGCTGGCCACGAGCCGCCGTACTTCAACGCGTAGCGGAATCGCGGAGTCTGGACTTACCGGCGCGGGGCGTCGCCGGGGCGGGGCGGGGTGGACTGCCCGCGGCTGGCGAACGTCGCTATGTCGCGGGTGTCGCCCGGCTGGAGCTGGGCTGCCCGGAGGTTCTCCCGCTGGATGGCCTCGTAGACCTCCTGGCGGTGCACCGGCACCTCGGACGGGGCGTTGATGCCAAGGCGGACCTTGTCTCCCCTGATGTCCACGATCGTGACGACAATGTTGTCGCCGATCATGATACTTTCGTCGCGTTGTCTGGAGAGTACAAGCATCGCTGGCTCCTTCCCGGTCCCGGCTCGGTTCCTACGGTTCCGTGCCGGTCAACAGTGTCCTAGTGCAAAGTGATTATGCGCTCTTTTTGAGCGGAGGTCGTTCGAGGGTGAGTTCGTACTGCATTGGCAGGTCGCCGCTCGCAACGACTTGACGGCCCGTGCGGGCTTCGAGGTTGATGACGATCGGCGCTTTCAAATTGAGCGTGAGGTTCGTGCCGCTTTTGCCGACCACGACCACCACCTGGGCCTGCCGCATGTCGGTGAGATCGAGCGGGGTGAGTTCGCTCCGCGGAATCCGCACCTGGTAGTCCGGAACGAAACGGCGCGGACTGACCACGGCGACGGCCACGTCGCCACGCGTCGTGCTCTGCAGCCAGCCGAGCGAGTCGTTGGCGGCGTCGGCGAGCAACGCCCACTCCCGGCAATCCTCGAGCCCCGGCAGACCACTGGAGAAATGGAGCACGTCGCCTGCGGCGACGTCGATCCGTCCGAATCGGCTGGTATTGATACGCATGGCTTATGGCGTTCCTTCGCCTCTCCCGTTCGCCGGGCATCTACCCGCGGCACTCCCGGCCGCCGGGCTTCCCGGCCTGCGGACTCCCGTCCGTACCAGTGAGATCGGCAGGCAGGGCGGTTGGGGTGGAGAAAAAAGGTCTGGCAAAGAGAAAACGATGCCGAAGACCTTGCAGGGCAGGGGGTTGGGGCTGGTCGGGCGGCCCTTACTGCCAGAGCGGCTGAGCCTTCCAGGCGGCCAACGGGGCCAGCATGAGCAGCGGCGCCCAGGCTCCGGTGGCGGGGCTCATGAGCTCGCCGAGCGTCAGCGCATGCGCCCCCATCACCACCACGAAGAAGACGACCGTCAGCGCCACGCAGGATCCCACCGCGACGAAGATGCCCCGCCGGCTCGGACCGAGCACGAGTGGAATGCCCAGCAGCACGAGCGTCATGTCGAGGAGCGGCGTCACGAACCGGGCATGCACCCGCAACGGGATGTCGGCCCCGAGGCCCAGGCTCGTGTTCCGGATCGCCGCCACCAGTTCAGCCGTCGATGAATACTGGCTCCAGTTCGCCGAGCCGATCAGCTGCTCGAACGTGACGTCACTCGCCACGAAGCACTGACGGGGCTCGAGCCATTCGGCGCCGGCCCGCGTGTAGACGATCGTGTGGTCGCCCTGGGTCAGCGGCCGCAGTCCGTCGATGTCGGCCGGCTGGCTCACGCCGCGGAGCAGATAGCCTGCGGGATGATCGGCTGTCGCCGGTTTCCAGAAGGCCTCGGCGGCGTCGATCTCGGTGCCGAATTCCGCCAGCTGGGGCGGCAGCAGCAGGCTGGGCGCTTCGATGCGTTGCAGGCTTTCCTGCATGGTGCGGCCGCGAAACAGGATTTCCGTGCGGTGGTCGTAGCGGGCCTCGAACATCTGTTTGGAGTCGCCCCGCAGGTCCGATGCCGACCGGGCAAACTGCTGGCGGATCTGCGGGATCACGAACTCCCGGTTGGCGAGGGCCGCGAGGCTCACGCAGGCGGCCAGCACCAGCACCGGCCTGGCGAGCCGCCAACGGGTCACGCCGGCGGCGAGCAGAGCCGTGAGTTCGTTGTGCCGCTCGAGCCACGAGAGGGCGAACATCGCGCCGGCCAGCGTCACGACCTGGCTCGTGGCGTCGAAAAACCAGACCATCCGGCAGCCGTAATAGGTCGCCAGGAGCCGGGCCACGCCCCCCGCCTCGGCCGCATGTCCGAGGAATCCATCGAGATTCGTGAAGGCGTCGAACACCATGTACAGCCCGGCGAGGCTGATGAACACGATGAGCGCCGACTGGATCATGGCGCGGGAGATGTAGCGGTCGATGAGCATGGACGCTTGACGGCCCGGGCCGCGGGGTGACGATTGAGCGGTCGGGAGGCCGGCTTCCGCCGGGTGGCGGAGGGTAGGGCGTCCCGGAAGAAGCGTCAATCTGGGCCCCGGCTGAAACTATGGTGCTTCCCCTCCTCCGCCGCAGTCTGGCCGGCTGGGGCCGGATCGGGCTCGACCTCCTCTACCCGCCCCGCTGCGTCTTCTGCCGGACCGACCTGCCACTGGCCGCGGAACGTCTGGTCTGTCCCGCCTGCCAGCGGCGGCTGACGGCCGACCGTCCCCGCTGCCCGCGGTGCGGGACGCCGGGCACCGCCGACTCGTGTGCGACCTGCCGGCGTTCTCCACCTCCTTGTGCCGGCCTCGTCGTGCTCGGTCCCTATGCCGACGACCTCCGTGACCTCGTCCTGCGGGCGAAGCGGCCCGCAGGGGATCTCATCGCCCGGGGGCTGGCGTCGCTCCTGGCCGACTCGCAGCGGATGACGTTTCGCGACTGGGCCGTCGATCTCGTCGTGCCGGTGCCGATGCACTGGCGGCGGCGGCTCATGCGGGGCACGAGCAGCGCCGACGAACTGGCCCGCGGCCTTGCGGCCAGCCTCGGCCTGCCCTGCCGCCGGCTCCTGCGCCGCCGACGGGCCACGAGGATGCAGAACGAACTCCCGGTGCGGGAGCGGCGTGGCAACGTCGCAGGTGCCTTCGGGCCGACGTTCGCCGCACAGGCGGGCCGACTCCGCGGGCGGCGGGTGCTGCTCGTCGACGACGTGGCCACCACGGGCTCCACGCTCGCAGCCTGCCGCGACGCAGCCGTCTCCGCGGGGGCCGCGGCAGTGTACGCTGCCGTCGTGGCGCGAGCCGATCGGTCGGACGATGCCCTCGACTGAAGGTCAAACTGACGACCATCTGAAGACCACCCTCGGACACCTGCCTTGCGATGACGACGACCGATCCAGACCACCCGATCCGCGTGGGCACCCGGGCCAGCCTCCTTGCGGTCACGCAGACCAATCTCGTCGTGGCTGCGCTGCGGGCCGCCGGAGCCACCGTGGAGGTGGAGACCGTCACGACCCGCGGCGACTCCGGGGTCGACGTGCCGATCGTCAGTCTCGGCAGCGACGGCGTGTTCGTCCGGGAACTCGAGCAGGCGCTCCTCGACGGCCGCATCGATGCGGCCGTTCACAGTCTCAAGGATCTGCCGACCGCCGAAACACCCGGGCTCGCCCTGGCCTGCGTCCCGGCTCGGGCGCTCCCGTTCGACGTGCTCGTCTGCCGGGAGCCGGCCACGCTCGCCAGCCTGCCGTCGGGCGCCGTCGTGGGCACGTCGAGCATCCGCCGCGTGATGCAGCTGCGGGCCATGAGGGACGACCTCGATATCAGGCCGATCCGCGGCAACGTCGACACGCGGCTCCGCAGGCTCGATGCGGGCGATTACGACGCCCTCATTCTCGCCGGCGCCGGTCTCCAGCGGCTCGGTCGCGGCGAACGGATCACCGCCGTGCTCGAACCTCCCGGATTCTGGCCGGCCATCGCTCAGGGCGCCCTCGTGGTTCAGATTCGCACCGACGACGAGCGGATGCGAACCTGGCTCGATCCGCTCGACGACGGAACGACCCACGCGGCCGTTGTGGCGGAACGAGCATGCCTGGCGACGCTCGCCGGCGGCTGCCTCGCCCCGATCGGCGGCTGGGCGCGGCTGGATGACGAAGGGCGTCTGGTGCTCGGCGGCTGCGTGCTCGGCGAATCCGGCGCAGGTGTCCAGCGGGTCGTCGCCGAAGAAACGACGCCACCTCTGCTCCCTTCCGGAAGGGGTGCATCCCCACGGATGGAGTTCCCGGATGCGGTCGATTTGGGCCGTCGGGTCGCTGTCCGGCTGCTCGACCAAGGAGCCGCTGGGATCCTCGACCGGATGCGCTCGGCCGTTGCTGCCGCGGGGCCCAGCCCCCCGGCTCATTGAATCAAAAACATTGATTTGTTAGGTTTCCTCAGAGGAATGTCGCTGCTGCGGCGAGTGTTCCGGCGGAGAACGATCCGGTTCCGGGTGTTGCACTCGCGGACGGCTTTTACAAGGCAGCGCACGAGGCGTTTCGTCCATGTCGATCAAGATCGTGATTGCCGACGACCACGAGGTGGTTCGTCGGGGGTTGGTGAGTCTGCTGACGGGTTCGGAGGTGAAAATCGTGGGCGAGGCCGCGAGCGGCGACGAGGCGATCAAGCTCACCAAGAAACTCAAGC
>Ga0209498_1002305_pt1 | contig 11568 bp, 9 predicted proteins | sample WalLakDeSediment_FD_184131 | JGI IMG/M metagenome (GOLD analysis project Ga0209498, IMG submission 184131) | Lake sediment microbial communities from Walker lake, Nevada to study Microbial Dark Matter (Phase II) - Walker Lake 11/02/13 Deep... | ecosystem: Environmental > Aquatic > Freshwater >...
ATGTCCGGCATGGGCGGCATGTCCGGCATGGGCGGCATGTCCGGCATGGGCGGAATGTCCGGCATGGGCGGAATGTCCGGAATGAGCGGAATGTCCGGCATGGGCGGAATGTCCGGAATGAGCGGAATGGCAGGGATGGCAGGTGGTCCGGGTGGGCCAGGCTGGATCTGTACTCAGTGGAGCTATGCGCCTTCCACCATGGGTGGCATGTCCGGCATGTCTGGCATGGGCGGCATGTCTGGCATGGGCGGCATGTCTGGCATGGGCGGCATGTCTGGCATGGGCGGTATGTCTGGCATGGGCGGTATGTCTGGCATGGGCGGTATGGGCGGCATGTCTGGCATGTCCGGCATGGGCGGTATGGGCGGCATGTCTGGCATGGGCGGTATGGGTGGCATGTCTGGCATGTCCGGTATGGGCGGCATGTCCGGCATGTCCGGCATGAGTGGCATGTCCGGGTATTTCCGGATCACACCGGATGGACAGATCTACTTCTATCCGCAAAGCGGCATGTCCGGTATGTCCGGCATGTCCGGCATGGGCGGAATGTCCGGCATGGGCGGTATGGCGGGCATGGATGGCATGTCCGGCATGGGCGGCATGGCCGGCTACTAAACGCCCGGCCTGGGTCAACCCTGCCATCAAAGGTGTTTTCAGCTTCGGTTCTTTCGATTGCCTGACGCACCTTCCTTACTGGGGCGCCTCGGTCAACAGGGGCGCCCCTTTTCCGACCGCGACTGCCCCCCCACCAGCGTAAAACCGGAATCCAAAGTCAACGCGAATGCGTCTCGGTGACCGGCCGGGCACTGAGACAGGCCCTCTGGCCCTTTACGGTAGCCCCCCTGCAACCAGGCCGGTGGACGTCCTGGAATGGACGCTTGCGTCAGGAGTGCGATCGGTAGCAGGATGAGCGAGGTACCCATCTGCAGTCGCCCGGGCTGCGATCCGCGAATTCCTGCAGTCGCGGATTGCTGAAATCTCCGCGATGGCGCTGCATCTGCACAAACAGGAACAGGCCGCAAAGACCGCGTCACGAGCAATTTCACTGGTTCCTGCCGGCGCGTTGAGCAGTACCGAGACAATGACCGGCGCCAAGAGACATTGGCTCCTCGTGACGGCACGTAGCCATTGATTCGGCGTTGACCAGAGCGAAAAAGGGTGTTTATGCTCCCTACAATCGACGGGCAAGAGCCCTTCGATGTACAGCACTACACCGCCAACTACGTGCAGGATGCATTGCAGAGCGTGGACGATCTCTCGCCCGCCGATCTTTCAACGAAGCTGACCCGACACTTCCGGATGCTGCGCATGTGGCTGGCATTGATGCTGCTTGGCACGGCTCCATTTCGTGCCGCTTTGCACGAGAAACTACACATCATCATATTGACCTGCTGCTCGCCCGGCGACGGGAAAAAAGGCCGGGAGGTTGCGTCGACCTACCCGCTTAACCCACGGCTTTGATGCCCGCTCCTGTCGCCTCAGAGATCAACGGGTTGGTTTGATCCGACACAGCTGATTCGAAGCGTTCAAAGGTAGCCTCAAAGACAATGTCAACCACCTTTCGCCCCCACCGTTTCCGATTACAGATGGGCACCATCCGGGAACCTGGGGTCCTGTCGCCATGATGGACGTCGCGACCGTTGCCTTCACGACCTTCTTCGTGACGATCGGGCCGGTGGACGCGGCGGTCGTCTACGCTGCACTGACGCCGAAACACCCGGAACCCGCCAAGCGACGGATGGCTCTGCGGGCCACGGTGGTCGCCGCTGTGATCCTGCTGGGATTCGCCCTTCTCGGTGAAGCCGTTCTCTCGTGGCTCGGGATCTCGTTACCCGCGCTGCACACCGCGGGCGGCATACTGCTGCTGCTGATCGGCATCGACATGGTATTTGCACGCAATTCCGGAGGCGTGTCCGCGACCGAGAGCGAGACCCGCGAGGCCTCAAGCCGGACCGACATCTCGGTGTTTCCGCTCGCGACTCCCTTGCTCGCGGGGCCCGGAGCGATGAGCGCTGCGATTCTGTTGATGGCGGGAGCCGGGGGCGATCTGACGCATCAGATTACCGTCCTGACCATGCTGTTCCTGGTGCTGGCATTGACCGCAGTCTGCCTGTTGGCCGCGGTTAGGATTCAGCGTTTCCTGGGTATCACCGGCGCACAGGTTTTGACGCGGGTGCTCGGCGTGCTGCTCTGCGCCCTCGCCGTACAGTTCACCTTTGACGGCATCGCGCAAAGCGGGTTGCTGCCCTGACCCCTGCGGTCCGTCGTGCGGTATTTATGCGCTGCAGGGTGAGCTGACGGACCCGCGAGCGGCACGTGGGCAGCGTCGGCAGACGCGCGGAAAAACCCCTTCTGCAGCCAGACACTCCATCAATACACGAGCAGCGTGTTGCCAATACCACTGTCTCCGCAGGTCGGCGCCATTCCGAGGCGGTCCAACGGCAGGCCCCCACTCGGCCGAGATCTTCCCGACAATCATGCCGACCGTGACCCGAAGATGGCCCACTAGAGAGAACCCGGCTGGTCGCCAACCATCTCGCCTGAACCGGCATTTTCGAGGCGAAAAACGGGCCTTCAAGGCCGCAATGGGGTCTCGATTCGGCGTATTAATATATATAATCAGTAATGTAGCGTGGTCCGACCCCGGGTGCCCGGGGCTGGGCGCACGATCTGGCCGGCGCGGTTGGTCCGTGTTCAAGCGCGAAACGACCCATGGGTTTCCCCGCGCGGTTCGGGTCAGAAATCCGGAAGCCCCGATTGCAGCCACCAGACATTTTTCTGTTCATCCCAGCGCCAGACCTGGCGGTCGGTCAGGCGCCGCAAGATCTGGTTGTACTCGAAAAGGTATTCGATGCTCACGGTCTGGGTCGCGCGATCGTCCGCCCCTATCAGCGGAGGTTGCACGACCTCGTACCGGGTGATACGCAGATCCTCGAGGTTCTGCGGCAGCTCCTCATCCCCTCGCAGTTCCGGCGAGAGAAGACCCATGGCAGATTCGAAATCACCCCAACGGAGCGCGGATTGATAGGCATTCGTTGCGGCCTCCAGGCCTATCGCGCGGCGATCCTTTTCCAACGAAGCGCAACCCGTCAACACAATGCCGATGAATAGTCCGACGCCTGCTACCCGGCGGCTGAAACCCTGCACTGCTGATGTGTCCCTCGAAAATCCCATCTCTTCCCCCGTTTTCCATCGACGCCGCCCCGTCCCACCCGAGAGGCCTACGCCAGTATCCCGGCCCACATCGTTGGCAACAAGTTTTTTTCTTGATGATGCGCTTCGATGCATGAGCAGGCTTGGCTGCGCCTTGGAGCTGTTGCTGGAAAATCTGCTGGGCCCGTTCCTCGACGGGCCGCACGCAGCCCGGAGCAGACTGAGGAGCGTCGTCCGCGCCGGTTACAGGCGGGAGTGGGTGCGCCTATTCTAGGTTCTGGCGCGCACGGGGGGAAAGGCTGATGCGGGGCAGGGAGATGGATCGGGAGGGAGCGATGCAGATTCCCCTACGTAGGGAGGGCCCCTGTTCGCGGGCATGTCGGAAACCGCTCGCGAGCCATGGATCGCTGCGGTTCATGCCGGGCCAGGGTTCGTGATGCAAGTGCGTTGCGTGATCGCTCCATGAGGCCCGACGATCCCATCCGCTTCGAGCGGATCCGCTGGACGATCTACAGTGTCCTGATCGCGGCCTACATGCTGGCCTTCTTCCACCGCTTCGCTCCGGCGATGGTGGCGGCGGAGCTCAGCGAGTCCTTCGGCATCACCGCAGCCGCGCTGGGTTCCCTGGCGGCGATGTACTTCTACATCTACACCGTGATGCAGATCCCGGCGGGGGTGTTGGCGGATACCCTGGGTTCGCGTTTCTCCGTCACCATCGGCAACCTGGTGGCGGGTGCAGGCTCGGTCCTGTTCGGCCTTGCGGAGAGCCTCGCGGCCGCGAGCACGGGCCGTTTCCTGGTCGGCCTTGGCGTGTCGGTGGTGTTCGTCGGCCTGATGAAGAGCAACACCGTGTGGTTCAGCGAGCGGCGCTACGGCACGGTCAGCGGCCTGACCCTGCTGCTTGGAAACCTTGGTGCCATCGCGGCCACCGGTCCCCTGGCCATGCTGCTTCTGCAGGTGGACTGGCGTACGTTGTTCGTCGCGCTGGGACTCATCGCGATGGTTCTCGGGCTGCTGTCCTGGTGGCTGGTCCGCGACCGGCCCGAGCAGTTCGGTTTTCCCTCGGTGCGGGAGATGGAAGGGCAGCCCGCGCACGCGCCCCGCAGCCGGCACTGGATTCATGATCTGCGCGCGGTGCTGGCGAACCGGCGTCTCTGGCCTGGTTTCGTCTACGACTTCGGCATCACGGGCAGCCTCTTCGGCATGCTCGGGTTGTGGGCCGTGCCGATGCTGCGGGATGTGCATGGCATCAGCCGGGGGGAGGCCTCCTTGTACACGACCGTTGCCACGGTGGCCTTCGCCTTGTCCTGCCTCGCAGCTGGCAGCCTGTCCGATCGGCTGCGGCAGCGGCGCTCGGTGCTTCGCGCTGGGGCCCTGCTGTACCTGCTGGTCTGCCTCGGGCTGCTGTTCCTGCCCTGGAAGCCGGGACCCGGTGCCCTGATGCTGTTTGCCCTTTTGGGGCTCGGCGGCGGCGCTTTCGTCGTCGCCTATGCCCACGCGAAGGAGGTCACCGCGCCCGCGTTCTCGGGGATGGCCATTGCCTTGGTGAACACGGGGCTGTTTCTCGGCACGGCCCTGTTTCAGCCGATGTTCGGTTGGGCCATGGACATCGGCTGGGATGGCCATCTCGCGGATGGTGTGCCCGTGTATGCGTGGGAGGATTACCGGCGCGGCCTCTGGTTGCTGGTCGCGTTCGCCGCGGTTGCCCTGTTGGCCTCCCGGTACCTGGTCGAGACGAACGGTCGAAACGTCAGCCCGCATCCTGAAGGCTCCTGATGCTCTGGCTTGAATCCCTGCTGGGCGATCCGTCATTCAACCTCTGCGCACGGACCGATTTGCCGTGATTTGGCCCTGTCCGGGCCGTCGGTAAAAAAACGTCTTTCCACCAATGACTTATTTCGCACGAGTGCCGAAATCTGTTGACAGTTCGAACGAATGGGCTAGCGTCTATCAAGTCCGGTCCCGCATCTGCGGCCGGTCCGGAAGGCCCGTTGCAGGATCGTCCCAGTAGATTCAGGGGCGCCTGGTCCGAGGGTCGTTCCCCCTCAGGGGCAGGGAGAGAGGTAGGCCATGGGATATGCTGAGATCTACGACCGCGCATCGCGCGATCCCGAGTCCTTCTGGGGCGAGGCCGCCCGTGGCATTCACTGGGATGCCCACTGGGAGAAGGTCCTCGACGACAGCAGGGCGCCGTTCTACCGCTGGTTCCCGGGCGGGCGGCTGAACACCTGCTACAACGCGTTGGACCGGCACGTGGAAGACGGCCGGGGCGAGCAGCCGGCGGTGATCCACGACAGCCCCGTGACGGGAAGCCAACGACGCATCAGCTATCGGGAGATGCGCGACGAGGTGGCGCTGTTCGCCGGCGCTCTGGCCAGGCTGGGCGTCGGCAAGGGCGACCGGGTGATCATCTACATGCCGATGGTGCCCGAGGCATTGATCAGCATGCTGGCCTGTGCCCGGATCGGCGCCGTGCACTCGGTGGTGTTCGGTGGCTTCTCCGCCCACGAACTGGCGGCGCGCATCGACGACGCCAGGCCCCGGGTGGTGGTGGCCGGATCCTGCGGCATCGAGCCGAGCCGGGTGGTGCCGTACAAGCCCATGCTGGACCGGGCGATCGAGCAGGCTGCGTACAAGCCCGAACACTGCATCATCCTGCAGCGTCCCGAGGGGCCAGGCGAGATGGTGTCCGGCCGGGACCTGGAATGGAACGAGGCCCTGCAGGGGGCCGAGCCTCAAGAATGCGTATCCGTGGCGGCCACCGATCCTCTGTACATCCTCTATACCTCCGGCACCACGGGCCGTCCCAAGGGGGTGGTGCGCGACAACGGCGGCCATGCGGTGGCGCTCAAATGGAGCATGGAGCACATCTACGGCGTGAAGCCCGGCGAGGTGTTCTGGGCCGCCTCTGACGTCGGCTGGGTGGTGGGCCACTCCTACATCGTCTATGGCCCACTACTGCACGGGTGTACCACGATCGTCTACGAGGGCAAGCCGGTGGGCACGCCCGACCCGGGCGCCTTCTGGCGGGTGATCGCCGAGCACGATGTCTCGGTCATGTTCACGGCACCCACCGCGTTCCGGGCGATCAAGAAGGAAGATCCCAGGGGCGAGTACCTCGCGCGCCATGACCTGACCGGGTTCCGCGCCCTGTTCCTGGCGGGCGAGCGGTGCGATCCGGACACCCTGAACTGGGCTGCGGCAATGCTCGACCGCCCGGTGATCGACCACTGGTGGCAGACGGAAACCGGTTGGGCGATCGCCGGCAATTTCCTGGGTATCGAACGGCTTCCGGTCAAACCCGGCAGTGCAGGCAGGCCCGTGCCCGGATACGACGTGCGCATCCTCGACGACCAGGGCGAGGAGGTCCCCGCCGGCACGATGGGCCGCATCATGCTCGGGTTGCCGATGCCGCCCGGCTGCCTGCCCACCCTGTGGAACAACGATCGCCGGTTCCGGGAGGCCTACCTGGATCACGTCCCCGGCTACTACCTGACCGGCGATTCCGGCTACCTGGACGGGGATGGCGATCTGTACGTGATGGGCCGTATCGACGACACCATCAACGTGGCCGGGCACCGGCTCTCCAGCGGCGCGATGGAGGAGATCCTGGCGGCGCACCCGGCAGTGGCCGAATGCGCGGTGATCGCGGTGGCGGACGACCTCAAGGGCTCACTGCCTCTGGGGCTGGTGGTGGTCAAGAGCGGCGTGACCCAGGAGCCCGATGCCCTGTGCAGGGAACTGGTCGCGAAGGTTCGGGAAGAAATCGGCCCGGTGGCGGCGTTCAGGAAGGTGGTTGTGGTGGATCGCCTGCCGAAGACGCGCTCGGGCAAGATCCTGCGCGGCGTGATGCGCCGCATCGCCGACAACGAGGCCTTCCAGACACCTGCCACCATCGACGATCCCGCCATTCTCGGGGAGATCCGCACCCGTCTCAGGAGCATCGGCTACGCGACCGCGTCTTTCGAGGACGAGGTCTGAGCAGCCCGTACAGGAGCATTGCATGAACGACCACGGATCACCGGCGATCACCCCTGGCGCCCGCCTGCGCAGCGCCGTCGAGTCAGAACAGCCGCTGCAGGTGATGGGTGCGATCAACGCCTATCACGCGACACTGGCCGAGCACGCCGGCTATCGCGCGCTGTACCTCTCGGGCGGCGGTGTAGCGGCTGGCTCACTGGGTCTGCCAGACCTCGGGATCAGCGCGCTGCACGATGTGCTGGAGGATGTCCGGCGCATCACCTACGTTACGGAGCTGCCACTGCTGGTGGACGCGGACACGGGCTTCGGCTCCAGCGCCTTCAACATCGCGCGCACCGTGCGCGAACTCATGCGTGCCGGTGCCGCCGGCTGCCATATCGAGGACCAGGTGCAGGCCAAGCGCTGCGGTCACCGCCCGGGCAAGGCCATCGTCTCCAAGGGCGAGATGGCGGACCGGATCAAGGCCGCCGCGGATGCACGGGACCGGGATTTCGTCATCATGGCGCGCACCGACGCCCTCGCCGGCGAGGGCCTGGAGGCCGCCATCGAGCGGGCCGTGGCCTGTGTGGAGGCTGGTGCCGACATGATCTTTCCCGAGGCGGTGACGGAACTGGAACAATACCGGCGCTTCGTGGATGCAACGGGTGTGCCCGTGCTCGCCAACATCACCGAGTTTGGCAGGACGCCGCTGTTTACTACGCTGGAGCTGAAGGACGCCGGCGTGGCACTGGCGCTCTATCCCCTGTCCGCCTTCCGTGCCATGAACCAGGCGGCACTGCGGGTCTACGAGGCCATCCGCCGCGACGGCACCCAGAAGGCGGTGCTGGATACCATGCAGACCCGCGACCAGCTTTACGAACACTTGGGCTATCACGCCTACGAGGAAAAACTCGACGCGCTCTACAGCCAGGAGAAGGGAAACGGACATGACTGACAGCGACAACAGCGGGGCTGCCACGCCGCGCGCGAAGAAGTCCGTGGCCCTGTCGGGCACGGTCGCCGGGAACACCGCGATCTGCACCGTGGGCCGGACTGGCAACGACCTGCACTACCGGGGCTACGATATCCTGGATTTCGCCGACCGGGCGGAGTTCGAAGAGATCGCCCATCTGCTGATCTACGGCCGCCTGCCGAACCGTGCCGAGTTGCTGGACTACAAGCAGAGGCTGCGTGCCCTGCGTGGTGTGCCTGCAGCCCTGCGCGACGTGCTCGAGAGGATCCCGCCGTCGGCGCACCCCATGGACGTGATGCGCACGGCGGTGTCCATGCTGGGTACGCTGGAACCGGAAAAGGAAGATATGTCCGTCGCCGGCGCGCGCGCGATCGGCGACCGGTTGCTGGCCTGTCTCGGACCCGCGCTGCTCGTCTGGTATCACTTTGCCCATCACGGAAGGCGTATCGAGGTGGACACCGACGACGACAGCCTGGGCGGGCATTTCCTGCGCCTGCTGCACGGATCCGAGCCGCCGGAGCCCTGGGTGCGCGCCATGCATACGTCGCTGAACCTCTACGCGGAACACGAGTTCAATGCCTCCACCTTTGCCGCCCGGGTGGTCGCCGGCACCAACTCGGATATCTACTCGGCCATCACCGGCGCCATCGGTGCGCTGCGCGGCCCGAAACACGGCGGCGCCAACGAGGCGGCCTGCGACATCCAGCTGCGTTATCCGGACCCGGACACGGCGGAGGCGGATATCCGTGAACGGGTGGGGCGCAAGGAGATCATCATCGGCTTCGGCCATCCGGTGTACACCACCGGTGACCCGCGCAATGAAGTGATCAAGGACGTGGCGCGGCGCCTGTCCGCCCAACGGGGGACCCCGGCCATGTACGCCGTGGCCGAGCGCCTGGAGGGCGTGATGTGGGAACTGAAGAAGATGTTCCCGAACCTGGACTGGTTTTCGGCGGTGTCGTACCACATGATGGGCGTGCCGACCGCGCTGTTCACGCCCCTGTTCGTGATCTCCCGCACCACCGGTTGGGTGGCCCACGTGATCGAGCAGCGCCAGGACGGCAAGATCATCCGCCCCAGCGCCAACTACACGGGGCCGGAGAACCAGCCCTGGGTACCGATCGAAGCCCGCTGATCGAAAGACGCGTGCTCGTGGACCGACCTTCGCGCCCCGCGACGAGGGCAACACCCGCCGCCTGGCGGATGACGGTCTTTAGGCTCGCGCAGCCTACGCGGTGTTCCCCGCGGTCCGTAGGGTGGACGGGCGCAGGGGCGCCCGCCACGCGCTGCGGGTGCCCGTTACCATGCCGTTTCGTCAATCCCTGTGGACCAGGAGCCAAGCCGTGAGCCAACACATCGCCGACGCCAACGTGAGACCCGACCCGGATCCGGAGCTGGTCGCGATCGCGGATTATGTCTGTAACCATGACATCGATTCCGCAGAGGCCCTGGATACCGCGCGCAACTGCCTGATGGATTCCCTGGGCTGCGCCCTGCTGGCGCTGCAGTATCCGGAGTGCACCAAGCACCTGGGTCCGGTGGTTCCCGGCACCGTGGTGCCGAACGGCTCCCGCATTCCGGGAACCGCCTTCCAGCTCGACCCCATCCAGGGCGCCTTCAACATCGGTGCGATGGTGCGCTGGCTGGACTTCAACGATACCTGGCTCGCCGCCGAGTGGGGGCATCCCTCGGACAACCTCGGCACCATCCTCGCGCTGGCCGACCACCTGAGCCGCAAGGCCGTGTCCGAGGGCAAGCCCCCGCTGACCATGGATGCCGTGCTCCGCTACATGATCAAGGCCCACGAGATCCAGGGCGTTCTGGCGCTCGAGAACAGCTTCAACCGGGTGGGCCTGGACCACGTGGTACTGGTGAAGGTGGCCTCCGCTGCCGTGGCCGCCCACATGCTCGGGGCCACCCGCGACCAGGTGATCGATGCCGTGTCCCAGGCGTGGGTCGATGGCCAGGCCCTGCGCACCTACCGTCACGCCCCCAACACCGGCTCGCGCAAGTCCTGGGCGGCCGGCGATGCCTGCGGCCGTGCCGTGCGCCTGGCGCTGATGGTCATGAAGGGCGAGATGGGCCTGCCCAGCGTGCTCTCCGCCCCCCGGTGGGGTTTCTACGACGTGCTGTTCAAGGGGGAACGGTTCCGCTTCCAGCGCGATTACGGCAGCTACGTGATGGAACAGATCCTGTTCAAGATCAGCTTCCCAGCGGAGTTCCACGCCCAGACCGCGGTCGAGTGCGCGCTGCGTCTGCACCCGGAGGTGAAGGACCGGCTCGACGAGATCGAACGGATCGAGCTCACCACCCAGGAGTCGGCGGTGCGGATCATCAGCAAGGACGGCCCGCTGCACAACCCCGCGGACCGGGACCACTGCCTGCAGTACATGGTGGCCGTGGTGCTGATCTTCGGTGCACTGACCGCCCGCCACTACGAGGACGAGGTGGCCGCGGACCCGCGTATCGACACGCTTCGGGACAGGATGCGGGTGGTCGAGGATCCCCGTTACTCGGAGGAATACCACGACCCGGCGAAGCGCTCCATCGCGAATGCGGTACAGGTATTTTTCCGGGACGGCAGCAGCACCGAGAAGGTGGAGGTGGAATACCCCATCGGTCACCGTCGCCGTCGCGCCGAGGGCATCCCGGTGCTGGAGCGCAAGTTCCAGGACGCGCTGCGCACCCGTTTCCCCCGGGGCCAGGCGGCGCGTATCTTCGAATTGTGCAAGGACGCCAGGCGCCTGTCGGCCACTCCGGTGCAGGAGTTCGTTGACCTGTTCCTGGTCTGACATCCAGACGAGGGTTGCCCTGGCCTCTTCGGGTCTCCAGGTGTCGCTCGCGCCGCCCCTTCGACTTCCGGGAATTGACGATGAGTAATGTGTATTTCGAGGATCTGGGTCACGGCATCACGATGATCGATGCCCAGCTCTACCGGCAGGGCCAGGTCTCGACCTACCTGGTGGTGGAGGGTGACCGTGCCGCCTTCGTGGAGACGGGTACCGCTCACTCCGCGCCCGCGCTGCTGCAGGTGCTGAACTGGAAGGGTATCCCCCGGGAGAACGTGGACTTCGTGATTCCCACCCACGTGCACCTCGACCACGCCGGCGGTGCGGGGGAACTGCTGCGCCACCTTCCGAGTGCGCGGCTGGTGATTCACCCGCGCGGCGCCCGGCATATGGTCGATCCCGCCAAACTGAATGCTGGTGCGGCGGCGGTCTATGGCGAGACGGAGATGGAACGCCTGTTCGGCGTCGTGGTGCCGGTTGCGGAGGACCGGGTCATCGAGGCGGATGAGGGCTTCCAGCTGGACTTCAACGGTCGGCGGTTGCGCTTCCTGGATACCCCGGGTCATGCCCGGCATCATTTCTGCGTGGTGGACGAGACCGGCGACGGCATCTTCACGGGCGATACCTTTGGCCTCTCCTACCGGGATTTCGATACCGATCGCGGCCCCTTCGTTTTGCCGACCACCACCCCGG
>Ga0209498_1002306_pt1 | contig 11567 bp, 11 predicted proteins | sample WalLakDeSediment_FD_184131 | JGI IMG/M metagenome (GOLD analysis project Ga0209498, IMG submission 184131) | Lake sediment microbial communities from Walker lake, Nevada to study Microbial Dark Matter (Phase II) - Walker Lake 11/02/13 Deep... | ecosystem: Environmental > Aquatic > Freshwater >...
GATCGCTGTGCCGGGGACGACGCGCTGTTTTGCGGCCATAGGTGGGTGCGAGACCCGTCGGGTTACGCCCTTTGGGCTAACCCGACCTACAGTTTGCGGCTTTTCATCGTCAGGGGTGGCGCAGGGCCATGAAAGTTAGCGCCCCGAGCGCGGCCCGAGGATCAGCCAGAGGATGAAGCCCAGCAGGGGCAGCAGCACCAGGACCACGATCCAGACCACTTTCGTGCCGGTGGAGGCACCGCTCTGTACCGTGCTGACGATGGCCCAGATGACCAGGACCAGCAGTACCAGACCAAGGAGGCCAGAGATTTCAATCATGGATCAGCTTCCCTCCTTAAGTGATTAAAAAATAAACATCATTGCTCGTTCAGCCATTGCAGCGCCCTGCGCCGGGACTCGAGCAGTTGCGCCTGGTCGAGGTGGGTTGCCAGTTCACGCCGAAGCCGTTCACCGGTGGTATCTCCTCCCGACGCGGCGAGACTGGCCCACTTGTGTGCCTCGACCAGGTCCATTGGGATACCATCGCCGCGGGCGTGCAGCAGGGCCAGCCAGCCCTGCATTTCGGGATTGCCGGCCTCGGCGCCGATCCGCGTGTAGTAGGCCGCGCGCCTGGGGTCGGCGGGAAGGTTGCCGATACCTTCAAAGTGGATCTGAGCCAGATAGTGCGCCGCCTCGGTGATGCCGTCCTGCAGGACCCGGTCGAGCAGGTCGCGAGCTTCGATGGCTCGGTCGGGACGCAGGCTGGCGGCGGCGTCGGCGAGCAGCATCGTTCCCAGCGCGAGGCGTGCAGCGCTGTCGTCGCGCTCCTCGATCACCCGGCGGAACCAGGCCTCGCCCTCAGTCCGGTCCGGCTCCATCCCGAGACCCTGGATATGCATCCAGCCGATGCGCAGCCCGTATTCGTTCTCACCCGCTTCATAGGCCTGGGTGTAGTACTCCAGCGCGCGGGTGGCGTCGGACTCCACGCCCAGACCCTGTTCGTAGAGCCAGCCGGCTGCAGCCATGGCCTCGACCGAACCGTCTTCCGCAGCACTCTCAAGCCAGCGCCGGGCCTCCACCAGGTCCGGCGGTTCCAGCGCCAGGTGGCGTTCGGCCTCGCGCCGCTGGTCTTCGGCGCTCATGTCGGCCGCGACCTCCGGGCTGTAGGCCTGTGGGCCAGCGTAAACGGGGGGCGCCAGCAGAAACGCCAACACGATGAGGAGGGCCGCGCGCATGAATCCGCTCCAATGCCGATGTAACGGCCCTATGCTACCGTTTACCGTCGCAGGCTGCAGAAAAAAGGTGCAGGACTCGTGGACAGAACCCCGCCCGTGAAGACAGACCGTTCGCCACGCATGGCCTGGGTTCTGGTCGTGCTGTTGGCCCTGTTGCTGATCCTGGCGGGCGCCTGGATCGCGTACCTGCTGCAGGCCCAGCGCCATGCCCCGGTGACCCTGACGCCGCAGGAGCAGCAGGCACTGGATCTCAAGCTGGCTGCGCTGCGCGATGCCGCAGTCGCCGAGCCCCGTCCGGAGGCGGTGCCGGAGTCGCCAGCAGACCCCGATGAAGGGCGCGTACTGGCGCCGGAGATCTATGCCGAGGACCCGGACCGGCGCCGGATCCGTTTTACCGAGCGTGAACTCAACGCCGCCATCGCCCGGGATCCTGCGCTGGCCGGGCGGGCCGCAGTGCGGCTGTCGCCGGGCCAGGTCAGCGCGAGTTTCCTGGTCGACGTGCCCGAGGATCTGCCCCTGCTCGGGGGGCGCAGCCTGCGCGTTCGGACCGGACTGCAGCTGCTGACACGGGATGAGCGGCTCGAGGCGCGGTTGCTCGGGATCAGTGTCGGCGGGGTACCCCTGCCGGGCGCTTGGCTCGGAGGCTGGAAGGGTAGCGATCTGCTGGCGACCAGCGGCCTCGGCGGGTTTGGCGCGGGCATCGAAGCACTGGAGGTCCGCGAGGGCGAGTTGGAGCTGCTGCTGGCGCCCTGACCGACGCGGTCGGGGATCGCCGGAGGTTGCGTGAGGCTGCGTGTCCGGGGGCGATCCGGGTGGGCTCTCAGCGGCGTTCGAGGGTCCGCAGTGTGGCGGCACCGTAGGCACGGGCCTCGCCAGAGACCGTGACCCGCAGCGTTGACCGTCCGGCCTCCAGCGCCGGAGCCGCGGCGACGTCTTCCATCGCTCCCATGCCCATGGCCAGCATCGGTCGGGGCACCGGGAATCCGTCATCCCCCATCCTGAGTTCCTTCGGGAAGACGTGTGAGGCGCCGATGGCGGCGCCCATCTCCTGGGCGATGCGCTGCCACCTGCGGATGGCCTCGAGCAGCAGGTCCTGCTGGTGCGCCGCACGTGTCTCCGGGCTGATGGAAAACTGGATCTGCGTGATCGCGAGCCCCAGGCCCTGCAGTTCAGCCGCCATCTCCGTGAGCGCGTCGAAATCCCTGCCCTTCAGTTCCAGCCTCTGCTCGACCTGCCAGGCAACCGGCTCGGTACGGCTGCGGTCGCGGTCGTAAACCGGGGATGTGCTGTAGCCCAGACTGCGCGCTTCGATGGACGGGACCCGCAGCGCCCGCTCGAGGCCATCGCGCATCAGCTTGTTGACCGCGGCCGTGGCCTGCGCCACCTCGGTGTCCCGCCGCTCCGCCTTGAGGTGCATGGTCATCAGGTCGTTCTCGACCTCGCTTTCGGCATGGGCGGTGATCTGGAGCAGGGTGGACCCGTCGTCAGCCGTTGCGACGGACGCGCCGGCGCAGAGAACCGCGATGAGGATCAGGGCAAACGGCAGTCGAAACATGATCGGGAGCCTCGTCTGGGGGCCATGAGCGTTTCCGGGTCGGATCACACCCGGCGGACAATCGTTGGAGTGGCCGCGGGCGTGAAAGTTTGCACGGTGCGGGTGCACCGGTACGGGGCGGACGTCACAGTGCCAGCAGTTCCGGAGGTTCGTCCGGCACCACCACCAGGATATGACCCTCCGGGATGCTGCGCCAGCGCTCGCGCTCGGTCAGCGGCTCGGAGGCGATGACGACGGCGCCCTCGGGGAAGCTGTCGTCGTCGCTGGTGTAATAAAGGCTGGGGCTGATGTCGTTCACCGCATGGCGGCTGGCGACCAGCCGTTCTCCATCGGTCAGGATCACGTTCAGCAGGGCCCGATCCGGACCCAGCCAGGACTCGATCGTCGAGAAGGCCTCGATCATCGCGCCTTCGAGGCTGAGGTCCGCGTCATCGAGCAGGTACTGGCGCATCAATGCGAAGAGGTGCTCGGAGTCGGTCGTGCCCAGGATGTCCGCCTCGACCTCCGGCTCGATGATGTTCTGGATCTGCCGCCGGATCCCCGGACGGAAGCCCTCGATCAGCCCGTTATGGCTGTACAGCAGGTCGCCGAGTGCGAAGGGCTGGGCATTCACGACATCGCCGCCAAACCCCGGCGAGGCGCTGCGAACGGCTGCGAGCCAGAGGTCGGCATAGAGGTTGCGCGCAAGCTCGGCCAGGTTCGGGTCCTGCCAGATGGGGTCGGCCCGGCGGTATACCACGGCGTTGTCGTCCTCGCCGTACCAGCCGAAGCCGAAGCCGTCGGCGTTCAGGCGCGCATAACGCAGTTCCTCCGGTTCGCTGGCCTGGCGTACCAGGCTGTGTGGTGGCAGGAAGAGGATCTCCTGCAGCGACAATTCCGGGCCGATATAGGCGACGTGGCGACACATGGGCGGATCTCGGCTGGTGGGTCCGGGCCTGGAAGCGCGGCAGGCTCCCGGCATTCATGGTAGCTTTCCCGCCGTGTTGATGCACGGGTGCCGTCCCGCCAGGAGGACCGATCGATGTCCACGTCTCGGAATGTTCCACGCAGTGACCGGGAGGGGAGCCGATGAAGACGGTCCCCGGTGCACGCGAACGTCTTCTGGTACTGGTCCGGCATGCCCAGGCGGGCGACCCCGAGCGTTTCCGCCGGGAGACGGGGCGCTCGGATCGGGAGCGGCCGCTGACCGCCGAGGGTCGGCAACACAATCGGGCCGCCGCTGCCGGCCTGCATCGGCTCCTGGGGACGCTGGACCACCTGTGGAGCAGCCCGTACACACGGGCGCAACAGACGGCGGAGGGGATTGCCGAAGTCTTCGAGCGGCCGGTGGAGGCCCCGGACTTCCTCCTGCCACCCTGGGATCCCGGCGCGTTGGGAGAGTGGCTGCAGCCGCGGCTTGGGCGCGGACAAACCGGCGTACTGGTCGGGCACGAGCCGGATCTCTCGCTGCTGCTGGGAGAGTGGCTCTGCGGGCGCGGTGCCCCGGTGCCGATGGAGAAGGGGGCCGCCTGCGCGCTGCGCATCCCCGACGGGCTGGGACGGGGCGCCGTGGAATTGATCTGGAAACTTCCGCAGTATGGCTTGATAAGACTCTAGGGGACACGATGGCGACAGACAAACCGGACCGGGCGGGAAGACGGCAGGGCGGATTCGACACCGTCGCAGCGGTCGACCTGGGTTCGAACAGCTTTCACATGATCGTCGCGCGCTGGCACGAGGGCGAGGTGATCATGGTCGACCGGTTGAAGGAGACGGTCCGGCTCGCAAGCGGGCTGGATGCCAGGAACCGGCTCTCCGCGGAGGCCCAGCAACGGGCGCTGGAGTGTCTGGGCCGGTTCGGCCAGCGTCTGAGCACCCTGCCACCCGGCAGCGTGCGGGCTCTCGGTACGAACACCCTGCGCAAGGCGCGGTCGGCGCGCCGCTTCCTGCAACTCGCCGAGGAGGCGCTGGGGCACCCGGTCGAGATCATCGGCGGGCGCGAGGAGGCCCGGCTGATCTTTCTGGGTGTGGCCCACAGCCTGGCCGACGACGGTGGCCGCAGGCTGGTGATCGACATCGGCGGCGGCAGCACGGAATTCATCATTGGCGAGCGCTTCGAGCCGCAGCTCGCGGAAAGTCTGCAGATGGGCTGCGTGACCTTCAGTGCGCTGCATTTTCCCGATGGCCGCATCACCGCGCGGAGGTTCCGCCAGGCCGAACTGCACGCGCAGCTGGAGTTGCAGCCGATTGTGACCGCATACCGGAGCCTGGGCTGGGAGCAGGCCCTGGGTTCGTCGGGAACCCTGCTCGCACTGGACCGGATCCTGCACGAAACCGGCATCGAGAAGACGCCGGGCATGAGCCTGTCCGGACTCGAATCCCTGCGTACACAGTTGATCGAAGTCGGAGAGATCGACCGTCTGAACCTGTCCGGCCTGAGCGACGATCGGCGCCCGGTGATCGCCGGCGGGCTGGCCGTGATCATCGGCGCCTTCCGCGGCTTGGGGATCGAGCGTCTGACGACCTCCGACGGCGCCCTGCGCGAGGGTGTGGTGCACGACCTGTTCGGGCGTTTCCACCACGAGGACGTGCGCGGACGCACGATTCACCACCTGCGCAAGCGCTTCGCCGTGGATGCGGCCCATGCCGACCGCGTGATGGCGGAGGCGCAGCGTCTGTTCGCGCCCGTGGCGGAGACCTGGAATCTCGGCGAGGGCGAGCGCGATCTGCTGAACTGGGCCGCGGAGTTGCACGAGATCGGGCTGGCGCTGGCGCACAGCCGGTATCACAAGCATGGCGACTACATTCTGACCCACGCCGACCTGCCGGGTTTCTCGCGCCTGGAGCAGGCCGACATGGCCCTGCTGGTGCGTGCCCACCGGCGGCGGCTGCAGGAAAACCTGTTCGAGGAACGGCCCAAGGCGCGACGCAAGCGCCTGATCCGGCTCGCCATCCTGTTGCGCCTGGCCGTGCTGCTGCACCGTTCACGCACCGACGAAGTCGTGCCGATCCAGGCGGTCACCGCGACCCGCAACGGCATCGCCCTGGAGTTAGCGCCGGATTGGCTGGCGGACCATCCGCTGACCGCGGCGGATCTGGAGAACGAGGCGGAGCAGATCGCGGGACTGGGCTTCACGCTGAAGGCGCGTTAACTCTCATGTCCCGGACGCGCGACACCTCGAATGATGCAAGCGGCAGCGCCCATGGGGTGCGGCGGCTTGCCGCCGCTGTGCGGAGCTGGGTCATCCCCGCCGCCGCATAGCGGAAGCAAGCTCCCGCACTCCATAAGCCGGCGTTGGCGGAAGACGCCGACTACCGATTCGCGAGTCTTGCCAGCAGGTCCTGCTGCACCGAGTACGGCTCCGCGCCGTTGGCGGGCGACTGGCGCTGGTAGCTGCCGTCCTTCTGCAGCACCCAGGCCGATGTGTTGTCGCGCATGTACGAGAACAGGGACTCCTCCGCCGCGCGTTGGCGCAGCTTCGGATCCTTGACCGGGAACGCGACCTCCACCCGGCGGAAGAAGTTGCGCGGCATCCAGTCGGCACTCGACATGAACAGTTCGGGCTGGCCACCATTGCCGAAGTAGAAGACGCGCGAGTGTTCGAGGAAGCGCCCGAGCACCGATCGCACCTCGATGTTCTCCGAGACGCCGGGCACCCCGGGACGCAGGCAGCAGATTCCGCGCACCAGCAGCTTCACCTGTACCCCGGCACTGGAGGCCCGGTACAGCGCATGGATGACCTGCGGTTCGATCAGTGAGTTCATGCGCGCGGCAATCACGGCCGGCTTGCCGGCAGCGGCAAGCGCCGTTTCTCGCTCGATCCGTTCGATGATCGCGGCATGCAGGGTGAACGGGGCCTGCAGCAGATCCCGCAGTTGCGAAACCTTGCCCAGCCCCGTCAGTTGCTGGAAGACCCGGTGGACATCCTCGGTGATCACCGGGTCGGCGGTGAGCAGGCCGTAATCGGTGTATGCCTTGGCAGTGCCGGCATGGTAGTTGCCGGTGCCGAGGTGGGCATAGCGGGTGATCTGGTCGTTGTCGCGGCGTACCACCAGGGCCATCTTCGCATGCGTCTTGTAGCCGACGACGCCGTAGGTGATGTGCACCCCCGCGTCCTGCATGCGGTTGGCGAGTTCGATATTGGCCTCTTCGTCGAAGCGCGCGCGCAGCTCGATCACCACCGTGACCTCCTTGCCCGACTGCGCCGCCTCGATCAGCAGCTCGACCAGCTGCGATCGGGTCCCGGTCCGATACAGCGTCTGCTTGATCGCGAGCACCGCCGGATCGCGCGCGGCCTGGCGCACGAACTCGATCACCGGCATGAAGGACTCGTAGGGGTGGTGCAGCAGCAGTTCCTGCTTGCGGATCGCATCGAAGATGCTGATGCCGGCGCCGTGGTACTTGGGCAGGCTGGGGATGAATGGCGTGAACTTCAGATCGCTGCGGTCGACCAGATCGTGCACCGCGATCAGGCGGTTCAGGTTCACCAGCCCGTGCACCTGGTACAACTCGCTCTCGGTCAGGTTGAAGTGCGCCAGCAGGAAGCGGGCATCGTCTTCCGGGCAGTTGTCCGCGATCTCCAGCCGGACGGCCTCCCCGTAGTTGCGCTGCGGCAACTCGCCTTCGAGGGCGTTCAGCAGATCGTCGATCTCCTCCTCGCGCACGAACAGATCGGAGTTGCGCGTCAGCCGGAACTGGTAGCAGCCGGTCAGCTTCATGCCCTGGAACAGCTCGCCGACATGGGCATGCAGGATCGACGAAAGGAACACGAAGTCGTTGTCCCCCTGGGCGACCTCGCGCGGCAGGCGCACCACGCGGGGCAGGGAGCGGGGCGCCTGCACCACGGCCCGGCGGGATTCGCGTCCGAAGGCATCCTTGCCCTTCAGGGTGACGATGAAGTTGAGACTCTTGTTCAGGACGCGGGGGAAGGGATGCGCGGGATCGAGTCCGATCGGGCTCAATACCGGCTGCAGCTGCTCCTGAAAGAAGGACTTCAGCCAGTTCTGCTGCGCCTCGTTCCAATGGGTGCGCCGGATGAAGCGGATCTCCTTCTCGGCCAATTCGGGAATCAGCACCTGGTTCAGGGTGCGGTACTGCTCGGCGACGAGCTGGTGGGCGATCACGCTGATCTTCGCCAGCTGTTCCTGGGCCGACAGCCCGTCGGGGCCCGGGGCCTGAACGTTGAGCGCCACCTGCTGGCGCAGGGAGCCTACCCTCACCTCGAAGAACTCGTCGAGATTGGTCGAGGAGATGCACAGGAGTCGCAGCCGTTCCAGCAACGGGTAGCTCTCGTCCAGCGCGAGTTCCAGCACCCGGCGGTTGAACTCGAGCAGCGACAGTTCGCGGTTGAGGTACAGCTCCGGGTTGGTGAAGTCGATGGCGTTCATGGCGATATCAGTGGCTTAATCCAAGAAGCCTAAACCACTTTCACCACAAGGTATAGACGCAGGGTTGGTCGCGGGGTTTGGGAGGGCGGATTCACCCCGAACCCCCGTCTAATCACTTCGTGTCTTCGCGGTCTTCGTGGTGAAACCGCCCTTGACCTTCCTGTCGCCGGGGACAAACGCGATGGCCGGCGCGTCAGGGATGCAGGAGCAGGAACTCGATCAGGGCCTTCTGCGCGTGCAGGCGGTTTTCGGCCTCCTCCCAGATCACGCTCTGCGAACCTTCCAGCACCTCGGTGCTGACCTCTTCCTCGCGGTGCGCGGGCAGGCAGTGCATGAACAACGCGTCGGGCCGTGCCAGTCGCATCAGCGCGGCATCGACGAAGAAGCCGGTGAACGCCTGCCGGCGCGCGCTCTTCTCGTCTTCCTGCCCCATGCTCGCCCAGACATCGGTGACCACGAGGTCGGCGTCGCGCGCGGCCTGGCGCGGGTCGCGGACCAGTTCCAGCGCCGCGCCAGCCGCCGCGCCGATCTCTGGATCAGGATCGTAGCCCTCCGGGCAGGCGGCGGCGAGCGTGAAGCCGAGCTGGCGCGCGGCGTGGATGTAGCTGTTGCACATGTTGTTGCCATCGCCGATCCAGGCGACGCGCTTGCCCCGGATGTCGCCGCGCTGCTCGGTATAGGTCTGCAGGTCGGCGAGCAGCTGCGCCGGGTGTTCGCGATCGGTCAGGCCGTTGATCACGGGCACCGTGGCGTACCGGGCGAACCGCTCGATCTTCTCGTGCTCGTAGGTGCGGATCATCACGCAGTCGACCATGCGCGACAGGACCCGGGCGGTGTCCTCGATGGGCTCGCCGCGACCCAACTGAGTGTCGCGCGGCGACAGGAACAGGGCGTGGCCGCCGAGCTGCTGCATGCCGACCTCGAACGACACCCGGGTGCGCGTGGAGGACTTCTCGAAGATCATGCCCAGCATCTTGTTGCGCAGGATGTGATCGTGGTGTTTGCCGTTGCGGGTCTCCTGCTTGAGCTCGATCGCGCGCTGGATGATCTGGCGCACCTCGGCTCCGGTCAGGTCGGAGAAGCTAAGAAAATGGCGCAAAGTCATGCGGTAATCCTTTGTTTTTCATCCTTGGTAATCAACTCCAACACGATGTCGGCCACCGTGTCCGCGATCTCGTTGACCTGCGCGTCGTTGATGATCAGGGGCGGCAGAAGGCGGATCACGCGTTCCGCCGTGACATTCAGGAGCAGGCCGCGGTCCAGCGCCTTCCGCACCAGTTCAGCGGCCGGGCGGTCCAGTTCCACGCCCAGCATCAGCCCCCGGCCCCGAATCTCCAGGACCTCGCTGCGGTGGGCCAGGCGTTCCTCGAGCAGGCGCTTCAGTTGCTGTCCGTGTTCCTCCGCGTGTTCGCACAGGGCCTCCTCCTGCATCACGTCGAGGACGGTCAGGGCGACCCGGCAGGCGAGGGGGTTGCCACCGAAGGTGGTTCCATGACTGCCGGGCGTGAACAGGTCCACGGCGCGGCCGGAGACCAGGCTGGCCCCGATCGGGACGCCGTTGCCGAGACCCTTGGCGAGGCTCAGCACGTCCGGGACGATCTCCTCGTGCTGATAGGCGAACCAGCGGCCGGTGCGGCCGATGCCGGCCTGGATCTCGTCCAGCATCAGCAGCCAGTCGTTCTCGGTTGCGAGGCCGCGCAGGTCGCTCAGATACCCATCGCGCGGGATGCGGATGCCGCCCTCGCCGGTGATTGGCTCCACCAGGATCGCTGCCACTTCGGGATCGTTGCGGTACTCGGCCACCGCTGCCGAGTCACCGAAGGGCACCCGGACGAAGCCTTCGACCAGCGGTTCGAAACCCTTCTGGATCTTGGCGTTGCCGGTGGCCGACAGCGTCGCCAGCGTGCGTCCGTGGAAACTGCCCTCCATTACGATGATCTTGGGCCGGTCGATGCCGCGGCGGTGGCCGTGGAGGCGCGCCAGCTTGATCGCGGCCTCGTTGGCTTCGGCGCCGGAGTTGCAGAAGAAGGCCTGGTCCATGCCGGCCAGCGCGCAGAGGCGGCGGGCCAACTGCTCCTGTAGCGGAATGCGGTACAGGTTGGAGGTGTGGATCAGGGTGCAGGCCTGGTGCGCGATCGCGCAGCCGACCTTGGGGTGCGAGTGGCCCAGACCGCAAACGGCGATTCCGGACAGGGCATCGAGGTAACGCCGACCCTCGGTATCCCACAGCCACGCGCCTTCGCCGCGCTCGAAGGCGACCGGCAATCGGTTGTAAGTGGTTTGCAGGGCATCTGCCATCAAGGATCTCCGAACGAAGAAGGCCGGTGACATCGGAAGACGCTGCACCGGCCCGGGGGCGAGGCACGGACCCACCGTGCCTCCTCGCCGCTTGGATTGTCGGACTATTTCATCTGACTGGCAACGAAGTCCCAGTTGACCACGTTCCAGAATCCCTCCAGGTACTTGGGCCGGGCGTTGCGATAGTCGATGTAGTAGGCGTGCTCCCACACGTCGGCGGTCAGCAGCGGCGTCTTGCCGTCGCGCATCGGGTTGGCCGCGTTGGAGGTGTTCACGATCTCCACCGAGCCGTCACTGTTCTGCACCAGCCAGGTCCATCCGGAGCCGAAATTGTTCACGGCGGAGTCGTTGAATTTCTCCTTGAAGGCCGCAACCGAACCGAAGGCCGAGTTGATCGCGTCGGCCAGCTTGCCCGAGGGCTCGCCGCCGCCATTGGGGGACATGCAGTTGAAGTAGAAGGTGTGGTTCCAGACCTGCGCACCGTTGTTGAAGATTCCGCCGGCCGGGGCCTTTTCGACGATCTCTTCCAGCGAGGCGTTCTCGAACTCGCTGCCGGGGAGCAGACCATTGAGCTTGGTCACGTAGGTCGCATGATGCTTGTCGTGGTGAAACTCGAGGGTCTCCGCAGAGATGTGCGGTTCCAGTGCGTTCTTCTCGTAGGGCAGAGCCGGAAGTTCGTGAGCCATGCGGGATCTCCTTATTGGATGGGCTGCGAATGCATTGCAGGTGTCTTCGGACCGACGAAAGATAGACATACCCTTGGCAGGATGCAATTCCCGACGTATTCGGTCAGCTTTGGCGGGCGCTGCTGGCAGGGGATGACACTGCGCTCCGTGCGCAGGAGGGGGACGCGCCCACAAGCCCTGCTATCGCACACAGAGGATGCCGTATCATGCCGGGCAACGCGAGAACACTGACTGGAGGACCCGTGTACCGACTGGTTCCTGCCGCGGACACTTTCATGCGACGCGTACGCTCCACGTTCCGGAGCGGCATGTCAACGTGACGGACGCTCCGCGCCCCACGCTTCCCGCCGCGAACTCCGGCATGCGGATGGCCCGGGTGGGCCGCTGGCTGGGTCCCGCCGTTTTCGTTGTCTTTCTGATCCTTGCGCCGCCCCCGGCGTTCAGTCC
>Ga0209498_1002308_pt1 | contig 11559 bp, 13 predicted proteins | sample WalLakDeSediment_FD_184131 | JGI IMG/M metagenome (GOLD analysis project Ga0209498, IMG submission 184131) | Lake sediment microbial communities from Walker lake, Nevada to study Microbial Dark Matter (Phase II) - Walker Lake 11/02/13 Deep... | ecosystem: Environmental > Aquatic > Freshwater >...
GCCCATCACCGTCTCGCCGTTGCCGCGGGCATAGGCGTCGGCGTTGTCGAAGAAGTTGACGCCGGCCTCGTGCGCGGTCTTGACGATCTCGGTGATGCGCGCCATGTCCTGCACGGAGCCGCCGTACGTCGTCCAGGCGCCGAGGCTGACGGCGCTGATCTTCAGGCCGGAGCGTCCGAGTCTGCGGTACTGCATGGTTGACCTCCTGGAGGCATCGTACGCGGCCGTCCTGGCGGGGTGGGTGTCGGGCGGGCGCCCGCGGGGACACGGTGCGGACGTATGGCACGACGTATGGTAAGCTTGTCGGCGATGCGCAAGACCACCGTCTACCTCCCGGCCGATCTCAAGGCCGCCCTGGCCCGCGAGGCCGAACGCGGCGGCGTGTCCGAGGCCCAGTTCATCCGCTCGGCGATCTCGGCCGCCGTGGCGCGGCCGGCGCCGCGCGCCGGGCTCTTCGAGGCGGAGCCGTTCGCGGACCGCGTCGACGAGCTCCTCCCCGGGTTCGGCGAGCGATGATCGTCGCCGACACCAGCGGCCTGCTGGCCCTGTACAACGCCGCGGAGGCGGCGCACGCGAGCGTGGCCAGGACGGTCCTGGAGGAGCGCGAACCGCTCGTCGTGTCGCCTTTCGTGGTGGCCGAACTCGACTACCTGGTGGCCACCCGGGTGGGTCCGCGTGCGGCGCTGGCCGTTCTGCGTGAGCTCAGTGGCGGCGCGTACCTGCTGCCGTGCCTGAGCTCGGACGACCTGGTGGTCGCCGGCGACGTCGTCGAGCGATACATAGACCTGCAGCTCGGCGTGGCGGATGCGTCGCTGGTGGTGTTGGCGGATCGCTACGCCACCTCACGCCTGCTGACGCTCGACCGGCGACACTTCGGCGCGGTGCGGACCCTCGGCGGCGCACCGTTCACCTTGCTGCCGTGAGGCGTCGTCCGGAGCCGGGACGCAGACCGAGCCGGGTTCGCGCCGCCCGTAAGATGCCGGCATGGACCCGACCGAGACCGTCCTCCCCCCCGAGTTGGCCGAACGTCTTGGCGAGCCGGGCGCCTTCCCCTACGCCCGCGGCATCCACCCGCGGATGTACGCCGACGGCCGGCTGTGGACCATGCGGCAGTACGCGGGGTTCGGCAGCGCGCAGGAGAGCAACGCGCGCTACCGCCATCTGCTGAGCCAGGGCGTCAGCGGCCTGTCGGTCGCCTTCGACCTGCCGACCCAGCTGGGCCTCGATCCCGACGACCCGCGGGCCCGCGGAGAGGTCGGCCGCGTCGGCGTGTCGATCGCGACGGTCGACGACGTGGCGACCCTGTTCGACGGCATCCCGCTCGCCGACGTCACCACCTCGATGACGATCAACGCCCCGGCGATGATGCTGCTGGCGCTCACCACGCTGGAGGCCGAGCGCCAGGGCGCGCCGCTGGCCGCGCTCGGCGGCACCGTGCAGAACGACGTGCTCAAGGAGTACGTGGCGCGTGGCACCTACATCTTCCCGCCGGGACCGTCGATGCGGCTGGTGACCGACCTGATGCGCTGGTGCGCCGACCACGTCCCCCGCTGGAACACGATCTCGATCAGCGGCTACCACATGCGCGAGGCGGGCTGCACCGCGGCGCAGGAGGTCGCGTTCACGCTCGCCGACGCGGTCGCCTACGTGCGCGCCGCCGAGCGCGTGGGGCTGGGGGTCGACCGCATCGGCCCGCGGCTGTCGTTCTTCTTCGCCTGCCACGGCGACCTCTTCGAGGAGGTCGCCAAGTTCCGCGCCGCCCGGCGCCTGTGGGCGCACCTGGCGCGCGACCTGCTCGGCGCGCGGGACGAGCGCAGCCTCAGGCTCCGCTTCCACACCCAGACCGGCGGCTCGACGCTGACCGCCCAGCAGCCGCTGAACAACGTCGTGCGGACCGCCTACCAGGCGCTCGCCGCCGTCCTCGGCGGCACCCAGAGCCTGCACACCAACGCCTACGACGAGGCCTTGGGGCTCCCGACCGAGGCGAGCGCCACGCTGGCGCTGCGCACCCAGCAGGTGCTGGCGTTCGAGACCGGCGTCGCCGACGCGGTCGACCCGCTGGCCGGCAGCGTGCACGTCGAGGCGCTCACCGACGCGGTGGAGGCCGAGGCGCGGCGCTGGTTCGACGAGATCGAGGCGCGCGGCGGGGCGGTGGCGGCGATCGAGGCCGGGTACCTGCAGGACGCGATCGAGGAGGCGGCCTACGCGCATCAGCGCGACGTGGAGTCCGGCCGCCGGGTGGTGGTGGGCGTCAACCGCTTCCAGGACGCGGCGCCGCTGGAGGTGCCGGTGCAGGCGATCGATCCGCAGCTCGAGCCGGACAGGGTCGCGGCGCTGCGCCGCTTCCGCGAGGCGCGCGATGGCGCCGCGGCGTCCTCGGCCGTGGCGCGGTTGGCGGCGGCCGCGCGTGCGCCGGACGCGCCCCTGATGCCGCGGGTGCGCGAGGCGTTCGCGGCCCGCGCCACCCTCGGCGAGGTGTGCGGCGCGCTGCGGGACGTCTGGGGCGAGCACCGGGGGTGACGCCGGGCGGGCGGGCGCCGCGGCGGCGGTTCAGGCCGCGACCGGCAGGCGCGTCGTCTCCCCGTCGGCGATCGCTGCCAGGACGTCGACGGTGACGTCGAGGTAGCTGCGCCCGTCCGCCACGAAGGCCTCCTCGTCGAGGTAGCCGGCCTGCCCGGTGTGGGCGCAGGGACCGATCACGACGCTGCGCAGCCGGCCGCGGTGGCGGGCGACGTTCCAGGGGGACCAGGTGAGTAGGCGCCAGCGCCCGGGGAACATCCACGACGTGAGGCGCTGAACGCGGTCTGCGCTGCCAACGAGGTGCCAAACGCGGTCGGCGTCGAGCAGCCCGGGGTCGGCCGACAGCACGCCGCCGAGCGAGACGACGACCACCTCGGCGCCGGTGCGGTCGCGAACGAAGGGGGCGGCGCCGGCGGCCATCTGGGCACCGCCGCTGTAGCCGACCAGCACGATGCGCGCGTCCCCGGCGCCGTCGTCGATCGGGAAGCCGCGCCGGCGAAGCGAGCGGACGATCAGCTCGGCGCTGCCACGGCTGTAGAAGGGCCCGTAGCGCCTGTCCGCGGAGACGAGCACCTGCCACAGGTTGCGGACGTTGATGAGGAAGCCGCCGATCTGGGCGAGCCGGCGGCCGCTGAGCTTGGCGTTCAGCGACCAACGCCAGAGGCGGGAGAAGACGCGCTGGCCGGTGAGCGCGCGGTTCGTCACCGAGTAGGGGAAGACCTCGATGACGCGCCCGTGGGCGAGGGCGGCGCGCAGGCGCTGGACCAGCCGCGCCTCGCGGCGCGCGTGGCTGACGGTGCCGACCGCGTGGATGCCGGTCAGGAACACGACCCAGGGCCCGTCCGTGGTGTCCGCCACCGCCGCGGCCGCGGCCGCGGCGGCCGCGGAGACCGCCTGGGGCTCGGCTGCGGCGGCCTCGTCCGGATGGCCGCTCACCGGGTCGAGCTCGCGCTCGTCGACCGGGTCGTCGTACCAGCCGGCCCACCGGCCGAGCGTCTCGAGCGGGGCCAGGGCGCCCATCACCAGCAGCGCGCCCAGGGCGACCAGCGCGATCGTGCCGGGGTCGGGCGGCGTCACCGGCGCGCCCCCGGCAGCCCAGCGGTGCCGGACTCGATGCCCGCGACCCACGCCCGCACGCGCCGGCCCACGCGGACGACCGGGCGCCCCAGGGTGCGCTGCAGCAGTTGGCTGAGCAGCCAGCCGCCGGCCGCGCAGGCGACGGCCTGCCCCAGGGTCAGCCCGAAGACGGCCGAGGCGGCGACCAGGGTCGCGAGCAGCGTCCAGACCGACAGCGCGGCCTGGAGCGGTCCGCCGAAGTAGGGGACGAGGACCAGGACGCCGAACAGCTGCGGGGCGTACGCCAGCCCGACCACGGCGACCACGTCGCGCAGCGGGCGGGCCGCGTCGAAGCCGACGCGGGCGACCCACCAGACCGACAGCGCCCACACGAGGAACGCGGCGAGGAACAGCCCCGCCTGCACCGCCAGCGTGCTGGCGAAGCGGCGCGGCGAGACGCGTTCGGCGAAGAGCGCCACGCTCTGGCCCAGCGCCATCGACAGGCCCGCGAGGTAGACGACGGCCAACCCCAGGCGCCGGTGCGCGGCGTCCGGTCCCAGCAGCGCCTGGAACGCCTCGGGGTCGAGGGCGAGCGCGCCCTGGATCAGGTCGAGGGGGGAGGTCATGGCCGCCGCCTCAGTGCGCGTGGCCGTGCTCGAGCTCGCCTGGCTTCAGTGGCAGGCGGTCGCCGCGGAACCACCAGGCGGCCAGGACGGTGGTGATCGGCACCGCGAGGATCAGGCCGATCGAGCCCACCAGCGTGTGCACGACCTCGGTCGCGACGAGCTCGAGGTTGAAGGCCCGCGCGGCCGTCACCTGGTAGATGTGCAGCAGGACGAATAGCGACAGACCCGCGCCCGTGTAGGCGAGCACCAGGGTGTTGACCAGCGATCCGACGTGGTCGCGCCCGACGTTCATGCCACGGGTGTACAGCTGCCGCAGGCCGAGGCTGGGGTCGGTGTGGGCGAGTTCACGGACCACGCTCGCCTGCACGATGGTGATGTCGGTCAGCGCGCCGAGCGCGCCGATCAGGATGCCGGCCAGCAGCAGGCCGCGCAGCGCCACCTGCGGGGCCGCGGCCAGCAGGAAGATCGCGTCCTCGTTGCCCAGGCCGGTGAGCCGCGCCGCGTCGCTGAAGCCGATCGCCAGCACCATCGTCACCCCGACCGCGGCGTAGGTCCCCACCAGCGCGGCGGTGGTGCTCCAGCTGACGCCGTGGACGAAGTAGATGGCCAGCAGCAGGATGCCGCCGACCCCGACCAGCGACACCCAGACCGGGTCCTGGCCTGCGACGATGCTGGGCACGACGTAGGCGATGACGATCGCGAGGGAGGCGATGGTGGCCGCGACGGCGCGCAGGCCCTTCAGGCCGGCGACCGCGAGCGCCGAGAGGGCGAAGAGCGCGAGCAGCCAGGTCATCGCGGGGCGCCGCACCCAGTCGGAGACGACGTAGGTGATCCGCCCATCGGGGGCCGGCGCGTAGTACAGCTCGACGCGCTCGCCGACCCGGTAGGGCGGGAGGACGAGGTTGAGATCGGGATCGTCGAGCGGCAGGTCGGCGCCGACCACCCGCCCGTCGCCCAGCAGCACGAGGGCGCCGTCGGGCGGCGTCGGGCGCGGCACGAGCTCGACGATGCGGCCCTCGACGTAGCCGTACTCGGCGACGTCGGCGGGTTGGCCAAATGCCGTGGTCAGCGTCGCCAGGGCCAGCACCAACACGACGGCGCGCCACGCCATGGCGCGCCACGCCATGGCGCGCCGCCATCCGCGGGGCCCGCGCCGCGGCGTCAAGCGTTCCCCCGGCACTCGGGGCAGAGGCCGTAGAGCGTCAGGGCGTGGTCGCGCACCTCGAAGCCGCCCGGCAGCGTCACGCCCTCGAGCACGGCCACCGGGCAGGTGGCGTGGAGCTCGAAGACCTGGCCGCAGCGCTCGCAGCGGAAGTGGTGGTGGTGCCCGTGGCCCGCGCGCTCGTAGCGGGCGGACTCGTTCGGCAGGTGCACGACCACCACGTCGCCGTGCTCGGCGAGGGCGGCGAGGTTGCGGTACACGGTGGCGAGGCCGAGGCTCGCATGGTGCTCGGCGGCGCGCTCGAGGACCTCTTGCGGCGTGAGCGGGCCGCGGGCCTCGGCGAGGGCCTGCAGGATGGCGCGGCGTTGCGAGGTCTGGCGCATGACGGGAAGAGCGTACCACCGGTTGCCCGCGCTGCGCCGCTCAACGAGAACCGGTTCTCGGACCCGTGGTGGTGGCGCGGCCGGCTGTCGCGGTGGGGCGTTCTTGGCCGGCGGCGGCTGATTGGGGGCGGCGCCCCCTGCCGGTCGACGCCTAGCTCGGGCGGCGGCGCGAACGCATGGGGCCCAGGGGCTCGCCGCCGAGCAGGTGGAGGTGGAGGTGGTCGACCTCCTGGCCGCCGTGAGCCTTGCAGTTGACGATGAGGCGGTAGCCGTCCTCGAGGCCCTCCTGCTCCGCGACGCGGCGCGCGGCGGTGAACAGCCGACCGAGCGTGGCCTCGTCCTCGGCGCCGACGTCGGCGGCGGTGGGGATCACGTGGTTCGGGACGATCAGCACGTGCACCGGCGCCTGCGGGTGCAGGTCGCGGAAGGCCGTGACCAGCTCGTCGCGGTAGACGATGTCGGCGGGGATCTCGCCGCGGACGATCTTCATGAACACCGTGTCGTTGGCCATGCGGTGAGTTTACGGCAGCCCGCGGTCTCGTGGAGCGCTCCGCTGTACGGCCGGTGCCCGAGGCGGTTGACAGCGCGGGTGGGGTGCCGCGTACACTGAGCCGGCGCCGATAATGAGATGTCGTTCTCAACAAGCGCAGAACGCCCCGGACGGGAGAGAGCATGGCCAAGGACGGTCCGCGCATCAAGATCCTGCTACGCAGCAGCGCCGGAACGGGCACCGTGTACGCGACGACGAAGAACCGCCGCACGACGACGGCCAAGCTCGCGCTCCAGAAGTACGACCCCGTCGTGCGCCGGCACGTCGAGTTCCGAGAGACGAAGGCCTGAGGGCCACGAAGGAGTACCGATGAAGCGTCACCTCCACCCACTGCTCGTCCTGCTTGTCGCGCTCGCGTACGGCTCCGGCCTGGTGCTGGCCCACGGGTCGGGCGAGACCGCCTCCCCGGCGCACGAGCATGGGCACGAGCACGAGCACGAGCACGACCACGAGCATGAGCACGAGCACGACCACGAGCACGACCACGAGCACGAGCACGAGCACGACCACGACCACGACCACGACCACGACCACGAGCACGACCACGAGCACGAGCACGACCACGAGCACGAGCACGAGCACGACCACGAGCACGACCACGACCACGACCACGAGCACGACCACGAGCATGAGCACGACCACGAGCACGACGCCGAGCACGGGCACGAGCACGACCACGAGCACGACCACGACGACGACCACGAGCATGGCCACGGCCTCGAGGGCATCCGCCTGCTCGTCGCCTCGCTCGATGGCCCCGAACTGGTCGTCCTCGACGCCGACGACGGCGCGGTCATCGGCCGCTTCACCGTCCCGGGTCTCGGGCGCGTCTTCCAGCTCCCCAACCCACAACTGGCGGGGGTGGTGCACCGCGACGCAAACCGCGTCACCTTCGTCCACAGCGGCCTGACGGCCGTCGATCACGGCGACCACATGGACTTGCTGCAGGGCTCGCCGTACGTGCTCAAGACCGTCAACCTGGGGCGCGCGCCGGCGCACTTCTTCTCCCGGGGCAACGACATCGCGGTGTTCAACGACGGCGACGGCAGCATGGTCTGGCTCGACGCCCGCCTGCTCGGCATCAGCCTCGACTTCATCGAGGTCCCCGGCCTCGGCGCCGACCACGGCGCCGTCGCCGTGGTCGACGGACACCTGGTCGGCGGCGGCCTGAACGAGGCCGCGGTGCGCGTCTACGACCGGCGGGCCACCCCGGTCGCGACCTTCGGCGGGTGCCCGGGCCTGCACGGCCAAGGCGTCCTAGGCAGCGTCGTGGCCTTCGGCTGCAGCGACGGCGTGCTGCTGGTCGCGTCCGCCGGCGGCGGCGTGTTCACCGCCCACAAGATCCCCAACCCGCCCGGCAGCCCGGAGAACGCTCGCGTCGGCACGCTCGCGGCCGACGACGGCAGCCCGGTCCTGGTCGGCAACTTCGGTCAGGGCATCGCGCTGATCGACCCGACGGCCCGGACCCTGACGCCCGTGGCGCTGCCAGCCGCGCCGGCCGGCATGCGCTTCGCGGACCACGGCAAGACGCTCCTGGTCCTCACCCTCGACGGCTACCTGCACGCGCTCGACCCGGCCACCGGCGCTGTCCTGGGGTCGGTCGAGGTGCTCGAGCCGTGGGTGCAGGGCGCACCACGGCCGAGCTTCACCCACCTCGGCGACCACGCCTTCGTGGTCGATCCCGCCCACGACGCGGTGTGGGTGATCGACCTCGACCACCTGGAGGTCGAGACCCACTACGACCTGCCGTTCACACCGGGCAGCGCCGCGGTGCTGGCCATCCCGGGCGCCGTCACCCACTGATCTAGCGCGGCGTTCGCTGCGGGCCCCGCCGGCGATCGTGGCCGGCGGGGCCCGCCTTGGTCCCACGATCCCGGGCCTGCACCACGGCCGGACCCTTCCGCGGAGGCGCCTCATCGTGACGCTCGGACACGTCCCCATCACCCTGATCGGCGGCCGCGGGCCGCACGGCCTGGCGCTGCACCTGTGGATGCGCGACCGCGGCCTCGAGGGCGCCTACGCCCTCGTCGATCCGGCGCCGACCTGGCTGCCGACCTACGGCGACGACGGCCTGGCGCGCTTCACCGAGTGGCTGCGCAGCCCCCGCGAACTCGACTTCTCGCTCGGCGACCCCGCGCGCGCGATGACCGTCTGGCGCGACGCCGACGGCGCGCGGCCGCTGCAGGACGTGTACGGCCTCGACGAGGTCGCGGACCCCCACGCGAACGCCGCGCTGCCCCCCGAGCGCCGAGCCCGCCGGCGCGCGTTCCTGCGCTACGCGCAGTCGCTCGCCCGCGACAGCGGCGCCGACCAGCACGTGCTTCGTGCCGCGGGGCGGCGGTTGCTGCCGGACGGCGACGGGTGGCGCGTCGAGCTCGACGACGGGCGCGCCTTCACCACCCGCGTCGTGCTGCTGGCGACCGGTCTGGCGCCGCACCTCCGGGTGCCCGAGCCGTGGCGGCCCTGGTGGCGCCAGCTGCCCACCGGGCGCGCCGAACTGGCACTCAGCGCGGACCCGAACCCCGGGCGACTGCGCTCGCGGCGTCTGGCCGTGCTCGGCTCGAGCAACGCCGCTGCCTGGGAGGTGGCCGCCTGGGCCGCGCGGGCGGGCGCCCGCGTCACCCTCCTGTGCCGCCGCGGCGCGCCGATCGAGCGGCAACTGCCCTTCGACGGCGACTGGTTCAGGGGGGCGTACATGCGGGCCTTCACCGCGCTCGAGGGCCGCGAGCGATTGCGCCGCTTGGGGCGCACCCACGTGCCCAGCTCGACCCTGCCCGGGACGCCCGAGGCAGCACGAGAGGCGGGCGTCGAGGTGGTCTGGGGGGCCCGTGTGCGCTTCGCCACCGAGCTGTGGGGTGGCGTGCAGGTCCAGTGGCGCGACGCGCGTGGCGAGCGCGCCGATCGCTTCGACCTGGTGTGGGCCGCCACCGGCGGCACCCCCCGCCCGCGCGAGCTACCGTTCCTCGCGGACGCCGTGGGCGCCGGACGGGGTCCCGTGGTGGTCGGCGGCCCCGCCCGCGGGTTGCCGCTGACCGACGGCCAGGGGCGCTGGCAGCGGCTCCCGCCGCTGTACCCGCTAGGCCACCTGGCGCTGCCGCGCGCCGGGCTCGCCGCCGCCACGCTCGCCAGCGCCGGCACCTACCTGCCGCTGATCCTGCCGGACGTCCTCGCCGACGCCGGCGTCGACCCCGGGCGCCGCGCCCTGCGCGGCGCACCGCAGCCCTTGGAGGCCGCCGCATGACCCCAGTTGATCCACGCCTGCCCGTCACCGTCCTCTCGGGCTTCCTCGGGGCCGGCAAGACCACCCTCCTCGAGCACGTCCTGCGCAACCGTGAGGGCAAGCGCGTGGCGGTGATCGTCAACGACATGTCCGAGGTGAACATCGACGCCGCCCTGGTGCGCGGCGGCGAGGCGGCGCTGTCGCGCACCGAGGAGGCACTGGTCGAGATGACCAACGGCTGCATCTGCTGCACCCTGCGCGACGACCTCCTGCGCGAGGTCGCGCGGCTCGCGCGCGAACGCCGCTTCGACTACCTGCTGATCGAGTCGACCGGCATCAGCGAGCCGCTGCCGGTCGCGCAGACCTTCGTGTTCGAAGACGAGCAGGGCGTCAGCCTGAGCGCCCTCGCGCGGCTCGACACCATGGTCACGGTCGTCGACGCGACCCGCTTCCTGGAAGACCTCGACGACGCCGACCCCCTCGCCGCGCGCGGCGAGCGCGCCGACGAGGATGACGAGCGCACGATCGTCGACCTGCTGGTCGACCAGGTCGAGTTCGCCGACGTGGTGGTGGTCTCCAAGGCCGATCTGGTCGACGAGGTGCGGCTACGCGCGGTCGAGGCCCGGGTCCGCGCGCTCAATGCCGGCGCCCGGATCCTCCGCGGGGTCCGCGGCGAGGTGCCGCTCGACGAGGTGATCGGCACGGGGCGCTTCGACCTCGAGGCCGCCGCGAACTCGGCCGCCTGGATCCGCGAGATGGCCGGCGTCCACACCCCCGAGACCGAGGAGTACGACATCCGCAGCACCGTCTTCCGCGCGCGGCGGCCGTTCCACCCCGGGCGCCTCGCCCAGGCGCTCGAGCACCCTGCCCTGGGCGACGCCGTGCGGGCGAAGGGGGTCTTCTGGCTCGCCACACGACCCGCGTACGCCGGTCTCCTGTCCAAGGCCGGGCCGTCGATCACCCTCGAGGCCATGGGTGAGTGGTGGGCCGTTCAGCCCGAGGACCGCTGGGACCTGGACCCCGCCGAGGCCGCCGCCATCAAGGCGGATTGGCACGAGCACTACGGCGATCGCGCGCAGCAGCTGGTGTGGATCGGCATCGGTCTGGACGTTGCTGCGGTGCACGCCGTGCTCGAGGCGGCGTTGATCGACGACGCCGAGGAGGCGGCCGGCCTCGCGGCCTGGTCGACCTTCGACGACCCGTTGCCGGCGTGGGTGTGACCCCGACGCGGTGACGCCGGCGCGCCGCTACCTCAGCTGCGGGCCGCCGCCTTCAACTCCGCCATCGTGAACAGCGCGCGCAGCACCACCCCGGACTCGGCCAACGCCTCCGGGCCGCCCGCCTGCCGGTCGATCACGCACAGCGCGTACTCGACCTCGGCGCCGGCGGCGCGCAGGTCGGCCGTCGACAGCACCACCTGGCCGCCGGAGGTCACGACGTCCTCGATCACCAGTACGCGCTTGCTGTCGACGTCGGCGCCCTCCGCGAGGCGGCGGGTGCCGTAGGGCTTGGCCTGCTTGCGCACGAAGGCGGTCGGGATGCCGGTCAGCTGCGACAGCATGACCGCCAGCGGGACGCCGCCGAGCTCGAGCCCGGCCAGGACCTCGGTGCCGTCGGGCACCATCGGGACCAGGGCCAGCGCGATGGCGCGCAGCAGTTCGGGCTCGGCCTCGAATCGGTACTTGTCGAAGTACTCGTGGCTGATCGCGCCGGAACGCAGCAGGAACTCGCCGGTCAGGTGGGCGTGGGCGTGGACGGAGGTGGCCAGGTCGTTGCGGTCCATGGTGGTCATGCTACGCCGGGGTGCGCGGCGCGTGCCCCGGCGGCGCGGCTCGCATCTTGTTGAGCGCCGCCTGCTCGTGTGCTAGACTTCCAAGGTTGGGTCCGGGACCGATCCCGGCCATCCGGCACGAAACGCGGCACGGCCGCACCTCACGCGGCCCGGCCGCCCCAAGGAGCACACCACGATGGCACGCAACGCATCGGCGATGAAGTACCACAAGCAGTCGGAGAAGCGGCGTCTGGCCAACAAGGGCCGCAAG
>Ga0209498_1002309_pt1 | contig 11559 bp, 5 predicted proteins | sample WalLakDeSediment_FD_184131 | JGI IMG/M metagenome (GOLD analysis project Ga0209498, IMG submission 184131) | Lake sediment microbial communities from Walker lake, Nevada to study Microbial Dark Matter (Phase II) - Walker Lake 11/02/13 Deep... | ecosystem: Environmental > Aquatic > Freshwater >...
AACATGACCGCTGCCGCCGTGGTGGACAGGAAGAACCCCACCGTCTTGCCACCGATCCGACCCAGCTTGCGCAGGTCACCCAGGGACGCGGTCCCCACCAGCAGACTCGCCGCCACCAGTGGGATGACCACCATGGTGATCAGCTTGATGAAGGCCTGGCCAAGAGGCTCCACCAGGAACAGACCCTGCCGTAGCCATTCCAGCCCCAGAAGGTTCGCCGTCATGCCCAGGACGATTCCCAGGATCAGCCCGATGAGGATCTTCGTGTATAGCTGCATCGTGCTCCACAGTCTCGTGCGAGAGGTGCCGCCGCTCTGCGAACCGGAAGAACCTAAAGGGACCCCGCCTTTCGGAACAGGTAGCCCCCGGCCCTGGAGCCCCACACCTGCCGGCCCTCCTCGTCGAAGCCCCGGTCCCAGCTGAGAAGCTCTCCCTCCGAGACCCGGACCTCCGTGGTGGCGTACGATGCCCCCCGGAGGTCGCTGGGGCAGGAGCGGTCCACGGTGCTTCCCACGAAGTCCCCGCCGGGCTCCCTTCGGAGCACCACGGCGCACCCCTCCCGCTCCACCAGGGAGTCGGGTGTTATCTCTCCCAGAGGCTCAGGGTTCCTCCAGGCTCCGGCGAAGCGGAGGGGATCCCCCGGAAGAGAGTAGATGGTGCTGAGGAAGGTGCCGTCCGTCCCGGCGGTGAGGCGGTAGACCCGCTGGCGGTAGGGGGTGTCCAGGGCTTCGGCGTCCGCCTGTTCCACGTAGAGCCAGATCCCGTCGTTCCGGTCCTCCCAGATGGGCCAGGTCTCCAGGCGGATGTCCAGGAAGGCCGTGTCCTGGGCCGCCTGTTCGGCGCTGCTGAAGGACCCGATCATGTAGCGGGCCAGGTCCTGGAGGTCCCGGTGCTCCTGGACGGGTCCGTTCGTGGGGCTTGGGGAGCCGGAGCCCGCCGTCGAGACATCGGCACTCGCAGGCTCCACCACCACGAACAACCCCAGCGCTACCGGCACATGCAATGCGGATAGGTTTACTTCAGCGAAAGCCTGGAGCCCTTCCACCGATGGGGCAAAGGCACGAGCCCGGAGGGCCGGGGCCTCCCACCCCAGCGCCTCCCAATCCACCTGCAGCGCCACCGACTCGTCCCTCTCGGCCCAGGACCCCAGAGCCAGCAAGAGAGCGCCGTCCGGGCGAAGGTAGGTGGTGGCCAGGACCCGGGGATTGCCGGTCCTCACCGGAGGGTCCGGGAGCCAGTAGCCCAACATGCGGCTCTCGGCAACGCCGAAGTCGTTTATGAGCTTCCACACGGGCCGGGGATCGCTGCCCCCGTACTTCCGGGCCGTCATCCCGTACAGCATGCCTCGGTAGGGGTGACCACCATCCTGGAGCATCTCTCCCATGAGGCCGAAGGGGAGGCCTGACACCTCCGTGAGCCAGTAATCCTCCTCCAGGTCGTACTCGAAGTACTCCCCGAACCACAGGCGCGATACGAAGGGGAAGTGCTCCATGTAGAGCATGGCGCTGTTGATGAAACCGTCCCGGACGTTGAACTGGTTCGCGCTGTGGAGGTCGATGACCACTTCGGAGCGGTGCCGGTGCAGGACGTTGACGATGCGCTGCACCGTCTCCCGGCTGAAGGCGATGTCATCCAGGTAGAGGCCGTCGATGAGCTGGTGCTCCGCGAGCCAGGCCAACCCCTCCACGTAGTAGTTCGTCCAGCGGGACGTGCCCTTGTTCAGCATGGCGGCGTCATCCACTCTCCACGCGTGCCACGCCGAGTGGTAACCGTCCTGGAGGTGCTCCTGCATCCATGAATGGCCGCCGCCGGCACCGTCATTCAGGACCTCGTCTCCCAGGCTCCGCAGGGCGAAGAGCTCGTGGGCCTTGTAGGTCAGCTCTCGGATGGTGTTATAGAGCTTGACCTTGATCCCTCGGTCGTGGGCCCCGTCGATGTAGGCCTTCTGCCGGTCCAGGGCGAAGAAGGGGTAGTTGATGTAGGGATTGATCTCGTTGGCGTGGTGGATGTTCACCACCGTGCCGCCCCAAGCAGCCACCGAATCCACCGGCACGTACTGGTGCACGAAGCGGGTGTCGAAGTGGGTCCGGGTATCGATGGGCTTGAAGGGAGTGAGGAGGAACCGGATGTTGAAATGAAGGGAATCCCCGGCGGCCAGGGTCCGGGGGCCCGAATAGTTCAGGGCCGTTACGGCGGCCAATGCTGCGGTGCTGGCTTCCGTCCCGGTGTTGGCTGGCGACCCGTCGCCGGCTCCTGCCCCGGCGCCGGCTCTCTCCTCGAGGATCCGGATTCCTCCCCTCCCCTCGTTGAACCATGACGGGGGCATGAGGAGCGGCTGTTCCCGGTAGAAGTTCGTGTTCAGCGGCCGGAGGTAGTTGTCGTCACGGAGCACCCATTGGAGGCCCTTGTGGACCCCGCCCAGCCACACCCCTTCCTGGTGGTTCTCCACTGCCCAGGTCCAGTCCATGGCTGCAGGGCGCCGGCCCCCCTTCCTCCCAAGCCCAAGCATGTACTCCGCGGCGTCCGGGACCAGGGCCACAGGGAGCGCGATGTCCTCCACGGCCACGTCGGTCCGGGCCATCAGGGTCATGCGATAGTCCAGCATCCCGTCGAACTCGAGGCGCCCCTCCACCGTCAGTTGGAAGTGATCCGATACGGCCTCGGTGACCCACCGGGCACTGCCCCGGTGGTCCTGGCGGATGGCGTACCGGGTGGGCTCGAATCGTTCGGGTTGAATGGCGGCCGGCCTTGTTCCGGAAGCGACCGCCGGGGCCGCAGCGTCGGGGAATGCAGCACCGGGGGGCGCAGCACCGGGGGCTCCGGCTCCTCTCTCCCCGACCCTGACCTCCAGCTCCAGAGGCCTGGCCAGGATGGGCTCGGCCTCCGTGGCGAATCCGGTGAGCTCGGGGGTGAAGTAGGAGAGGAGCTGGCTCGGGAGGCCCAGGGCCCCCAGCTCGACGCGCCGGCCCAGGATGGAGAGAGCCGGCCCGTCGGAGGATTCCTCCACCCTTACGGGCACGAAGGGGGGGATGATGAGGTCAGGGTCGGTGCCCACGGTGGAGTCGAGCCAGAAGAGACGCCCCTGGAGCTCCGGCTCGTCGAAGCCGTGGTTAACGGCAAGGGCTCTCTGAACCTCCAGGGCCACCTCGACGGACTGGCTTCCCCGGTTGGAGGAGGTAACGATGACCCTTCCCCGCACCGCGCCGAGGCGCTGCCGCTCCGGAACCCGGACTCCGAGCCAGAGGGGTTGGACCGTACCGGCGGGGATGTCCAGGACCTTGGTGAACGCCACGCCCTTCTCGTCCACCCCTCCGCAGTTGAAGCAGGTCAGGGACGCTAGCCAGGTTCCCGGGAAGCCCTGGAAGGCGACGGTGACGTCCTCCAGGGGCTCGGCACCGGACACCACCGCCACCTGCCATACGAAGGCCTCGTCCCGCAGGACGCTGACGGCAAAGGTGTCGGGTGGGGAGGATGCTGCGTCTTGCTGCGCCCAATGCCAGGGGATGTGCCGCCGCATGCGCACCGGGCGGTCCCGGTGCTCGGGAACCACCCGCCACCCGTTGAGCGCTCCCTCCATGAACGCGGCCATCTCCTCCGCCGTGGCGCTGACCTCCATGGGGAAGAAGGAGTGGAAGTCGTCCACAGACTGGATGTGGGTGGCGCGGGCCCTGGGGAGAGTCCCCCCGGCATCTGTCCGAACCCAGGCTTCCCACCCGGGCTCAGGGTCCGGAGCCAGCCCCACCCAGGACGCGGCCGCCCGGTCTGCGGCCTGGGCCCGGGACACGCTCTCCCCTCCGGCCATTCCCTCGCCGGACGCCCTAGCCGACGCGGCCAGCTCCCGGAGGGTGGACGGGGTGGGGTAGGTGACGGTGGGGTAGTACCCTCCCGTTGACTGCCACGGCATGTAGTAGACGTGGTAGACGGCGGAACCGGGGTTGGGCTGGAAGACCACGTCGCCGGAAGCGTTCTCCACCCGGAGGGCCAGGGCGTTTCCCAACGCGGCACCGCTTTCGGCATCCACCACGATGACGGCCCTGGACGCCGGATCCCGGTCGTGGCGGCGCCAGGGTATGGTGACCAGGACCGCCGGGGCGTGGCTGTCCTCCCCCCCCACCACCACCACCGCACGGTGGTTCCCCCAGGAAGCCCCGGGAGGACCTGCCTCCAGGTGGGGCTGCCAGTTGCCCGCCTCCCAGATCACGCCGTCCACCTCGTTGGCCACCGGCTGGGCCCTGGAGAGGGGGGATGTCTCCGCCGTGCCCCCGGTACAGGCGCATGCCGCCAGCAGGGAGAGGAGCCCGAGCCGGAGGGCATTCTCCCCGGGCCCGAACCGTCGTTTCCTCCGAATCGCATCGGTCATCGTTCGTCCATCCATAGGGCCATGGCCCGGGAGATCATGCGGCCGTCGAGATCCTTGTTCAACTCACCGAAGATCGGGGCCATGTCCTCCCCCTCCCACCATGTATCCTCAACCCTGCGCATCTTCTCACCGATCTGCCGCGCCTCCTCCGGGTCGAACGGTCTCGTCAGCCTGGCCAGGTCGTTCAGGGCCAGCATGGCCAGGAGGTCCAGGGGGGTGAGGGCACGATCCCACTCTCCCCCCGCCAGGAGCTCGCTGAGCCCGGGGGTTCCGGCAACCACCGCCTGGTAGGCCTCCAGGGCGGCGGGGTCACGGCCCAGATTGCTCTCCACCCTTCCCAGGAGGAGGCGCGCCAGCCGCTCTTCGGGCTGGTAGGGCCGGCCCTGTCCAAGGTGCTCGGGCCACTCCAGAGCCGCCAGGAGGTGCTCCCGGGCCTGGGTCCAGTGGCTGGATTCCATGGCGTCCAGGGCCGCCAGGGTGTGGGCCTGCTCCCAGAGCCGGTGGCTGTCCCGGGCGTGCTCCGACGGGAGGACGAGGGTAGCCGCCAGGATCTCCGCCGCCTCATGAGGCCGGCCCAGGTGGATGAGGGACCTGGCGTGGAGGAGTTGAAGATTGAAGTCCGAGGGGAAGGGGACCCGGGCCTCTTCCACGGCCGCCAGGGCCTCCGGCCACATCCCGCTCTCCTGGAGGTGCTGGGCCAGGAGCACGTGGAGGACTCGGGTGTCCGGGTCCATGGTCACCGCCCTGCGGAGGTCGGGCTCCGGATCCGTGCCCCGGGTCTCCCGGAGGAAATGGGCCCGGGCGGCGTAGAAGGGCGCATGGTCCGGGACCTGACCCAGCCCGGTGAAGAGCGCCTCCGCTTCATCCGGGCTCCGATCCAGGGCCCACAGATTGAGGGCCAGGAGATAGCGCCAGGCCCAGGCGTCGTCACGATCGGCCGCCCACATCAGCACCCCCAGGGTCTCGGTGCGGAAGGGGAAGGTGAAGTAAGGGGGTCCCGGGTTCGGCGAGATGGACGCTGGGGCGGAAGGGCCCAAGCCCCGGGCCTCCCCCGAATGCCGCAGGCGGGAGGGATCGTTGGCCAGGTAGGCCATCCAAGCTCGATGGACGAGGTCGGGGGAGGAACCGCCAGCTGCTGCAGCATCCCGGCTTGAGGTCCCAGGCGCCACCCTGGCGGCCTCGCCGCCCACCGTCCCGCGGGCGGCCTCCCCCGCTTCCAGAATCGCCAGGCCGTCCCCCCTCAATCCCAGGTTCGCATACATGATGGCCAGCTCCAGGAGTGTCTGGTCCGGGTATTCGCCCCCAAGGGTGGAAAAGAAGGCATCGGCGGAGGTGGGGTCCCGGGATTCGAGATAGTGCTCGGCAACCACGAAGTGATGGAGAGGATCCAGGGCCAGGAGCGCATTCCGGGCTTCCCTCGCCAGCCCGTCACTCCCGGTCCTCCGCCCGGCCACCGCCAGGGCCCGCCAGGCCGACACGCTGGTCCGGTCATAGTCCAGGGCCAGACGGGCGTACCGGAGCGCCTCTGGGTAGCGGGCCGGCGTATCGGCGGCCTCCATGATCATGAGCTCCGCCAACTGGACATAGGCGGCAGAGCGGTAGGCCATGGAGCGGGCGGCCCAGCCGAAGGCGTCCCGGGCGTCGGCACGCATCCGCATGGCTCGGTAGGCGAGGCCCGCCAGGAAATTGGCAGCGCCGTCGTAGGCGTCCAGCTCCAGGACCCGTTTGGCATGGCCGAGGGAAGCATCCATGTACCCACGGCGGTAGTCCAGCTCCGCCATGGCCAGGAGGGCCTCCCGGTTCCGTGGCTCCCTTCTCAGGGCCGCCCCGAAGAGGGTTCTGGCCTCCGGGTACCTCCGCCCCTTCATGAGCTCCCGGGCCTGGAAGACCTGCCGTGCAGCCTCCGAGACCCCACTCCACGCGTCTGGCGACGTGACGAACGACCGGCTCAGGCGTCGGCTCCTGTCATCGGAGGTGTACTCCAGCCCCAGGGCCGGAAGCTCGATGCGAAAGTGCAGGCCGGGAGGGATGGCCAGCTCGGTGCGGAAGGGTTCCAAGGCCGCCAGGGTCACCGGGATGGCCGCAACCAACTCCATGGGCGGGGTCCCCGGCGACGCGGCCTCGTCCCCGGCCAGGCCCGTCCTGGCCCGGCCCGCGTGGGAGGTAGCTTCCCCGGGGCCCGCCCACACCCTCAGGGTGTCCTCCGTGTTCCGGAAGGCGTTCACCCCCAAGGCCAAACGCTCTCCTTCCGCCGTCACGTGCAGCGCACCGTGGGCCGATGCCTCCGTGAGCCCACCGATCCCCTGGAGAGGGAACCAACGCTGGGCCCACCGGGAAGCGGAGAGGGGATTGAACCCTGTCTCGGTGATGGGGTTGACGTGGGCCCCCGGAGAGTACTGGACGAACAAGCGGCCGGCCTGGAACTCCACGTACTGGCCGTCGGTGTCCGTGAGGAGTTCCTCCCAGACGCCACCCTCCCTGGATAGCGCCCAGAGCCAGAGCTTCTGGCCGGGCATCTCCTCGTACCGCGCCCAGTGCCCGAACCCCCAGTCGTCGTCATGGTAATATCCCCCAAAGAAGTCCCTCAGCTCCCCCACCACGTGATAGGATTTGTGGCCTGCAAAGGCGTTGTTGGGGTAGAGGGGGAGGTAGCGCCCCTCCTGGTCCACGGGCCAGGGGTCCACCCTGCCGGAGTGATGCAGGTAGGCGTTGCCCGCCATGGTCATCTCCAGGTCGTCCCGGGCGAAGGCCGCCGCCGTCATCCAGTTGTAGTAGGGTTGCTCCAGGGGAGTGGGGTTGTACCAGAAGACGTTGGTCTCGAAGACGGCCTCGTCCGGCGGGAGGCGGATCTCCACCCTCCAGACGGTCCGGGACGGGAGATCTGTGGATCCCACCCAACAGCTCACGCTCCCGTCGGGGTTCTCCCTGAGGACGTAATCCACCGGTGTGGCGGTGGAGGGGGCGTGGCCGATGACGCCGAAGTTGAACTCGATCCCTCCGGAGGTCCACGGCCCCCGGAGGGCGATGTTCCTGAACTTCATCACCTCGTTGCGGTAGATGAACTCGTGTCCCGTGGCCTTCACCACGGCCCCCCACACCTTCCCTCCAACCTCCGGCAGCACAAAGACCTCCACCAGGTCGTTTTCCAGCTTAACCACTGTCCACTCTCGGGGCTCCGCCACTGCAGCGTAGCCCTCGAAGGTGTGGTACGGGTAGAGGCGTCGATCCCGGGTCAGGACGGGGACGGGGTTCGGCTCCGAGAAGGGGTAGGTGTCCAGAACCCGGGTCTCCTGGGAGATGCGGGCGCCTCGGGGGGCAGAAGTATCTCCCGGGGGCTGGGCCGTCGCCGGGGATGCGGAAGGAACGGCCAGGAGGGTGAGGAGGGACAGGGCCAGGGACACTGAGCGAAGCATGCCCGGGGGGGATGCCGGCGCAGGTCGCAAGGTGGCGGCTCGGAGCCGGCTCCCGGTGGGGATGAGAGGTGGCCAGGTCATGAGAGTCCCGGGGAGGGAGGAAGGACGTTTTCCGCGGAAACGCGGAGCCGGATCGATTGGGCGATGTTACCCGGCTCGGGGAGGGGGTGTCAATCGTTCAGGCCGGGACGGGTTCGCCCGCCCTTCGGTGCGCCAGCTCCACCCTCCTGTCTGGCTGGATTGCCGACGGGCTCAGGGTCCGTTCGGAAAGCCACCTGCGAGGGTGCAGGAGCTAGCCAGGGAGCTGCTTCAGGACGAACCACACGTTGGCGGGGCGCTCCGCCAGACGGCGCATGTACCAGGGGAACCACGCCGTCCCGTAGGAGATGAGGATCCGGAGGGGGACGCCTTCCCGGAGGAGGCGCCCCTGCTCGCCGGTGCGGATGCCATACAGCATGGCCACCTCCCAGTGGCCCGGGCCCAGGCCCAGCTCCCGGGCCAGGCTTCCGGCCTCCGCCACGATCCTGCCGTCGTGGGTCCCCAGGACCACCCGTCCCGCCCTGCCGGCCTTCCGGGCTTCCAGGAGCACGGCGGCGAGGCGGACGAAAGCGCGGTCCACATCCTTCTTCCGGGGAAAGGCCACCTCCGGCGGCTCCCGGTAGGCTCCCTTCACCAGGCGGATGGCGGGGGAGAGGGGGAGGAGGTCCTCCAGGTCACCTTCGGTGCGACGGAGATAGGCCTGGAGGCAGAGGCCCACGCCGGCATGGTCCTGCCGGACGGCCCGGAACATCTCCAGGGTGCGGTCCACGTAGGCCGAGGACTCCATGTCCAGCCAAACCAGGCCTGCCTGCCCGGAAGCCTCCGCCATGCGCTCCAGGCGCCGGCGGGCGGCGTCGAGCCCCAGGTCCAGGCCCAGCTGGGTGGGCTTCACCGAGACCTCCGTATCCAGGCCCCTGCCCCGGACTGCCTCCAGGATCCCCAGGTATTGGTCTGTAACGGCGTCGGCCTCGGCGGCGGTGGCGACGTTCTCCCCCAGGAGGGTGAGGGTGGTGGGGGCTCCCCGGCCCCGAAGGCCCTCAGCGGCCCGGAGGGCGTCGTCCAGCGTCTCCCCGGGCATGAAGCGGCGGGTGGCACGGCGCACGAAGGCGTAGCGGGGGAGGCGCCGGGCCAGGAACGGGTTGGTGGATGCCCACAGGAGGGCGGTGCGGAGCATGAACGAGATCTCTGGAAGAATGAGCGCGGACCAGCCAGCCCTCGGTCCAGTACGTCCAAGGCCCCCCGGAGTTCCTACTTTCTGTTATATTCGAATATTGTGAGGAACTTTCTCTCCAAGTCCGGGTTCGCCGCTGGGCAACAGTGCTCCAAGCTCATGTGGTGGACAACACACGAGCCCGATGCTCCGGAGCTCGTGCCGGATCCGTCTGCCCGGTTCGTCCTGGACGAGGGGGCCCGCGTGGTGGAGGCGGCCAGGGCCGGCTTCCCCGGTGGCGTGTTCATCGACCCTTCCCCGGACCGGGTGCTGGAGCGGGTGGAGGCCACCCGCAGGGCCCTGGATCGGGGTGAGCCCGCCATCTTCGATGCCACCTTCGCCGAGGACGGGATCGTGCTGGCCGTGGACATCCTGGCCCGGACGGGGAGGACCTACACCCTCATCGAAGTCCGGTCCTCCACCTCCATCGAGCCCCACCACCTGTGGGACGTCGCCCTTCAGGCCTACGTGCTGCGGCGGGCCGGGGTGGAGGTGGACGCCGTGGAGATCATGCACCTGAACGGCGCCTGCCGCTTCCCGGAGTTGGACGACCTGTTCGTGCGGGAGGCCGTCTCCGGGCGGGTCCGGGCCCTCTTTCCCCAGTTGTCCAAGCTTGTGGCGGCCCAGGCTGCCACGCTGGAAGGTCCCCTTCCGGAGGTGGAGGTGGGGAGGCACTGCGATCAACCCCTCCCCTGCCCCTTCAAGAATCGTTGCTGGCCCACCCTCCCCCGGCATTCGGTGGAGACGTTCCACGGCCTGCGGCGGGACAAGTCGGCGCAGCTGGGTGCCCACGGCCTGGCCCTGGTGGACGAGGTCCCGGCCTCCTTCCCCCTCAACGTAATCCAGCAACGGCAGCGGCGGTCCGTAGCTGCCGGAGAGCTGCGTGTGGAGGGCGACTTGGCCGGGTCCCTGGCTCCGTTCCAGGGGAAGGTGGCCTATCTGGACTTCGAGACCGTGGCCCCCGCCATCCCGGTGTGGGAGGGCCTTGGACCCTGGCACCACCATCCGGTCCAGTTCAGCTGCCACGTGGCCTCACCCGACGGCGGCCTGGATCACGTGGAGTGGATGGCCCACGGGCCTGGAGACTCCCGGGCCGCCATGGCCGAGGTGCTGGTGGAGGCCCTGGAGGGTGTGGACGCGGTGGTGGCCTACGATGCGCCGTTCGAGAAGAAGTGCCTGGAGGTCATCGCCGCCGCCGCCGCCCCCGAACATGCGTCCAGGCTGAATGCCATGGCGTCCAAGCTCCGTGACCTCCTTCCGGTGGTGCGCGGCCACGTGTACCACCCGGACTTCCTGGGCAGCTTCAGCCTGAAGTCCGTGGCCCCGGCCCTGATTCCTGAGCTCAACCACCAGGCCATGGACGTTTCGATGGACCACACGGCCAGCGCCCTCCTCCACCGCCTCCTCTTCCTGGGGGAGCCGCAAGACCCCCCTCAACGGGAAGCCCTGCGCCGCAGCCTCCTGGACTACTGTGCCATGGAGACCCTCGCCCTGGTTCGCCTCAAGGAGTTACTGGACGGGCTGGCGGAAGCCAAGCCTGCAGACGCCTTCTCGTAAGCGGGTCCCCTTCTCGTCAGCGCCAATCCCCTGGCCGCGCCCGGGAGCTTCGGACGGGCGGAACCCCGCTTCTCGAATCCCAGAATCCACTCCAGGCCCGGCCTTACCGGCGTCGGCGTCCCGAGAACACGACCCTGCACCGTATCGCCCGGGTTGCGGGCCAGGAGGTGTGCAGATGAGGAAGGTCACCTTTCGGCGAGGTTCCCCGAAGCAGTGGACAGTTGAGCAGACAGAGTTCGCGTGCCTACGTTCATGGGCGCGTGGGCTCTTGACAACGATCATGGGCATTGCCCATCTTGCCTATGTTCGTAGTCACAAGCTTCCGAGGAGATCCCCATGCTGCTTCGGCGACCTCACAACCTCGCCGGTCTCTTCCGCGATGGACGGGCTCGCGCCGGGTGGTCACAGCGTGACCTGGCGGAGAAGATCGGAGCGTCACGCCAATGGGTGTCCCTGGTGGAGAACGGGAAGGTCCGCGTCGAATTCGACCTCGTAATGGCAGCGCTACAGGCCCTGGGCTATAACATTTTCGTCAAGCCAGGCTCCGTGGTGGATCAGCCTTGGACCGACGATTCCCTCGGTCTCGTACCAACCCATCATGCCGCCTCCAAGAGGACTCAGCTGACCATGGACGGGAAGGCGCTCGGGAAGAGCCGGACCGGACATGGATCCCGAACCCGAGGGAAACGGGAGGTGAGCCGTGAGTGAGCTCCTGGTGGCCGTCAACCAGGATCTCGTGGGTGCGGTGGCTCAAGGAGCGAACGGCAGACTCCACTTCACGTATGAAGAGGGGTGGCGGGACAGAGACGACTCCTATCCGCTGTCCCTCTCCATGCCCCTCGGCGAGAGGGAGTACGGCGATGGCGCTATTCGTCCCTTCCTGGAGGGGTTGTTGCCGGACAATGCCGACATCCTCCAGACCTGGGCGAGGCGATTCCAGGTCTCGCCACGCAATCCCTTCTCCCTGCTGTCCCATATGG
>Ga0209498_1002310_pt1 | contig 11559 bp, 9 predicted proteins | sample WalLakDeSediment_FD_184131 | JGI IMG/M metagenome (GOLD analysis project Ga0209498, IMG submission 184131) | Lake sediment microbial communities from Walker lake, Nevada to study Microbial Dark Matter (Phase II) - Walker Lake 11/02/13 Deep... | ecosystem: Environmental > Aquatic > Freshwater >...
CGCAATCTCCTCAGGCAGGCCAAAAAGCCGCACAGAGCCCGTGGCATCCAAAAATGCCTCATCAATGGATAGCGGTTCGACCAGGGGCGTGAAACGGCGAAAGATCTCGAATACCTGTGCGGAGACTTCCTGGTATCTCCACATCCTCACAGGGAGAACGACCCCGTGGGGGCACAGTCGCATTGCCTTTGCCATGGGTTGAGCGGAATGGACGCCGTACTTTCTCGCCTCATAGGACGCAGACGAGACCACGCCCCGCTGCCGGCTCCCGCCCACGATCACCGCCTGCCCCTTGAGTTCGGGATTGTCCACCGCTTTGACGGCCGGATAAAAGGCATCCATGTCCAGATGGATGATCGCCCTTGTTTTTTTGTTACGAGCCATATGCCACGACATTACGGTCCAATATAGGTAAAAAACAAAAACCGGACGCGACAGAGAATCCGCCTCTTATTGGCATGTGCGGAACTGTTTTTAAACGGGTGGGAACGATCAGGCCAAGGCTCTCATGACTTATCGTCGCCTGCCTCAATGCCGTTCCTTCCAGGACGATTCTACCAGCAAAATCTTAAAGGACAAGCTTGAAGAGCGGGGAATGGGGAAAACCCTAAGTTCCGATGGAAGCATCCGCTATGGGAGGGAGGGAATAATCTTTGGGGTCGAAAAGATGCCTGAAGGGAAGAGTGAGGGTTTCCCTCAAAGCGAGCTGCCAGGTTGCGCAGCCTGCGTAAAGCTCAGCCAGAGCAGGGTTGGGGATCGCTCTAATCTTCCCGCGGGAAAGATCGAATTGGATGGGTTCATAGTGAATGCGTTTTCCATCCTGGTCCACATCCCAAAACACAAGGTCCTTGAAATAGTGGACCACGATTGCAGGCCTGCCCGTTTCCACTTTGAAACGCAAGCCGGGCTGTCTTCGGCAGGCAAGCTTGTAGCGATACTCGAGAAAAGAGAAGTCCTCAAACCTGGACATTTCATCCAGAAAACCCTCCAGCGTGTCGAAGCGGTCTGTTCCCAGAATCTCCACCGCCTCGATGTTCCGCCCTATGGCGCCTGCAATCGCCCCCGCTTCAGCGGCAAACTCCAGGATGATTTCCTTCCACGTCCCCACCGGGGCCTGAGTGTTCTTTCCGGTGTCTCTTGAGCGAATCGCCTCATTCACTCTCACCGCCCAAACCTCGTAATCCGTATAAGCCATTGCAATCCCTTTGTGTTGTTACTTTCTTCTGTTAATCACGGAACTTGCAAGATTCAACGTTCTTCTGTAATAATCCACAAACACAGCCCTTCTAAGGACTCGCGCAAGAATAACTTCACATTTTTGGCGATAGATCCGTTCGTGCTGAGGTATCGAAACATGAACAACCGCGCCCGCCCCCTTCGACAAGCTCAGGTGAGGCTTCGATACCGCAGGGCGAACCCTTGTGGGTTCAATCTGTGAAGTTTTTTTTGCGCAAACCCTAAGGCATGGGGCCGGAGGGCGGCGCGCCTTTTGACGATCGGGCCGCCGAGGCAAAGTTTTTCAAGCGCCAATTATCAAAGCGGAAACAGGGATCGTGTTGACCAGAAAAATCGCATTTATCGACCTGGAAAAGGGAACGGTCCGGATCGAGCCGATATCCGTAGAGCTCCGAAGAAAATTCCTGGGAGGCAGGGGCATGAACATGCACCTCCTCTCGGGCTCCTACACCCCTGAGCTCGACCCGCTCTCACCCCGCAATCCTCTCATCTTCGGAGCAGGCCTCCTCACAGGAACTCTGGGTTTCGGCTCCCGGATGAACATCACTGCAAAGTCGCCTGAGTCGGGCGGTCTGGGCGATTCCAACATGGGCGGCCATTTCGGATCCGAACTGGTCAAAGCAGGGCTGAGCCATCTGGTCATTACCGGCAGAAGTCCCGTCCCTGTTTACCTCTCCATCAAGAACGGGGCCTTCGAGATCCGCGATGCCCGGGGGCTCAAGGGCCTCGACACGGTGGAGACACAAAAACGAATCCGCCGCGAGCTGGGGGATCACCGGGTTCAGATCGCCTGCATCGGCCCTGCCGGGGAAAACCTTGTCAGGTTCGCCTGTATTCGTTCAGGGTTGAAAAGCGCCGCAGGACGAACGGGAATGGGCGCCGTCATGGGCTCAAAGAACCTCAAGGCCGTCGCGGTGAGGGGAACGCTCGATATCGAAATTCCCAACCCCGGGGCGTACCTCACCTACTACCAGTCCCGTCTGAACAGGCTCATGCAAAGCAAGTGGGCCGCAGCCCTTGGCCGGCAAGGCACGCCTCTTCTTTTCCGGAACTCCAACCTGATGGGCTTCCTCAGTATTCAGAACAATCAATACACGGCGGCAGGCGAGCGGGTGGCAGGTTTGTACGCCGAGGCTCTGGAGGCCTATTCCACAGGCATGGTCGCCTGCTCCGGGTGCCCCGTTCACTGTCGTCACCGCTTCGCCATCAAGAACGGAAGGTATGCAGGAACCATGGGCGAGGGTCCGGAATATGCCTCTATGGGGTCCATGGGATCCAAGCTGGGGAACTACGACATCGAAACGGTTCTTTTCGCTTCTGAGCTCTGCAATCGTTACGGCATGGACACCATTTCCGGAGGGACCTATATCGCCTGGGCCATGGAACTCTACCAGCGGGGGATCATCGACAGGACCGTGACAGGGATGTCCCTGGAGTGGGGCAATGGCGAGGCCCTTATTGAATTGCTTCGGCGGATCGCCTACAGGGAGGGTTTCGGCAATATCCTGGCTGAAGGGTCTTTTGCCCGACCCATGCTGGGAGAATCTTCAAGAGAGTATCTTCTGGAAATAAAGAATTTGCCCATTGAGATGACGGATGAAAGGCTGCCGAAGAGTTTTGCCCTGGGGCTGGCAACCTCCACTCGCGGCGCCTGTCATATGAGGAGCCGACCATCGATCGACGTTCTCGGGCTTCCCGAAGAGGTCCTGAACAGGGTCTATGGAGGCCCTGTGAGCAATCGCCTCTCATCCTATTCCGGGAAGGCCAGAATGGTCTGGTGGCATGAAAGGATCAACGCCGTTGCGGACGCCCTGGGGATCTGTCGTTTTCAGACCGTGTTTTCGAGTCCTCACGCCCTTCATTATCCCCATTTCGCCAAATTGATCGCCCACGCCACGGGTCTTCACCTTACCCCAAAAGAGATAAAGACCATCGGAGAACGGATTTGTACCCTGGAAAGATGGATGCTTGCGCGAAGCGGCCTAACCCGCCGGGACGACACACTCCCCAAGAGATATTTTGACGAACCGGTGCCCGAGGGGCCTGCAAAAGGAGAGGTCGTCTCACGCAAAGACTTTGACGGCATGCTGGACGAATACTACAGGCTTCACGGCTGGGACAGGAACGGGGTCCCAAGAACGGGGACGCTCAAGAAACTTGGGTTGATCCATGAGAATCAAAGTTGACAAGAAAAAGTGCAGTGGGTGTCGCCTGTGTGAAATGGTTTGCTCTCTCTTTCACACAGGCGTCATCAACCCGGAGAAGTCGGCCGTCCGCATCGAAAGCGACGACCTGGGCGCCGGCCTCAACGTCCCCCTTCTTTGCCGGCAATGCAAGAACATGAAGTGTCTTGAAGGGGAAAATGCCGATGAGGGAATGGAGAAAAGGAAGTTTTTGTGGGCCCCATCCAGGGCGCAGCGCTGCCCCTTCCACGCCCTTCCAGTTTACGACGGTTATGCGTATCATTGCGATCTTTGCGGGGGGAATCCCCGGTGTCTCAAAGTATGCACACCCAACGCCCTTTCCTTGCAAAAAGTCCATGGCGCCGGACCCCTTTGATCTTCGCAAAGACGCCCCTCCCCTTGTCTTCGAACCCCGTCAGAAGAATTGGAAATGCTTTGAATCTCAAGGCCGAATCCCTTATAGTTCAAATCGGAAAAGATTCATCACCTCCCCCTTGACCTGGAATGTAATGATACGACAGTGAGGCGACAGCCGATGCAAATCTTTCATGGCGACATTGTGACCTGCGATCAAAAGGGATCCGTCTTTCAATACCTGGTCGAAGAGGGCGGCAGAATTGTATTTGTAGGCGATGCGTTGCAGGCCCCTTACAAAGAATATCCTCACAGGATCGATCTGGGTTCAAAGGCGCTCCTTCCGGCATTCGGCGACGGCCATATCCATTTTTCAAACTGGGCGCTCTTCAATGCAACCTTTGACGTGCGCTCGGCGGCTTCCATCGGGGATATCGCACCGATCATCAAGGATTACGCCGACGCCGAGCCGGGGGCCAAGGTTCTATTCGGCTTCGGCCACTCCAGGCACACGATGCAGGAAAAAAGGCTGATTACCCGCAAAGAGCTGGATGATATCGTCAAAGACCGTCCCGTGTACCTTGTCTGCTATGACGGCCACTCTGCGGTGGGCAACACCATGGCCATCGCTCTGATGCCTCCGGCCGTCCGTTCGCTGCGCGGCTTCGATTCGGAATCAGGCCGGCTTTTTCACGAAGCCTTTTTAACGGCAACCGACCTTATCTCCGGCCGAATCCCTGTGACCAAACTTCTGGCCTATATCGTTCGTGGTGTCGATACGCTCGCCGGCTATGGTATCGGCCTGGTTCACACGGTGGAGGGAGTCGGTTTTCCCAGGGACATGGATGTGGACCTGGTGCGCTTCGTGGCAAGGGGAGCGCAGATCCAGTTTCGCGTTTATTTCCAAACCATGGAAATACATAAAGCTCTGAAGCGCAAGCTGCCCCGGATCGGCGGTTGTTTTGCCTGCGCCCTGGACGGGTGTTTCGGGGTCAAGGACGCGGCTCTCCTCGAACCTTACACAGACAACCCGCAAAACCGCGGCATCCTGTTCTACTCCGATGAACAGGTCACGGATTTTGCCGGGAAGGCCAACCGCGCCGGGCTGCAGATCCAGTTGCACTGCATCGGCGACGCGGCCGTTGTCCAGGCTGTGAACGCCATTGAGGCCGCCCTGCGTGATCTTCCCCGGGCCGATCACCGCCACACCCTGATCCATGCGTGCCTGATTCCGGAATCGGTTCTCGAAAAGATCGCCCGTCTGGGAATCGGGGTCACGCTCCAGCCGGGATTTCTCATCTCACCCCTGGAACCCCCGGAGTATCTGGAAAGCATCCTCGGTGAGCGGGCTCACAGGAGTTCACCGATCCGGACGATGATGGACATGGGCATTCATGTCAGCGGCGGCTCGGACGGCCCGGTGACCGAGCCTGACCCGATCTTGGGCATCTATGGAGCCTGTAATCACCACGATCCTGAACAGTCGGTCGGCATCGCAGAGGCGCTGCGGATGTATACCTATCATATCGCCCGGACTTCTTTTGATGAAGAAGAACGGGGCAGTCTGGAAAGGGGGAAAACGGCCGATATGGTCGTCTTGAACCGCAACCCGCTCAAGGTGCGCCCGCAGGATTTGCTGCAGCTCGAGGTGCTGAAGACCTACCTGGCCGGTGAGGAATACAGGGCGGGGAAAACGCTCGGCCGCGCGCTCCTGGATGGTTTGAAAAACCGGGCCCGGCCCGTCTGAAGGCAAGGCGCTTAGGGATCATGCGAAATGAACTTGAACAACGCGGACCAAGTCCGTTCATACTGAGGTATCGAAGCCTTTCCTGAGCCTGTCGCTTTGAGTAAGGCAAGATATTTCGAAAGCTCCAGGAAGTCCCGTGGCATGGCGGCATCAAGAGACCGATAATTCATATCCGCCCCGGGCAATGGTTCTCACTTGAATCACACAGAAGCTCTTACAAGGAAGGAAACAAAGATGAAGAAACTGAATAAATGAAGGGTTCAACATCCTCTGTGTCACTGACATCCTCAGACACCCCTGTGCATGGAGGATTCTGACACGAAGCTGATCGCCGCCAGGTAAAACTGCATCATTGCGCTCCCGTAGAATTGTGAGAGAAATGTCGCGGCGCTTTTCACCTCACCGGTTGCACCTCTCGATGAGGCCCCATCCTCCTTCTCGGCATCCTGCTTACATACTCCGCCAAAGGAAGGCTGAAAAGAGCCAGGAACCCGGTGAAAAAGAAAATCCATTGAACGCCGACCCTGTCCGCGAGCGGGGTTGCAATCAGCATCGAGAGCAATCCCACGGGAATGAGAAGGGTCGGGGATGATGCGAAAACGATTCCCCTTATCCGGTCCGGGGTGACCCTCTGGATGTCCGAGTGGATCGCCACGTGAGCGATGAAGAAAAAGAGGTTGGAAAGACCGATGAGAACAAGGGCAAAGACATAGCTCTGTGAGAGCGGCATGAGCGCAAAGAGGAGATAGCTGGCGCCAAGACCTCCGTAGATCATCGTTTTCCTGGAAAAGCGGTTCCCCATCCCTCCGGCAAGAAGGCTGCCCAGGGCGCCCCCCACGGAAAGAACCGTCATGAAGAGGCTGTACTCGCGCGTGCCGCCGCTCAGGTAATCCTTGACAAAGACGATATACAGGGGAAGCTGGGAAGCGAGAAATAATCGCCACAGGAGCCCGACAGAAATATAGAACCTCAAGCGTTCATGGGAAAGGATGAAGCGGATGCCGGCGGCCAGATCCCTCCAGGATCGTTTCTTCGCTACCTGCTGAGGTGATTGGGCAGGGGAGCGCTCAAAAGAGATCCGGGAAGCGAGCAGGGAGGAGATGAGAAAAAAGAAGAGGATCACGTTCATGGTCCATGCTTTGGAGAAGTAGACGAGCAGCATTCCACCGATCAACGGGCCGCCGATTTTGCTGAAATTCAAAGACATCATGAATGCGGAATTGGCCTGCAGGTAGTCCTTTTCCTGGAAGAGGTTCGTAATCAGAGCCACCCTCGCCGGTCGCAGAAACACCAGCACAAGGGAAGCGAAAAACCACGACCCATAGATCCAAAAAACACCGGTGAGAAATTGTTGTGATGAAATAAGAAGGGCAAGCAGGATGTTGCAGACGATGAAAATTCTTTTCCTGTTCCAGCGGTCTATATAGATCCCGGCCGGAGGGCCGAACACCACCAGGCAAAACATGTAGATCGCCGTGAAGACCCCCATGCTCACGGCTGTGCCCGTGATGTCGAACAGGATCACCATGAGAGCAAATGTGACAAGCTCGAACCCCAGGGCTGAGAGGCTGTAGGCCAGCCAATAGCGCCGGTAGGAAGGTTTCTCAAATGCTTTTGCCAGGTGAGCGGTGAACATGGAACAGGCTCTTGCGCCTCCGATTCAAGGGATGTCTAAATGTTCGTGTCTTCGTGATAAAGGTTTTTCATCTTTTTTTGCGAAGCCATGACCCTTTCGGACGAGCGGGTCGCTCGGCCGAAACGTCTGTGTGTGTCTGGGGCTAACCGACCAATCCCAGCGCTCCCATGACGGCGTCGTGAAACACGGGTCTGAACTGCTTGATCTTGTCATTGTCCCTTTTCGGGTGGACGCGATTGGTGAGCAAAATCGCAATCACGTCTTTTTCAAAATCCATCCATAAGGACGTGCCGGTAAATCCCGTGTGGCCTACACTGTCGCGGGAAAAATACTTTCCCGCGCTGCTTCCCTCCAGGGCTCTTGTGTCCCACCCGAGTGCCCAGTCGCTTCCCGGCACGACATCCTGCCGTCTGAAGAACTCTCTCACCGTGTCCGGCTTGAAGAAGTCTTTCCTTTTTCCCAAGGAATGCTCTCTTAACATGTTTGCAATCCCATAGACCTCTTCCGCGGTGCTGAACAACCCGGCATGGCCCGAGTACCCCCCAAGGGCCCAGGCATTGTCGTCATGCACTTCTCCCTGGAGCATGCGCTTTCGCCAGGGACAATCCTCGGTCGCCGCAAATTCCTCTCTTGGATAATTGATTCCGGGCGCCTCATTCCAGCGCGCCGCAAGCGGGTTCTTCGCGAGGCGGGAATTCAGCGATTTCCCAGCCCCTCTTTCTTCATCCTCTCGCCCCACTTTGGTAAAGGGGGGCCGGGGGGGATTTCCTCCTTCGCCTGTCCCTCGAAAAAACGTCCGCTTCAACCCCAACGGCCCATAGAAATGCGCACGCGCATATTGAGGCAGGGTTTGCCCCGTCTGTTCTTGGATCACCCATTCAAGGAGCATGAACCCGAGATCGCTGTAAACATTCCCCTTCCCCGGCTCATAGGTAAAGGGCTCTTTGATGATCCACTTCCTGAGCAGCCTCTTTCGATCCTGCAGAGGATAATCCATCAGCTTTTCGTAGAAGGGCACCCAGTCCACCAGACCGGCGGAGTGGATCAAGAGCAGGCGGAGCGTGAGATGACCCTTGTCCCTAAGATCAGCGTTAGGAAGCATTTCCGCCAGGGATTGATCCAGAAAAAGCTTCTCTTCGTCCACGAGCTTCATGATGCAAAGTGTTGTGGTCAGAGGCTTGGTGAGAGAGGCCAGATCGAAGATCGTATCTGCAGCCATCGGTGCAGATACAGGAATCAAGGAGCGATGCCCGACATGTGCTTGAAAAACCACCTTCCCTCCCTGTGCAACAAGCGCCACCGCCCCGGGAAAAACGCTTTGCGTCACACCTTCCTGGATCAACCTCTTCATTCTCCGGCCCATGTCATCCAGTTTTTTCTTCTTTCTTTCCATAATACGGAAACGATCTATTACCCCCGAGCCAGCATTTCTCCCACGCGGTTGCAGTATTCCCGGCTTTTCTCATCGCCCGGCACAAGATCGATTACCGCAGGGGACGAAGCCCCGAGCCCGAGCTGAGCCGCCCTGGCGATCTGCTCCTGGTCAAAGATCTTTCGGTTCATGATCTGATCATTGCTTCCCAGCACCTTCAGAACGGCCAGTGCGACCGCATCCGCGGCAACGCGATCCGTGGACGCGAGAAACACCTTCCCTTTGGCCCTTTTCCCTGTCATCGGGCCCCCGTCCACAAAGGCATCGATGCCGTCCAGAACGATGAGATCAGGTTTGAAGGGCGCATTGATTTCAGCGATCATCTTTCGCTGGTGCGGGGAACTGTGCAGTTCTCTCATGTAGTCATACCCGTGCCTGGTGGTAGGCACCACGCCCACGTGAAGCTTCAAGGACATGGTAAAGACGCCGCCATACTGGTGCGTCTTCAGGCAACAGGTGGAGATGAGGCATTCGGCTTCCAGGATGGGCCGGGCAATACGGAATCCGTCTTTCCAGTGGCTGTCCTTGGGTTTAAACTTAACCCAGTCCTTGTCCGTCAGTGCATCAAAATCAAGGATGCGCACGTCCCGTTTTTCCAGAAGAGGGATAATCCCCATCGCCTCCATCACGTCCTTTGTGAGAGGGTAACTCCTTTCCCCCACTGCGACGGATTTGGCGCCCATGTTCCAAACTTCGTCAACAAGGCTGATCAGCGTATCGTTGTGGGTTGAGCCCGGGCACAGATCCGCGGTGTTGAAGTTGGGCTTGATCAGTACATCTTTGTTCTTCACCGGGTTCACGTTCAAAACCTTCATGGATGCGATGACACCGGTTTTACGGTCTTCGGTTTCAAGAAATACGACACGGCTTCGGCTGTTTCCCATGGCAACGCCTCCTTCAAGGCCCAGCAGCAAGGCCCCTGCAGCCATGCCTGAGCATTTCAGAAATCTTCTTCTGCTTACGCCTGAATTCTTCATTTTCGCCTCCACGACATTGTTTCTTTGTCTTTGATATATGTCAAGCCTGCTGCACGGACCCTGATGCACCATCAAGACATCATCTGCCATTCGACAGGCTCATGGCCCTGAGTTAAATCGAAGGGCTGCGTTACCCTCATCCTCGCCCGGTTAAATGCTCGCGAAGCGAGCCGGCAAAGCCGATTTAACTGGGCAAGTCATTGCGACTTACCACTATGTACGCCTCATTCCTCGGGATTTCGGAAGCCTTACATCTGACGCCTTGCTGGTGATCAGGAATCCTATCCAACCTTTTGATTCAATTCAATGAACCCGGATTAGATGTTGGATTTAGGAGGGTTGGGTCCCAACACTGGAATCAACCCTTCCTGTCGGGGATGGGCCGCATAGGGCTTTTCCGCCCGAAGGAGAGGCCGGGACAAGAATCATGGTAAGACACAGTCTACCGAAGAAACAAGAAAAGATGACAAAAAAGGGACGGGTGTGCCCATTATTGGACGGGAAAAGGCCGGCAGCGCTTTTTTGTCGTCATCGAGCCTGATGAATTTTCCATAACACATTCAAATGGTTATCCTGAATTCGCCCTCTCTTTCCCTCCTGGTACAACCTTTGCAGCGACCCTTGGCCGGGCTTCCGCCGCGTTGAAGGACCCGCCCAAAAACCTTTTTAAGGGATCATGCAAGAAAAACCCGACGCAATCCATTCCAGGATTATCCGATTCAATTCCCTGAACTGAGTTCTCAACCAACCCATGGAGATGGTTCTATGACTATTGTTATTCCGAAACCGGGCCTTCTGGACAAGCTGCTCAGACGCATAGGAAAAAAACGCGGTGTACCCGTGCAGGGCGAAACCATGGACCCCTCAGAAACCCAATTCTATTTTGCACCACGAAAAGAAAGCCTTCTGAGCGCCGTCCTTCGCCCCTGCAGGGAGGCCTTGCCCGTGGGAATGGCCGACATCTTCACCCTTCAATATGATAATAGGGTCGAGGAGAGGAAACAGGGTAGCTTCTGCAAGACCTTTAGCCTCCGGTCCGGAGTCGGTGAGCCGTATTTGGGGTTGGATATTCGTTGACACCCATCGGGTTTGAGAGATAATGAGACATTAAGGGCTGTCTCAAACATTCTAAGGGAGGAGGGTGATATGAAAAGGTGGTTCTTCGTCACAGCGATTCTGTTTTTCCTGGTGTCCACTCCAGCTTTCGCCCAGCAGCATGGCGATTTCTCGGTGCTGAAAATGGACCGGGATGTTGTGGAGGATGTCTTTGTCCAGGGCGACGACATTTACGTGAAAGTGGATAAAGCCCATTGGGGAGAGAGCTTCACCGTTAAAATCTCCAACGAAAACATGGCCGGCTACAGGACATGGTTGAGCGGGGCCGAAGAAATGCCCGTGAAAGTGTACCAATCCCAGAAGGAGAATCGCCGGGGATACACGTACCGGGTGAACACGGCAGCCAAGTACGTGGAGTACTGGATGGACGGAAAACCGGTGCTTCACCTCGAAAGAGCGCTTTAACGCAAACCCCTGGTTCTTTCAGTTCTTGTTTCCTGCGGTCTTCGCGGTGAAACTTCATTGACGGTCTCGTAAAAAGTCCGAAAACCGTCGATATGTCATTGCGAGCCCTTCGGCTACGCTCAGGGTAAACTCACTGCGGCAATCCCTGGCCCAGACCTGCCAATGACAATTGGGATTCCAAGGCGAAATCCTGTAATGCTCCAGTGGTCGTGATCCTCCCCGCTATGTCGCGCCGGGGCGGGCTCATAACTCATCGAATCACCTAGAGATTGCCACGGCGCCTTGCGCCTCGCAATGACCGTGTAGGACTTTTTACGAAATCACCTTCATTCGTCCATGAAGATTGAGGCAAAGACCTTGGCATCGGCCATGATATTGCTGATGAGGCAGTATTCATCGGGCTGGTGGGGCGTATCCGACTCCGATGCCCACACGGCGGCAGGAAGCCCCGCTTTCCTGAAAAAAGCGGCCAC
>Ga0209498_1002311_pt1 | contig 11558 bp, 10 predicted proteins | sample WalLakDeSediment_FD_184131 | JGI IMG/M metagenome (GOLD analysis project Ga0209498, IMG submission 184131) | Lake sediment microbial communities from Walker lake, Nevada to study Microbial Dark Matter (Phase II) - Walker Lake 11/02/13 Deep... | ecosystem: Environmental > Aquatic > Freshwater >...
GGAGGGGCTCCTCGAGGTGGACGGGCGACCCCTTTCGACCGGCCTCACGATGGGGTACCACCGGGATCTTCCCGGGGGCTTCGGCGAACGGATGGTGGCCCACGCCTCCCAGCTCTTCCCGGTCCCCGAGGCGGTGGATGACCGAACCGCCGTCCTCACCGAACCCCTCTCCATCGGGATCCACGCCGTCCTGAATGCCGGAGCCGGGGGGGCGCGGATCCATCCCGACGAGGACGTCCTGGTCATTGGAAGTGGCCCCATCGCCATGGGCGTCATCTGGGCCCTTCGGGCCACCGGCTTCCGGGGCTCCATCACGGCCCAGACCAAGCGGGCCCACGAGGCCGAGATGGCCACCCGCCTGGGGGCCACCAACGCCATGAAGCCCGGGCTCGAAGCCCGGGAGGCGCTCATCGCCACGGGGAGCCAGGCCTACCAGCCCATCCTGGGCGACGAGGTCTTCTCTGGCGGGGGGTTTCCCCTGGTCTTCGACTGTGTCGGGAACGGGGGCTCCCTGAAGCAGGCCCTGCGGTGGACGGCGCCCCGGGGAACCGTGGTCATGCTGGGATGCGCGGCGGAAATCCCGCGCCTGGATCTGACCTTCCTCTGGGCCCGGGAGCTCACCGTCCGGGGGTTCGTGGGGCATGCGTGGGAGAACTGGCGCGGGGAGCGCCGCCATTCGTTCCAGGTGACCCACACCCTGATGCAGGAGAGCGGGGCGCCCCTCCGGGACCTGGTCACCCACGCCTTTCCCCTGGCGGACTACCGCGAGGCGCTTTCCGTGGCGTCGAACCACCGGAAGAGCGGGGCCGTGAAGGTGGTGCTGGAGCCCTGAGGCCCCGCCGTCGCCGGCCCTGCTCGTCGGCGCCCGGCTGGCTAGTCTGCGCCTGGCTGGGTTCCAGGATCCCGAGTCGCCCGGTTGGCGGCGGATCGAGCGGCCATGGCCGCCTCCTGCTCGATGAAGAGGCGATTCACGATCCGCCAGCGAGCCACGAGGAGGCCGCCGAGGAGCAGGCCGTACACCACCAGGAGGGGCGTGGGCAGAGGGAGTGCGAACCCCAGGTGGAGAACGGCCCCCACGCTCAGCGCGGTGGTGACCAGGTCGGTGAAGACCCGGGGGAGGTCGGCCTCGGCCCGGGTACGCTGGTACCGCGTCACGCTGGAGAAGAGAAAGAAGAGGGCGATCGTCAGGAGCACCCCCCAGAGGAGGTAGCCGGAGCGGAGGAGGTCCGCCATGGTCATGGTGCCTCCGGGGCGATGGTCTGCGGAAGGTCGGCCGAGCCTTCGAAGCGGCCCTCGAACCGGGCCTCGAAGCGGGCCTCGAAGTGGCCCTCGAAGCGGGCCTCGAAGCGGGCCTCGAAGCGGGGACCGGAGGGCCGGAAGCCCTCGATCTCCAGGAGCCGGACCTTCCGGTCCAGTCCCCCCGAGTATCCCCCGAGCCGTCCGTCGGAAGCCACCACCCGGTGGCACGGGACGAGCACCGGCAGGGGATTCGCGCCCACGGCCTGGCCCACCGCCCGGGGGGATCCCCGGCCCAGGCCAGCGGTCAGCTCCCCGTAGCTTCGGAGCTGGCCCCGGGGAATCTCGAGGAGGGCCTCCCACACCGACCGCTGAAAGGCGGTCCCTCCGCCCAGGTCGAGCGCGGGGAACGGGGGTTCAGAAGCCGCGCTGGACGAGCGGGGGGCGAGGGGGTCGGAGCCCTGCTCCGCTCGAGGTGGCAGCGGGGCCAGCATCCAGGCCAGCCGGGCGCGTGCCGCTTCCAGGTGGGCCCGGGGAGCGTCGTCCGCGTCCTTCCTGGCCTCCCTGGCCTCGGCCGCCACAGCCGCCACATCCTCGGCCTCCACGGAAGATCCTGGTTCCGATTCCTCCGGGGCTCCGAATCGGATCTCCCGGAGTCCGTGCTCGGAGGCGAGGAGGGTGAGGGGGCCCACCGGGGTCTCGGGCATGACAAGACGCCGAAGGGCGCTCCCGGGGCGGCGGCTCATGTCCCGGCGTCCGGGCCGGCCGCCTGCTTCACGGCCTCCTGGAGGGCATCGAATCCCAGAAGCGCGCACTTCACGCGAACGGGGAACCTGGCCACTCCCGCCAGGGCGCGGAGGTCCTTGAGGGTCCTGTCTCCGGCAGCCTCCGGATCCCCGTGCATCATGGCCGTGAACCGGGAAGCGATGCCCAGGGCGTCGGCCACGGGGGCTCCCTTCACGAGGGCGGTCATCATGGAGGCGGCGGCCTGGGAGATGGAGCACCCCTCTCCCTGGAATCGAACGTCCGAGATGACCCCGTCTTCCACCTGGAGCTGGAGGCGGATCTCGTCCCCGCAGGTGGGATTCCGCATGTGGACGTCCGCCGTCGCCTCCTGCAGCTCCCCCTTGTTCCGGGGCTTGCGGTAGTGATCCAGGATGAGGTGCTGGTACAGCGAGGAGAGCTGGACGTCGGTGGTCATGGAAGCCGCCTCAGGCGAAGAGGGTTCGGACCGTCTCCAGGGATCGGACCAGGCGGTCCACCTCCTCCCGGGTGTTGTACAAATAGAAGGAAGCCCGGGCCGTGGCGGCAACCCCGTAGCGTCGCATGAGGAGCTGGGTGCAGTGGTGCCCGGCGCGAATCGCCACGCCCTCGGCATCCAGGATGGTGGAGATGTCGTGGGGGTGGGCGTCACCCAGGAGGAAGCTCACGACGCCGGCCCGGTCGGAGGCCTCCTCCGGCCCGAAGAGACGGATCCCCGGAAGCTCCCGAAGCTGTGCCAGGGCGTAGGCCACGAGGCTCTGCTCGTGGGCCAGAATCGCCGCCGGTCCCACGCCCTCCAGGTAGTCCACGGCGGCGGCCATGCCGATGGCTCCGGCAATGTTCGGAGTGCCGGCTTCGAAGGTGTGGGGGAGGGGCGCCCAGGTCGACATGTCCCGCTCCACGAGGGAGATCATCTCTCCGCCCCCCATGTACGGGGGCATGGCCTCCAGGAGTTCCCGCCGCCCCCAGAGCACCCCGATCCCCGTGGGGCCGCAGAGCTTGTGGCCCGAAAAGGCATAGAAGTCCGCGCCCAGGGCGTGGACGTCCACCGGAGCGTGGGCGGCTCCCTGCGCCCCGTCCACCAGAAGAAGCGCCCCTGCAGCGTGGACCCGGTCCGCGATCTCGCGAATGGGGTTCATCGTGCCCAGGGCGTTGGACACCTGGGTGAGGGCGGCGAGCCTCACCCGCCCTCCGGCCAGGATCTCGTCCACCTGCTCCAGCCGGAGCGTTCCCTGGTCGGTCACATCGAGGAACCGCAGCGCGGCGCCGGTCCGCCGGGCAATGAGCTGCCAGGGGACCAGGTTCGAGTGATGCTCCATGTCCGAGAGGAGGATCTCGTCGCCGGGGCCCAGGTTCGCGCCCCCCCAGCTCGCCGCCACCAGGTTGATCCCCTCGGTGGTGCCGCGGGTCCAGATGATCTCGGCCGGATCCCCGACGCCCAGGAAGCGGGCCACCCGCTGGCGAGCTCCCTCGTAGGCCTCCGTCGCCCGCCGCGAAAGCTCGTGGATTCCCCGATGGACGTTGGCGTTGTCGGCCTCGTAGTAGCGCCGGATGGCGTCCAGCACCTGCACCGGCTTCTGCGAGGTGGCGGCGTTGTCCAGGTACACCAGCGGATGCCCGTTCACCTCCTGGTGGAGGGCAGGGAAATCCTTTCGGAGGCGTTCCACGTCCAGGGGCGGCACCGGGTCCAGGGGCGGCACCGGGTCCGGCCGAGGATTGGCGACCTGGCCCGAGGCAGGAGAGGAAATGGCGGTCGACGCCAAGGCGTCCACCCGGTCCGGGTTGCCCATGGGGGCCTCAGTCAAGCTGAATGAAGATCTCGTCGCCGTCGATGCGAACCGGGTAGGTGCGCACCGGCTTGATGGCGGGGAGCTGCGTGGCCTTCCCGGTGCGGACATCGAACTTCGCTCCGTGGAAGATGCACTCGATCTGGCCGTCCTCCACGCTCCCGTCAGACAGCGGGAAATCCTGGTGGGAGCAGTTGTCCTCCAGCGCGAAGATCTCGTCCTCCCACCGGATCACCACCACCTCGTGGCCGTGGGCCGAGGCGGCATGCACGCAGCCGCTCTCCACGCACTGGGAGAGGGCGGCCACCCGGACCCAGGTCCCTGCGTCGGGGCCCGTCATCCCTGCTGGAGCCGCTCTTCGATGATCCGCGTCACCTTCTCCACCACCCCACCCAGGGGAAGGCGCGAAAGGACTTCGCCGAGGAACCCCAGCACCACCAGGCGCTCCGCCTGCGTCCGGGAAAGCCCCCGGCTCATCAGGTAGAAGAGGTGGTCCAGGTCCAGCTGGCCCACCGTGGCCCCGTGGGAGCACTTCACGTCGTCAGCCTCGATCTCGAGGTTCGGAAGGGAGTCCGCCCGGGCGCGCTCCGAGAGGAGAAGGTTCCGGTTGGTCTGGTAGGCGTCGGTCTGCTGGGCGCCCTTGTGGACCTTGATGATCCCCCGGAAGACGGAGCGGGCATTCCCGTCGAGCGCCCCCTTGTAGAGGAGATCGCTCTTGGCGTGGGGCGCCACGTGGTCCTGCGAGGTGTTGTGATCGAAGTGCTGCCCCTCCTCGCCGAAGCAGAGCCCCAGCATGTCGGAGTTGGCACCGGGTCCGAGGAGCTGGGCGTTCAGGTCGGTTCGGGCCACCGAAGCGCCGAGCGAGACGTTCAGCGTGTCGAGGGTCGAATCCCGGCCCGCCAGCGTGCGCTGCTGCTGCAGGTGGAAGACCCCGTGACCCATGCGCTGAAGGGACACGTACTGCACCTGCGCACCGTCCCGGGCCATGACCTCCACCGCCGAGGAGAAGAGCGTCGGGGCGGTGAACTCCACCGAGAGGCTCTCGTCCACGAACGAAACCTGGCTTGCCGGGTCGGCGAGGATCAGCGTCCGGTTGAAGAGGGCCGAGCCGGAAACCGCTTCGGTCAGGTAGCGCGTCACTCGAACCGGAAGCTCGAGCCTCACCCCCCGGGGAACGTGGAGGAAGATGCCGTCCGTCCAGAGGGCCGCGTTCAGCGCCTGGAACTTCCCCCGGGAGGCCGGGAGGGCGTCGGTGGCCAGGTGAGTCTTGAGGAGATCGGCGTGCTCCGCCACCGCCCTCCGGAGCGACGTGAGCACCACGCCCTTGGCCGCCAGCTCCGCATCCAGGTCCACGTGCACCACGCGGCCGTCCACCTCCACCACGTGCCCCGAGGCCTCCCGGTCCGCTTCCATCGCGTCCCGGAGCGCCGACGGTGCACTCGCCAGATCGAACGGGGTGCCGGATGCGGCGTCGCTCGGGGCGACCGCCTCGAAGGTCATCCGGTCCAGCTTCAGGAGCTTCCGGAGGTTGGTGTAGCGCCACTCCTCCAGCCGCGTGGTGGGCATGGGGGTGCGCTCGTACGCGGACCAGGCCTCTGCACGCCGCTCCTGGAGCCAGGAGGGCTCCCCGGCCGAGAGGGTGGCCACGGCGGTGGCATTGAGGGCGTCGGTGATCCCTTCCATGAGGCCCCCGATGGGCTGGTCGATGATGGTGGTCTCGGACATGGGGATTCGGGTCGATCTGGAAGCGAGGGTGGAGGAGGGGTGCGCGTGCGGGGGAGGGCGTCAGCCCACGGAGCCTTCCATCTCGAGCTCGATGAGGCGGTTCAGCTCCACCGCGTACTCCAGCGGGAGAAGCTTGGCGATGGGCTCGATGAACCCGCGGACGATGAGGGCCATGGCCTCCTCCTCCGACATCCCCCGGCTCATGAGGTAGAAGAGCTGCTCGTCGCCCACCTTCGAGACGGTGGCCTCATGGCCGATGTTCGACCGCTTCTCCTCGATTTCGATGTAGGGGTAGGTGTCGGTCCGCGACGTCTCGTTGATGAGGAGCGCGTCGCACTCCACGTTCGACTTGGCGTTCACCGCGCCCTCGTGAACCTGGCAGAGTCCCCGGTAGGTGGAGCGTCCGGTTCCCTTGGAAATCGACTTCGAGATGATGGACGACGTGGTGTTGGGCGCCGCGTGGATGACCTTCCCGCCCGTGTCCTGGTGCTGGCCATCGCCGGAGTAGGCGATGGAAAGGATTGACCCGTGGGCACCCTCGCCCACGAGCACGCACGACGGGTACTTCATCGTGAGCTTCGAGCCCAGGTTTCCGTCGAGCCACTCCATGGTCGCGTTCTCGTGCACCATCGCCCGCTGGGTCACCAGGTTGTACATGTTGGTGGACCAGTTCTGGATCGTCGTGTACCGGAAGTGGGCTCCCGGCTTCACGATGATCTCGATGACGCCGGAGTGGAAGGACTCGGTGGAGTAGACCGGCGCCGTGCACCCCTCGATGTAATGGGCCTTCGACCCCTCGTCGGCGATGATCAGCGTCCGCTCGAACTGCCCCATCTGCTCCTGGTTCACCCGGAAGTAGGCCTGAAGCGGCGTGTCGAGCTCCACCCCCTTGGGGATGTACACGAAGGATCCGCCGGACCAGACGGCGGCGTTCATGGCCGAGAACTTGTTGTCCGCGGCGGGAATCACCTTGCCGAAGTACTCCCGGAAGAGCTCGGGGTGGTTCCGGAGGCCGTCCTCGATGGAATCGAAGATGACGCCCTTGTCATCCCACTCCTTCTTGAGGGAGTGGTAGACCATTTCCGACTCGTACTGGGCACCCACGCCCGCCAGTACCTTCTGCTCGGCCTCGGGAATGCCAAGGCGCTCGAAGGTCTCCTTGATGTTCACCGGCACGTCGTCCCACGAGCGCTCCATCTTCTCCTGGGGACGCACGTAGAAGTAGATCTGGTCCAGGACCTCTTCCAGCTTCGAGAGGTCACCGCCCCAGGTCGGCATGGGCTTGGCGTTGTAGATCTCCAGCGCTTTCAGACGCGACTGGAGCATCCACTCCGGCTCCCCCTTCTGCGCCGAGATCTCCCGTACCACCTTCTCGTTCAGCCCGCGACCGGATCGGAAGACGGGCTCGTCTTCGGTGATGAAGTGGTACTTGTACTCGTCCAGTCCAAGGTCCTGGATGGTATCGTTCTGTGGCATGAGGGAGCTCCTCTGGGGGGTCTGCGGTCAAGCTGCGTGCGTGCTGAGTGCTGGCGTGGGTGACGGCCGGCTTTGCCCGGAAGGGGCGTCGGCAGTCGATGGGTGAGCGGAATCAGCTCCCCCGGGCGGCCTCCGCGGCCTCTGCGGCTTCTGCGGCGTCGGCAACCCGGTATTCCTCGTAGCCGCCCTCTTCCAGGGCCAGCGCCACTTCGGGGCCACCGGAGCGGACGATGCGCCCGTCCAGCATCACGTGCACCTTGTCGGGCTTGATGTAGTTCAGCAGCCGCTGGTAGTGGGTGATGATGAGAATCGTCAGGTCCGGATTCTCCTCGTGGAGCCGGTTGACCCCCTTGGAGACCACCTGGAGCGCGTCGATGTCCAGCCCGGAATCGGTCTCGTCCATGAGGGCCAGCGTCGGGCGGAGCATGGCCATCTGAAGGATCTCGTTGCGCTTCTTCTCTCCCCCCGAAAACCCGTCGTTCACCGGGCGCTCGGCGAAGGTCGGATCCATCTCCAGCATTTCCATGCGGGCCATGAGATCGTCCTGGAAATCGAAGAGATCCAGTTCATCGCCTTCGTCGAGCCGGGCCTGCAGCGCCGTGCGGAGGAAGTTGGCAATGGACACCCCGGGAATCTCCACCGGGTACTGGAAGGCCAGGAAGACCCCGGCCTGCGACCGCTCGTCGGGCTCCATCTCGAGGATCTCTTCGCCCCGGAAGGTCACCGTGCCGCCGGTGACCTCGTATCCGGGATGCCCTGCCAGTACCTTGGTCAGGGTGCTCTTGCCCGAACCGTTCGGGCCCATGATGGCGTGGATCTCGCCCTTGAACAGATCCAGGTCGACGCCCTTGAGGATGTCGATGTCCTCGTCCGCCACCTTGGCCGTGAGATCCCGGATGGAGAGAATGGGGGTGTCGCTCATGCCTTCGACCGCCTCGTCGTCGGATCCGCGGGGGATCCGGGGGTGGAAACTGAAAGGCGGGTCCGGACGTTCCGTACCCGCACCATGCCGGCGCCATGCGAGGGCCGCTCTGCATCAACTGTTATCAAGAATCATTCTTGATATCCCAACCTAGGCCGGGCCCGGTGCAGCGTCAACCCGTCGGGCCCAACCGTCCGATGGACGCCCGAAGGGCGAATCGGCAGGGGAGCTGGAACCCCCGACGCCGCAGCCGGTTCCACGGATCCCGAGGGGTCCCCGCGAGGTGGAGGAGGTGGAGGTGATGCCAAAGTTCTGGCCCTGGTCCCGCCGTCGCAGCGCCCTTTCAGGCCAGCGACTCGGGGGCTTGGAGCTGGGGGAGGAACCCTGGCTGGTCCTCGGGGGCGGGGGCCTGAAGGGGATGGCGCATCTGGGCGCCTGGCGGGTGCTTCGGGAGGCCGGGTTCCGACCTGCCGGCATCGTGGGCACCTCCATCGGGGCTCTGGTCGGGGCGTGCCTGGCGGGGGGGCGACCGGTCGACGAACTGGAGGACGAGGCGCGGAAGCTCAAGCGGGACCAGGTCGCTCCCCTCTCCCGGCGGGCGATCTGGGTGAACGGGGTGCGCACGCCGGCCCTCTTTCGGAGCGAGGTCTTCCTCGCCACCCTCGAACGGCTCCTCCCCCACGGGTCCTGGGACACCTACCCGATTCGGATCCAGATGAACGCCATGGAGATCGGCACCGGGCGGGAGGAGTGGTTCGGACCGGGGGCCCGGACCGACGTGACCCCGCTCCAGGCCGTCTATGCTTCGGCCGCCCTCCCGGTGTTCTACGCGCCTGCGGTGCTCCCTGGCGGCGTGTACGTGGACGGCGGGGCCTGCGACGCCCTTCCCATCGCACGGGCGGCGGAGCTGGGCGCCACCGGGATCGTGGCCATCGACGTGGGATCGGGGGGAGACGTGGACGGCGCCGGCGTCACGGCCCGGGGCATGCTTGCCATCCACCAGCGCGTCTTTTCCCTGATGGTGGCGCGGCGAAGGCTCGAGAACGTGGCGGCCTGGAGCGGTCCTCCGCTTCTTTACCTGCGGCCCCGGCTGGACGGGTACGGCTCCTTCGACTTCGAGCACATCCCGTACTTTCTTGATGAGGGCGCCCGGGCGGCGCGCGAGCTCCTGGGACCCATGGATCCCTGATGCACGTCGGCCGCTGGCCGCCGTTCTACCGGACGTCGGGGGGCGCCACCTCGAGCCAGGCGGCCCTCACGGTGGACTCCTGGCCCCGGGTCTCGGCCGGCTCCGTCCAGGCCAGGAGGATCCGGTCCCCCGCACGGGCCATCCGAGGGAACCCGGAGGCCCGGACCTGGCTGGTCAGGGCCAGAGGATGCGCATCCCCGGTCCGGCCATCGGGGTACACGCGTCGGGCCATGATGGAAGCTTCGTCCGCCGTGGCCTCGAGCCAGACGACGAGGGCGCTTCCGTCCGGGAGGAGCTCCACGTCCACCCGGCCCAGCGGGGCTCCCGTGTCCACCGGGATGCGCGGGCCCCACCGGGCCCCGGCATCGTCCGAGAAGGCCACGCTGACCCGAGGTTCGTTCCCGGCACCGGTGAACCAGGCCGTCACCACCCGCCGCCCCGCGGCCGACACGGCGGGACCATTCACCGGGCATGCGGGGATCTGCCATCCATCGTCGTGCACGGGCGCGGGGGTCTCCCACCGACCGTCCACAAGGCGTACGGCCAGGATGTCCCGGATTTCATCCTCCGTTCGCCCGCGATAGACCGCCACCACCCCCTCGTCGGTGACGGCGGCGCCGGTCTGGCAGCAGTCGCAGATCCGGCCGTCCAGCTCGTCCAGGTCCCGGGCCTCGCCGTCCCAGGTCAGGAGCCCGGCGCGCAGGGTCATGGCGCCGCCGCCGCCGTGGCTCTCCCCGCTCTCCTCCGCATCCCCGTGACCCCCCACGGTGTGCCGGCCATCGAGCCAGACGGCCCCGAACCCCTCTTCCTGGGGAAAGAAGGAGAGAAACCCGTGCTCCGCCGCCACGCCGTCGGCGTGCATGACCCGGGGTTCGGACCAGCGGTCGCCGCCGTCGCCCGAGGTGCTCACCACGATGTCGTAGTCGTAGGTGCCGTCTCCACTCCGGAGAAGCCAGTGGGCGGCGAGGCGCCCCTCTCCGGCCGCGGCGATGGACGGAAAATCCGCCCAGTTGACGAAAAAGCGATCCGAAGCGGCCAGAGTGCGGGGGGCCGACCAGCCTGCGTCGGGTCCCGCGTCGGCGTCCAGGGTGGCGAAGCGCACCGCGTGAACGGGCCGGCCGGTGGGGCCCACCTCTCCGGTGGCTTCGGTCCAGCTCATGTAGAAGCGCTCGGCGTCCGCCGCCACAAAGGGCATTCCGGCGCCGTCGGCCACCGGCGGATGGGACGCCGTCAGGCGGAAGGGGGCCTCCGGCGTGTCGCCTGCCGGGGAGCAGCCCCCGGCGGCCATCGCTGCGGTCAACGCCGCGGTCATGCCTGCCGTGACGGCGAGCCATCGAGCCGTGATCCTTCCGCCTCCCCGAATCGTGCGGCTGCTCCGGGCCGAATGGCCCTCGGGACGGGCCGGATGGCGCCCCCCTCCGAGGACCTTCGCCCAGTCCATCATGGCCGGCTGATCTCCAGGACCACCTGGTCCATGGCGTCGCGGACGCGGGCGGCGGGCAGGTTTCCGGTGTTGGTCAGGATCACGAAGATCACCTCCGTTCCGTCGTCTCTCAGGAGGTACCCGGAGAGCGCGTTTACGTGGCTGATGGAGCCGGTCTTGGCAAAGAGCCGACCGGCCAGGGGAAGGAGCCGGGTCCGCAGGGTCGAATCCTCCCGGCCGGGCTCGGCCTGGGCACGCCGGAAAAGTTCGTACCAGGGGCGAGCACGGGCATCGTCCAGGATCCGGGCCACCGCCCGGGGCGAGAGCAGGTTGTAGGCCGAGAGTCCGGACCCGTCCCGCCAGTGGAGTTCCAGCGGGTCCACCTCCACCTCCTCCACCAGGAAGTCGGTGAGGATGCGAAACCCCTCTGACCAGCTGCCCTCCTCGCCGAGTTCGGCTCCCAGGGTCCGCACCAGCTGCTCCGTCATCCAGTTCTGGCTGGGCTCGAGAATGGCTCGGGCCACCTCGTAGAGCGGGGGCGAGGGAAGCCCCGCCACCCGCTCCGACTCGGGGCAGAGGGGAAGACTTCCGGCTGCGCACCCTCCAAGGAGCGGGTCCCCCCGGTCCCAGACCAGGCGCGTCTCCCCCTGAACGTCAACCCCGGCCCCGGCCAGGGCGCGGGCCAGGGCCTCCGTCGACTGACGCACCGGATCCCGGCTGGCCAGGGTCCGGGTCACCCGGGCGCCGGGGGGGACCTCGCCTTCGACCACCCACCGCCGGGACTCGGGGAGGTAGTGGGTCTCCACCCGGGGAGCACTCCCGTAGGCCCCGGTTCGCACCCGGTTCTCCAGGAACTCCCGACTCCCCAGCGGGCGCCACGCCAGCCTCGCAGGTTCGCCTGCCAGCGAGGCGCCGGTGACCTCCAGCTCCAGTTCCCCGGCCCCCACCGTGAAGGCCCCACCGGTGGCGGCGAAGCGGGAGGAGAGATTCCCGACCATCCAGGCCGAGGGGACGGAGGTCGAGTCCCAGGCCGCAAGG